>Ga0335071_10004675_pt1 | contig 14294 bp, 10 predicted proteins | sample Lox_Sample_15_FD_206724 | JGI IMG/M metagenome (GOLD analysis project Ga0335071, IMG submission 206724) | Soil microbial communities from Loxahatchee National Wildlife Refuge, Florida, United States - Lox_Sample_1.5 | ecosystem: Environmental > Terrestrial > Soil > Wetlands | place: USA... | reverse complement strand
CTGGGCACGCTCACGGGCGTCGGCGTCAAGGTGCGACCAACCCAGCGACGGCGCGACCAGGTCGAGGCACACCAGCCGGTCCCCCGCCACGTCGGCGCGCGCGTAAAGCAGCTCGCGCGGGGCAATTCCGGACCGTTCGGCGGCCGACGCGATCGCGGCGTAACCGAGGTCCCACGACTCGAACTCCGGCTCGACCGGCCAGGCGTGCGACCGCTTCCCGCCGAGAAAGATCAACGCCGACTGCGCCCGCCCGCCCGGCACCGTCGGCACCCCGCCGTTCTCCAGGTCGCGCAGGTACCGCTCGCCGAGGTTCCACGCGACCGCGCCGGGCGGGTTGAGCAGGTGACGCACGCGGCGGGTCCAGGCGAGGAATTCGTCGCGCCGGTCGGGGACGTCGGCGGCGGCGCGCAGGATCACCAGGTCAGCGCCGAGGGTCTCCGGATCGTCCCAGGGGAGCCAGCGCGCGTGCAGCCCGCGCTTTCGCAGCGCGGGCACCAGCCCGGCGTCGTCGGGGTGATCGGGACCGCCCGCCAGCACGATCCGCGGATGGAAGACGTCCGGTCGGGCCAGCTTCATGCCCGGGCATGATATCCCCATGCACGCAATCGAGATCAGCGAAACCGGCGGCCCCGAAGTCCTGCGTTACGTCGACGTCCCCGAGCCCACGCCAGGTCCCGGCGAGGTTGTGATCAAGGCCGAGGCTATCGGCGTCAACTACATCGACACCTACTTTCGCTCCGGGCAGTATCCGCGAGAGCTGCCGTTCATCCCCGGCCAGGAGGCCTGCGGCACCGTCGTCGCCACGGGCGACGGAGTCGACGGGATCAGCGCGGGCGACCGGGTCGGCACCGCCGCGGCTACCGGCGGTTACGCCGAATTCTGCACTGCTCCGGCGTCTTTGACCGCAAAAGTGCCCGACAGCGTCGCGTCCGACGTGGCGGCCTCGGTCATGTTGAAGGGCCTGACGGCGCACTACTTGCTGAAGTCGGTATATCCGGTGCAAAGCGGAGATACCGTTCTGGTGCACGCCGGCGCCGGCGGCGTCGGGCTGATCCTGACCCAGTGGGCCAGGCTGCTCGGGGCGCGGGTCATCACCACGGTCTCCACTCCGGAGAAGGCGCGGATGTCCAAGGACGCCGGCGCCGCCGAGGTGCTCTCCTACCCCGACGACGCCGCCGAGTTCGGCCAGCGGATCCGCGACTTGACGGGCGGAGCCGGGGTGGCGGCGGTGTACGACGGCGTGGGCAAGACCACGTTCGACGCCAGCCTGGCCAGCCTGGCCGTCCGCGGCACCCTGGCGCTGTTCGGTGCCGCCAGCGGACCCGTCCCGCCGTTCGACCCGCAGCGCCTCAACGCCGCCGGGTCGGTGTATCTGACCCGGCCGTCGCTGGTGCACTTCATCCGCACCGGCGACGAGTTCCATTGGCGTGCAGGCGAACTGTTCGAGGCGATCGCCAGCGGAGGCATCACCATCGAAGTCGGCGGGCGCTACCCGCTGGCTGAAGCGGCCCGCGCCCACCAGGACCTGCAGGGCCGCAAGACCACGGGCTCGATCGTGCTGCTGCCCTAGTCGGCTCTCTCCTCGGGTCACACCTGCCACAGGCGTCCCGGCGGGAGGAGGGGTTGGCTTTTTGCCCAGCTTTCAGCGACAACTCCCGTGCCGCCAACTCCTGTGCCGTAATCGAACTTGTCGCGCTGAGGTGAACACGAAGGGTGTCGCCCGCCGGAGGGGCCTGTGTGGCGGATGTGGACTCGTCCGCCGGGCGCCTCACAAAAGGGTCGGCAGCGCGACGACGGAGTCGAGCGCCAGCGCGCAGAACACCACCGCCAGGTAGTTGTTCGACTGCAGGAACAGTCGAAGCGGCTTGACCGGCTCGCCGGCGCGCACTCCGGCGTACAGCTGATGGGCCATCGCCAGGAACCACACCCCGGCCACGAAGGCGACCGCCGCGTACAGCCAGCCGGTGGCCAGCGCCAGCGCCAGCGTCGCGAGCACGGTCAGCCAGGTGTAGACGAGGATCTGCTTGGTGACCTGACGCTCGGTCGCCACGGCGGGCAGCATCGGGACCCCTGCCGCTTTGTAGTCGTCCTTGTAGCGCATCGCCAGAGCCCAGGTGTGCGGCGGCGTCCAGAAGAAGATGATCGCGAACATCACCAGCGTCGGCCAGCCGATGGTGCCGGTGACGGCCGACCAGCCGATCATCACCGGCATGCAGCCGGCCGCCCCGCCCCACACGACGTTCTGCGACGTGCGGCGCTTGAGCAACAGCGTGTAGACGAACACGTAGAAGGCGATGGTGGCGACGGCCAGCAGCCCGGACAGCAGGTTCGTCGTCCACCACAGCCAGAAGAACGAGCCCACGCTGAGCACCAGCCCGAGCACCAGGGCGTTGCGCGTCGGCACCGCGGCCCGCGCCAGCGGCCTGCGCGCGGTGCGCTTCATCACCTTGTCGATGTCGGCGTCGGCCACGCAGTTGAGCGTGTTCGCGCCACCGGCGGCCAGCATCCCGCCGATCAGCGTGTTGAGGATCAGCAGCGGGTTCACGGTGCCGCGGTGGGCGAGCAGCATCGCGGGTATCGCGGTGACGAGCAACAGTTCGATGACCCGCGGCTTGGTCAGCGCCAGGTAAGCCAGCACCGTACTCTGCACTCGGCTCGGTGCTTCTCGAGGCGCGACGCGCCCGCGAACGCTCACGCAATAACTCCTCGGGGTCGCAGCAGCGCGCAGCATCTACTACGCACGATGGTAGACCGGGTGGGGGCGGTGGCCAGCCCTCAGGGTCCATTCGGGTGAATTTTGCCCGCATTGCCGTACTGATTGCATCCCTTGAGCGGTCGGCGCGTAATTTTCACACCGACCGGTGCTGGGTACCCGAAACTCCGCACTGCAAGAGCCGGCACTCCCGCATTAGGGTGAGCACTATCAGCTTGATGACCCAAGGACTGAGGCTGTGACCACACTCGAAGAGATCTCCACGCTGACCCAACCACACCTGCCCGACGACTGGACCGAGATCGATTCGGCCGCGGTCGACACGATCCGGGTGCTCGCCGCCGACGCGGTCCAAAAAGTCGGCAACGGCCATCCCGGCACGGCGATGAGCCTGGCCCCGCTGGCCTACACCCTGTTTCAGCGCACGATGCGCCACGACCCCAGCGACACCTACTGGCTGGGCCGCGACCGGTTCGTGCTGTCGGCCGGGCACAGCAGCCTGACGCTGTATCTGCAGCTGTACCTCGGCGGGTTCGGCCTGGAGCTGTCCGACATCGAATCGCTGCGCACATGGGGGTCCAAGACGCCCGGGCACCCGGAGTTCCGGCACACCAAGGGCGTTGAGATCACCACCGGCCCGCTCGGCCAGGGCCTGGCGTCGTCGGTCGGGATGGCGATGGCGTCGCGCTACGAGCGAGGCCTGTTCGATCCGGACGCCGAGCCGGGCACCAGCCCGTTCGACCACTACATCTTCGTGATCGCCTCCGACGGGGACATCGAGGAGGGCGTGACGTCCGAGGCGTCGTCGCTGGCCGCCGTGCAGCAGCTGGGCAACCTCATCGTGTTCTACGACCACAACCAGATCTCCATCGAGGACGACACCAACATCGCGCTGTGCGAGGACACCGCCGCGCGTTACGAGGCCTACGGCTGGCACGTGCAGAGGGTGGAGGGCGGCGAGAACGTCGTCGCCATCGAGGAGGCCATCGCCAACGCCAAGGCCGCCACCGACCGGCCGTCGTTCATCGAACTGCGCACCATCATCGGCTACCCGGCGCCCAACCTGATGAACACCGGGAAGGCGCACGGCGCGGCCCTCGGCGACGACGAGGTCGCGGCCGTCAAGAAGATCCTCGGATTCGATCCCGACAAGAACTTCGAGGTGCGCGACGAGGTCCTCGCCCACACCCGCAAGCTGGTGGACAGGGGCAGGGAAGCGCACGAGAAGTGGCAACCGGAGTTCGACGCGTGGGCGCAACGCGAGCCCGAGCGCAAGGCGCTGCTCGACCGGTTGACCGCCGAGCGGCTGCCCGACGGCTGGGACGCCGACATCCCGCACTGGGAACCCGGGTCCGACGCGATGGCGACCCGCAAGGCTTCCGGGGCGGTGCTGTCGGCCGTGGGGCCGAAACTGCCGGAGCTGTGGGGCGGTTCGGCCGACCTGGCGGGCAGCAACGACACCACCATGAAGGGCGTGGATTCTTTTGGCCCGCCGTCGATTTCGACGAAGGAATACACCGCGCACTGGTACGGACGGACGCTGCACTTCGGCGTGCGCGAGCACGCGATGGGCGCCATCCTGTCCGGCATCGTGCTGCACGGCCCGACCCGCGCCTACGGTGGCACGTTCCTGCAGTTCTCCGACTACATGCGCCCGGCGGTGCGGCTGGCATCGCTGATGGACATCGACACCATCTACGTCTGGACCCACGATTCGATCGGGCTGGGCGAGGACGGCCCCACGCACCAGCCCATCGAGCACCTGTCGGCGCTGCGCGCCATCCCCAACCTGTCGGTGGTGCGCCCGGCCGACGCCAACGAGACGGCCTACGCGTGGCGCACGGTCCTGGCCCGCGGCAACGGCAGCGGCCCCGTCGGCCTGATCCTGACCCGCCAGGGCGTGCCGGTGCTGGAGGGCACCAGCTTCGAGGGCGTCGGGCGGGGCGGTTACATCCTCGGCGACGATGGCGGCGACGAGCCCGACGTCGTGTTGATCGCCACCGGCTCCGAGGTGCAGCTCGCGGTCGAGGCACGAAACCTGTTGGCGGACTCCGACATCGTCGCCCGCGTGGTCTCGATGCCGTGCGTGGAGTGGTTCGAGTCGCAGTCCGAGGAGTACCGGGACAGCGTGCTGCCCCCGTCGGTGTCGGCGCGGGTGGCCGTCGAGGCCGGGGTCGCGCAGTCCTGGCACAAGCTTGTCGGAGACACCGGCAGAATCGTGTCGATCGAGCACTACGGCGAATCCGCCGACTACAAGACGCTGTTCCGTGAATTCGGCTTTACCGCCGAAGCCGTCGCTGCCGCCGCGGAACAGGTAGTGGACAACTGAGAAAGGGTGATTCACATGGCCGGTCAGAACCCTAACCTCGCGGCGCTGAGCGCGGCGGGGGTATCCGTGTGGCTGGACGACTTGTCGCGGGAGCGGCTGCAGTCGGGCAATTTACAGGAGCTGATCGACACCAAAAGCGTTGTCGGCGTGACCACCAACCCGTCGATCTTCCAGAAGGCGTTCGCCGAGGGGGATTCCTACAACGGTCAGATCGCCGAACTGGCCGAGCGCGGCGCCGACGTCGACGCCACCGTGCGCACGGTCACCACCGACGACGTGCGCAGCGCGTGCGACGTGCTGGCGCGTGAGTGGGAGGCCTCCGAAGGGGTCGACGGCCGGGTGTCCATCGAGGTCGACCCGCGGCTGGCCGCCGACACCGACAAGACCATCGCGCAGGCCGTCGAGCTGTGGAAGATCGTCGACCGGCCCAACCTGTTCATCAAGATCCCGGCGACCAAGGCCGGCATCCCGGCCATCACCGCCGTTCTCGCGGAAGGGATTTCGGTCAACGTCACGCTGATCTTCTCCGTCGAGCGGCACCGCGAGGTGATGGACGCCTACCTGGCCGGGCTGGAGAAGGCCCGCGAAGCCGGCCACGACCTGTCCAAGATCCATTCGGTGGCCTCGTTCTTCGTGTCCCGGGTGGACACCGAGGTCGACAAGCGGCTGGAGAAGATCGGCTCGGAGGAGGCGCTCGGGCTGCGCGGCAAGGCGGGGGTGGCCAACGCCCGGCTGGCGTACGCCGCCTACGAGGAGGTCTTCAAGGGCGGCGACCGCTACGCAGCGCTCAAGTCCGACGGGGCCCGGGTGCAGCGCCCGCTGTGGGCCTCCACGGGCGTCAAGAACCCGGACTACCCCGACACCCTCTACGTCACCGAGCTGGTCGCGCCGAACACGGTCAACACCATGCCGGAGAAGACGATTGACGCGGTCGCCGATCACGGCGACATCAAGGGCGACACGGTCACCGGCACCGCTTCGGCCGCCCAGGAGGTGTTCGACAAGCTGGCCGCCGCCGGGGTCGACCTGACCGACGTCTTCGTGGTGCTGGAGAACGAGGGCGTGGACAAGTTCGTGGAGTCCTGGAACGAGCTGCTGGAGGAAACCCAGAAGCAGCTCGACTCCGCCGACAAATGAGCCCGCCGAACTCGAAGGTGGGTCCGCGCGGCGGGGCCGCGCAGTGGCAAAACCCGTTGCGGGACAAGCAGGATAAGCGGCTGCCGCGGATCGCGGGCCCGTGCGGCATGGTCATCTTCGGTGTCACCGGCGACCTGGCCCGCAAGAAGGTGATGCCGGCGATCTACGACCTGGCCAATCGCGGGCTGTTGCCGCCGACCTTCTCGCTGGTGGGCTTCGCCCGCCGGGACTGGCAGACCCAGGACTTCCGCAAGGTGGTCTACCAGGCCGTCAAGGAACACTGCCGCACGCCGTTCCGGGAGGAGAACTGGGAGCGGCTGGCCGAGGGATTCCGTTTCGTGCCAGGGTCTTTCGACGACGACCAGGCGTTTGCCCGGCTCGCCGAGACGCTGGAAAAACTCGACGCCGAGCGCGGCACCGGCGGCAACCACGCCTTCTACCTGGCGATCCCGCCCAAGTCGTTCCCGGTGGTGTGCGATCAGCTGCACCAGTCCGGGTTGGCCCGCCCGCAGGGCGACCGGTGGAGCCGGGTGGTCATCGAGAAGCCCTTCGGCCACGACCTGGAAAGCGCCCAGGCCCTGAACAAGGCGGTGAACGCCGTCTTCCCGGAGGAGGCGGTGTTCCGGATCGACCACTACCTGGGCAAGGAGACGGTGCGCAACATCCTGGCGCTGCGGTTCGCCAACCAATTGTTCGACCCGATCTGGAACTCCCACTACGTCGACCACGTGCAGATCACCATGGCCGAGGACATCGGGCTGGGCGGCCGGGCCGGTTATTACGACGGCATCGGCGCGGCCCGCGACGTCATCCAGAACCATCTCATGCAGCTGCTGGCGCTGACCGCGATGGAGGAACCGGTCAGCTTCAATCCGTCTGCGCTGCAAACCGAAAAGATCAAGGTACTGTCGGCGACGCAGCTCGCCGAACCGCTCGACGAGACCACCAGCCGCGGCCAATACACCGGGGGCTGGCAGGGCAGCGAGAAGGTTGTGGGGTTGCTCGACGAGGAGGGATTCGCCAAGGACTCCACCACCGAGACCTTCGCCGCGATCACGCTCGAGGTCGACACCCGCCGCTGGGCCGGGGTGCCCTTCTACCTGCGCACGGGTAAACGCCTGGGCCGCCGGGTGACCGAAATCGCCCTGATCTTCAAGCGCGCGCCGCACCTGCCGTTCGACGCGACGATGACCGACGAGCTGGGCGCCAATGCCATGGTCATCCGCGTGCAGCCGGACGAGGGCACCACGCTGCGGTTCGGCTCCAAGGTGCCGGGCACCGCGATGGAGGTCCGCGACGTCAACATGGACTTCTCCTACGGATTGGCGTTCGCCGAGGAGTCGCCGGAGGCCTACGAACAGCTGATCCTCGACGTGCTGCTGGGCGAGCCGTCGCTGTTTCCGGTGAACGAGGAGGTCGAATTGGCTTGGGAGATACTGGATCCCGTCCTGGAGAACTGGGCGTCGCACGGTAAGCCCGACCCGTACGAGGCCGGTACCTGGGGTCCGGAGTCGGCGTTCGAGATGCTGCGCCGCACTGGGCGGGAATGGCGGCGGCCGTGATCCGCGCCGGCGACGATGCAGAACGAAGTGATGCTGTGGGGGCACTCCCCAGCTGCGCGGGGACCCCACCCGCTTGCGGGGGAGAGCGGCGCAAATGATTGTCGACCTGCCCGACACCACCACCACGGCGGTCAACAAAAAACTTGACGAGCTTCGCCAGAAGGTGGGCGCCGTCACGATGGGGCGGGTGCTGACGCTGATCATCGCGCCGGACAGCGACGATGTCTTGGAGGAATCGCTCACCGCCGCCAACGATGCCAGCCACGAACACCCCAGCCGGATCATCGTCACGATGCGGGGCGATCCGTACGCCGACGAAGCGCGCCTGGACGCGCAATTGCGCGTCGGCGGCGACACCGGCGCCAGCGAGGTGGTGATCCTGACGCTGTCGGGGCCGCTGGCGGGCCACGCCGCCAGCGTGGTCATCCCCTTCCTGCTCCCCGACATCCCGGTGGTGGTGTGGTGGCCCGACATCGCCCCGGCGGTGCCCGCTCGAGACCCGTTGGGCAAGTTGGCGATTCGTCGCATCACCGACGCCACCAACGGCGTCGACCCGCTGTCGGCGATCAAGAGCCGGCTGCCCGGATACACCGACGGCGATACCGACCTGTGCTGGGCCCGTATCACCTACTGGCGCGCTTTGCTGACCTCCACCGTCGACCAGCCGCCCCACGAACCGATCGAGTCGGCGCTGGTGTCCGGCCTGAAGTCCGAGCCCGCCCTCGACATCATGGCGGGCTGGCTGGCCAGCCGGATCGACGGACCGGTGCGCCGGGCCGTCGGCGACCTCAAGGTCGAGTTGGCCCGCAAGAGCGAGACCATCGTCTTGAGCCGGCCCCAGGACGGCAGGACGGCCACGCTGAGCCGGACCGCCAAGCCGGACGCTTTGGTTCCCTTGGCGCGCAGGGAAACCGGTGAATGCCTGGCCGAGGACCTGCGCCGGCTGGACGCCGACGAAATCTATTTGGCCGCGCTCGAAGGTATCAAGAAGGTGCGATACGTGTGACTCCCATAGTCGAGGTTTTTGCAGACGGCGACGCCCTGGTCGAGGCCGCGGGCGGACGCCTGGTCGACACCATCCACTCCGCCGTGGCGGCCCGGGGGCGGGCCCTGATCGTGCTGACCGGCGGCGGCAACGGCATCGGGTTGCTAAGGCACCTCAGGCGTCAGCAGGTCGACTGGTCCGACGTTCATCTGTTCTGGGGCGACGAGCGCTACGTGCCCGAGGACGACGACGAACGCAACGACAAGCAGGCGCGGGAAGCGCTGCTCGATCACATCGACATCCCGTCGAGCCACGTGCACGCGATGCCGGCCAGCGACGGTGAGTTCGGCGCGGATCTCTCCGCCGCGGCGCTGGCCTACGAACAGTTGCTGGCCGCCAACGCCGAACCCGGCCAGCCGGTGCCGAATTTCGACGTCCACCTGCTGGGGATGGGGCCCGAGGGCCACATCAACTCGCTGTTCCCGGACACGCCCGCGGTGCGCGAGACCGTCCGCATGGTGCTTCCCGTCGAGGACTCCCCCAAGCCGCCGCCGCAGCGAATCACGTTGACACTGCCCGCTATCCGCCGCTCCCGCGAGGTGTGGCTGATGGTGTCGGGGGCGGGCAAGGCCGACGCGGCGGCGGCCGCCATCGGCGGCGCCTCACCGGCGTCGGTGCCGGCCGCCGGGGCGACCGGGCTCGAGACCACGCTCTGGCTGCTCGACCGAGAGGCGGCGTCCAAGCTTCCCCGCTGACTCATCGGGGGCGTTGCGGTGCGGAAACCCATCGCTTTAGCCGGGGGAGAAAATCTCGCATCTCCTTTCGGTGGGTTGTCAGTGGAGGCGGTTAGGTTGCGGGGGTGTCGCGTTATCGGTTGTTTCCCAGTGCTGAGCAGGTGGTGGTATTGGTCGAGCATTGTCGCCACGCCCGGTATGTATGGAACCTGGCGGTCGAGCAACAGCAGCATTGGCAGCCGGGTCGGTGCGCGCCCAGGTACAACGAGCAGTGCGCCCAGCTGACAGCGGCCCGTGCCGAGCACGAGTGGCTGGCAGCCGGCTCGCACACGGTGCAGCAGCAGGCGTTGCGCGATTTCGCCCAAGCGATGCGCAACTTTTTCAATGGTACCCACCGTCGCCCGACGTGGCGCAAAACCGGTGTGCATGAGGGCTTTCGGCAGGTCGCGGTGAAGGCCCACCACGTCGAGCGTCTGAACCGCCGGCTTGCTCGGGTGTGGGTGCCCAAGGTCGGGTGGATCCGGTTCGGGCTGTCGCGGCCGGTTCCCGAGGGTGTCAAGTCCTATCGCGTCACCTGTGATCGGGCCGGGCGGTGGCACATCGCGTTCGCTCACGCACCGCAACCCATCCCCGGGCCCGCCGACGGCTCGGTGGTGGGCATCGACCGTGGCGTGACGGTGGCGGCCGCCTTGTCGACCGGTGAAATGCTGCATGTCCCTGGCCTGAGCGCCGGCGAAGCCAAGCGCCTGAAGGCGCTGCAGCGCCGCCTGGCCCGCGCCGAGCGTGACTCTCACCGCCGCGCTCGCACGAAGCGCGCGATCGCGAAACTTAAGGCTCGTGAGGCCGACCGACGTAAGGACTGGGTCGAGAAGGCCACCACGGATGTCGCGCACCGGTTCGAAACGATCCGCATTGAAGCCCTCGATGTGCGTGCGATGACCCGGTCTGCACGGGGAACCGTGGAGCAGCACGGTGTAGGTGTTGCCGCCAAACGCGGTCTGAACCGGGGGATCAACCGCAGCGGTTGGGGCCTCCTCGCTGCGCGGTTGCAGCACAAAGCCGTTGGTCGGGTCGAGCAGGTCCAGGCCGCCTACACGTCGCAGCGATGCGCCGTGTGTGGGCACGTTGCTCCCGCAAACCGTAAGAGCCAAGCGGTTTTCGAATGCCAAGCCTGCAGCACGGGTCCCTGCAATGCCGACGTGAACGCCGCACGCAACATCGCCGCCGGACGGGCGGTGACAGCACGGGGAGACCTCGGTGTTGGCCGGTCTACGAACCGTGAACCTCAACTCTGCCCTCCTATCGCATAGCAGTGGGACGGGGTTGGAATCCTCTGGCTTTAGCCCGAGGAGGACGTCAAAATGGCCGACATGGCAGATAAATCCGTGCGCGGTGGGCCCGAGCGAAGCCGGATCAAGACCCTCACCCAGGCCGCCCTGAACGCCGACAAGACCGTCGAGCAGGTCGAGGACGTCCTCGACGGCCTGAGCAGGACGATGACGGAGCTCAACAGCTCGCTGTCGAACCTGAACGCCACCGTCGGACGCATGGAGGCCGGGCTGGATCATCTGGACGGCACCCTGGCCAGCCTCGACGATCTGGCCAAGCGGTTGATCGTGTTGGTCGAGCCGGTGGAGGCCATCGTGCAGCGGATCGACGACATGGTGAAGGTGAGCGAGACGATGTTGTCGCCGCTGTCGATGACCGAGCACGCCGTGCGCGGCATGCTGGACCGGCTGCGGAACCGGTAGGCCTACATTCGCTAGCCCTACATTTTGGTCGATCGGGCCATGACGAAGCTGTACAGGCCATAGGTGATGATCCCCGTGCCCGCAGCGACCAACAACGCCGCCCCGTAGGGCTGCGCCCCGAGGGTTTTCAGCGCCCCGTCGAGCCCGGTGGCCTTCTTCGGTTCCGAGCGGCAGGCGGCGACGACGACCAGCGCGCCGGTGGCGGCGATCACCGCGCCTTTCGCGACATAGCCGGCCGCGCCGAGCCCTCGGACCAGGCCACCCGACTCGCCCTTGAGGTCACCGACGAAGTTGCGGCTGGCCCCTTTGTAGACGTGGTAGCCGCCCACGGCGACGATGATCATGCCGCAGGCGACGAGGGCGACGGTGCCGGCGGTGGTCTGCATCAGGCGGGCGCTGATGGTCGAATTCTGTTGATCGGCCTGCCTCCCGGCGCCCCGGGCGAAGCCGAACGCCGAGTACGCGAATGCGAGGTAGACCGCCGCCAGCCCGAAGGCCTTCGCCCGGTCCCACGCTCCCGGCGGCGAGCCCTCCGGCTTGCGGTCGAACGATCGACCGAGGGCCGTTTCGACGAGCCGCCAGAGGCCCATCATCAGCAGCGCGGCCGTGGCGACCCAGAGCGCGACCGGTCCGCCCGGTTTGGCTGCCAACGTCGCCAGGGCGCCGGTCTGATCGGCGGTGCCGCCCTCGCCGAAAGCGAGTCGGAAGGCAAGATAGCCGACGATCAGGTGCAGCAGCCCGTTGACGACATACCCGGCGCGGGCGAGTCGTTCGAAGACGGTGTTCTGCGCCACCTGTGCCGGGTCCATGGACTGGGAATGCCCCTCAGCCGCTGTTGCGTAACGCGCTCGCCAACCCGTTCATCGTCAGCAGGATGCCGCGCTGCACCAATTCGTCGTCGTCGCCCGAACGATAGCGGCGCAGCAACTCGACCTGCAGGTGGTTCAGCGGCTCCAGGTACGGAAAGCGGTTGAACACCGACCGGGCCAGCGCCGGGTTGTCGGCGAGCAGGTCGTCGTGACCGGTGATGAGCTTGTGCATGGCGATGGTGCGCCGGTGCTCGTCGACGATCTTGTCGAACACCCGGCGCCGCAACGACTCGTCGGCGACCAGTTCGGAGTAGTGGGCCGCCAGTCCCAGGTCGCTCTTGGCGAGCACCTGCGCCATGTTCGACAGCACGCTGCGGAAGAACGGCCACCGCTGGTACAGCTCGTGCAGGATCTTCACCCGCTCGCTTTCGCTCTCCGGGCCGGCCGCGATCCACTCCTCGAACGCCGAACCGGTGCCGTACCAGCCCGGCAGCATCACCCGCGACTGCGTCCAGGCCAGCACCCACGGGATGGCGCGCAGGTCTGAAATGGATTCGGTGGGCTTGCGCGAGGCCGGCCTGCTGCCGATGTTCAGCGACCCGATCTCGCTGACCGGAGTGGAGGCCTTGAAGTAGTCGACGAAACCCGGTGTGTCGTGCACCAATTCGGCGTAGGCCCGGTGCGCCAGGGCCGCCACCTCGTCGAGCACCGCGTAGGCCGGTTCCGCGGCGTCGCCCAGGCCCTCCACATCCAGCAGCGTCGACTCCAGCGTGGCCGCCAGCAGGCTCTCCAGGTTGCGCCGGGCCAGTTGCGGCTCGGCGTACTTGGCGGCGATCACCTCACCCTGCTCGGTGAGGCGCAGCGAGCCGTTCACCGCGCCGGGCGGTTGCGCCAGGATCGCCTGGTAGCTGGGCCCGCCGCCGCGCCCGACCGTGCCGCCGCGACCGTGGAAGAGCCGCAACCGAACACCGGTTTTGCTCGCCACCTCGACGAGGGTCAGCTCGGCCCGGTAGACGGCCCAGTTGGCGGCCAGGTAGCCGCCGTCCTTGTTGGAGTCCGAGTAGCCGAGCATGACTTCCTGGCATCCGCCGCGGGCATCGATCAGCGACCGGTACAGCGGAAGGTCCAGCATCGCCTGCAGGATCGACGCCCCGTTGTGCAGGTCATCGATCGTCTCGAAGAGCGGCGAAATGCCTACGGGGCAATAGGTTTCGGTCTCGGAGACGTCGAGCAGGCCGACCTCCTTGAGCAGGATCGCGGCCTCCAGGACGTCCGACACCGACTGGCACATCGAGATGACGTAGTTGGGCACCACCGCCGGGCCGTAGAGCTCGATCGCGCGGGCGCCCGCCGCGATGACGCCCAGCTCGCGGCGGGCCAGGTCGGACAATTGGGGGGCACGGTCGCCGACCAGCGGGCGGCGGGTGGCGAGCTCCCCGGCCAGCAGCTCGACACGGTCGTCTTCTCCCAGCGAGCGGTAGTCCGGATGCACCCCGGCCCAGGCCAGCAGCTCGCCGACCACCTCTTCGTGCACGTCGGAGTTCTGCCGCATGTCCAGGCCCGAAAGGTGAAACCCGAAGACGTGCACGCTTTCTCGCAACCGGGCCAGCCGATCGTCGGCCAGCAGTCCGGAGCCGTGCCCACGCAGCGAGGCGTCGATCACGTCGAGATCGGCCCGCAGTTCGCCCGGCGCGGAATACGCCTGCAAGCCCAGGTCGAGTTCGTGCTGCGGCCGGCGGTCCAGGATCTCGGCGGCCGTCGCGGTGAGCCGGCCCCGGATCACCCGCAGCGCCCGGCGGTAGGGCTCGTCGGCGCGAGCCTTCTTCTCACAGCCCTCGGCCAGCGCGGTCAACTCGGCGGTGACCGTGATCAGCCGCGCCGACATCGACAGCTGCTGCTCGAGGTGAGTCAGCTCGGCCAGGTAATGCGCCAGCGCGGTGAACGCGGCGCTGCCGGTCGCCCGCCGCACGACGTCGGCGGTCACGTTGGGGTTCCCGTCGCGGTCACCGCCGATCCACGAGCCGGGTTGCAGGATGGGCGCCGACAGCAGGTCCGCGTCGGGCCAGCGGGCCCGCAACGCGTACCGCACCTCGGCATTGACCTGCGGGATCACGGTGAACAGCGCGGCCGGGTAATACCGCAGGCCGACCTCGATCTCGTCGGTGATCTGCAGCCGCGACAACCGGATCAGCGCGGTCTGCCACAGCGTGAGGACCTGCCGGCGCAACTCGAGCTCGATATCGCGGCCGTGGTCGGTCTCGTGCGCCCGGCGGC
>Ga0335071_10004674_pt1 | contig 14296 bp, 11 predicted proteins | sample Lox_Sample_15_FD_206724 | JGI IMG/M metagenome (GOLD analysis project Ga0335071, IMG submission 206724) | Soil microbial communities from Loxahatchee National Wildlife Refuge, Florida, United States - Lox_Sample_1.5 | ecosystem: Environmental > Terrestrial > Soil > Wetlands | place: USA... | reverse complement strand
CACGACAACTTGCGCCCATGAGAAACGTCGCACGGCAATCCTCTCGGTACTCGCTACTCTTCCTCTTCCTTCACCTCGCCGCGCTGGGCCTTGGCTTTTTCGACGATCTTCTCCTGCAACTGCCCCGGCACCACGTCGTAATGATGCATCTCCATGTTGAACGACCCGCGCCCTTGCGTCATCGACGTCAGTTCCACGCCGTAGGTCAGCATTTCCGACATGGGCACTTCGGCCTTCACCACCGTATTGCCGGCCTTATTGTCCATGCCCTGGATGCGTCCGCGGCGGCTATTCAGATCGCCCATGATCGATCCCGCAAAGTCGTCAGGCACGGTGATCTCCACCTGCATGACTGGCTCGAGCAGCGTGGGCTTGGCCACCTCCATCGCTTTTTTGAATGCGATGCGGCCAGCCATCTGGAAGGACATGTCGTTCGAGTCCACATCGTGATACGAGCCGTCATAGAGCACGACCCGGAAATCCACCACCGGAAATCCAGCCAGATACCCGCGCGCTGCGGCGTCTTTGATTCCCTTCTCGATCGCGGGAATGTAGTTCTTCGGAATCGCGCCGCCGAAAATGTCGTTCACAAATTCAAACTGCCCGCCCCGCGGCAGGGGTTCCATCTTGATCTTGCAGTCGCCGTACTGCCCGTGACCGCCGGTCTGCTTCTTGTGGCGTCCCTGCACGTCAGCTTTGCCACGAATCGTTTCGCGGTACGGCACTTTCGGCGCTTTGAGAACTACTTCGGTGTGATAGCGCTTCTTCAGCTTCGCCACGACGACTTCAATGTGCTGCTGTCCCGTTCCCGCAATCAGAAACTCCTGCGTCTGCGGATCGCGGAAGAAACGCAGCATGGCATCTTCTTCCATGAGCTTATGCAGGCCCGGCCCCAGCTTGTCTTCGTCGGCGCGGCTCTTCGGCTCAATCGCAAATGTGATTGCCGGCTCCGGCAGCTTTACGCGCGGATACTGGATTGGCGCCGACTTGTCCCCCAGCGTGTCACCGGTCAAAGCGTCTTTCAACTTCGAAACGGCTCCGATGTCCCCCGCGTGCAGTTCGGGCACCGGGACCGCCGTCTTCCCCTGCATCACCCCGATGTGCGCCAGCTTTTCGGAACCGTTAGTGCGGAAGTTCTGAATGGTCGCATCGTTCTTCAGCACGCCCGAGAAAACTTTGAAGTACGAAATCCGTCCGGCGAACGCGTCCGACACCGTCTTGAATACATACAGCGAAACCGGCTCGGCGTCGGTCTCATGCCGCTTAGGAGCATCGCCGTTGCCAGAGGCCTCTCCCTGCACCCACTCATGCTCCGAAGGTGCTGGAGTGTAGTCGACAATGAAATCCATCACGCGGTCCGCGCCGATGTTGCCCAGTCCCGAGCTAAAGATCACAGGGAAAATCTTGTCTTCGCGAATCGCATTGTGCAGCGCCGGAATCAGATCTTCTTCCCCCAGCGTTCCGGCCTCGAAGAACTTCTCCATCAGCTTGTCGTCGCCCTCGGCGACCAATTCCACCAGTCTCTCGTGCGCCTCTTTCGCCTGAGCCTGCAAGTTGGCGGGGATCTCCGTCTCTTTTCCCTTGCCGTCACCGCCCATGTCATACGTGTACGCCTTCATGCGTACCAGGTCGATCACGCCCGACAAACTCTTCTCCGCGCCGATCGCCAACTCGATGGGCACCACGTTGCGCCCAAACGCCTTCTCCAGCGACTCGAGCACGCGCGCCGCATCCGCACGATCGCGGTCCATGCGGTTCACCACGATGAGCCGCGGCGTCTTATATTCTTCGCAATAATTCCACACGCGCTGCGTCACTACTTCCACGCCGGCCACGCCATCGACCACCACAATCGCGGCATCGACCACGGGCAGCACCATCTTCGCCTCGTGGACAAACATGTTGAATCCTGGCGTGTCGAGGATATTGATCTTGGTCTTGCCCCACTCCACCACGGCCGCGCCGGTCGTGATCGACATTTTGCGGGTGATTTCTTCTTCGTCGTAATCGGTGGTGGCCGAGCCGTCGTCCACGCGTCCCTGGCGCTGCGTCGCGCCCGAGGTATACAGCATGGCCGATGCCAGCGACGTCTTGCCGGCGTGCCCGTGCCCCACCAACGCTACATTACGGATGTTTTCTCCAGAATAGACTTTCAAGTTGGGCTCCCTTCGGCGGGCGCCGGAGATGGGAAAGGCCAACCAGCGGAGATTAGAGGATTAGGACAGAAACCTTGACCAGCCCGGTCCACCCGCCAAAACCTAGGATGCTACCACGCGGCAAGCGAGCCTCACAACCGCCGCGGGACCCGTCAGTGAGAGATTCGCGGATCTCCTCTGCACTCGAATGAGCATGAGGAACGAATGCGGTGGCCCAATTCTCCCTGATTTTGGGAGAAGTGGGGAATTTCTTGTCGATAGCGCCAATAGCTGTCGTTCTATCGAATTTTCGCTGTATCCTCCCAACGCACACTCGCATCTCACAATCGCCGGCTAACCGGAGCCTCTATGTTCCCTCAACTTGCCCGCTTCACCGATCTCGGTCTCCTGCTGCTCCGCCTGATGGTCGGCCTGGTCTTCGTCACCAGCGGCTACAGCCACCTCAAAGATCCCGAGGCCCGGTCCAAAAGCATCGAGATGCCAAGGGGCTTCACCATCTTTCTGGGGATCGGCGAAGTCGCTGGCGGCCTCGGCGTGGCTGCTGGAGTCCTCACGCAACTCGCCGCCTTCGGCCTGATCCTCATCATGCTGGGCGCGATCCAGAAAAAGATTGCCAAATGGCACACCGGCTTCTGGGGCGAGAAGACCTACGGCTGGCACTACGACCTCATGTTCGTCCTGATGAACCTGCTCATCGCCTTCACCAACGGCGGTGCCTACGTGCTCGAACGTTGGATTCTTCGGTAAGAGGGATTCCCGATACCCGGTACCAGCAACCCGGTACTTCCAAACACCCAATCCGTAGTATCATCCTCCGGCATGTTAGGCGGACGCACCTCCGAGCAATGGATCGCGCAGTACTCCACCAGCCACCAGCACCCGGTGAATCGCGCCTGCCACACGCTGGGCATTCCGCTCATCCTCGCGTCTGTCGCAGTGTTCGTGGCCAGCATTTTCATTCACCGCCTCTGGCCATTCGCCCTCGCACTCTTCATTCTCGGGTGGATCTTTCAATTCATCGGCCACGCCTTCGAAGGCAAGCCGCCCGAGTTTTTCAAAGACTGGCGCTTCCTCTTCGTCGGTGTTCGCTGGTGGTGGGCCAAAATCCAAGGCCGCGCCTAAACGAACTCACCAGAACTCAGCAGATCACCACAATCACCACAAACGTCGGAGTCATCCCGAGCGGAGCCGCTTTTCAGGCGGAGAGAGGGATCTCCCGCGCAACGGCGTCATGGTTAAAACAGCCGCAGCAGTGATATCGGCAAATTGCGAGACATCGGTGTACTGGGTACGCGGTGCCCGGTACTCGCAATCGGCTACCGAGGGCAGGTTGCGCAATCCGCAACTAATGTTCTACCCTGACATCACTCGGGGTTCTGCTTCACGAAAGACTCATGCAGCGACTGCTCGCACGATTTCTGTTGCTGTTCGCGCTTGCCGGAAACTTCCTTCCGCTGGCGCTCGCTGCGATTGCTCCGCCGCCGCATGCCTGTTGCCTGCGCAAGGGCGGTGTGCACCAGTGTCACGGCTCCGCACCGTCTGCGCAACCTTCGATCAGCAGCAAGTCCTGCTGCACTCCCGACTGCAGCCGTGCGGTAACGACGTCGCAGTGGGCGGAGCCAACGCCACGTCCAACCCCAGTCGCTTCCGAGTCGTCCGAGCAGGCCGCAACCGAGCCCACGGTATCTTCCCCCGCAGCACGCTTCCCCCAATTCCGCTCCCCACGCGCTCCCCCGCAAATCTCCATCGCCTAGTACGACCTTCGACTCGAATCGCCGTAGAACGTAAACGGGCAGGGACGCTCCATATTTCGCTGTCTTTGCGAAACATGGCAAGCAGGTCTCGCTTGGTACTCGATGGAGCTTTCATGCGCGCAAAATTTCTCGCGTTCCTTATCTTTCTCTCCGCCACCGCCTTCGCGGCGGTCGTCGGCTCCGTTCGCGGAGTCATTCACGATCCCCAGCACCGCCCGGTCCAGGGTGCGATGGTCATGATCAAAGCCAAGGCCTCGGACTGGTCCGCGAGTGTCAACTCCGACGCCAACGGCGACTTCGCTTTCGCGGCCGTCCCTCTTGGAGAATTTTCTGTATCCGTCGCCGCCCCCGGGTTCGAGCAAACGCAGGAGAACGTCCTCGTTGCCTCCAACGCGCAGCCGGTCCTGCACTTTGCCCTCAAACTTGCGGCTGCGAAAGAAACCATCAATGTGTCTGACACTGGGGAGACTGTCGCCACCGACACGGCCACGCCCACCACCGTCGTCAGTCGTGAAGACGTTGCCCGCACCCCTGGCGCCTCGCGAACCAACAGCCTCGCCATGATCACGGACTACGTGCCCGGCGCCTACATCTCGCATGACCAGCTTCACATGCGCGGAGGGCACCAGACTAGCTGGCTCGTCGATGGCGTGCCTGTGCCCAATACCAACATCGCCAGCAATATCGGCCCGCAATTCGATCCCAAGGACATCGACTATCTCGAAGTGAGCCGCGGCGGCTACGACGCCGAGTTCGGCGACCGTACCTACGGCGTGTTCAACGTTGTTCCTCGCACCGGCTTCGAGCGCAATCGGCAAGCCGAACTTGTCCTCAGCGCGGGAAATTTCTATCAGACCAACGATCAGTTCAGCGTTGGCAGCCACAGTGAGCGCTTCGCCTACTACGCCAGCGTCAACGGCAATCGCTCGAATCTTGGCCTGCAGCCTCCCATTCCGCAGATCGTGCACGACGCTGCCAACGGTTACGGCGGCTTTGGATCATTCATTTACAACGTCGATCCTTCCAACCAACTCCGCCTCATCACGTCGGTACGCAAAGATTTCTTTCAGGTGCCTTACGATCCTTTCCCGAACGATATTGAAAATGCTCCCATTGCGGCCAACGGATTCCAGGCACAATATCCCAGCCTGAATCAACGCGATACCGATCGTGAATCCGATGCAGTCGTGAATTTCTCCTGGGTGCACACTTTCAACACGCAGTACATGCTCACGGTGTCGCCCTTCTACCACTACAATCGTGCCAATTTTGACAGTGGACCCGATGATCCCATCATCACAACGCAACATCTCGGATCGACCTACGCTGGAGGGCAAGCCACCTTCAGCGCAAACTACGTCAGGAACAGTCTGCAAGCAGGTGTCTACAGCTTTTATCAGTCCGACGACGAACTCCTTGGGGTGATCTTCAACGATGGAAGCGGCAGTCCCACGATCAACGAAACGAACCGTCCCTCGGGCAGTCTGACTGCATTTTTCGTCGATGACAAGTTCAAACCGGTATCGTGGATCACGCTCACTGCCGGGTTGCGTCCGACGATCTTTTCCGGAAACGTCAACGAAAACGCAATCAGCCCGCGCTTTGGTATTTCTGCCACCGTCCCCAAGTTGAAATGGACTTTCCGCGCCTCGTACGGCCACTACTATCAAGCGCCGCCGCTCACCACGGCCTCAGGTCCGGTGGTGCAATTCGCCAACAGCAACAATCTCGCATTCATTCCGCTTCACGGCGAGCGTGACGAAGAATCGCAGTACGGCGTCAACATTCCCTGGAAGGGATGGACTCTCGACGCCGACTACTTCCGCACCAACGCGCGCAATTTTTTCGATCACAACAACATCGGCGAGTCGAATCTGTTTTTCCCGCTCACCATCGCCGGCGCGCACATTCGCGGATGGGAAATGACGCTCCGTTCCCCACGCATCGCACACCGCGCCCAACTGCACCTTGCCTATTCGAATCAAGTCGCGTGGGCCGGAGGTCCAACCAACGGCGGACTGACCGACTTTTCTTTCGTCGATTGGGGGCCACTCGATCACGACCAGCGCAACACGCTCAACGTCGGCGGCGACGTAACGCTCCCCAAGCGCATCTACGCCTCGACGAATGTGTACTACGGCTCCGGATTCAGCAACGCATTCCCCGATCAGCCATATCCCGGCGATCATCTTCCGGGCCACACAACCTTTGATCTAACGCTAGGGAAGGATTTCGGCGAACGTTTCAGTGCGTCGGTGAACGCGTTAAACGTAGCGAACCGCCGCGTCGAACTCGACAATAGCATCACCTTTGGCGGGTTCCACTGGAACAACCCCAGAGAGATTTACGTAGAGTTGCGTTACCGCTTCAAATATTAATGTCGGCCAGAAGGTCTGTCATGCTGAGCGAAGCAAAGATGCTCGCGACACAGGAATCACGACTCGCAACTAGTTCCCAATCCCCATCTGCCAAAGAACAAACGCGTAATCAAACGAGGCCTCATGCAGACGGTCGTAACGTCCCGAAGCCCCGCCATGCCCGGCAGGTTGCAAGTTGGTTTTCAGAATCAGCGGATTCTTGTCCGTCCGCAAGGCCCGCATCTTCGCGACATACTTCGCCGGCTCCCAATACATCACCTGGCTGTCGTTGAACGACGTTTTCACCAGCATCGCCGGATACGCCTTCGCCTCAACATTGTCATACGGCGAATACGTGATCATGTAATCGAAGGCTGCCTTTTCTTTCGGATTTCCCCACTCCTCAAACTCGCCCACGGTCAGCGGCAACGATTCATCCAGCATCGTATTCATCACATCGACAAAGGGCACGCCCACAATCGCCGCATGAAACAGGTCCGGACGCATGTTCAGCACTGCGCCCATCAGCAACCCACCGGCTGAGCGACCTTCAATCACCAGGCGGTTCTTCGATCCATAGCCGCGCTTCACCAGGTCTTCCGCGCACGCAATGAAGTCGGTAAACGTTGTCTTCTTATTCATCATGCGCCCGGCGTCATGCCACGCCTTTCCCATTTCGCCGCCGCCCCGGATGTGCGCCACCGCCGTCACCACTCCTCGATCGACCATGCTGAAAATGTTCGAATTGAAAAACATGTCGATCGAAATTCCATACGACCCGTACCCGTATAAATAGAGAGGGCCGGTCCCATCCATCTTCGCGCCTTTCAAGTGCAGCACTGAGACGGGAATCTTCGCGCCATCCGACGCCACCGCATAAATCTGTTCCACCTGATACTTGTTGCGGTCGTATCCGCCCGGCACTTCTTTCTGCTTCAGCAGCGTCGAGTTCCCGGTCTGCATGTCGTAGGAGTACACCGAAGGTGGCGTAACCGGCGACTGATATCCATAACGAAAATCCGCCGTGTCGTACACCTTGTTTACATACGGATACGAGGCGTATGCCTGCTCGGGGAAATCGATCTTCTTCGACTTGCCATCGCGCAGATCGATCACGCGAATCTGCGGCAGCCCGCCTTCGCGCTGATACAGCACGCAATAATTCCGGAACAGGTCCATGCCATCCAGCATGATGTCGGGGTTGTGTCCCAAAGTTTCGTGCCAGTTCTTGCTCCCCGGATCGTTCACGGGAGTCGTCACCAGCCGGAAGTTCCGCCCCGTATCGTTCACGCGAATATAGAAAACATCCGCGTTTTCGTCGGGATAATACTCCACACCCTGCTTGCGCGGCTCGAGCACCTGCCAGTTCGCCGTCGGATCGGCCGCCGGAATAAACCGCGCTTCAGTTGTCGTGTGGCTGCCCGAAATCAGGAAGATAAATTTCTGACTCCGCGTCTTGTACGCATCCACTTCAAACTTCTCATCCGGCTCCTCGTAGACCAGCGTATCCGGGCTGGCCGATGCCACGGTGTGCCGGTAAAACCGGTATTGCCGCTTCGACACCGCGTCTTCCTGCGTGTAGAAAATTGTGTTGCTGTCGTTCGCCCACACGATCGAACCCACGCGCTCCGCATGATCCGCCAGCGTCTTGCCCGTCCGCAGATCTTTCACCGCCAGCTGAAACTGCCGGAACCCCGTGTTGTCATATCCATATGCCAGCAAATTGCCATCGGGACTCACTTCAAACGACGAAACCGACATGAACGCTTGTCCCTTGGCCAGTTCATTGGTGTCGAGAATCACCTCCTCCGCCGCATCCCCGCTCGCTTTCTTCCGGCAGCGGATCCCGTACTGCTTGCCCGCTTCGAACCGCGTGTAATAAAAGTAGTCGCCCTCGCGATACGGCACCTCGACGTCGGTCTCTTTTACGCGGCTCAACATTTCGCCGTACAACTTCCTCTGCAGGCCTTCGGTCGGCTTCATCACGGCATCGGTATATGCATTCTCAGCCTCCAGGTACGCGCGTACTTCCGGATTCTGCTTGTCGCGCAGCCAGAAGTAGTTGTCTGTCATCTGATGACCGTTGACCTCGGTCACATGCGGAACTTTCTTCGCCACTGGAGGCGCCGGCAACGCCGCCGTCGCAGCCTGCCCCACCGCCATTACCACTCCCACGCCTGCACACACCACGACCCCAATCAAAACCGGCCGAAAAACTCGATTCATAAAGAGACCCTCACAGCCAGTAAGCATACCGCAGAAGGCCCATGCGAGGGTTTCAAGGAAGCACAACAAGAAGAAATCAAGCACGTCTTTCCCGAAGTCCGCGCGCTTTCACCAGCGGGGCGAGGAATCTCCCAGCGGAAAGAAACTAGAGATGGGGGCCTCCAACTCGGTACTCGCAACTCGGTACCGCACTACTGCGCCTGCACCGTCACCGCATACTTTCTGTCCGCCCGCACGTCCACAGCAGTCCCGGCCTTCACAAATCCGCTCATTACCTGCGGATTCATCCAGTCCATCTCCCACCCATGCTGAATCGCCACTACCGTATACCTTCCCGGCACGACCGCCCGCAGCGTGAATGTTCCGTCCAGGTCGCTCTGGTCGCGCCGCACCAGCGGCTGACTGTTTTTGAAGTCCTGCGGAACCAGCACCACCATCGCACCCGAATCCGGCTTGCCCTCGCGGATCACCGTCCCGTCCACATTCCCCAGTCCCTGGCGCAGAGTGATAGCGAGTTGCACCGTCGCGCCGTTTCCAATCTCCACGCTTTGCCCCATCACTTTGGCTCCGGTCGCAACGATCCGCACGACCTCTGCCTCATCCGCTGTTCCCGCTTCCACTTGATACGTGCCCGCCGGCATCGGTCCGGACGCAATAACGAAGTTTCCAGTTTCGTCGAGTGGGGCGCTGAAGCGCTCGCCCGTCGCCCGATTCATGAGCTGCACATATCCCCGCATGAGGCGCCCAGTCCGTCCTTCTTCCGTGACCACGCCCTTCACCATTGCCGAGGTTGCGGCATGCCCCGCCACCAGCTCTTCATCGCCGGCCACCGACACGTGCTGGGTCCAGCTCTGCTGGATCTTCCCATACGATTGGATATGTACGTCGTAATCTCCTGGCGCCATGCCGCTAACTTCATAGTCGCCTTTCTCGGTCTGGACGTTCTGGATTCGGGCTCCCTGCGGCTGTCCATCAAAGATGTGCTGCGTGACCGTCACTGAAATTTGTTCGCTGGGATCGAGGGTCGGCCGGCGCACATGCAAATGCGCCGCCGGCACCGCGACCAGCCTTACATCCGCCGACGCGTGGTCTCCCGCCTTCAAGATCAGCGGTACGGCCCCGCTTTCCTCCGTCGCACCCGGGTAATACGTCACCGGATAGGTCACGTCCAGCGCGCGTTCCGCATCCGTCGGTTGTTGATTCTCTGGCGTGTTGTTGCTCTCGTCATTCAATCCCGGCTGCCGGTTCAGTACGAACATCCGGGGCCGGACGCGCTCTCCTTGCTGCGCGTACCAGGGCGTGGCCCGCACCACAACGAAATACGTCCCCGGCGCCAGATGGCTGAAGCGATACCGCCCTTCATCATTCACCATCGCGTTGGAGAAGAAGTTTGTCTCCTCGCGTCCTTGTTGCATTTCCCTTTTGAAGAGCATCACCTCGGTATCGCGCACCACGTCATTCGACTCATCGATCACGTGTCCGACAATCGATGCGTCCGGCCGCAACGCGAACATCAGATGCTCGGAATCGACCGCTCCGCCGGTGACAATTCCGGTGAAGAATCCCTGATGCTCCTCGAAACCCTGCAGCACGAATCCCGGCGCTTCCGCCCGCATCCAGTACTTCCCCGCCTTCAATCCGGTAAACTCAAACCCGCCATCGCCCCCCGAAGTCGTACTCTCCAAAACCTCCATCATCAGCGAAGTCCCAATCGTCACCACCACCCCGCGCAAGATCTCGCCTGTATTCGCATTTACTACGGTCCCAGCGATCCGACATTTCCCTGCAGACGGCGTGGAAGGATTCTGCCCAAAACAGAGAGAACCAATGAGGACCGTAAGTAAAACAAAAGCGGGTGCCCCACTTCGACGGCGCAAGCCGAGGGTACGCTCGCAAAAGACATGCCAGCCCCGAAGGGGCGAAACTGGGAACCCACCGGCGCTGCCGCCCCGCCGCAATATTCGAAGCTCGCGCCTCATTTCCCCACCCGCACCATCTCCAACGTCACGCTCGATTTCTGACCCGCGGATAACGTCACCCGCGCCGCCTTTCCCAGGTACGCGCTCATCGCATCCGGATTCTTGAATTCCAATCCCTGTACGCGATCCACCAGCACGAGGCTGTAATCTCCCGGAGCCATATCCGACAACTCAATATCCTCGCCCCGCGGCATTTGCAAGGTGGTTGCTTCCCCGGGCGCTTTTTCCGGGATGACCACAACCCATCCCATCGCCGGATCTCCCTCCCACGTGGCATTCGCCTTCAACGTCCCTCCATCGTCGCGCAACACTACATCAATTGTTGCGCAGGGCGTCGTCGCCCCCACCGTCAGAGTATCCCGCAACAAGTCCACGTTCCCGCACTGCGCCGAGTCCACATACCACGGCGGATTCCTTGCCATCTCCATCCAATACGTTCCCGGCATCAGATTTCTCACCGCCAGGCTCTCCGGTTTTCCGCTCTCGTCGACGCCGATATTGGGCAGCATTCCCCCGTTCGCTACTCCACCCCCAGTTTTCGCCGCGAACCGCATCCACATCGAAATCGGCGGAACCTGAGTCCGGCCTTGGTTTCCGTTGAGGTACGTTTGTCCCGGTGCCACCGTCGGCGTCTTCCCCGACTCGTCTTTTCTCACTCGCACCGGAATTGTCATCGCCGGCCCCAACACCACTTGCATCCCGACCACATCCGTATTCACGGTCACCGGTACGCTCGCATTTCCGACCAGTCCGCCCGGCCCAAACTGCTGTGCGTGCAGCGCATAACTGCCTGCCGGAACATGTACCTCAAACTCCCCCGTCTGCGGATTCAGTTTCATGCCCTCGACGGTCTCGCCATCGCCATCGATCATCTCTACGTTCGTGTTGCTTGCCCCCTCACCTCCGGCGCGAAGCATTCCACTCACTCGATACCAGGGTTCCAGCTTCAATGAAGCTTCCACCTCGCTGCGCTGTCCCGCCGTCACCACCAGAGGGGTCGCTGCGTCCAGCCCGGGTGCGCCCGGATAAAACATTCGCTCGTATCCGCTCTCATGCCCCTTGAACGCGGCCGTCCCGCCCGGAAGATATTTTGGACCAATCTCCAGGTAGTACTCTCCCGACATCAAGCTTGGGATCCGGAATTCCCCTTCATCGTCCGTCGTTGCCGCACCCGGCTGTGTCCATTCTTTTCGTCCATCTTGGATCTGCGCCTCCATTACCTTGACGGGGACGCCCTCGATCGGCTCTCCATTCGCGGTCACCCGCCCGAAAATTACTCCTTCCGGCACCAACCTCACTGTGACCGTTGACGTGTCTGGGCCGATCATGATCGTTGCCGGAGGCAGCCATCCGTTTTTCAACTTGATCTGGTCTTCGCTGAAAAATCCCGGCTTCTGCGCGTTCACGGCGGTCTGTGCCGCCGGAAGACCCGCGAACTCGAAGTGCCCATCCGGCCCGGTCAACGCCGACTCCTCGCCTCCGGCATACACCTGCACCAGTGCCCGAGCCACCGGTTCCCCCGTCACCGAGTTCACCACTGTTCCGCTTAGTCCGTAAGTCTTTTTATTATTGGCGTCGTCGGCGGGGGAAGTTAGGCCCTGCCCGAGCAAACGGACAGGCGCCACGAGCAGCAAGGCTAGCAGGAACCGCATTCCAGTCATCGCAGAAAACCAGCCCCCCTATCAGCCCTCGGATGTACCTCGACTCGCCTGAGTTGCACGCTCGGCCGGCGCCGAAAGTGAATCCGGGTGGGGATTGTGACTCCCTAAAAAGAATAGACACCGCCGCAAGGAAATGGAACCGAGTCGCAATAACGAAGGGTTACCTGGGAGGTAAAGGCAAAATGGTTGCCCCATGTCTCGCTGCAGTTGCGAGACATGGGCATTACGGAGGCAGAAGGAGGCACATTCCGCCCGACTCAACTTCAATGGATCCAACCTAATGCGCCAGCCCGGAACTCGGATCGGTTAACGAGATCAGCTTTCCCGGCGGATACTGCTCGGCCCGGAGCGGAGTTTCGGGCACGATGGTTAACACCTCACCGCTGTGAACCCCCTGAACGATCAGGTTCTGGCTTTCAACGGCTAGGACTCGATACTTCTCGCCAAAGAGCTCATTCCGTTGTTCGCTCATAATGTTCCTTAGATGCCCCATTCCCCAGGAAGGGTCAATATCTCTAAACACTTTTCCTGTTGAAAAGACTCTCCCTAGTACTAGGAGAAACGCCTTAGTTGTCTTATAGATACAGCGTTCACGACGTTTGGAAAGTTAAAATCGGAATGAGAACGCAGGGAACGAATAAGTCGAATCATGTGATTTGAATCACATAAAGGAGTGATTGAGATCACTTTCCTTCATTTGCAACGCCACGCACACTCATCCCGAGGTTCACTGGGGTTCCGCCTTTGCATCCGGGCACGCCGAAGCACTCCGTCCGAATTGTCGTGCAACACACGCGTCAGCAGCGCGGTTGGTGCTTCCGCCTGATTGCCTACGAAGACTCTCGTACTTATCCTCCCCTTCAATTCAAGCGGGCCGATGATCTGCTTATAGCGATCCGAGGCGCGATGCCGGACTTCAAAGAGAGCGACCTCGCGGTCCGGGAAGACGCCGACCATTCCTACGTCGCCTTTACCGCAGACTGGGAACTCAACGATGACCAGATGCTGCTCCTCGGCCTGAATGAATGATGACGATTCTGATTCCTGGTCGAGAGCGCGAGCACGAAAGAAAAAATTGATCTGAGAGGGTGGGAGCTTTGACTTACTGGAGAGCACTCATCTAATCAGAGATCCGGGTTTTCCCCGGTGCGAGGTACTCGCAACTCGGTACTCTTAATTACAATCGAACGTCCATGCAGCCGGCACAAATAGCGGAACTCTTGGAGCCCTTCGTCGTCCAGGCGCAGAGCCCAAGACGCGATGCCCAGAGCCTGTTCCAGGATATATCGACGTACATCGATATACTCCTGCGCTGGAATGCGAAGATGAATTTGACTGCCATCCGCCAGCCGGAAGAAATAGTCACCCGCCACTTCGGCGAAAGCCTGTTCGCCGCCCGCCACCTGTTCCCGAGCCATGTAGAGACAGCTGCCATCGGCTGTCTGGCCGAGCGAAGTTCGGTCCACGGCGCAGACCGTGGGTTCACAAGAGGGGAAGATCAAGGACCGAAGAGTGGACAGACCGTCGCCGACCTGGGCTCCGGCGCCGGATTCCCCGGCATCCCCATCAAGCTCTGGGCCCCACAGATCTCCCTGACGCTCATCGAATCAAACCAGAAGAAGGCGACGTTCCTCCGCGAGATCGCCCGCGCCCTTACATTGACGGACATCAATATACAAAACGCGCGAGCTGAGACCATCTCCGATCGCTTCGGAGTAGTCACGCTGCGCGCAGTCGAGCGCTTCGATTCAATCCTGCCAACGGCGGCATCCCTGCTGGCCCCGGGCGCCCGCTTGGCTTTGCTGATCGGAGAGGACCAAGTTCCAGCAACCCACCATACCCTCCAAGAAATGGCCTGGTCTGACCCACTTCCCATCCCTCAATCGCAATCCCGCGTCCTCCTAATCGGTCAATCTACATAGCTTCGTCGGCTAAGAGCACGAATCAGACTGATTAACATATTGGATGAAGTGGGATGAAGTGCCCATAATACCCTCAAAGGATGCGAATTCCTCGGCCTAGATGTCAGGCGGACACTACACGAAGTGGGAAAGTATCTTCATACCAACCTGTTTCCAACAATAGGATCTCTCGGCATGGCAGAGTTTTCCACAGTGTTCCTGCAGGAACACTTCTCCAAGTTGTACAAGAATGTTCCTGCAG
>Ga0335071_10004673_pt1 | contig 14297 bp, 8 predicted proteins | sample Lox_Sample_15_FD_206724 | JGI IMG/M metagenome (GOLD analysis project Ga0335071, IMG submission 206724) | Soil microbial communities from Loxahatchee National Wildlife Refuge, Florida, United States - Lox_Sample_1.5 | ecosystem: Environmental > Terrestrial > Soil > Wetlands | place: USA: Florida... | reverse complement strand
ATCTCGGCGTCTTTTTCATGCAGATGCGCGGCGGTGAAGGCGTCCTGGTCGAGCCATGCATCGGGATAGTCGAGCTTGATGTAGTGGGCAGGGTGACCGGGCGAGAGGTTGGCTGTAAGAGCGGCGTTGATCCGCTCTTCAAGCTTTGCAGCACCGAGATTCGCTGCGGGAATGTGCTGCTTCTTGACAGCGTCCGGCAATGTGGAGACGCCGTGATCCGCGGAGAGTGCGATCCATACGTTGGCCAGTCCGATTTGATGGCCGAGGAAGTTGAAGAAATCGGCTAACTGGCGATCGAGATCGAGGGCCATTTGCGCCATCTGTGGGGTATCGGGCCCGACGGCGTGTCCGAGGCTGTCGTTCGGAGAAAGGCTGATCGTAAGCAGGTCCGTCGCGGGCCCGCGGCCGACGTTCTCATAGAGGATAAGTTCCCGGGCAAACTCGAGTTCGTACTCGTTGCCAAAGCTGGTGGAACCGACGACTTCGTAGAAACCAGCGTCGGTGCCATTTGAGGCTTTCCGATGAGCGGTTGATGCCAGAACCGCGCCTTGCGAGTCTTTCCACTCACGATCCCAGAATTTCGCGGGACGGGTTGAGTTGAAGTTCTGCACCCACTGGGGCAGGTCAGGCCGGTAGTAGGTAGAGGTGATCCAGGTGCCAGCTTGCGGGTCGATCCAATACGCTCCGTTCGCTGCGAACCCTCCTGGCAGAATTGCCGCCCGATCTTTCAGTGAAATTGCGAAGACCCTGGAGTTTCCCTGAGTTGCAAGTTTGAGTTCGTCACCCAGCGTGTCCCCGAGCAGATTGTGCGGAGAAGCGCCAGCCTTCGGATCGGAGGAACCGACGATTTTAGTATCGTCGTCTTCGACCGAAGTGACCATGCGCTTCTTGTTGGGATCGAGCCACTCGTTGCCGACAATGCCATGGCCATTGCTGTAGGTTCCAGTAAAGATGGAAGCGTGTCCGGGAGCAGTGCGCGTGTTGGCGTAGTCGTAGTTGCAATTCGGAAAGTAGGCGCCACGATCCATGAGCATACGGAATCCGGCATCACCGAACTGATCGTGGTAGCGCTCGAGATAATCTCCGCGGAACTGGTCGATTACGATTACGACGACGAGCTTGGGGTGGCCATTGTAGGCGGCCGCAAAACTACTTGCCGATAGCGCGATAAAGATGAGCAGATTTAGAAGAGAGAGGCAACACTGAACACGCAATCTTGGGGATGATCTCATCGCGAACGTAGTTTACACAGGCGGTAGGAAATCGCCAAAAAACGAGTACGGGAAATATTGTTCTTGTCAGAGCTCAGCTTCGAGCACACGCGAGATCCTTCGCTCCGCCTGCAAAACCGCTGCGCTCAGGATGACGCCCTTGAATATTCGTTTCTGCCTCACGCTGCCGCCGATCCCGCGATTGTGTGGAACAAGTTACCGTTATTGCGAGCCGTCACTGGCTTCGATTTTTCCTGAGATTCTTCGATGGCCAAAATCGAAAGCGGTTGGTTGCGATCTGATCGGCCCTCGTGAAAGTACTTGATCAAAGCGGCAATGGCGATGCCTAGAGCTGCACTACATGCGACGAAGTACCAGAGGGTGGGAAATCCGAGAATGAAGATCGCAGCACTGCCGATGGCAAAGAGAATCCCGATAAAGCCTCCTCCGACGGGCATTCTGTGCATATTGATTCCGGGATGACGATCTTCTGACATAAGACGCCTCTTTGATTGATCATCCTACCAAACCAACACTTTCTCAATGGGATAGATGCATTAGGCGCGGGTTTTCCGATAAAGTATTGAGTTCCCATGCTTGATCTGAACTTTGTGCGCGAAAACTTGCCGCTAGTGGAGGAGAAGCTGCGCCAGCGCGGCATGGATCCGGGCGCCGTGCTGAAGGACTTCCGCGAGGTGGACACACAACGCCGACAGGCCATTACTGAAGCAGAAACCAGCAAAGCGCAGCGCAACAAAGCGTCCGAAGAGATTGCCAAGCTCAAAAAGGCCGGTCAGGATGCGACTTCCGCCATGGCGCAGACGAAGGAACTGCGCGAAAAGATTTCTTCGCTCGAGAAGAGTGCGACCGATCTCGATGCGCGCCTGCGAGATATTCTCGTCGGCATTCCGAACTTGCCGCATTCAAGCGTTCCCATCGGGCACAGCGCCGATGACAACGTGGAGGTACGCCGCTGGGGCGCGCCGCCGAAGTTCGATTTCGCACCAAAGCCGCACTGGGATCTCGGCCCGGATCTTGGGATTCTGGACATGGAACGCGCCGTGAAGCTGACTGGTGCCCGTTTCGCGGTGTATTGGGATCTGGGCGCGAAATTGGAGCGCGCACTCGCAAACTTCATGCTCGACCTCCATACGCGCGAACACGGTTATACCGAGGTTTTACCGCCATACCTGGTGAACTCGGATTCGATGTACGGCACAGGGCAGTTGCCGAAGTTTGGAGCCGATTCATTTCGGGTGCCGCACGGGGAAAAAGACTTGTGGCTCATTCCTACGGCGGAGGTCCCGGTTACCAATCTGTATCGCGACGAGGTGCTTGATCAGTCGCGACTTCCGATTTCGCTTACGGCCTACACGCCCTGCTTTCGCAGCGAAGCAGGATCGTACGGCAAAGATGTACGCGGCATCATCCGGCAGCATCAATTTCAGAAGGTGGAATTGGTGAAGTTCACGCATCCCGAGAAATCGTACGAAGAACATGAAAAATTGACCCGGAATGCCGAGGAAGTCTTGCAGAAATTGGGTTTGCACTATCGGACGGTTGCGTTGTGTACGGGCGACATGGGAGCGTCATCGGCGAAGACCTACGACATCGAGGTCTGGCTGCCGGGCCAGCAACTCTACCGCGAGATTTCCTCGTGCTCCAACTTTGAAGCCTACCAGGCTCGCCGGGCGAATATCCGGTTCCGGCCGGAGGGCAAAAATAAGACCGAATTTCTACATACACTCAACGGCAGCGCGTTGGCCGTTGGACGCACGTGGGTGGCAATCGTCGAGAATTATCAGCAGGCGGATGGAAGTGTGTTGATCCCCGAAATCCTTCGGCCGTATATCGGTGCGGAGAGAATAGTCCCGAAGAAATTCTAGGGCTTCGGGCTTCCGCTGTCTGGCTTCCGGAGGCCGAGAGCCGGAAGGCGGTAGGCGCTTGGAGCAGGAGCTAGTACACTTGCAAAGAGCAGAAATCACGACTGCGGCACCTGGCGCGCCACTGCCCATGAACGCCATCTGGCGAACAATCCGCTCTTACATTTTGTGGCAGCATGAGCGGGGAACCCTTCACTACGACATCATGGTCACGCTGATTCTGATCTTCATCTTCTTTTCGCCGCGCGTGATCAACTTCAACGACAAACCCATCTCGCGCGATCCGCATCCGACTGAAGTGATCGTGACTTCGGATACGGAGGGGCACCTTCTGTATCAGATTGAAGCCAACGCAGTTAAGGCGGGAGATGACCAGTCGGTCCGGAGCCAGTTGCTGCATATCATTGAGCCCATTTCTGGAGCGGTCTCGATCGTCAGTTACGAACCCATCAAAGACGTAAAGGGAAAAGTGCAGAGTTACAAGGTTCTGGCACAACGGGATTAACAGAAGACGCTGGTGCTTCAATGGAACTCTAAATGAAAATCGCCACACTCATTTTTCCAATCGCCGTTCTGAGCTGCCTCTTGAACGTTTCTCCGACGGGTATCAGCGCCTCTGCGCCGGCTGCGTATGACTGCAGCTTCTTTTCAAAAGCAACTCCGCAGAATGCCTCAAACCAAATTACCCTCGAAAGCGTGTTGAAGAAAATGGACGCCGTGGCGGCTGGCTTTCACACGGCACAGGCCGAATTCGAATGGGACCACTACCAAAAGGTCATCGATGAGATCGTCGATGTAGATACGGGAACAATCTACTATCGTCGCACCGGAAAAGACACCGAGATGATGGCAGAGGTCAAGAAAACCGGGACCAGCGCTACCCAACTCAAGCCCGAGCCAAAGTACGTTCTGTTCGCCGAAGGCAAGATCAAGATGTACACACCGAAGACCGAGCAACTGATGGTCAAGGATCTCGGAAAAAACAGGGCTGATCTGGAAAGCTATGTCGTCCTCGGTTTTGGAGGGAGTGGCCAGGATTTGCAGAAGGCCTTCGATGTGACGTTCGGCGGCACAGAGATGGTCAATGGGATTAATGCCGCCAAGCTGCAATTGGTTCCCAAGTCAGAGAAGGTGCGCAACAACTACGACAAGATGATCCTGTGGATCGATCCTGATCGAGGCATCTCGGTGCAGCAGCAGTTCTTCACTCCACAAGGCGATTTCCGGCTTTGCAAGTATTCGGGTATCAAAATCAATGAGAAAGTCGGAGACGATGTCTTCAAACTGAAGACAACAGGTAAGACGCAAACACTCTCCCCTACAGGATAAATTATTGAATTTAAAGGGGAAGAAAGTAGTTCGGGATTGGCGGAGCAGACGATATACTGACGAGACATTTGCAGGATTTCTTCATGGCCAAGGTTTTTACGATTACAGTCCCTCCTAAGCTGGGAAATAAACGCAGGGAGCGTACCTCAGACCCACGTTATGTCGAAGGACAGCGCCTGCTTGTCGAGGCCATGAAGTATCTGGCGCACGCGGACCCGGTCCGCAACCGCGTCGCTATCGAATTGATATCGGAACATGTGAGAACACGGTTTCGGATGAGCGACTCGCCGCTGGCTTAAGACTTCTCCTCGCAGTTTGAACCTAATTCATCGTGCCGCTGCACTACAGCGGTCGCGGCGCTACGAAATTAAGGGACGGCTGCGCCGTCCCTCTTTTGTTTCTGGTTGCAGTCGCTTAGAAGGCGAAGCGAAGTGAGAACTGCATCACACGAGGAGTTGTGAGTTCGCCGTTCATCTTTCCAAAGCTTGTGTTGTCGACGAGATCCTGATTCGGTAGCGAGCCCAGAGCGTCGAAGCGTACCGAATTCGTTACGTTAAACACCTCCCAGGCAAACCGGACCATCTTGTCCTCTTTCAGGTTCCATATTTTGGCAAGGCTGCCGTCGATGCCGAAGTACCCAGGTCCCCGGAAGTTGTTGCGCTGGCCAGCTTCTCCTGCGTAGGTGGCCCGGAACGTTTTGTTAAATCCATCGCCCGGGAAACAGGTGCAGGTAAGGTTGATCGCGTTCTGGAACACATTGGGATCGCCGTCCTGGTCGCGGAAGACACCCGTTTTCGGCTTTGGACCTTGAACGAAAGAGGTGCCTTCCAGTTCGAAGTTGGTGGACCAGCCATTGCCCGCAAGAACGGAGAATGGGAAGCCGCTCGTCAAACGATACAAACCGCTGACCGTCCACCCTCCAAAGATCGCGTTCGTGATGCCGTGGGCGCTCGATCCCCAGTGACGTCCATGCCCGAACGGTAAATCCCAAATAAAGTTCGCATTAAACTGGTGAGTTGCATCGAAGTCAGAAACGGCCCGCCAGAGATTCGGCTGGAAGGCATTGATGACTTGGCTGTTGTACGCAGCGCTACCTGACTCGAATCCATTAACGCGCTCCGCATTAGAACCGACGTCAATAGACTTGGAGTACGTGTAGTTGAAGTCAAATTGCAGTCCTGAGGACATTGCATGCCGCAAAGTCAACTGCAGGCCGTTGTAACTGCTGTTGCCCCGCGTCTGCCAGGCGTAGAGAGACGAGAACTGGGGCTGGTAAAACTTGAAAGGAACTCCGTTCGATTGGACATATCCGCCTAAGTTGTTAGTGCCAGTTCCGGCACAACCCGGGAAACAAAAGGCATCGAGGTCTTCCAGCGATAGAGTTTCGTTTCCCACATTGCAGTAGTAAAGGTCATAGATGTTCTGGCTGGCGGTTGGAGAAGCAATCGAGTCAAAGCCAGGCGCGCAGCCTGATTGCCGATATATGTTATTGCCACCATCGTCGAGACCCGCTGCCTGTGGAAATAGATTGTTCCAGTATGGCAGGTTTACGCTCGGGTCAGTTTCGGGCACTCCCGCGTAAATTGCTTTGTCGAATGCTTGCGCTGCACCGAAGTAGCTCATCTTGCTTCCAGGATCAACGAGGTCCAAGGGTGCAGACAAATCGATTTCCTGCAGCAGGTGGCGGGCGAAGCGTCCGGTATATGTAGCCTCGACAACAAAGTTGTGACCTAAGTCGCGCGTAACAGCGAAGTCCACGACATGAGAATACGGGGTTTTCAAGTTGTCATCGATGCCCCAAGCGATCGCTAGCCCATACGTATTGGGATCGACGGATGGAGTGTAGGGGAATCCATGCGGAATCGGAGCTCCCGGGCTTGGGGGGAGATTCGATGTTCCGAGCAAGCCAGTAAAACGCGGCGAGCTATCGACGGTATTGACACCAGCAGGATTGCTGATTGTGGTCGTCAGGCCCCAAGAACCCTGACGATCGAAGGTGTTCACTACGCCTTCGCCGAAATGGTCGAAGTAGAGCCCGTAGCCGCCGCGGATCGAACTCTTGCCAGCGCTACCGAACAATTTACCCAGAAAGCCTCCGCTGGCATGAGGAGAATACGCAAATGCAATTCGAGGCGCGAGGTTTTTATAATTCCATGCCCAATACGGCCTTCTACCATTAGCTTGCCCAGAAAGATCAAAAGTTAGATCTGGCTGGACTACGTTGCCGCCAAGCATGCCTTTCCAGCGGTTTGTGAACCATTGCTGCATGTTGACGGTGGGTGAAACCTGGTTACCGTCTGCTTCATAGGGCGGTTGCAGAAGGGAGTATCGCAGTCCGCCAGTGATCGTCAGGTTCGACGTGACATTCCACTTATCCTGCACATACATTTCGCCTTCGAAATTTCGAAAATGACGCTGAACAAGGGCGCCACTCGGGATGACATTCGCGTTCTTGTCCTGATTGACGGTGGTGTAGACCTGGCTCATCACCCCCATCAACTGCATCGCGGCGAACGAGTAGGATGTGCCAAACGCGTCATCAACTACTGGGTACGCAGGGTTGATGGACGGATCCAAGTTTGTATCTTCATTGGCGATGAACGAAGGGCTCATCCAGTACAGGTTGGAGTATCCCTCCGAAAGATTTTGAGCATTCGATTGCCGATTGTTGTGGATGAGGCGCCAGTTGGTTCCAAACTGAATGGTGTGATGCCCTTTTGTCCAGGAAACGTCGTCGATGAAGTTTTGCACCGGCACATTGCTGAGGATTATTGGGGTCAACCCGACGGAATCGCTGAGACCGCGCAAACGATTAAACGGCTGATCGTTGAGTCCGGAATTTCCCAAGCCTTGGCGGATGAAAGCATACCGGAAATTGTTCACCAGCGTGTTCGACAACAATGCCGTATAACCCGCCGCAATTCCCTTGCTGTTGTTGGTAATGAAGTTGTTCGAGGGCAGGCCGGGGTATTGAGGAGGCTGGGACTCATGATCGTTTTGCAGGTTTCCTCGCACAAACAGGGAGTGGTTCCCGTTCGCCGTAATCTTGTAGTCAAGCTTCAAGATGTAAGTGTCGTGTTTAACGGGGTCGTTGCCAGCGAAAGTGTACGAACCCGAGTTCAAACCGTCCCCACCGCCGCTGGTCCCATTTGGATTGGGGTAGCCGGAGAACATACTGAGAATGTTCGGATTTGGACCGGGCCCCCAAGGGCAGGTTCCAAGATCGGCGCACCCACTTTCGATCACTTGGCCTGTGGAATCCGTGCGGGTTTGATCGATCTGCGAAATGCCAGCCGGGTATAGTGTCGCTACGAGATCCGGGGCATACGTTCCACTACTCGCAACTGAGAGAATCTGCCCATTTGGCCCGCTGACCGAATTCCCATCAAAGCAGTTCGGATCACTACTAGGGTTACAGAGATATTTCAACTGACCCAGTTTCATGCTCGCGCTGGGTACAATTCGGCTGACTTGTACCTGATCTGCCGTCCGTTGTCCCTCATACGCTGCGAAAAAGAACAATCGATCCTTCTTGATTGGTCCGCCGATCGTGCCGCCGAACGTGTTCCGCAATATGTGCTGAGGGACATTCGGAAGTCCGTTTCTTAGCTCCGCCTGCTTATTGAACCAGTCGTTGGCCACACCTATGGTAGGCCGATGATATTCGTACACGGAACCGTGAAAGTTGTTGGTTCCGCTCTTGGTCACCAGATTCACTTGCGCTCCAGAGGATCGGCCGGAATCGGCACCATAGTTGCTCGTGGTTACTCGGAATTCCTGTAACGAATCGAGCGTCGCGCGCATTGCGCCTGTGAAGGCGTACCCATTCAATTGGTCATTGTCGTCAAGACCATCGAGCGTGACGTTGGTCTGGTCGCTTCGCGCACCGTTAACAGAACCGCTGCGGCTGTCATCATCCTGGTTGACCTGATTCCCAAGGTAGACGACACCCGGTTGCAGGCTGAGAATCGAAACAGGATCGCGGCCTTCGGAGGGCAGATCGGTGAGTTGTCGGGCATCGAAGTTATTGCCCAAGGTGGCGTCTTGCGTGTTGACGAGCGGAGCCTCGCCGCTAACGTCGACGATTTCAGAGCCTCCCTGCACTTGCAAGGTGAAGTTGAGAGTTGCAGGGTTGCTCACTTGCAACAGAACATTTTCATGCTTGACGACCGCAAAGCCGGAGGCATTCACCGTCACCGTGTAAGTGGCTGGCGGGACCTCAAGGAATTGATATATGCCTTGATCGTCGCTTTTGACGGTTCGTGAAAATCCCGTCGCGGCGTTGCTTATCGTGACGCTGGCGCCGGTTAGAACTGCACCCCTTGCGTCGGAGACTGTCCCGCGTAACGAAGTTGTTGCTGACTGACCAAAGGTTAGAGTCGTGATGGTCACAACCGTCAAAAGCGCAAAAAGAAAATGCAGTGAGCGAGAACGCATAGGAAACTCCCTTCGCCGCAATGGAGGCGTGAATCCCGTTTACGTTTTGCCCAGGTGTTTTGATGATACGAGACCCTGGGGGACCCCTGATGGGGCGCTATTGTGCTCCCGCGAGACGGAAACATTCAAGTCGAATGTGCGATGTGAAACGTTTGAATAGTCACTTACGGCTGTGGAAACAACCAGCAGCCAGCAATATGACCCCGGGATAGCACTCCAGAGTGTACCGAGGCTCCGGATTCTCGAGCGTTCCCAGGAACAACGAGCGCAATATCAGAAAAAAAATGAATAGACTAATCCCAAAAAATGTATGGGACCGCACCACTCCACCGATACATAACAAGAAATAAACAACGTTGATCAGCCCGAATCCCAAGCTCAGGACTACAAATCGGCGGTCATCGTTGAACTCCCACCAACGAGGATCGGCCGCGGTAAGCTCTGTCCGCGGACGGAGCCACATGTCGGCGATACGCAATGCCGGAAGCCAGATGTAATAGCGCAGGGGTGCATCGTGAATTCGTTCTGCCGCAAGGCTGGCGAATCGAGAGTCAAGCTCCGGACTGATATCGTGATCGCGATCGTAGTCCGCAAAAATCTCCGTTGTTTGCTGACGCTGCAGCGGAGAATCGAACGCGCGCCGTGGCAGGTGCGCGACGTCGATCTCTTCTCCCGGAACATTCCAGTAAATTTCCTCGACGGAAACGTACTCAGCGATCCACGTTTTCACCCAACGATTGAATCCGGGCATGGGGACTTCGTCCGAATCGTTCGCATATCGTGGCGCCAGAGGTTGAAATCGATGGAGCGTGTGCAGGTTGCGAATTGTCCATGGGACGAGCGGAGCGACTGCCCCGAGCGCAAGCAAAACGCCACCGAGGAAGAGCGCGCGCGGCCCCAGCAGGCCGTTCTCGTTTGTTGCCCGAAAAGCCAGCAGCCATTTCCAGAGTAAGAAGCCGCCGATCGCCGCGAGCAGGATGCCGCCGTCGGGCCGAAGAAGAATGGCGCCACCGATCGCGAGCCCGCAACCGAGCCAACGCAATATAGGCCGGCGCACATCGCCAATTCCGAATCCTGCCAGCGCTAAATCGAGCGCGAAGGCTGTGAAGAAGATCTCCAGTGTCTCGGTGAGAGCTGCAGCCGCATAGTTCGCAAGGAAGGGGCAAACGGCAGCCAAAAGAAAGCCTGCTTGCGCGGCGCGGTAAGAGAACAAGCGACGAGCCATGTCAGCGATCAGAAAGCAAGTCGCGAGGTCGAACAGGACCTGAATGAGCAGGACGGCTCGAAAATTGTCGGTCCCGAAGATGGCGAACACTAAAGCGAGGAATGCCGGATATCCTGGCAGCCGAGAGAGAGTCGGCATGATGACGCCGGAATTCGTGATCCCATAAATTCCGTGCTGCAGCCAGTTCTTAGCGATATCAGCGTACAGGCGAGAGTCGTCTACCACGGCGGGAAACCGAAAGACGAAAAGGAGGCGCAGCGCGACGGCGACGAGCGTTACCGAGAGGAAATATCGTGATTTGGTCTGGATCAGTTCGCGCACACTTTGCCGCCCGCTGCGAATCATATCGCGTTAGAGCAATCCCGCTGCCTGGGAAGTGCATCCTAAGTAATCAGCCGCATCCGCTCATCCTGGCCTACCGGCAATTGACCCTGTGCCCTTCGCAGCTTACGATGAACATCATCCTGAATGGCTGAACCTGTTTTTTATGATCCGAGGCGCGCGCGCTGGAAGCGCTTGCGGCGCCTGTTCGACGTCACGGCCGTACTGGTCTCGGCGCTGATCGTCTTTTTCGTCTACACGGCGATTCGAGATGAGCCCCTGCCGGAGCTGCTGTTTTTCCCGCAAAAACGCGCTTTCAAAGCGCTCAAGGAAAGTGAAAAACAGAAGGCCCGCGACCGGCTCAAGAAGGTTGCGGCTCATTCACATCGGAAATCGAAACTAAGAGCCTCCCAGGTCACCCTCAACCAGGAGGAAGGCATCCGCGCGGCGTTCTATGTTCCATGGGATGCAGCGAGCTTCTCGTCGTTGCGTACCTTCGCTCGACAAATCGATCTCCTGTATCCGGACTGGCTTCACGTTCTTACTCCTGACGGACACATCCAGGCCGTCGACGACCAGACCAACAAGTATTTCGACGTAATTGAGGGCACTACGGTGCGCTCCGTGGATGACCGCGTCATGCCCTTCCTGAAGAACGAAGATCCGGGCATGGAAGTCTTCCCGATGGTCAACAATTCGGATGGCTCCAATTGGGTGGACGTCTCGGATTTCCTGAACAATGCCAGTGCGCGCGCGCTCTTTCGACAGCAGGTTGGACAGTTCTTATCGACCGGGCGGTTCCATGGCTTGCTGCTCGATATCGAGGCGTTCCCTGCCAAAGGACAGCCCGGTTACGTGGCCTTGCTGCGCGAGCTCGGCCAAGACCTTCATGGGCGCGGCATGAAGTTGTACGCTTCCGTTCCGCCCCACAACGATGAATACGATTATCCGGCGGTTGCTGCCGCTGTTGATGGCGTCGTACTGATGAACTACGACGAGCACTATCCCGGAGGAACGTCCGGACCGGTCGCTTCGCAGGATTGGTTTGACCAGAACCTGAAGTATGCAACTAGCGTCATCCCGAAGAACAAGATCATCTGCGCCATTGCGAATTATGGATACGACTGGGTGCTGAAGCCGAAAAAGGGCAAGTTGCCGCCGTCAGAGCACGATGCTCCTTCCAGCGCCCAAGACTCGTGGCTGGCCGCCCGGGATTCAGAGCAGGACATCAATTTCGATGACGATGCGATGAATCCTCACTTCAGCTACTTGGACGAGCTTAATGTCCGCCATGACGTCTGGTTCCTCGATGCGGTAACTGCCCTGAATCACATGCGACTCGCGCAGGAGTTGGGAATTCAGACTTTTGCGCTGTGGAGATTGGGCAGTGAAGACCGGTCTCTTTGGAAGGTGTGGGACGTTCCAGGAGATCCCGGCGCTCCGGACAAGTTGCGTGACGTTCCTCCTGGTGCCGAAGTTGATATGGAAGGCCAGGGAGAAATCCTGCGGATCGAGGACAGGCCCGATCACGGCACGCGGGACATCAGCGTTGATGCCAGCAGCAAGATGATCGACGACGAGGTGTTCCAGACGCTGCCGGAACCGTACCGCGTGGGACGATACGGCTACAGTCCAAATAAAGTCGCGATCACTTTCGACGATGGGCCCGATCCTGAGTGGACTCCAAAGATTCTTAACACGCTCAGGGACAAGCACGCGAATGCAACTTTCTTTTTAATTGGGATTCAGGCTGACAAGTTCTCCGGAATCGCAAAGCGGATTTATCGCGAAGGCCACTTGATTGGTAACCACACCTTCACACATCCAGATGTGAGCAACATTTCCACCGGCTACATGAAGGTCGAACTGAATCTGACGGAGCGACTCTTTGCCAGTTTGATGGGCATTCGTACGACGTTGATGCGCCCTCCGTACGCGATCGATGAAGAGCCCGATACGGCGGACCAGGTGCGGCCGCTCGAAATCCCGCAAGATATTGGTTACATCACGGTGGGGAACCGGATCGATCCGAATGACTGGAACCTGGATGATCCGACGTCGCCGGGTGGCAGGCGCACCGCAGAACAGATCACACAGTACGTTTTAGACCATTTGCCACCGTGCCGCGCCACCGATCAGCGGTGCGGAAACATCATTCTGCTGCACGATGGAGGTGGAGATCGAGCCGAGACGGTGCGTGCGTTGCCCATGATCATCGATGGAATTCGCGCGAAAGGGCGCGAAATTGTGCCGGTCTACGAGTTGCTGGGAATGCAGAAGGCCGATGTAATGGCGCCTCTGCCTCGCAGCGAGCGATGGGCCGCGTGGCTCGATCGTTTAGGATTTTTCATGTTCGATGCGGGCATTGTCGCCATCACCTGGATTTTCCTTATCGGCGACCTGCTGATGACGGGGCGCCTCATCTTCATCGGCGCTGCCGCTGTCTATGACCGCGTGCACGAAAAGATTTTCGGTAAACCCGCCCAAGTCGCCTCGTATAATCCTCAGGTTGCCGTACTCGTACCCGCTTACAACGAAGAGAAGGTTATTGAAAGAACGATTCGCGCGGTGCTGAACTCCACTTACTCAAACTTGCGTGTGATCGTAATTGATGACGGCTCCAAAGACCGTACGCTGGAGGTCGCGCGCACGTCTTTTGCAGCAGAGTCCGCCTCGGGGAAGGTGCTCATCCTGGGCAAGAAAAACTCCGGTAAAGCTGAGGCGTTGAATTATGGCATTCAGCACATCGGGGACGCGGAGCTATTTGTCGGAATCGATGCGGATACTATCATTGCTCCCGACGCGATTGCCCGACTCGTTCCGCATTTCATCAATCCGAAAGTGGGCGCGATTGCCGGAAACGCCAAGGTCGGCAATCGAGTGAATCTCTGGACCCGGTGGCAAGCGTTGGAATACATCACCAGCCAGAATTTTGAGCGGCGCGCGCTCGACGTTTTGGGAGCGGTTAGCGTTGTGCCCGGCGCGATTGGTGCTTGGCGCGTCTCGGCGGTTCGCGAGGCGGGCGGCTACCACACTGACACCGTTGCCGAAGATGCGGACCTCACGATGGCGCTGTTGCGTATGGGGTATCGCGTGGAATATGAGGACATGGCGCTGGCCTATACGGAGGCGCCAACGAACGCAAATGGCCTGATGCGCCAGCGTTTTCGTTGGTCCTTCGGTATTCTTCAGGCCGTGTATAAACATCGCGGCGTTATGGCTCGAAAGGGTGCATTGGGTTGGGTGGCCTTGCCGAATATCTGGATCTTCCAGATTTTCCTGCCGCTGGTCTCACCTTTGATCGACATCATGTTCGCCGTCGGGACCATCTGGTATTTCATCCAGAAACACTTCCATCCCGACTCCACCGATCCCGCGAGTTTTCACAAGCTGGTGCTGTTCTTCTTCGCTTTCCTCGTCATTGATTTCTTCGCGTCGGCGATTGCGTTCGCGCTGGAGAGGCGACGTCCCGACGACAAGGAGGATCCGTGGCTGCTTAGCCAAGTCTGGCTGCAGCGGTTCGCGTACCGGCAGCTATTTTCAATTGTGTTGTTCAAAACTCTGAAGCGCGCGATTGAAGGCCGCAAGTTCGCATGGGATAAGTTGGAGAGAACCGCAGCGGTGAATTATATCCCTGCAGCCGAGGATCGGGAGAAGGTCCACGCACCATAGCGCCGCCGTCCCGGCGGCTGTCGTGGCGGCGTCTCGCCGTCCCTTCTTTACGCTCTAAAAAAATATTGGCAGTTCTCCGCTGACCGCGTGCGGGGACGGGACTTCCCCGCGACAGCCGGCGAGACGCCAGCGCTACGTTAACGGAACAATAACGGTGCGAACTCTGCCAGATTTCTTCTCCATACCATCCAGGTGTGCATCCCCGGAGTTTCGATATCG
>Ga0335071_10004672_pt1 | contig 14308 bp, 13 predicted proteins | sample Lox_Sample_15_FD_206724 | JGI IMG/M metagenome (GOLD analysis project Ga0335071, IMG submission 206724) | Soil microbial communities from Loxahatchee National Wildlife Refuge, Florida, United States - Lox_Sample_1.5 | ecosystem: Environmental > Terrestrial > Soil > Wetlands | place: USA... | reverse complement strand
CTTCTTGAGCTTCTCCTGCGCGTAGGCCGCGATGTACTGGACGGAATAGGACCCGAAGAGCCCGCCGTTCGGCTGCGGGCGGAACGTGTATTGAAGGTTGCGGTCCTTGAAGACGGCGTCCGCGATGCCCGTGGTGATCCAGAGAAAGCGCTTCTGCTTGTCCACGCGCTCGGCGATCGGCACCGCGTGCGCGCTCGAGTAGATGCCTGCCAGGACGTCGACCTTCTCCACGTTCAGGAGGCGCTCCGCCTCGTTGATGGCCACATCCGCCTTCGACTGGCTGTCCCCGTCGACGCGCACGAGCTTGTACTTGCCGAGCACGCCGCCGTGGTCGTTGACGTAGTCGATGATCATCTTGGCGCCCCGCCAGCAGTTGACCGATCCCCCGGCCGCGAAGGGGCCGCTCTGGTCGAAGAGGACGCCGATCTTGATGGTCTGCGCCTGGGCGTGGACGAGGTCGCGGGAGACGACGAGCGCTCCCAGCGCCCCCGCGAGGAGCAGGGCGAGGACAATGCGGAACACTCTCATGCTGGTGCCTCCTTTGGCCGTCGGAGCGACACGCGCACCCACGCGCAGCGGGACGCGCGCCGGAGAAAAGTGCCCAACCCTAGCACGCAGACTGGGCGCGAATCAACCGGCGCGGCGTCGGGCCGTGACGAGCCACTCGAGTCCCTGCCGCCGCTCCGGCGACGCCGCGGGCGGCCCTGCCTCGAGGAGGTCGAAGTGAGGGCCAAGCGCCGCCTCGATGCCGGCGCGCGAGACCGGGAACGGCGGGCCGTCCGTGCCCTCCCGCATGGGATAGAAGCAGGCGAGCAGGATGCCGCCGGGCTTGAGGATGTCCCGGAGGACGCGCGCGTACTCCCCGCGGCGACCGGGCTCGATGGCGCAGAAGCAGGTGTATTCCCACGCGGCGTCGAACGCGGCCCCGAAGTCTGCGCCCAGCCCGAACACGTCGCGCTGCTCGAAGAGGACGCGCACGCCTTCCCGCTCGGCGAGGCTCCGCGCCTCCGCGATGGCGGCCTCGGCGAAGTCGAACCCCGTGACCGCGTACCCGCGCCGCGCGAGGAGGCGGGCGTCGTGGCCGCGGCCGGCTCCCGGAACGGCGAAGCGGGCGCCCGGCGCCACGGGAAGGCCCGCGTCGAGGCGGGCCACGAGCGACGGGGCGGGCCCGCCCAGCTCCCAGCCGTCCTGGCTCGCGGCGTAGAGCCCGTCCCAGAAGGCGGGCGTGCTTACGGGCGCGCGATCGCCGGCCACTCGAGATCCTCGAAGTTCGCGATGGCCCGCTCCGCGCCGGCCCCGAGGAGCTCGTCCGCCGTGTGGGCCGTGGTGACGCCGATGGCGCGCATGCCCGCCCGGCGCGCGGCCTCCAGGCCGACCAGCGAGTCCTCGAAGACCACGCACATCTCCGGACGGACCCGCAGGCGGGCGGCGGCCAGCAGGTACACCTCGGGATCGGGCTTGCCGTAGGTCACGTCGTCCGCGGTGACGATCACGTCGAAGTATCGCCGGAGGCCGGCGTCCGCGAGGAGATGGTGCACGTCGAAGTTGGAGGCGGACGTGCCCACGGCCCGCGGAATGTCGCGTCCCGCGAGGCCGGCCACGAAGCGGTCGACGCCGGCGACGGTCATGATGCCGGCCCGGGAAAAGCCCACGTAGAGGTCCCGCTTGCGCCGGGCGAGGCGCTGGATCTCCCAGTCCGACAGCGGCCGACCGAGGAGCAGGGGCACGGCCTCCTCGCTGGGGCGGCCGATGGTGAGGCGCCAGTGCTCCGGATCGGCGTCTTCGCCGATCTCCTCGAGCAGGGCCCGCCACGCCGCCCGATGGTGGGCGCCCGAGTCGATGAGGACGCCGTCCATGTCGAAGATGGCGGCGACGGGCCCGCGGGATGGGGTCACGTGAGCCGGTACAGGGGAGCCAGGAGCTGGAACGTCTCGCGCGCCGCCCGGGCGTAGTCGCGCGGCTTCCAGCGCGCGGCCTCCTGCGCGGGCACGGCGCGGCCCAGCACCACCTGCCCGTCGCGCGTGCGCGTGAGCTCCTCGCCCAGGCGTGCGACGTCGTCGGAGGACATGTCCGCGAGCACCGCGGCCGGTGTCTCGTCGTGCTCGTTCTTGAACCACGCGAGGCCCTTGGCGCGGCGCAGGACGGGCGCGAGCTTCGGCCCCTGGCGCCGCCACGACGAGGCCCAGCGCTTCTTGGCCGCGTGCTCGGGCCCGGCCTCGAACAGGAAGCGCACGGCGCCTCGGGAGACCGCCACCTTGAAGTGGCAGTGCTTCTTGTAGCCGCGCTTGTCGAGGGCGAAGGCGACCCAGGTGTCGTCCGGGGCATTGACGGTGCGCCGCGCGTGCCGGGCCACGTGCGCGAAGGCCTGATCGCCGGCGATCCGCCCGACGTCGGGCAGCAGATCCCGGCCAATGGCCTCGAGCTTCGGGCGGATGCGCGTCCTGATCGCCGCCATCCGGGGCTTGAAGCCGTCGATCTCGAAGACCTTGAAATCGGCCGGGGTGAAGCCGGGGAACGCCATGCCGGGCCTCCTCTAGGGGTACCGCGTGTCCGGATCGAGAGGAAAGATCGGCCGACGGAGGCGCGTGAAGTCGAAGCGGTCGAGGTTCGACGAGGACAGCCCGGGGGCATCGACCTCGATGATCTCGCGCGCGATGGGCTCGAAGGCGGCGCGGTAGTGGATGGTCGACTTGACCACGAGGATCTTGTGGTCGAGAGGGTCGAGCCCCACGAAGCGGATCATCTCGGGATCGAGCGTCTGCCCGCGGTACGAGATGAGGATGACCTTGATGTCGTTGACGTCGAGCACCGCGGTGGTGCCGAGCCGACCGGGCAGCCCGCGCGCCATCGGCCCCTTGTGCATGAAGCGGCCGTCGGACAGCGTGCGCACGATGCCCGTGACCCTCAACGGCGCGCCGTGCCGGTCGTCGACCTTGCCGCCCACGTCGAGCGTGACGGATGCGCCCACGCCTGCCTTGACGCATTCCGCGACCGCCTTCGGATCCCAGAGACAGGCGACGACGGCCGAGCGCGCGCCGACGCGGACCAATTCGCGCAGGATCTCGGTGCCGTCGCCGGCCGCGCCGCCGCCCGTGTTGTCCGCCATGTCCGCAAGCACGATGGGCTGGCCGGCCGCCGCCTGCGCCTTGGCCACGGCCTCCGCCACGGGCAGCGCGTGGTGGATGAACTCGTGGCGATGCGCCCACGCCGTATCCGCGATCTGGTCGGCCAGGCGGTCGGCGAGCGCCTGATCGTTGTTGGTGACCACGTACACCGCCAAGCCCGCGTCGGGAATGTCGGCGTGCGGAAAGCCCGCGAAGATGGAGATGGAGACCACCTTCGGATCCTTCTCCATTTCCGCCGCCATGTCGTAGAGCCGGCGCATGGGGCCGCGCGCCGTCCCCTGATTGCCGAGCGGCGGGAGGAGGGGCGGCTTGCGGAGCGCGACGGTTGGCCTGATGCGCTTGCCGATGACGTCAAGGACGCGCTCCGCGGCCTCCGCGCCGCGCTCGCCCATGTCCACGTGCGGATAGGTCTTGTACCCGTGGAGGAGGTCCGCCTCGCGCACCATGGTCTCCGAGATGTTGCCGTGGAAATCGAGCGAGACGGCGATCGGCACGCGGGGGCCCACCACCCGCCGCACGGCCTGGATCAGATCGCCTTCACCGTCGTCCAGCCCCTCGACGACCATGGCGCCGTGGAGATCGAGGAGCACGCCGTCGAGCGCGCCGGCGGCCTCGAGATCGCGGAGCAGCCGCTCCTTCACGTGAGCGTAGATCTCGCGCGTGACGAGGCCGGCCGGCGATGCGGAGGCCGCCACGGACGGGATGAGCGTCGCGCCGCGCCGGCCGGCCGCATCGATCATGCCGCCCAGGCACGTACCGGTCCCGCGAAACGTCTCGACGATCTCGCCGCCGTAGTGGAGGTGGCGCGTCTCGAACTGATGCCGGTCCGTGGGGATGTTGCTGAAGGTATTCGTCTCGTGCGACATCATCGCCAGGAACAGTCTCACCCGCGCAACCTCCTCGCCGGCTCGTGGGCCGCCCCGCGAGAGTACACAAAGGCCGGGGAGCGCGACAAGTGGTCTTTACAATTTCATGTGCGGATCGAGCCAGTCGCGGAGCCCGTTGCCCATGAGATTGAGCACGAGCGTGGTGACGAAGATGGCGAGGCCGGGAAACGCGGCGATCCACCAGGAGTTGAGCATGTAGACGCGGCCCTCGCCGAGCATGTTGCCCCACGCGGGCGTGGGCGGCTGCACGCCGAGCCCGAGGAACGACAGGAACGACTCGAGGATGATCACCTGGGCGATCTGGAGCGTCGCCACCACCACGATCGGTGAGATGAGATTCGGCAGGATCTGGCCGAAGATGATGCGGGCATGGCTCATGCCGAGGGCGCGGGCGGCCACCACGAAATCGCGCTCGCGCAGCGCAAAGGTCTCCGCGCGAATGACCCGGGCGTAGACGGGCCAACCCGTGATGCCCAGCACGACGATCATGTTGGGCACGCTCGGCCCGAGCACGGCGATCACGGCGAGGGCGAGCAGCACGAAAGGAAACGTTAGCATCACGTTGATGACCGTCATGATGCTCCAGTCCGCTCCGCCCGCGAAGTAGCCCGCAGTCAACCCGAGGAGCACGCCGATGGTCGCGGAGAGCAGCACCGCCGTCACCCCCACGAGGAGGGAGACGCGTCCGCCCCAGATCACCCGCGAGAGGAGATCGCGTCCGATCTGGTCCGTGCCCAGGAGATGCTCCCGGGTGCCGCCGTCCATCCACGCCGGTGGCGCCATGCGGTGCCGAATATCGACGGAGAGAGGATCGTGCGGCGAGATCACGGGAGCGAAGACCGCGCTCAGGACGATGACGAGAAAGACGACGGCGCCCCCCACGCCCCATTTGAGGCGCCCGAGCCGCCGCCAGGCCGCGCCCGCCGCGTCCTGAGCGGTGGGGGCCTGGAGTCCGGCGGCCGTGACGGTGGCGCTCGGTCCGACCGCCATCAGGCGCCTGCCCGAATGCGCGGGTCGATGAAGCCCACGAGCACGTCGACGAGCGCGTTCACGATCACGATGATCAGCGCGAGGAGCACGACCGCGCATTGGACGACCGGAAAGTCCTGGTTGCGGATGGAATCCACGGTCAGCGTGGCCACGCCGGGCCACGCGAAGACGGTCTCGGTGATGAAGGCGCCCCCGAGGAGCTGCCCGAACTGGAGCCCCAGCACCGTGACCACCGGGATGCACGCATTGCGAAAGGCGTGCTTCACCACGACGATGCGCTCGCCCAGGCCCTTGGCGCGCGCCGTCTTGATGAACTCCATGTTCATGACCTCGATGAGCCCGGAGCGCACCAGGCGCATGGTCAGTGGCGCGAGGAAGGCACCCAGGCAGAAGGCGGGCATGACGAAGTTCTGCCAGGTGCCGTAGCCCGAGGCGGGCAGGAGTCTCAATCGCACGGCGAAGATGATGATGAGCATGATGCCGAGCCAGAAGATGGGCATCGCCTGTCCCGCCACGGCAAGGAGCGTGCACAGCGTGTCCACCATGGAGTGTCGCTTGAGAGCGGCCAGCACGCCCAGGGGCAATGAGATCATGAGGGCCACCCCGAGCCCCGCCAGGGTGAGATAGATCGTGGGCGGCATGCGATCGATGACGAGGTGGAAGGCGGGGGCATTGCCGTACCAGGATTTCCCGAAGTCGCCCCGGATGGCGCTGCTGGCGAACTTCCAGTACTGGACCCAGATGGGCTGGTCCAGCCCCATGAGGTGCTTGTAGCGAGCGTACTCCTCCTTGCCGGCGTTCTGCGGCAGGAGCAACGTGACGGGGTCCCCGATGATGTGGAGGATGGAGAAGGCGAGGATCGAGATGCCGAGAATGACGACGACGAGCTGGACGAGCTGGCGAACGAGATAGCGTCGCATCGGGAGCGACAGCAGGGGCGGGCGGGAGCCGCCTCGACGCGCGGCTCGCCCGCCCCCGGGTCCCTGCCGCTACTTCTTTCGCGGAGTCACGAGGAACATCCGGTCGACCTCGTCAGGGGGCGCGGAGTACTCGACACGGTTCGAGATCCCCCACACCCCGCGAAGCCCCCACTTGTAGAGGTACGCGGCGTCATCGAAGAGCAGCTTCTGGGCCTTGACGTAGACCTCGGTCCTCTTCTTCTGGTCGAGGGTCGAGCGGCCGGAGATGATCAGGTCGTCGAGCTCCTTGTTGCAGTAGTAGGCGTAGAACTCTCCGCACTTGAAGATGTCGTAGAGGATGGCGTCGGCGTCGAAGACCGAATAGTAGCCCCACGACCAGTTGAACATGGGACCCAGCTTGCCTTCCTTGGCGCGCGCGACCACCACCGTGTTGTCGCCGATATAGTTCCGCTTCACGCGGAAGCCGACCTTGGTCATGTCGGCGACGATGGCGTCATTGGTCTGCTGTGTTCCCGGTTCGACCGTCGGAGGCCCCTCATTGAAGAGGATGTCCACGCCGTTGGGATAGCCGGCTTCCGCCAGCAGCTTCTTGGCCCGTGGGATGTCCTGCTTGTACGGCTTGAGGGCCGGGTCCCAGCCGAAGGCCATGGGGTTGACCGCCGTCGCGACGCGGTCGCCCAGGCCGTTCAACACGTGCTTGATGATGGCGTCCTGGTCGGCGGCGAGGTTGGCCGCGATCCGCACGCGCTTGTCGGTGAAGGGATTGGGTCCGCCCCGCGCGGCCTGATCGAGCTGGAGGAACGCGGTGCGGAGGATCGGCGAGGTCGCCGTGCGCGCCGCCCCCGACTTGTTGATGACGTCCATCTGGTCGGGCGGCACCGCCTTCATGATGTCCACGCCGCCCGAGAGCAGCTCGGCGATCTGGGTCGCCTGCTCGGGGATGATGCGGATCCGGACGTACTTGTAGTAAGGCTTCGGCCCCCAGTAGTCGTCATTGCGGACGAGCAGGTGCTCCTGCTTCCGGTTCCAGCTGACCAGCTTGTACGGGCCGGTCCCGACCGGGTGCTCCTGCATCCACTCGTCGCCCTTTTCCCGGATGACCTTCTCGGACTCCATCACCTGCGCGGTCAGGCGCTCGACGAAGAGAGGATACGGACCGTCCGTCTTGAAACGCACGGTGTAGTCGTCGACGATCTCGACCGCCTTGATCTTGGCGTGGTTGCCGCGGGCGATCATCTTCTTGGCCGGGTCGAGCACCCGATCGAATGTGGCCTTCACGTCCTTGGAGGTGAAGGGCGTGCCGTCGTGGAACTTCACACCCTGCCGCAGCTTCAGCTCCCAGGTAGTGTCGTCGATCGTCTTCCAGGAAGTGGCGAGATTCGGAATGACCTTGCGCGTCTTGAGGTCACGCACGGCGAGATGGTCGAAAACCTGGTAGCCGAGGATGATCGCTTCGCGCAGCACCGAGCCGGGCGGGTCCCAGGTATCGATGTCGGACTGCAGCGCGTAGACAATGGTGTCGTCCTTGGTCTGCGCGGGCGCCTCGCCCGGCAGGGCGAGCCCAGCCACGACCAGAAGAGCGAATCCCAGGGCGGCGGCACGAATCATGGCGACCTCCTTCGTCGGGGCGAGACGGATATACCGGTGCGACCGTGGACCGGCGGGAGTCAAAGGTGCCACATACTAGCGAGGGAGAACGAACCTTGTCAAACAGGCGTGAGGCGGGCCGCCGAAGTTGACAAGTGCGCGCCGCGACGACCATAATCAGTCGTTCCTCATGGCGAAACCATCCACCTACCTCGTCACGGGCGGCGCCGGATTCATCGGGTCCCACATCACGCGGCGGCTCCTCGCCCAAGGCCATCGCGTCCGCGTGCTGGACAACTTCTCGACGGGCCACCGCGCCAACCTCGCCTTCGCGAAGGGCGACCGCCGGCTCGAGGTGATCCGGGGGGACCTGATCAACCTCGCGGCCGTGGAGCGGGCCGTCCGCGGCGTGACCGCGGTCTTCCACCAGGCCGCCATGCGCTCGGTGCCGCGCTCCGTGGCCGACCCGCTCGGCGCCAACGCCTCCAACGTGACCGGCACGCTGCACGTCTTCGTGGCCGCGGCCCGGCAGAAGAAGAAGCCGCGCGTGGTCTACGCCTCCTCGTCGTCCGTGTACGGCGACCGGCCGGACCTGCCCAAGCGCGAGGAGCAGCCGACGGCGCCCATCTCGCCCTACGCGGCCAGCAAGGTCGCGGGCGAGCTCTACGGCTCCGTGTGGGCCCGCATCTTCGGCGTCGAGACGGTCGGGCTCCGCTACTTCAACGTGTTCGGGCCGGGCCAGGATCCGAAGAGCGAGTACGCGGCGGTGATTCCCCGCTTCATCCTGTGGGGCGTGCAGGGCAAGCCACTCCAGGTGCACGGCGACGGGACGCAGTCGCGCGACTTCACCTACATCGACAACGTCGTGTCGGCCAATCTCCTGGCGGCGGCCGCGCCGGCCGCGGCGGTGGCGGGCAAGGCGTACAACGTGGGGTGCGGCAGCCGGACGAGCCTGCTCGAGATCATTGCCTCGCTCGAGCGTCACCTCGGGCGGACGCTCAGCCGGAAGCACTCGCCGACGCGGGTCGGGGACGTGCCGCACACGCTCGCCGACATCAGCGCGGCCAAGCGCGACATGGGCTACGAGCCCATCGTGGACTTCGCCGAAGGGCTCAAGCGGACGGTCGCCTACTTCACGGAGGGGACACGATGACGATGCTGCGGGCGCTCGCCCTCGCGCTGCTGGCGCTCATGACGGCGGCAGGGCCGGCGGCAGCGCAGGGTGCCCTCGCGGTGCAGGTGCCCGCCGAGCCGCCCGGCCTCGATCTCACGGCCAGCCCCGCCTCGGCCATCGCGGCCGTCGTGCACTACAACGTCCAGGAATGCCTGGTCAAGGTGGACAAGAACGGCAAGCTCGTGCCCTGGCTGGCCGAGCGCTGGTACACCACGGACAGCAAGAACTACACGTTTTTCCTGAAGAAGGGCGTGCGCTTCCACAACGGCCGCGAGATGAAGGCGGCCGACGTGAAGTTCGTCCTCGAGCGGGCGGCCAATCCCGAGACCAAGCACCCCTTCCAGAAGCGGTACGAGATCATCCGCGACATCATCATCAAGGACGACTACACGGTCAGCGTCACCCTCAAGGAGGTCAACGCCAACTTCCTCCTCGAGATGGCCCGGCAGGGCTCCGTGATCTATCCCCGCGAGGCCGTGGACACGCTCAAGAGCGCGCCCCTGGGCACGGGGCCGTTCACGGTGGCCGACTGGGTGCGCGGCGACCGCATCGTTCTCGCGAAGAACAAGGACTACCACGTCAAGGGCCTGCCCCACCTCGACAAGGTGACGTTCCGCTTCATCCCCGATCCGAACTCGGCCCTGGCCGCGCTCAAGTCGGGCGACATCGACGTCTCGGCCTTCGGCCTGGGCCCGGAAAACGTGGTCGACCTCAAGAGGGATCCGCGCTTCCAGGTCATCCTGGGCGACACGACCAACGACGTGATCCTCGCCATGAACAACTCGAAGAAGCCCTACTCCGACAAGCGCGTGCGCCTGGCCGTCACGCACGCGATCAACAAGGAGGAGGTGCTGAAGGGCGCCATGTTCGGCCTCGGGCGCATCCTGGGGTCGAACGTTGATCCGCTGAATCCCTACTTCGTGGACATGTCGAAGGCGGTGCCTTACGACCCGGCCAAGGCCAGGAAGCTCCTCGCCGAGGCGGGCTATCCCAACGGCTTCGACGCCGTGCTCCGGGTCTCGCCGCAGTACTACTACACGGTGCGCACGGGCGAGGTGCTGGTCAGCCAGCTCGCCAAGGTGGGCATCAAGGTGAAGATCGAGCAGATCGAGTGGGGGCAGTGGCTCTCCCAGGTGTGGAAGGAGGCGAACTACGACCTCACCATCATCGGGCACGCCGAGCCCTGGGACATCGTGAACTACGCGAACCCCGGCTACTACTTCCGCTGGGACAACAAGGAGTTCCAGGCCCTCTACCGGGAGTCGGAGCAGACCGTCGACGACAAGAAGCGCCGCGAGCAATTCGCGCGACTCCAGAAGATGATGGCCGACGAGGCGCCGGTGGTCTGGCTCTACATGCACCCGCGCCTGGTGGTCGCCAAGAAGGGCGTGACCGGCATCTGGAAGGACCTCCCCATCTCGTCCCTGGACCTGACCGAGGTCGCCTGGCAGAAGTAGGACCCCGGTGCGCCGCCTCATCCTGAGGAGAGTGGCCGCCATGGCGGCCACTCTCCTCTTCGTCTCTCTACTGGTCTTCGTCGTGGTGCGCGTGCTGCCGGGCGACCCGGCCATCCTCATGCTGGGCATCGACGCCTCGCCGGAGACCGTGGCGCGCCTCCGCGCGTCGATGGGCCTCGACCGGCCGCTGCCCGTTCAGTACGTCGAGTGGATCGGCGGTGCGATCCGGGGCAACCTCGGCCGGTCCATCCAGTACGACGTCCCCGTGGCGGGCCTCATCGTGTCGCGGCTCTCGGTCACGCTGCCCCTCACGCTCATGGCCGCCGCCCTCATGGTCTTTGCCGCGATCCCCCTCGGCGTCTACGCGGCCACGCGGCACCGGCGCCTGGGCGACTACCTGACGATGACGCTGTCCCAGCTCGGGATCGCGGTGCCGGCGTTCTGGGCCGGGCTCCTGCTCGTGCTGCTCTTCTCGGTCCGGCTGGGCTGGTTCGCCTCGGGCGGCTTCGACGGCTGGGGGCAGGGAGTTGGCGGCGCGCTCAAGTCTCTCCTGCTGCCGGCGATCGCGCTCGGCCTCTTCCAGTTCGCCGTGCTCGCGCGCACCACGCGCTCGGCCGTGCTCGAGGTGCTCCGCGAGGAGTACGTGAAGACGGCGCGCGCGAAGGGCCTCAGCGAGCGGCTCGTCCTCTTTCGCCACGCCCTCCGGAACGCGATGATCCCCGTGCTCACCGTGGCCGGCGTGCAGCTGGGCCAGCTCATGGCGGGGAGCATCATCCTCGAGTCCGTCTTCTACCTGCCCGGGCTGGGTCGCCTGGCGCTCGGAGCGATCACGTCCCGGGACCTGCCCGTGGTCCAGGGGGTGGTCCTCTTCGTCGCCTCCGTCATCGTCGTGATCAACGCGGCCGTGGACGTGCTCTACGGCCTGCTGGACCCGCGCATCCGGTATGAGTAGGGCGCTCAGGCACGTCACGTTCATCTTGGGCCTGGGCATCACCGCCCTCCTCCTGCTCACGGCCGCCGTGAGCCTCGGCTATACCCCTCGGGACCCGCTCGAGATGTCCATGGACGCGCGGCTCCAGGGCCCCTCCGAGGCGCACCCGCTGGGCACCGACCAATTCGGTCGGGATCTCCTCTCCCGGATCATGGTCGGATCGGAAACCTCGATTCTGGTGGGCGTCATCGCCGTCGGGATCGGCATGGGCGCCGGCGTGATCTTCGGCGTGCTCTCGGGCTACTTCGGCGGGTGGCTGGACGAGACGTTCATGCGGCTCATGGACGCGGTCCAGGGCTTCCCCGCCATCCTCTCGGCGCTCCTCATCACCGCGGTCTTCAAGCCGAGCGTGGTCATCAGCATGGTGGCCATCGGGGTGACCTTCCTGCCCGTCTTCGCCCGCCTGACTCGCGCCTCGTTCCTCGAGCTCCGGGACCGCGAGTTCGTCGTGGCCGCGCGGGCGCTCGGGGCGGGCGACGGCGCCCTCATCGCCCGCCACATGCTTCCCAACACGGTGGCGCCGCTCATTGTCCAGGCCACCATCAGCTTCCCCGTGGCGATCCTGGCGGAGGCCGCCCTGTCCTATCTGGGCCTCGGCACCCAGCCGCCGCACCCGTCCTGGGGCCTCATGCTGAGAGAAGCGCAGGCCTTCCTGGGGCTCTCGCCGTGGTTTGCCATCTTTCCCGGCACCGCTATCGCTCTGACTGTGCTAGGCTTCAACCTGCTTGGCGATGGGCTCAGGGATCTCCTCGATCCGAAGATGACGAGCTAGCGCGAGGCTTCTTCAACGTTAGAGCAAAAGGAGACCCGTACGTGCTGAGAGCGCTGCTAGCAGTGACGATCACGGTGCTGGTGACCCAGGCCGCCGTCCTCGCGACCTCGATCTACCTCCACCGGGGGCTCGCGCATCGCGCGCTGGCCCTGCATCCCATGCTCGACTTCTTCTTCCGCATCATCCTCTGGATCACCACCGGCCAGGATCGTCGCCAGTGGGTGGCCGTCCATCGCAAGCACCATGCCTTCACCGACACGGAAAAGGATCCCCACAGCCCGCTCGTGCACGGGTTCTGGAAGATCCAGCTCTGGAACGTCTACTACTACATTCGCGAGGCGCGGAACCCCGACACGCTCGCGCGCTGGGCCAGGGACATCAAGGAAGACTGGTGGGACCGGCGGATCTTCTCGAAGGGCACGCTGGGCGGCATCCTCGGCCTCATCCTCGCCATGTGGGTGCTGGGGCCGGCGTGGGGCATGTTCGTGGTGGCGGTCCACCTGGTCCTCTACGTCTTCGTGCTGGCGCCCTCGATCAACGGCCTCGGCCACTGGGCGGGCCGGAAGAACTTCGTGAACAACTCCGCCACGAATCTCCGGGTCCTCGCCTGGCTCACCGGCGGCGAGAGCCTGCACAACAACCACCACGCCTATCCATCGAGCCCGAAGTTCAGCGTGCGGCGGTCGGAGTTCGATCCCTCGTGGGTGGTCATCCGGGTCCTCGCCGCGCTGCGGCTCATCACGCTGGTCGGCGACAAGGCGAAGCTGCCTCAGATAGCCCGATAGCGACCGGGAGGGGGCCGGCCGTCGGCGTACCCGACGCCACCCACCCCGCAGGCGCGTTGCCCTACGCTTCGCGGTTTCGTATCGCGGTTGCGATGGCGGCGGCGATGGCCTTGACGTCGCCCGGACTGCCCGTGTAGCGCGCTGCCACGTCCTCCGCGACGCGCGCGCACGCCTCCCGCTCCTCGCTGAGCGCCTCCGCGAAGCTGTCGCGAATCGCGGTCCACTGCCTGGGTCTCAGGTCTGCGGCCACCCACTTGGTGAGATCGCTCGCACGTTCGTCCGGTGTCATTCGCTCTCTCCGCTCTGAAGGTCTCTCACGTTCTAGCCGCCGATCTCGATGCGTCGGGGCACGACCCGGATCGGAGCGACCGACACCGGGACGGGCAGGCGCCGAAGGGCCAGCGTCGGGTCGAGGTGCCTGACGATCCAGTCGGTGAGGAAGCCAGGGACTCGCAGGCCACCCCAACGGACGCTGTCGATCTCGAGGGCGAGGGGCCGGTCGCCTGGCGCGTTCACCAGCCGGATGCGGGCGTCGATAGTCGGCCCCATGCTCCGCGCCAGCACCTCGACCACGCCGGCTCCGAGCCGCACGGTCACACCTGCTCCGGCGGGCTGGCCGCGGAGGAACTGATCGAGATCGTCCTGGGTGAGGACGGCCCGCTCGATGCGGATCGAGCTCACGTCGAGCACTTCGAGCTCGGCGGTCTCGACGAGCCGGCGCGGGTTGAAGACGAGCCCCTCGACGACGAGCCGCAGATCGCGGAGAGCGAGCGGCGCCCGGTTCCTTCTCTCGAGCTCACCCACGACCGCCGCGTCTGCGGCGATCCGCACCTGCGCGACTTCCCCGCGCAGGATGCCCTCGGGCTGATACGACAGGCCCACGCGCAGCCCCACGGCATCCCGGACATTGGCGCGCAGGATCGAGGCCGGCGCCTCGGAGAGTCGCGCCGCGACCTGCTCGGGGGTCACGCCCGTGAGCGGCGGGATGCGGCGCTGGCGCAGGACGCCTTCGCTGCCGTCCGGGAGCGGGTATCGGCCGACGACGGGGAAGATCTCCGCCAGATAGGGATCGCCGCCGTCCAGCGCCCGCGTCAGGCGCTCGGGTCGCTCGGCGGTCCAGCTCGGGCCCTGCGAGCCCGTCTTGGCAATCACGAAGTCCACGCCCAGCGGCGGCCCGCTCCACGATCGCGTCATCGTGAACGGCAGGCCCAGGCGGGCGGCGTCGTAGCGGAAGTTCGAGACCGAGAAGAAGTTGTAGTTCGGCACCACCGCGACGGTGGCCGGCCGGCCTCCGCTCGCGCGTGAGAGATCGGACAGCACCGCGTCGTGACGCCAGTCGGCGCCGCTCGGAGGCTGGTAGAACACGATCGGAAGAGGCATCCCCGGCACGCGAGGCGGCGGCGGCAGCGCGAACGCCGCCATCGACACCTGCAGGAGCCCCACGATCAGGCAGGCCCAGACGCCTCCCCGACGCCACGCCGGCGGTAGGCTCCTCGCGCCAATGGCGGCTACGAGCGCGGCCGCCGGGAGAGCCGGCAGCGTGTAGCGCAGATTGCGGTTCTGAATGAGCGAGAAGAGGACGAAGGGCGCGATGCCGGCCAGCCACAGGAAGGCGCGCGT
>Ga0335071_10004671_pt1 | contig 14308 bp, 16 predicted proteins | sample Lox_Sample_15_FD_206724 | JGI IMG/M metagenome (GOLD analysis project Ga0335071, IMG submission 206724) | Soil microbial communities from Loxahatchee National Wildlife Refuge, Florida, United States - Lox_Sample_1.5 | ecosystem: Environmental > Terrestrial > Soil > Wetlands | place: USA... | reverse complement strand
AACCTAGCACAGCCCTCCCGAAGCGTCACCAGACTGACACTCTCAAATATGGCTAGGCTGAGTTGATAGTCTCTAAGCAATATTATCAATATCTTCCGATCAACATGGTCAGTCCTGGCTCGAAGCTCAACCTATCGGCTGAGTCTGCGAAATGACGCGAATCGAGCGTTCACGGCGCTGACATGTCCGTTCGCGGACGCAAGTCCCCTCGCCTTGACAGGCCTTGGGCGGGCGAGCAGAATTGCCCCCGCCATGCACTTCGGCTTCGCTCTTCCCGGTCGCGGACCGCTCGCGACTCCCGATATCCTGGTCAAGCTCGCCCGCAAGGCGGACGATCTGCGTTATGCCTCCATCTTCGTGACGGACCACGTGGTCATCCCGACGACCCAGTCGACGCCATATCCTTACGCGCCGACCGGCAAGTACGCGAGCGATTGGACCAATGGTTACCTGGAGCCCCTCACGCTGATGAGCTTTCTGGCCGGCGAGACGTCGCGGGTCAAGATCGGGACCAGCGTTCTGGTGATTCCCTATCGCAACCCCGTCGTCACGGCCAAGATGCTGGCGACGCTCGACGTCCTCTCGGGCGGCCGGATCATCCTGGGCGCCGGCGTGGGGTGGTTCAAGGAAGAGTTCGAGGCGCTCCACGCCGAGCCGTTCGAGAAGCGGGGCGCCGTGACCGACGAGTACCTCGCGCTCATGCGCGCCTGCTGGACGCGGGAGCCCGTGGACTGGCAGGGAACGGCGTACCGGATGGGGCCGGTGAGCGCGCTGCCGAAGCCCAGACAGAAGAACGGCATCCCCATCTGGACGGGCGGGCATACCGATGTCGCGCTTCGCCGCGCCGGCGAGGTTTCCGACGGCTGGCACCCCATTGGGTTCCGCCCGCCGGCCATGCTGCATCCGGACGAGTTCCGCGACAAGGTCGCGATCATCCACGACTGGGCCAGAAAAGCCGGACGCGACCCGGAAGCGATCACCCTGTCCTTCCGCTGCCCGGTCGAGATCCTCCCCAAGCGCGCCAAGCCGGCCGGCGGCGACCGTACCTTCTTCCGGGGCACCGCCGATCAGGTGATCGCGGACATCAAGACGTATCAGGCGCTTGGCGTGTCGCACTTCGTCTTCGATGCCCTCGCCCAGGATGCCCGTACCTTCCTGACCCTGATGGAGCGCTTCGCCGAAGAGGTGCGACCCCGCACGCGCGGCAGCTCGAGCCGGAGCTGAGCCGCCCTTCATGAGCGCGCTGCCGCCCGACGTGGCCGAGTTCATCGCCTCCGCGCGGGTCGGGCGACTCGCCACGGCCGACGGCGCCGGGCAGCCCCTGGTCGTGCCCATCTGCTACGCGTGGGATGGCGAAGCGCTGCTCTCGGCCATCGACGGCAAGCCCAAGCGGTCCGGCGAGCTCGCGCGGGTGCGCAACATCCGGGAGAACCCGAAGGTGTCGGTCGTGATCGACCACTACGAAGAAGACTGGCGCCGCCTGCGCTGGGTCGTCTTCCAGGGGCTGGCGGAGATCCTCACCGCCGGCCGCGACTTCGCGCGGGGTGTCGACCTGCTCGTCTCGAAGTATCCTCAGTACGGCCCCATGAAGCTCTCGCGCGACTCCGGCACGATGATCAGGGTCAGGCCCGGCAAGGTCCTCCAGTGGCGCTACGCGAGCTAGCCGCTCTCGATCGCGCCGCGGGCGGCCGGGGCCTGTCCCCGGAAGACGCAACCGCCCTCCTCCTCTCTCCGGACGGCGCGCTGCCGGATCTGCTGGAAGCCGCCGCCACCATGCGCGATCAGGGTCGGGGCCGCCGCATGACCTTCTCGGCAAAGGTCTTCGTCCCGCTGACGAACCTCTGCCGCGACTACTGCGGCTACTGCACGTTCCGGCGCGATCCGGGCGACCCCGGCGCGCTCACCATGACGCCGGAGCAGGTGCTGGCGCTCGCGCGCGCCGGCGAGAAGCTGGGCGCGAAGGAAGCGCTCTTCTCGCTGGGCGACCGGCCCGAAGCGATCTTCCCCGAGTACCGCGCCTTCCTCGCGCGCATGGGTCACGCGACCACGCTCGGGTACCTCCGCGAGGTGTCGGCGCTGGTCGCCGCCGAGACGGGCCTCCTGCCCCATGCGAACCCGGGGCTCATGGGCGAGCGCGACCTCTCCGCGCTGCGCGAGGTCAACGTGAGCATGGGCATCATGCTCGAGACGCTCTCCGAGCGCCTGCTCGGCCCCGGGCTCGCGCACGACCGGGCCCCCGACAAGGTGCCCGCTCGCCGGCTCCGGACCATCGGCCTTGCGGGCAAGCTCGCCATCCCGTTCACCACGGGGATCCTGATCGGGATCGGCGAGACGGCCGCCGAGCGCATCGAGGCCCTCGTGGCCATTCGCGACCTCCACGAGCGGTACGGGCACATCCAGGAGGTCATCGTCCAGAACTTCCGCCGCAAGGCTCGGATTCCCATGCACGATCATCCGGAGCCGGGGATGAACGACCTCCTGCGCACGGCCGCGGTGGCGCGGCTCCTCCTGGGCCCCGACATGAACATCCAGGTGCCGCCCAATCTCGCGGACGACGAGTTCGTTCGCCTCCCCGGGGCCGGCATCAACGACTGGGGCGGCGTGTCGCCCCTCACTCCCGACCACATCAACCCCGAGCGGCCCTGGCCAGGGCTCGCCGCTCTCCGGCGTGCCACCGAGCGCGCCGGGCTCGAGCTGCGGGAGCGGCTGGCCGTCTACCCCGAATACACCGGGCGCCCCGAGTTCGTGGACGAGACGCTGCGTCCGAAGGTCCAGCGTCTCGTGGACGACCACGGCCTCGTCCGGGGCGATCTCGAAAGGTGGCGAACGTGGAATTGAACGGCGGACCCGACGGCGGCACCATCACCCTCGACTGGATCGACAAGGACGTCCGGCACATCCTCGGCCGCGCCCTCGACGGCGGCGAGCTCACCGTGGACGAGGGCGTTCGCCTCACCCAGGTGCAGGGCCGCGAGCTCCACGCGCTGTCGCTGGTGGCGGACGAGATGCGCCGGCGCCAGGCGGGCGACATCGTCACCTACGTGGTCAACCGCAACATCAATTTCACGAACGTGTGCATCAAGCACTGCACCTTCTGTGCCTTCAGCCGCGACCATCGCGAGGAGGAGGGCTACTTCCTGCCTCTGGACGAGGTGGTCCGGCGCGCTGTCGAGGCGTGGGAGATGGGCGCCACCGAGGTGTGCATCCAGGCCGGGCTCCCGCCCAAGCTCGACGGCTCCTACTACGTCGACCTGTGCCGCGCGATCAAGGCCGCCATCCCCGAGATGCATCTCCACGCGTTCTCGCCGGAAGAGGTGCTCTACGGCGCGACGCGGGCCGGGCTGTCCATCCCGGACTTCCTGAAGGAGCTGCGCGCGGCCGGGCTCGGGACGCTGCCCGGCACCTCCGCCGAGATCCTGGATCAGGAGGTACGCGACCGCATCGCCCGCGGCCGCATCACCGTCGACCAGTGGATCGAGGTCATCACCTCCGCGCACGCGCTCGGCATCCGCACGACGTCGACCATCATGTACGGTCACGTGGAGACGCCCGCGCACTGGATCCGTCACATGGATCTCCTGCGCGGGATCCAGCATCAGACCGGGGGCTTCACCGAGTTCGTCCCGCTCTCCCTCATCCACCACGAGGCGCCGATGTACCGGCGGGGCCTGGTGCCGGGCGTGCGGCAGGGCGCCACCGGCGTCGAGGTGATCAAGATGCACGCGCTGGCCCGGCTCGTCCTGGGCCCGAGCTTTCGCAACATCCAGTCGTCCTGGGTCAAGGAAGGGCCGAAGATGGCGCAGTACCTCCTCGCCGCCGGCGCCAACGACGTGGGTGGCACGCTCATCAACGAGTCCATCTCCACGTCGGCGGGGGCGGGCTTCGGCCAGCTGGTGCCGCCCGCCGAGCTGCGGCGCCTGATCCGCGAAGCGGGGCGCGTGCCCGCGCGCCGCGGCACCACGTACGAGCTGCTCAAGGTCTACGAGCGGCCCGACGACGACGACGACTCGCCGCTCGATCACGTGGGCGACGCGGCGGAGCGGTTCGGCTCGTATCGCGCGCTTTCCACCTCCGGCAAGTTTCGCTTCCTGCATCCCACGAGGCCGGCGGCGCCGAGCCGAAGCTAGCGCGGCCCGGGCTTGCTGTTTACGAGGGCCGGGCCCTGAGTTACAATCCGGCCTTGGTCCTGACGACCGCTGTCTTCCGCAGTGGCCGCATCGTGCACCCTGAACCCTGAGACGGAGGAACACCGCATGGCAAAACCCATGACCAGATCCGCCACCATCCAGCATCTCTCCCAGAAGAGCGGCCTCGCCAAGAAGCAGGTCGTCGATCTCTTCGAGCACCTGGAGGCGCTCGCCATCAAGGAAGCGAAGAACGTCTTCGTGCTGCCACACTTCGGGCGGCTCGTCCTCGCCAACCGCAAGGCCCGCATGGGGCGCAATCCGCAGACCGGCGAGCCGATCAAGATCCCGGCCAAGCGCGTGGTGAAGTTCCGGCTCGCCAAGAGCCTCAAGGATGCGGTGCTTGGAAAGAAGTAAGAGCTGGCCGGGCCTCGCCTTCCGGCCCCTCGAGGAGCCCGGACGCGAGGCGCGAGACCTCTTCACGTTCGTGGGAGCGTGGGCGCCGCCGTCCGGCGACGTGGTGGCCGGCTGGGGCGCGTGGCACGACGGTGCGCTCGTCGGCGCCGTCCTCGCCGAGCGCGCGGGACGGGCGGCCATGCTCCACGGGCCCGTGGTGGCGAGCCCGCCGGGAGCGGATCCCGAGTCCATCGTGGACGCCGCTGCCGGCCTCGTCGCCCTCGCTCTCGCCTGGGCCGAGACCCAGAAGATCGAGACGCTCTTCGCGCGGCCGCAGGGTGTCGACCGCGTGTGGATCCGTCTGGGCTTCATCCCCGTGCCAGAAGTCGAGCTTCCAGAAGAGTTGAAGGGACGGCCCGGCCTCGGGCTCTTCGGCTGGCGCGGGGGCAGCGCTCTCTGGAGCGCGGTCGGACGGGGTCGCGACCGGCGCGCCTCCCCCGCCCTCCGCTGACCCTCCGGCATGCGCCTCGTCGCTCTCGCCGGCGGAACCGGCGCCGCCAAGCTCCTGCGGGGCCTGGACAGCCTGGTCACGCCGGGAGCGCTCACCATCATCGGCAACACGGGCGACGACGCGCCCGTGTGGGGGCTTCACGTCTCGCCCGATCTCGACACCGTCTGCTACACGCTGGCCGGCCTCATCGACGAGGGCCGCGGCTGGGGCCTGCGCGACGAGAGCTTCCGCACGCTCGGGGAGATGGTGCGCTACGGCGAGCCGACGTGGTTCAACCTGGGCGATCGCGATCTGGCGACCCACCTCCATCGCACGCGTCTCCTGAACGATGGGCAGACGCTCACCGGGATCACCGCGCGCATCGCGAGAGATCTCGGGGTGCGCCACGACGTGCTGCCCATGTCCGATCAGCCGGTGAGAACGCGCATCCTCGGCCCAGACGGCTGGCTCACCTTTCAGGAATATTTCGTGCGGGAGAAGACGCAGGTGGAGGTGCGGCAGGTCGACTACGCAGGGGCCACAGCGGCCCTACCCGCCCCCGGGGTCCTCGAGGCCATCGCGGCGGCTGATGCCGTGATCGTCTGCCCGTCAAACCCCGTGACCTCCATCGGCCCCATCCTCGCGGTGCCGGGCATTGTGGCTGCCCTCGAGGCGACGGCCGCCTCCGTCCTCGCCGTCAGTCCCATCGTGGGCGGCCAGGCCGTGTCCGGCCCCGCTGGCCGTCTGATGGCGGCGCGCGGCCTCGACGTCTCGCCGCTCGGCGTCGCCGCCGCCTATGCTCCGTGGCTCGACACGCTGCTGGTCGACGCGGTGGATGCGGGACTGGCGCCGAGCCTCGAGTCGTGCGGCGTGCGGCCCGTCGTGGCCGACACGATCATGCGTGGCCGTGACGGCGAGATCGCCCTCGCGCGGCGCGTGCTGGACACGCTCGCATGACCACGGTCGTCGCCGTCCCCGTCAAGGACCTGGTCAACGCGAAGCAGCGGCTCGTGCCTGTCCTCACGGCCGCCGAGCGCGGACGCCTCGCCGCCGCCATGCTCGAGGACGTCCTCACCGCGCTGGGCGGGGCGCATCTGGGCGAGACGCTCGTCGTCACGCGCGATCCTTCAGTCGAGGCGCTGGCCGGACGCCACGGAGCGTTCACCCTCCCGGAAGAGGCCAACCGCGGCCACACGGAGGCGGTCGCTCACGCGCAGCGGGCGGCCCTGGCTCGCGGCGCGGCGCGCTTCGTGACCATTCCGGGGGATGTGCCCTGCGTCACCCCGCACGAGCTGGCCCAGCTCATGGCGGCGCTGCCGGCGGGTCCCGGCGCCGTCTTCGTCCCCTCGCTCTCCGGCTTCGGGACGAATGCCGTCCTCCTCGAGCCACCGGATCGCCTGGCCCTCAAGTTCGGGGAGCCTTCCTTCGACAATCACCTCGTGGCGGCCCGGGCCGCCGGCATCCAGCCGGTGGTGCTCCGGTTGCCAGGCGTCGGGCTCGACATCGATGCGCCGGAGGATCTCGCCATGCTGCTGGAGCGCGGCCCCTCCACGCGGAGCGCCGCGCTGCTCGTCGAGCTGGGCGTGCCCGCGCGCCTTGCGGCCCATCGCGGCGGAGCGTGAGCGTGCCACCGCGCTACGAGGTGATCGGCGTCGAGGGGCTGCCGGAGATCGGGCTCGGCCACGACCTGGCGCGCCTCATCGTGGATGCCTCGCGCGCCCAGGGCACCCCGCTCGCCGCGGGCGACCTGCTCGTGGTGAGCCAGAAGATCGTCTCCAAGACCGAGGGGCGGGTCATCCGGCTTGGCGACGTCACGCCCTCCGCCGAGACGCAGGCCATCGCCCAGGAGATCGGGCGCGACCCGCGGCTCGTCGAGGTCATCCTCCGCGAGAGCCGCCGCATCGTGCGCAAGGACAAGGGCGTGCTGATCGTCGAGACGCACCACGGCCTCGTCTGCGCCAATGCGGGGGTGGACCAGTCCAACGTGGACGCCGACACGGCCTGCCTCCTGCCGGAGGACTCCGATCGTTCCGCGCGCGAGCTGCGCGATCGCCTGCGCACCCTCTGCGGCCACGAGCTCGGCATCATCATCGCGGACACCTTCGGGCGGCCCTGGCGCGAGGGACTGACCAACGTCGCGATCGGTGTCGCGGGCCTCGAGCCGCTCAAGAGCTACCTCGGCGAGAAGGATCCCGCCGGGCACGTGCTGCAGGCCACCATCCTGGCCCTCGCCGACGAGCTCTCCTCCGCGGCCGAGCCCGTCATGGGCAAGCTCGATCGTATTCCCGTCGTCGTCATCCGGGGGCTCGACTGGCCCCGCGGCGAGAGCGGCAGCCGCGCCCTCCTCCGCGATCCCGCCCGCGACCTCTTCCGCTGAGCGGCGGACCCACTTGCGTCGCCATCTCTCACTCGAGGCCATCACATGATCATCGGCATTCTCGGAGGCACCGGCAAGGAAGGCGCGGGGCTGGCCCAGCGCTGGGCGCTCGGCGGGCATCAGATCATCATCGGCTCGCGCGATGCCGGTCGCGCCGCTGCGAAGGCAGCCGAGCTCGCCGCGCAGACCCCAGGCGCCGTCATGCGGGGCATGTCGAACCTGGACGCGGCGAAGGCAGCCCCGGTCGTGGTCCTCGCGCTGCCGGCTTCCGGACTGGCCGACACCCTTGTGCCGCTCAGGGACGCGTGCCGCGGCAAGGCCGTGATCAGCACGGTGGTGCCCCTGACGTTCGGCGGCGGGCGCCTCTTCACGCCGCCTTCGCAGGGCTCGTCCGCCGAGGAGGTGCAGGAGCTCCTCGGCCCGGAGGCGCGCGTCGTGGCGGCCTTCCATCACATCGCGGCCCACGAGCTCTCCGCGACGGAGCATGACATCGAGTGCGACCTGCTCCTCTGCGGAGCGGATGCGGACGCCAAGAAGGTCGCGGCCGAGCTGGGACAGGCCATGGGCCTGCGGGCGGTCGACGTGGGAGCCCTCACCAACGCCGGGCCGCTGGAGGGCATCACGGCCGTGCTCGCCACCATCAATCGCCGCTACAAGCTCAAGAACTCGGGGATCAAGATCACGGGCCTGCCCGCCTGAGACCCGCAGGGAAAGGAAGCGTCATGGCCGAAGCCGCCACCGTCGTCCGTCACGAGCACCTGGCCGAGTTCATCGCGGGCGTCCTCGAAGCGCTCAAGATGTCGCCGAAGAACGCCCGGATCAGCGCCGACCTCATGGTGCGCACCGATCTCCGCGGCGTCGACTCGCACGGCATCGGCATGCTGCCGAAGTACGTCGAGTGGACGCAGCTGGGCTTCATCGTTCCTTCCGCGGAGCCGACGGTGGTGCGCGACGATCTGGCCACGGGGCTCGTGGACGGGCAGAAGGGCCTCGGCCACCCGGCGAGCGTCATGGCCATGGAGCTGGCCATCACGAAGGCGGCGACCTTCGGCATGGGCATCGTGGCCGTGCGCAACTCGAACCATTTCGGCGCCTGCGCCAACTACTCGATGATGGCCCTCGACCGCGGGATGATCGGCCTCGCCTTCACCAACTCGCCCTTCGTGGCGATGGCGCCGACCTTCGGCAAGAAGCCCATGATGGGGACGAATCCGATCAGCGTGGCCGCTCCGGCCGCCCGGCGCGAGCCGTACGTCCTCGACATGGCCACCACCACGGTGGCCGTGGGCAAGCTCAGCATCGCCGTGCGCTGGGACAAGCCCATCCCGGAGGGCTGGGGGCTCGACGAGAACGCGAAGCCCACGACGGACGCCCGCAAGGTGCTCGCCTCGCGCCTCCTCTCTCCGCTCGGAGGCAGCCGCGAGCTGGGCGGCCACAAGGGCTACGGGCTCGGGGTGCTGGTGGACATTCTCTCCGGCGTGCTGAGCGGCGCCGTGTACGGCGACGTCATCGACCGCAAGGGCCTGCGCGCGCAGAAGCTGACCAACACCGGCCACTGCTTCGCGGCCATCGACATCAGGCGCTTCCGGCCCCTCGAGGACTTCACGACGGACATGGACGATCTGCTGGGGACGCTGCAGGACATGCCGACCGCCGAGGGCCACGAGCGCGTGCTCACCGCGGGCCAGCCCGAGGCAGAGACCGAGCGGCACCGGCGCGTCAGCGGTATCCCCATCGCCCCCGTGCTCGTGCAGCAGTGCAACGAGATCGCGGCGAGCCTCGGCGTCCCGCGGCTCAGGTAGCGGACGAGCCGGCCAGGAGCCGGGGAAGCGCGGCCTCCACGTCGGCGAAGTCGTCAAAGAGGAGATCGGGGCGCTCGGCCTCGAGCGCGGCGCGCGAGAACTGCCCCGTGGCTACGGCCACGGCGACCGCGCCGAAGTGCCGCGCGCACTCGATGTCCCGCGGCGTGTCGCCGATGACCACGACCTCCGCGGGCGCGAACGGCACGCCCACCAGGGCGTGGGCGCGCCGGGCCGCCAGCGACGGCAGCTGCCGCCGGTCGAGGTGATCCGACCCGTAGGCGCCGACACGGAAGTACGGCGCCAGCCCCGTGGGCTCGAGCTTGATGCGCGCGCCCGCCTCGATGTTGCCCGTGAGCAGCCCCAGCAGCACGCCTGGATCGGCATGGAGCCGGCGGACCAGGTCGGCGACGCCCGGCAGCGTCACCACGCTGGCGCCGTCGCCGATCTCCGCGGCCAGCCCTCGCGCATACGCCTCGAAGCAGTCGTCGAGCCCGGCACGGACCCTCTCGCGCTCGAGGCCGGCCCCTTCCATGACATCGAAGACGATACGCGGATCTGTGGCGCCGCGGAGATCATACCCATCGATGTCGCCCGCCGTCCCGTAAACCGCCTCGAGAGCCCGGGCGAGCGCCCGGCGGCCGGCCCCGCGCGCGACCAGGATGGTGCCGTCGATGTCGAACAGAAGGAGGCGCACGGGCTCAGCGGGGCGCCGCGACGACGAGAGAGCGCAGGCGGGACACGATGGGCGGCAGTCGCTCCAGGAGCGCGTCTACCTCGGCGGCGGTGCTCCATCGCCCCATCGTGAAGCAGAGCGACCCTTCCATCTCCTGCGGCGCACAGCCGATGGCGCGCAGCACGTGCGACGGCACGCCGGCGCGCTGCGCGCAGGCGGAGCCGGAAGACGCGGCCACGCCGCACAGGTCGAGGTCGAGGAGGACGCTGTCGGCCTTGGTCCCGCGCAGGACCAGGCTCACGTGCTGGGGAAGCCGCGCCGAGCGAGAGCCGGTGAGCCGGCACTCTCCGACGGCGCCGAGCAGGGCGTCCACGAGCCGGTCACGCAGGGCGGCCAGCCGCGCCGGCTCGCCGTGCACGGCCTCCGTCCGCATCAGCTCCGCGGCCACTCCCAGGCCCACGAGGGCCGGCAGGTTCTCCGTGCCGGCCCGGCAGCCGCTCTCCTGGCCGGCTCCCAGGATCTGCGGAACGACCTTGAGCCCGGGCCGGACCCAGAGCGCGCCCGCTCCCGGCGGCCCGTAAAGATCGTTGCTCGACACGGTGACGAGATCGAGGCCCAGCGCGTCGGCGGCCAGCGGCATGCGCCCGATCGCTCCCACGGCATCCACGTGGAGCGGGATGCCCGCGGCGCGCGTGATCCTCGCGATGTCCGTGAGCGGCTGCAGCGTGCCGATCTCCGCGCACGCCGCGCCGACGGACACCAGCGCCGTCTCGGGGCGGAGGGCCCGCCGTAGCTCTTCGGGATTGACGCGCCCCTCGGCGTCCACGGGCAGGAACGTGATCGCCGCCCCGGCCCGCTCGAGGTCCCGGCAGGTTGTGAGCACCGAGACGTGCTCCACGGTGGTCGTGATGACGTGACGGGCGCCCGACCGCGCGGCGACGCCTCGAATGGCGAGGTTGTTCGCCTCGGTCGCACCCGAGGTGAAGATGATCCCGGCCCCTGAGCCCCCGACGAGGCGGGCGACCTTGGCGCGCGCCGCCTCGAGCGACTCCCGCGCCTCGAAGCCCAGGGAATGCGGGGCCGAAGGATTGCCGATGCCCGCTTCGAGGAATGGCCGCATGACGGCCAGGACGCGGGGATCGACAGGGGCAAAGCCGGCGTAGTCGAAGTAGACCCGGTCGGGAGCGGCGCCCCCGGACGACACGCGGCTACCGGATCTTCCTGACGAGGAAGCGGAAGACCCCGCCCTCCCGGGTGACCTGCATCAGGTCCTGCCCGGCGGTCACGCACCAGCTCCGCATGTCCGGATCAGAGGCCGGGTCGTCCGACAGCATGGCGAGAAGCTCTCCGGCGCGCATGCCCTGAAGTGCCTCCCGCGTCTTGACGATGGGCATGGGACAGAAGAGGCCGATGCAGTCGATCTCCTTGTCAGGAATGAGCACTTTTGATTCGGTGGCCATGCCCCGATACGGTATCCTAGCGGTGCGAGCGGCGTCAAGGTCAGGCCGCCGCACGGAGCGCAGATGGCTCAGTCCAGACGCCAGGGCAAGGCAAGGCCGGAGGAGCCCACGCTCGTGCCGGGCGGGGCGCGCCGGACGATCATGCTCGCGCTCTGGCTCACCTCCTTCATCCCGTTGATCGTGCTGTGCTACAGCTTCTACCAGTACCTCTACCCGCTCATGGACCACACGCGTCGCATCCGCGACCTGCCGTGGTTCCAGGCCCTGCTGGTCTTCACCGGCCTCCTGATGGCAGTGGGCGGCCTGCTCATCCGGGACCTGACCCGCTCGCTGCCAAAGCCGGAGCAGGTTCCGCCCGCGCCCCCGGCCCTGCCGGAGCGGCGTGACCTCGTATCGGCGGAGAGCTCCGACGATGCCGACACCCTTCTGCACTCGTTCTCCCGCATGCTGGCGCCCATCGAGCAGCAGGCCGCCGCCCTCGACCGCTACGCCACCCGGCTCGATGCCGCCTACCAGGAGCTCGAGTCCACCAATGCGCGGCTCAAGGAATTCTCGTTCAAGGACGAGGTCACGGGGCTCTACAACCGGCGCTTCTTCTCCATCCGCCTCGAGGAAGAGGTGTCCCGCTATCGCCGCTTCAACCACCCCGTCTCGGTCGTGCTCCTCGACCTCGACGGGTTCAAGGCCGTCAACGACGAGCTCGGCCACGCCGCCGGCGACGAGACGCTGCGGGGCATGGCGGAGATCCTCCTCCGGCACTCCCGCGGCATCAACGTCATCTGCCGCTACGGCGGCGACGAGTTCGCCATCCTGCTCGTGGAAACGTCCAAGGCGGGCGCCCGCCTGTACGCGGACCGCATCCGCTACGTGCTGTCCTCCGCCCAATTCGCCCATCGCCGCCGCGTGACGGCCAGCTTCGGCATCGCCTCGCTGCCCGAAGACGTGGCGCCCACCGCCGACGACCTGATCCGGGCCGCCGACGAGGCGCTCTACGCGGCCAAGCGCGCCGGCAAGAACCGCGTCTCCGTGCACGAGGACGTGGGCGTGGCGCAGCCGATGGGCGCCGACACCGAGGGCTCATGAGCCACCATCTGCCAGTGCCGAAGCAGGTCCTCATCGTGGAAGACGACGCCCAGGTCCGCGGCGCGCTGCGCGAGGTCTTCGTGGCCGACGGGTATCAGTGCCGCGTGGCCAAGAATGGCCGGGAGGGCCTCGAGGCCTTCCAGAAGGAGCGGCCTCCGCTCACCCTGACCGACATCAAGATGCCCGTCATGGACGGGCTCGATTTCCTCAAGCGCGCCCGCGCGGTCGACGCGGATGCCGCCGTGATCGTCATCACGGGCGTCGGGGACATCAAGACGGCCATCGAGAGCCTCAAGTGCGGGGCCTACGACTTCATCACCAAGCCCGTCAACGTCGAGGAGGTCCTGATCGCGGCCGAGCGGGCCCTCGAGCGCCGCCAGCTCCTGACCGAGCGCCGCGAGTACCACGTGATGCTGGAGCGCCGCGTGTCCGAGGCCACGCGGGACCTGGCGGCCGCCCTCGCCGAGCTGGAGGAGACCTACCGGACGACGCTGGAAGCCCTCGGCTCCGCGCTCGACACGCGGGACGTGGGCACGCATGCGCACTCGCGGCGCGTGGTCGGCTACTCCATGTCCATCGCGCGTGCCCACGGCGTGCCGGATGGGCAGATGCGCGACATCGAGCACGGCGTCCTCCTGCACGACATCGGCAAGATCGGCATCCCGGACGGCATCCTCCTCAAGCCCGGCCGGCTGAGCGCGGAAGAGTGGAAGATCATGCGCACGCATCCGGAGCTGGGCCGCCGGCTCGTGGAGCGCGTCCCCTTCCTCCGCGGCGCTGTGCCCATCGTGTACCACCACCACGAGCGCTGGGACGGCACAGGCTACCCGCAGGGCCTCAAGGGCGATCTGATCCCGCTGGGCGCGCGTGTGTTCGCCGTGGCGGACGCCTTCGACGCGATGACCTGTGACCGGCCGTACTCCGTGGCCATCTCGTTCGAGGCGGCCCGCGTCGAGATCCAGCGCTGCGCGGGCACGCACTTCGACCCGGGCGTGGTCGAGTCCTTCATGAAAGTGCCGCTCGAGCTCCTGGAATCGATCCGGAGCGGCTCGGCCGACCCCACGCAGCCGGCCCAGGGCACGCCCTTGACCCGCGAGCACTAGCCTCGGAGGTCGCCCCGCCTAGGCGGGAGACTTCAGCTCGTATCTCTCGATCGCGTAGGCCTCCTGCCTGAACTTCTGGACCTTCCCGCGCTCGGGATCCAGGATCTTCCGCATGATCTCCGCCGGCACGGGGGCCGCGCCGATGGAGCCGGCCCGGAGCGAGCGCAGGTCGTGGCGCCCGAAGTCCGGGTGGCCGAGAATCGTGATGCACATGGTGGGCACGCCGGAGAAGATGGTCATGCGCCCCGCCTCGATCAGGCGCACCGCCTCGGCCGGATCGAAGAGGTCCATCACCACCTGGGTCGACCCGGCGAGGCAGTTGGCCGCAGTGCCGCCCATGCTGCCGAAGATGTGGAAGTACGGCACCGGCACGAAGTAGAGATCCTCCGCGGTCCAGCCGTGGAGGGCCACGTACACGCAGCACTTGTAGTACCCGTTGCCGTGCGAGAGCAGGCAGCCCTTCGGCTCGCCTGTGGTGCCCGAGGTGTAGAGCATCACCGCGGGATCCTCCGGCCTGACCCGGACCGCTTCCAGCACCGCCGGGTCGCCGGCGCCGAGGGCCTCGATCTCTTTCCACGCGAGGCAACCGGCGGGCACGCGTCCGCCCAGCACGATGACGTGCCGGAGCTCGGGCTGCCGCGGGCTCGCCGGGCGGCCCGTGCCCCCGCCCGGCTCCGGGCAGATCTCGCGAAGGATCTCGAGGTAGTCGATGCCCGCCGCGTCGAAGCGGTCGGCGAGGATGAGGGCCTTGGTGTCGGACTGCCGCAGGACGTACTCGACCTCGAAGGCCTTGTACCGGC
>Ga0335071_10004670_pt1 | contig 14309 bp, 10 predicted proteins | sample Lox_Sample_15_FD_206724 | JGI IMG/M metagenome (GOLD analysis project Ga0335071, IMG submission 206724) | Soil microbial communities from Loxahatchee National Wildlife Refuge, Florida, United States - Lox_Sample_1.5 | ecosystem: Environmental > Terrestrial > Soil > Wetlands | place: USA... | reverse complement strand
AGAGGCACCGGCCCAAGGCGTTTTGCGGGCCAGTTTGGCGAACTCGCGCGCGATGGCCTCCGGTTGGTTGAGGTTGTCGCATACCAAGTAGCATTGGACCGGGTTGGGACCGACCTTCTGGTGCAGGTCGTCCCAAGTCTGGTGCAGTAACGCCACGGCGTTGCTGGACGTGATCGTGGCGAGCGGGATGGCGATTTTACGGGAGGTCGTAAGGAAGACCGGTGGCGTGAAATCTGCGGCTTCTATGGCGGGCAATCTTTCGGGAGAGCGGATGGCGAGCGAGGCGAGCGCGTCTGGGTCCGGGAGCCGTGCTTTGAGAAGTTCGCCCGTGGTGGCCAGAAATTCGATTTGGATATTGCCTGGTTCCCATCGGTTCGTGACGGCGGCGGGGTTCCTGGGCGTAAAATCGACGTAGATGCGGATCTTTTTGCGGGAGATGAGTTCGCCGTAGAAGTGGAGGTCTTTTGGGAAGTTGGTCCCGCCATTGCGGATGGGGTATGCGTCCATGAGGTCGTCCCGAACCGTTATCCGGTACTCGCTTTGGATGGCGGCAGCGTCGTAGGAGAGGCAGCGCAAGAGACTGAGTGCCCGCGCAGGAGCCTGCGTGGTTGTCAGGGTGAGGACCTGGTTGGTCAGGTGATGCAAGATTAGGCTTTGGGGCCCTTTGTCCTGGAACAGGTCGGCGCGGCGTATTTCGTGTAATGCGCCGTTCCGAAACCAGTATTCGCACACGGTGGCACGGACGCGTCCTCCGGCATGCGTTGACTGTCCTTCGAGACTGACGGTTGCCCCGGCCAGGGACTCTGCGGGTATGAAGCCGACCTTTGAGAGCGCGGTGGAGTACTGGCCGCTGGCCTTGAGCAGTTCGGCGCTTGCGAGATTGCCGTACCCAGCGGATACCTGGGCGCCGGTGGTCGGCGGCGCGGTGGCTGCCCGGGCGGAGGCCAGGCAGAGTAGCGACAGGATACAGGTGAGCTGTTTCATGCGAGGATGAGAGCGAGTCGGCGCTGAGGCGACCGGGAGGGAAGTCACCAATGACATCGAGGGGAGGAGTACCGAGGCGAGGCGCTTGAATCGGCCGCCGGGGTTGCGGAGGCCTTTGGCAATGGAGCTAATGGCGGGGTGAACGGGTGCAGGTTTCCGAGCTTCCGGAAACCCCAGCCTCTCCCACCGCACAGCCCGGTCGTGGAGCATGTCGTCAATCCTGCTCGACAGATGCATCTTGGCACGAGGGTAAGCAAACGTGCGAGGCCGGAAAATGAGATTATTTACTATGGCATTCGCGGTCTTTGCTCGCGTTTCGTCGTCGGAGGGCGAGGACGGTCGGCGGACCGTGCGGGCTATTATAATGGGAAATGAACATTTGTTACAAAACCGGCGCTTTCGGCCGACCTTCCAGACAACTCCGAGGGCTTCAGAGTCGTCTTGCCTTTCGTTTGGCGTCGCGCCACTTGAGCAGGTGTTGCCAAAGGTCATTCGGTAACAGGGCCAGTGAAAGGGGCCTTTCTTGAAAGTCTTCCCGGCCGCCTGCATCGCCGCCGGCAGGGGCGGGTGTTATTCCATGTGGCCAGTATGTCGAAACTCACCGAGAGTAACCAAGCCGCGGGGATAATCGCCACCACCCCCTTCTTTATGGGGATAGCTGCAATAAAATTTAAGGGAGGCGACATGGAAGCCATGGGCAAGAACCTCGGCGGCTCTGTTTTGCTGTTCCTAGTGCCCAAAATTGTCGAGACTCTGATCACCTGGGCCGCCAAGTAGCGGATTCATCGATCAGGGCCTTCGGATATTCAGGGTGCTTTTGTCATCACGCGCCGAGGCATTCCTCTGGAGGTCGGGTCAACCGCCGGTAGTCACCTCTGGGCAGGATGGAGACGCAGACATCCAGAGGCGGCAATGGGGACGCGCGTGCCGCTTGAAAATTCGATGCCATCATTCCAATTTACTGGCCATGATCGAAGTTAAGCATTCTGCGGGCGACGAATGGCTGGTAAGCATCAAGAGCACCGTCACCACTCATCATCGCGTGCGGGTGGCCAAAAAGGATGTCGAAAGGTTGGCCGGGGGCCGCTCGGCCGAAGAACTGCTCCAGGAGAGCTTTCGGTTTCTTCTGGAGCGCGAGCCGAATACTTCGATCCTGCCTTCATTTGATTTGCCAGCGATCGGGCGCTATTTCCCGGAATACGAACGAGAAATCCAAACACGGCTTCAGCGAACGCACTGAGCTCCAATCTGCGTACCAGACCAAGCGCCTCGCGGGCTTGCAGGCGCGAATTTTGCAAAGAGCGAGGCGACGATTAGGCCTTCGGGCTTGCTATCGGCCTGCCAGCAGGCCATGACCATTCAGACCAGCACCTGATGATCAAGTGTGCTCATGGCTTTCACCCTCCCTTACGTTGTCCCCCAGGAGCTTAGAGACGGCTTCGCGAAGCTCTTGCAAACCGAAAGGTTTGCTGATGACCAAATCTACGCCGGCGAGCGGTTTGCGGGACAATGCCAGCGTCTCAGGGTAGGCGGTGATCATTACCAGGGCCAAGTGCGGGTCGCGTGACTTGACGGCTGCGGCAAATTCATCCCCCTTCATACCCGGCAATTGGTAGTCCACGATAATCAGGTCGAAGCGGGTGTGCTGCAAAGCGGCCAGTGCAGCTTCGGCGCTCGTGGCCGAGACGACCGTTTGCTCGTCACTTGCGAGCATCCTCGTGATCGAATCACAGACCAAAGGCTCGTCGTCAACCACCAGAATCCGCCAAGCTCGTTTTTCTGCTCGTGCCATCCGGCTCAAAAGAATATAGCATTCTGCGTGACCCCGGAATTCAAATTCAGCAACGGATTTGGGGCATTCTGGCCTCTGAGGCTGACATCTGTCTTTAGAGTGAAATCGTTCGCGTGTCCGCCGATGGCCGAACGCTTCATTGCTGGCGCCCATCGGGCCCGGCAGTAGCAGCCTCTTCAGACTATAAATGCGGAGCTTGCCTTGATTAATCGTAGGGTCGTGCCACAATTCGCCGGCGCCCAGTGAAGGCGCGAGAAGCTTAAAACAACAGCCTTTATGGCCAAGAAGCAACTAATCACAGAGCCGGTGTTAACGCTCAAAGCAATCCTCCGGCAAATCGAGGACGACGCGATTCGGAAAGTGCTTAACGGCTTGAGCGACGCAGAAAAGAGAAAGGTAATCTCCGGGAAATCCAAAAAGGATCGGCGGAAAATCCTGGCTGAAATGCTGAAGACAAAGCATATCGAGTTTCGCAAGTAGTGCCTCTCACTCGAAAACACAAATCTCGGGCGTCATCGTGCGAAAATACCCGTGCGGCAGCGAATCCAAACAACTGCGGACAGGATGGAGACGCAGACATCCAGAAGCGGCGATGGGGACTCGCGTGCCGCTTGAAAATTCGATGCCGTCATTCCAATTTACCAGCCATGATCGAAGTCACGCATTCCGCGGGCGACGAATGAGGTGCATCTGGCTTGGTTCCAACTCGCTTGATCCTGTTTCTTGACGCAGCCTTTGAGTTGAGGTTGTCTTTCGCGAGTCAATTATCGAATCGCATCAGCGTTGACTTTGGCATTTGGGCCGTTATGGTGGGGTAGTAGGTTTCGATTTTGATTGAGTGGTTTCGTGCTGCGAGAGTAAGGATGAAACCTACTATTAAGATTTATGTTGGCCGCCCGGTTTCCGGTGCGGAGGCAAATGCCGTTAGGCGTCTGCACGCCGAGTTATCAACGCGGGGTGTCGATGCCCTTTTCCTCGTTAATTTCACAGCTAAAAGCCGCCAGATAGACTGCGTCGTCGTAACGTCACACCAAGCAGTGCTTCTGGACTTCAAAGAGATCACAGGGCCTGTGCGTGGCGGCTTGAACGGACCGTGGTTCATCCGGGCCCATGGAGGCGGTGAAGTTCGCTATCCGGGAGAAAACCCCTACATTGAGACGTCCTCAGCGAAGTTTGCGGTTTCTGACGAAATGGCAGCGTTCCAACGGCGTGAAGTTCAGATCCCGCCGCCCTTGAGGAAGAATTTCTATAGGCAGTTCAATGCGGCGGTTTGTATCTGTCCCGAAATCGCTGCCGGATCGAGCCTGACACCAGGGGATTTCAAATGCTGGATTTGGGGCTTCCCCGGGGCCGTTGAAGAGATTTGCACCGGCCACATTGAATCGAGTTGGAATGCCGGCCTTTGGGAAAGATTCGCAAATCAGCACCTTGGACTTGAAGAGGTTTCTCTCGAAAGCGCAACGGAGCCGGAGTTCCGAAAGGCCGAATTGATGCTTGCGATGTATCGCAGAGACCTGGCAGGACTCCTTTCCCACGGACTGCCACCCGCATTGCCGGAGGGTCCAGAGAAATTACCTCTGGACGAGCACTTTGTGCTGGTTGGTCCATCAGGCATTGGCAAAACCGTCCGGCTGCAACACCACGCTTTGGAGGTTGCGACACAAAATGGGCTGGTCTTGTTCCTTGAGGCCATGCATTACACTGGCGAGTTCCGGCCGCTCCTGCAAAAAGGGGTTGCTCCTTCCTTCTCTGGAAAGATCGAGGAACTACAGAATGCAGCATCTCTTTGTGGAGCTCCGATTCTCCTCATCGTGGACGGATTCGACAGATGCAGGGGATCCTTGCGCCCTAATCTGGTGAAGGATATCGCCGCACTTCACAAATTGTGTAACTGCCGAGTGGTGGTCGCCTCGCAGTTCGATCCAAACCTTCCGCCCAGCATAAAGTGCAAAACGGTGCTGATGCAACAACTGACCGCCAATCAGAAACTGGCGGTATTTCGCTTCCATGCAGGCGACCCGGCATTTTCGGATCAAAGCCAATTGGAGCCATTTGAGACTTCTCACGACCTAATGGTGGCCGGCCAATGCAGAGCGAAACTCACCTCAGGAGCGACGCTCACTGAGGTTTATGATGCCTACGTGGTTCAGTGCCTTCCGCAGAACAACGCGACGGTCGCTGGAGCGCTCTGTCGCCACCTCGCTGCAAATCTTTCCCGCTGTTTATCTGCGGAAATGAGCCTTTCGGAGTTCGAGCAGGAAGCGGAACGCTTTCTCAAGAATGCAGGAGCCCCACTGACGTTGGCTGATGAACTTCGCCAAAGTAAATTGGTGAAAATAGGGCCTGCAGGGTTCTCATTTAGCCACCAGCAGATCCAGGACCATCTCTATGCCGATTGGCTGTGTCGCAACGCGGAAAATTTTGACACTCTCGTTTCCGAATTATGTGAACCGCCGCACCGGCCTTTGGCCGAAACAGTCATTACCAAGCAGAAGTCGCCCGAGAGGGTGCGAGCCTTGCTACAGGCCCTCTGCAGTGTCAGCAATGCTCGGAAGGCTCTGCAGGGCAAACTTGGGGAACTCGCAAAACAGGTAATCGTAAAAGACGTTCACGCCCTCATCTCGGATGCCATGGCCGACTTGGCCAATGTCACAGTGGATTTGAAAACTGCCGAGGAGGACGGCAAGAAGGTCTACGCGGGTTGGCCTGAATTGGCACGCTTCCGCCAGTGGTCGAAATACGAAACCTGCCTGGCCCGGCTGATCGGAAAGTCCTTGGGGGATCCAGGAATTTTGGACCGAGCCGTTGGATTATTCATTCTCACGGGCGTTTCGCTTCATGCGGCCGCGGATCGTGAAGGGCAGAGGCTTGGTTTGAAATCAAGGAGCGAATTTGATCGCGTCCTGCACGCCATTTTGGTTCTCCAGAAACTCGACATGCAGTGTCCAGCTTCGGAGATTTTTCATTCGTGGAGAAATTCCTTGATGTTTGGAAAGACGTCAGTCGCTGCAGACAAAGGATGGGTAACGGCGATGCGGAGCCGGTTAGAGGGGAGTCCGGCGGGGGCAGCAGCATTCATCCTCTACGCCCTTTGTGAGTTCTACGAGAAGCACGACTCGCCTCCATTTGACGATTTGGACCGGCTTTTCGCCCTGTCTTGGAATACGCGATTGCGCTCGCTCAGAATGCAGGCGCTGCAAATGTTAGAGCGTTTCGCAACGCACGTCTTGTCTGGCCCGCCGGAACGACTCGCTCGCATTCGGAGATTACTGGACCAGGTGAAGGAGCACACCAGCAGCCAGGACTTGATTTTGAACTCGACAATTCTTGAGACCATGACCGCCTATGGAATGCTCCCGCAGCCGGTAGACCCCGGTCAGGCGCTGAAACAAATGCGTGGAGTCATAGACCCGACCTCCGAGTATGCTCGGATGGTAACGGACATCTGGAAAAGTTTTGGTAATTCGGATTTACGAGATCCTTTGGCTGAGGAAGCCAATCGGCTCGTCGGCATGTTCTTTGAAGAAGTTTTCCAAGGTGTCTACTATGAGGCTTTTCAGGAACTAGGTGAGCCTGAGCAGGTCTCGTTCATGAATTTAGCCGCCCGTGCCCAAGAGCCCTTTGGCGATCTCGCCTTCGTATTACGCGGATTGGTCAAGGTTTGCTCGCCTTCTTCCGCAGACATTTTTCAACGTTATGCCGAAAGGGTTCTCTTCGATTCATGGATGATGGACCAGGAAAAAATAGAGGTATTTCTCCTGGCGATCATCGGTTGTGCAAAGCTGGGTTTGGATCTGCCAAAATGGCAAGGAGGCGAAGGGGCAGCCGCCCAGGCATGGTGCATCATCCGAGAGATTGTTTTTCAGCACGTAAAACGCCCACCAGCAGACATCATAAACGCACTTTGGTTAAATTTGCAGGCCGAGGCAGCACTGGGAGCCGCCGACGCGCTCTTCCTGATGCAAAGCGCGTTCGGTGCATCTGCCGTATACCAAGGCGAATTCTCGCTCAACCTGTTGAAGGAGTACCCGCAACAGGTCAAAGCGGTTCTGGAGCACAGCCTCCAAAATCGTGACAAGCTAACGTCCGCCTCAAAGTTTGGGGCCTCGGAGCACCATGCCGTCGATAGAACCAATTTTATCATCGGGGTGCTTGGACAGATTGGTGATCTATCGACGCTCGAGCTCCTCAGGCCGCTAGTTAACGATATGGTTTTGGGCGGCAGCGCGCTTTCCAGCTTCAAGGCGATCAAATCCCGCTTAGCCAATGCAGGTGCGCCTTCGGTAGTTTGCAAGCTGTCAGGGTGATGCTGACAATTCGCCCCGCCGGTATTTCATCCTTCTCCCCCAGGTCGAAAGCCGATGCCTCTTGAACTGTCACCTGCTGGAAACCGTCCTCTTTCACTCGCCAAGAGATGTCGCAAAACCCGGTGTTCACCGGCAAGCGGTGCATCGGAGGGGAATTGATCGCCAAACGACGAAGTAATGAGTCGTAAGCAAGAAGCCGAACTGGTGACCATAGATCTGCCGGGGATGCTGGCTGCCCTGACGGGAACTCGTGCCCACGATTGGAAAATTCGAGGGGGGCCTGATTCGCGGTGCGGGATAGATTACTACTACAGGTACCTCGATGGCAGCGAAGCCTATATCAACATTGACCAGAGCCACTTCGCGATCAGTGTGGCGGGCGAGACCCTCTTCACGGGCGACCTCGTCGAGGACCCCCGGCTGAAGCGCTTCATTACGGAACCGTAGGGAAAACGCGTGCCCTGGAATATTGTGGATGAAGGGCAAAGGCGGAGTCCACCACGCTATAATGGGGATATGCTGCAGTACGAACGGATGAACCGGCTGTCGGGGGTGTGCCTTGACGAAGAGATCCCCATTGCCTGGATCGACAACCACATCATCGTCGCGCAGGACCTGTCGCTGGCCGTCGGTTTAAGGGTGCAGTACCCCGACACCCTGTTTGTCTCGAGCGAGCAGGCGGACGAGTTACACAACGCTTTCAGCAGCATGCTTAACCAGATGGCGGTGATGGGGGATGGCGAAGCGCGCCTGCAGTTTCTGACGATCTGCCATAACCAGTACGATGAACTGCTGGACGACTACCTGCTGACGATGCCACAGGGCAACCCGCTGCTGGCGCAGTTCAAGCGCGACATCGGCCAGCATTACCGGGAAAAAGCCGCCTCGAACCAACTCCGTCGCTACTCCTGTTACCTTTTCATCGGCATCGAACCGATTGTCGACTATTCGGAAAGAATCAAGCGCCACCGGAAGTTGAGCCCCAAGGACCATTGGATCCAGCGCGTCTCGAACTTCGTGCGGGACACATTTGAGCTGTCGATGGACGAGGCGGCGAACATGACGGAGGAGGAGTGGAACACCGCCGTTAACGTGCTGTCAAAGCAGGTACAGCAGGCCCAAGCCGTGCTGAAGGCGGCGGGCATCCAGGCGGCGCTTCTGCCTTCGGACGAGCTGATTGAGACGCTCTATTGGTGGTACAACCCGAGGTCTTATGCGCTGGGCACCCGGCCGCCGCCTTTCGATCCAATCGAACCCAAACCGGCAACTTCCTACTTCATCCACAGCCAACTGGAGGTGAACCCGAAACAAGGATGGCTCCAGATGGACGGCCTTTACCGTCGAATCGTGTTTCTCCACGAGCCGCCCAGCCAGCTCCAATTTGGCATGCTGCTGCCTCAAATGCTGGCGCCGGGCTTTGTCTCCGGCGCATTCTGCGTTGAGGCGCGCAGCAGCGACACTTCCAAACGGCTGCGCAAGCTCAAAAACCGCCGCCTCCAGGTGCTGGGGCGCGTGGGCAAGCAACCGGAACTGCGCCGCACACTGGAGGAAATCGAAGCGGAGATCGACGAACTGGCCACCGGCCGGGACCGCCCCTGGATCGCCTCGCACTCCATCCACCTTTGGGCAACCGACCTGGACGTCCTCAATAACCTGGTGCTGGAGCAGCGCCAGTTTGGGCAGCAGAACGAAGGAATGACGTGGATCCACGAGACCACGCCCATTTTCCCTTACTTCATCAAGACCACACCCAGCTACCTGAGCGACAAGGACCGCTACCGCGACCACGCATACTCCTCAAGCCAACTGGCCACGCTGCTGCCGGCGCTGTATCTGCCCGATGGGTCGGAAGCCCGGCCGGCGTGTCTATTCACCACCAGGCAGGGGACAATTTACAATTTTGCCCCCCATGACCAGGTTTCCCTCAACAACTACAACATGATGATCGCGGGCTCGTCTGGTTCCGGCAAATCCGTCGCGACCAACCTGATCCTCTTGCAGAAGATGGCCGATGGCGCGCGTTGCGTCGGCATCGACATCGGCGGCTCATATTACAAGCTCTGCCACGTTCTAGGGGGCAACTATCTCACGATGGACCTGGACAGCGACCGCAACCGGATGAATTTCCTCTACGCGCCGCCAGGCGCCATCCCGGGCGAGGAAGAGATCATCCAGAACGCGCTCCTGGTCGAGCGCATGGTGATTGAAAACGACCGTGACCAACTCGCCAAGGAAGACCGAATGCTGCTGACCGAATGCATCCGCCAGGCGTACCAGGCCAAAGTTGGACGAGGAGAGGAAGTGATCCTCAGCGATGTGCAGAAGATCCTGGCCAACCAGACCTCCCCCAACGCCAAGTCGCTAGGGAACCGGCTGCGCATCTGGTGCAAAGGGGGCAGCTACGGAAATCTCTTTGACGGCAACAGCATGGTGACGGCGCGCAATCCCTTTACGGTTTTTGATTTCACGCGCCGCAAGGACGACCGCGACGTCGGGCCCATCATGATGATGGTCGCGATTCGCTTCGCCCAGACAATGACCCGCGAGTTTGCCGCGCAGGACAAAATGTTCTTCATCGATGAAGGCTGGAACCTGATGTCCTCGCCGATCTGCGCCCAATTCCTGGAAGAAGCGGCGCGCACCTACCGCAAATACGGCATTGCCCTCATGTTCATCTCCCAGGGCATCACCGAATGGGGGTCCCTAAAGAACAGCGAGGCCATCCGCGATTCCATCAGCACGTTCTTTCTCTTCAAACTCTCCGCCAACGTGGCCGAGCAAACCGTGCGCTACATCCAGGGGCACGAGGGCGACCTGCTGGCCCTGCGCAGCCTCGTCACCGAACCTGGTCAATACTCCCAATGCTACATGATCCAGAAGCGCGCGCAAGGAACACGCCGCCTGATACTGGAGTTGACGATGCCACCGCTCCTTTACGCGACCACCACCACGCGGCCGGCCGACAAGCTGGAGTTTGAGAAACTGCTGGCCTCGGGCATGACGCTCACCGACGCGCTCATTGAGTTCGCCAAGCGTTACCCCAAAGGCGTCAAAGCGTAGGAACACCCGGTGAAGAGCATCCCCTATAACCGCAAGATCAACGCCCCGCTCCGCTTCCTTTACTACCTGGAGGTTTTCGATCTCTTCGTCATTACCGTTCTGGGTTTTCTTGTACCGCTGGGAGTGTCCACGTTTCTGCCGGTAAACATTCCCACCTGGCACATGCTGTTGTGGCTGGTGGGACTGACCTTCACCCTCATCATCATCAAAATCGGCCGGGCACCCGGCTTTATCCAGCATCGCCTGACACAGCTTGTGCGGCCCAAATCTTACCACCCGGGCAAACGCCGGTTGCAGCATTTTCTGCTCAACCGGGAAGTGTACCGGGGCGAGGTCGAGGCAGCGCTACATCCCGAACAGCCATTCACTCCAGCAGAACTTGGACAGATTCAGAGCAACTTGCGCCACCTCCGCCAGGCCCGCCGTGAAGCCGACCTTCTGGCCTGAGGCGGGCAAATCTCACCCAAACACTTTTCCGTGAGCGATTATCCGTCAAACGGAAAGGGCGGCGTCTCCTCCACGCTGGAGCGGGTTCAAACTGATGACCAGCTCAGACTCTTTGTGGCCGAGCCGGCGCCGTTTCCCGAAAGGCAATACCGGCGCCTGCTCGACGGGGGAGCGCCCTTCCAGGACGTCAAGGGCTCTCTGGGCGGGAAAAGGAAAGGACCGGAAAAGGAGTACTGGTTTCCCTTTCACTGCCCCGAGGATTGGAATGGCGTTCTGATTGTGGCCTACCATCCCTCTTTTCCCGAGATGCGGAGGATGGAAAAACGCCCCGGTGAGTTCGTGGGCGTGATGACCGGCGAAGCCTACACCCTGCTTACCGCCCACATCCTGCAGAAAATCGGATTGAGCTGGGGCCGCTGCCTCCACGCGAACCTGGTGCCCTGGTACGTGCCCCCGAAGACGCGCGTCACCGCCGGGGAGGAACGATATGGTTTCCAATTCATCGAACGGTTGATCCGCGACAACAAGCCCCAACTCATCATCAGCTTCGGGGCCAATATTGTGCCGCACCTGGCCAAGCACCTCGAAAATGCCACCGTCACGGAATTGCAGGGACAGCTTATACCGCTCGAACACTATCAGACGCACCTGGTCTGCGCGACCCAACCGGGAAACCTGCTTGGCAAAGCCGAGTGGATCAAGAGCTGGGAACGTACCATGCGGGGCGCCTTGATGAACTGGTTCGATCAGAACAGGAACAACCCGGCCGAACCCCCTTGTTTCTACATCGACGACCCGGCGGATCTGCGCCGGCACTTGGAGGAAATCCAAGCTGACCGCGAGGAGGTGTTTTGTCTCGACACCGAGTTTGTCGGCCACGACGCGACTGATTACAAAATCCTCGACATTATCCTGGCCACCCGCAGCCGCACGCTCAATATCCGCGTCCACGAGGGACGCCACGCTCCGGTGTTGCGCAACCCCTACGACCTGCCCGACGACAAGGGCGCCGTCTACATTTTCCCCAATGAAGCAGCCTTCAAACAGTGGCCGCCACCCTCCCACAACTTCCGTGCCTACATCGACGACGTCCGCTGGGTTTTCAAGGGAAGCCAGTGCGAACTGGCCGGCATCCTGAACAGCCACTTGCGCCGGCCCGGAATCAAGCTGGTCGGGCATGCGCTCAAAGTGGATGCGATCCAAATGCTCCTGTTTGGCGTTGACCTGCGCGACCAGTTGCACCTGTGCACCTACGACCTGGCCAAGGTGCTCGACGAGGGCCAACCCCAAGGGCTGAATTGTCTCATCAAAGTTTACCTCGGAAAAGAAGACCACAAGGCGGAGCTGGCCCGCTACCGCGAGACCAGGGGCATCACTGAGGGCAGTTACGGCCTGGTCCCGCCCGAGATTCGCCTGCCTTACGGCTGCAAGGACGGCCGCCGCACCTTCGAGCTTGTTCCAGTGATGCTGGCGGACCTGAAACAGCAGGACGAGGACCTCAAGCGCAGGGAGCCGGACGCCTGGGCCAAAGGGTGGACGCTGGAGAACGCTTACTTCAACGTGAAGCGCAAGCAGATGGGGGCGCTGATCGAGATGGAACTGGTCGGGCACCCCTTCAGCCTCAAACGCCTGGCAGACAACATCGAATGGTATGACACCCGGCTGGAAAGGCTGCTGGCCGAAACAGTCGCCTATATCAAGACCCGCGTGACGACCCCGGAAGTGAACCCCGGGTCGGCCGCTCAACTGCGCCAGATTCTGTTTAACCAACCGCCGGGGGGCATTGGGCTCTACCCGATGTTCACCACGGAAAGACCCGTGCGCGAATGGCCGCGAGCCGTCAGGGAGGCGATCTTCAAGGTCACCCAGGAGCCGCGGCTCAAGCCCGGCGCAAAGCTGGAAGAAGCCGGCAGGAGACAGAGCCAGGCGTTGCTGGATTTCATCCACCGGCGGCACGGCAGCGCCACGTTCGATCTCAACGATCCCAGGCTGCGAAGCTTGCTCAAGAGCACCGACTGCCCGATGCCGTTGGAGATCCCCGAACGAGACTATCCAGTTCTGACCGCATCCACGAATCAGGAGACGCTGGAGATGCTGGCGCCAACTGACCCCCTTTGCGAAAAACTGAACGATTGCCGCTCGATTGCCACCCTGGCCAACAATTATTGCCGCAAAGACGGACCGTGGGGCGCCAGCCGGGTGAAGGAATACCTGGAGTCGTTGGAGCAAGAGGACGATTCCAATCGCGACCAGCTGGAACTGTTCGGCACTGGCGAGGTTGACAGGAAGAAGTCACCGGACCCGAATCTCATAGGCAAGCGCCAAAAGGCCTTGTCCATGGCCGTGAACCAGGAGCAGTCCATCCTCTACACGACTTACTGGGGGTCCTTGGAAACGCACCGGCTGCGCACCTCGCCCAACGTGAGCGCGGTGCCCAAGGGAGAGGAAGAATACGTCTCCAAGATAGTCGGCGAAAGCCCGCCGCACACCATCCGCGGAATGGAAATGGCGCCGCGCGGCTGGTTCATGGTGGAGCTGGACTATTCCGCAGCCGAAGTGCAGCGGCTGGCTCAAGTCTCCGACGACCCCAATATGACCCGGATAATGGAGGACCCCGACGGAGACCCGCACGCTTCCTTGGCTCGCGCCAAGGATCCGGAGCGCCTGGGCAGTCTGAGCGACGCTGAAATCAAGAAACACCACAAGGCGGAACGGGATGAGGCCAAGCCCTTCACCTTCGGCATCCCTTACCAGCGTGGAAACGAGGCTATGGCCCGCAGTCTCAACCGCGAGGCAGTCCGGGCGAAGAAGCCCGCCACGCACACCGCCGAGAGCGTGGCGCATATCAAGAACGCCTACCGCAACCTTTACCGCGTGGCCTGGGACTACTTGGAAAACCAGATGAATCGCGTCATCCCGCAGGAGACCGGACTTGGCGGGAAAACATACTTTACGCACAAAGGCGTTTTCGGCTACCAAGTCAGTCCCGCCGGCTTTCGCCGCCGCTTCCTGGATCCCGCTCTAGTCCGGGTCATCCTGAACCAGGAAAACCGCTGGGATAGCGATCTGTTGCGCGCCCTGAAGGATATGCGCCGCGAGGCCTCAAACTGGCAGATTCAACACGGTGTGGCCGTCTATATCATGGAGGCCTGCGCCAACTGGGTGGAGTTTCGCCGTCGCAACCCGAACGTCCCCATCGTGCTCATCGACATCCTGCACGACGCCCAGCGCTACTTGGTTCATTGGTCGGTGTTGAGTCTTGCACAGGAATTGCTCCCGCGCATCATGCTGGACATCCCTTCAAACCAGCGGCCGCATCTGCGAGTCGAAACGCGAATCACTTACGAGTGGAACGGGCCAGAGGTGAAGGAATTCATCCCGCACCCCGACCAGCCGGACATCGAGATTCCGGGCCTCAAGTACCTGGGGCTTGAAGGGTGGAACCAAGTGGCTCCATAAAAAGGGCAGCAGGTTCTAATCACCTAACCGCAAGTCGGGGCAATCTGGACTAGGTCAGGAAGACGCTCGGCGGCTTGGGCACGTGCGGCGCCTGTAGCGCCGACTGGAGAGAATCAGGCGCATCCACGGGCCATCTGGGCACGCGCTCGCCATTACGAATCAGGTGAATTCGATCCAGTTCGATCAGGACCCAAGCCAATTTGTCCCTCGCCTCAAGAACACTAGGCAGATTCAATCGGTGAACGAAACGGGTGGGAACT
>Ga0335071_10004669_pt1 | contig 14312 bp, 8 predicted proteins | sample Lox_Sample_15_FD_206724 | JGI IMG/M metagenome (GOLD analysis project Ga0335071, IMG submission 206724) | Soil microbial communities from Loxahatchee National Wildlife Refuge, Florida, United States - Lox_Sample_1.5 | ecosystem: Environmental > Terrestrial > Soil > Wetlands | place: USA: Florida... | reverse complement strand
CCGGCATTAACACGACCCACCGGTTCTGGAACTTATCGAAGTCGACAACCTCGTCGAGATTGGGTCCAGCGGCGCAGGATCCTCCCAAGGACTGCCAAAGCGTGTACCCGGGGGTTGGGCTTCCCACCGGGCTGCCATTGGATTTGTCAAAAACGGCGAACGATTTGTTCACGAACTGCACGAACTGCGTCGTGCCCACTGCTCCGTTCGTATCGGGAACGACCGCCTGGTTGGTATATCCGCTAAAACCGCTTCCGAGCCCTAGCACGTTCACTCCAGCGTTCGTGGAGAGTGCGCTCAGGCTTGAAAACTGTGACTGGAGCACCGGATCTCGACCGATCGAAACAGAGCGCGGCCTGGGAATCCGAACTTGTTCTGCATCCAGGTCCTCATTCTCCCCGGAAGAAGCAGGAGGAAACCAGGTCATATGGCTCAGCGGAGGCCCGAAAGCCCGTTTACCGGGTACTACCACCACCGATTTCGGTTTACTTTGGGCAGTGCTGAAAGACACTGCTGCAAGCAGCAGCCCTAGCGCCACAGTCCAGCGGTACAGCAACTGGATCGAAATCGCGCTGATGCGATTCTGTTTTACGACCACACACATGACGATCGGAATTACCCCCAGCCTGGCGCGCTAAAGAAACAAGATTAGATCAGTAGAACTTAGATTTTGATAACGCCGCCCGTTCGCAGGGATTCCATTGCTGCGAACGTGGCCCGGGAGGTCGCCATTAAGGAATCCAAGCGGATAGGCGAACCCGTGCCGGACTGGAAACCGTCCAGTACCGCCTTCATCTCGGCGGAATGGCCTTTGTCCCCATTGAAAGAGTGGGAAGATGTTTTGCGGCCGGTCGCGCACTCCAGCTTCTTGAAATTCCACATGCGCGCAGTCTTCTGGTCCCCGAACACTTCCAGGTATTCCTTCTCGACCGCACTGGCGCCGTTGGCCAGATAGTGAATCGTGCCCACGGAACCGTCGGCAAAACTGACGGTAACGAGAAGATTGTCTTCGTTGTAGCGGCGCGCGCTGTCTGCCGGAGCAACAGCATGGACCGTGACCGGAAGAGCGCCGCACAGGTACTGCATGACATCGACGAAATGCCCGCCTTCGCCGATAAAACGACCGCCCTGTTCCGGAGATTGCATCCAGTGCGTGGGCGGCATGAAGCCCGCATTTACCCGGTAGTGCATGGCGAGAGGCTCGGTCCGTACGGCAAAAAGCTTCTGGATGGAGCGGATCGGTTCCGAGAACCGGCGGTTGTATCCCACCATCAACAATGGAGAGGAGCCCGATTGCTCCGCCTCGAGATAAGCGGCCAGGATAGAATCGAGTTCTTCCTGATTCAGGGCCGGGGGCTTCTCCACGAATACGCTCTTTCCCGCGCGCAACGCCTGCGCCACATAGCGCCCATGGGAATCATGGCGGGAGGTCACGAATACTAGGTTTACGTCTTTATCCTGGAAGATCTCGCTTGTATCCGTCGCGCAGAATTCGAAGTTGTATTTCTTGGCGATGTTTTTGGCATTTACAGGACGGGCTGTGGCCAGACCGCGCATGCGCGAGCCGAGCTTTATCAGCGGCGGAAGGAGCATCGACTGCGTGAAGTTTCCGGCTCCAATAAAGCCTAAAGCAGCTTTCTGCCCCGAGGTGCTTTGGGGCCGGGGCTGCAAATCAATCCGGCGTGAGAGCTGCAGAGGAACGCTCGGCTCTGGATATTGAATCAGAACTCCGAGATAGGGCTCCTCGGTCTTGCCGGTGATGATGTCGTAAGCGCGCAAGCCTTCTTCCACGGGAACGCGATGCGTAATCAGCGGCTGCACGTTCAGCTTGCGCTGGGCCATCATGTCGAGCACCGCTTCCATGTTGCGGTTTTCCGTCCAGCGCACGTATCCGAGAGGATAGTCGTGTCCGCGCTCTTCGTATTCAGGGTCATAGCGCCCTGGGCCATACGAGCAGGAGGTCAGAAACGTCACTTCCTTCTCATAAAAGGGAGAGCGAGGAATATGCATGCCGACGGTGCCCACGGCGACGACGGTGCCACGCTTGCGTGCGCACTGAATGGCGAGTTCCACTGGCTGACTGGATTTTGTTGCTGCCGTCACCAGCACGGCGTCTGCGCCGTATCCCCGCGTGAAGCTTTGGACTTCAAAGACGGCATCTTCGTTGCTGACAGTGCAGCGGTCGCATCCCAGCGAAAGCGCCAGTTCGAAATTGCGTGGGGCTACGTCCATCCCGATGACGCGGCAGCCGCTGGCTTTCAATAATTGAACGGTCAGCAGGCCGACGAGTCCCAAACCTATTACAACCACCTGCTCGCCGACTCGCACATCCGCCTGGCGGACACCCTGCATGGCAATGGCTGCCACCGTTGTGAAAGCGGCATCGTCGAAGCCTACCTCGTCGGGCATCTTCGCAACGAGATTGCGTGGGACGGAGATGATTTCCGCATGTGAGGCATAACCCACACCCCCGCATGCGACACGATCCCCAACCTTGATATCGTCCACGCCGGATTCCACGACGATGCCCGCCGTGCTGTAGCCGAGTTCCTTGAAGTTATCGAGGCGGTCCTGAACTTTCTTGTACGTCGCCACCAGTCCTTCGCGGTTGACATTGTCGAGCACCTGCCGCACCAGGTCCGGGCGCAAGCGCGCCTTTTGAACCATGGACGCCTGGGCAGTCTCGACCGACGTTCGTTCCGTTCCCGCGCTGATCAACGAGAATACGTTTCGGACAAGCAGGTTGCCGGGACGAAGTTTCGGCGCCGGCAAATCATCCACGCTGATTTCGCCTGTTTTTTGATACTGGATTACCTGGAGCAATCGTGAATCCTTTCGTCTAGTCGGCGTTCTGTCGATTTTAGTTCTGGAAGAAGGTACGGAACCAGATCTCGTTGGTCAGGAGTGTCCATATCTGGTAAGCATTGTCTTCCAGGCCCTGCCTGTCGCGGGCAATCAGCCCGGCAACATACGCGGGATCATAAAGCCCGCGCGACCGTACAGATGGTTCCGAGAGCAGATCGGCCACCATCGGCGCCAATGGTCCGCGCACCCAGGCCCGCAGCGGGGAGGCGAATGATGCTTTCGGGCGGTAGATCACATTGTGGGGAAGATACTTCTCGGAGACCTTCTTCAACAGATATTTCTGAGTCGTCCGGTGTATCCGCTCGCCCGGCACCAGGGAAAACATGAACTCGACGATCCGGTGATCGATCAGCGGCGGCCGGCTTTCAATGCTAGCTGCCATGGACGCCTTGTCGGAGTAAGTCAGGTTATGCTCCGGCAGGAAAACCAGCGTGTCGTTCCAGCACATCTGCGTGAGATACGAGAGTCCGTTGCCATTGAACCGGGGCGCCTGCGACTTGAAAAAGTGCGAGTCGTAGTACGACATGTGGCTGGCGAACATCTGCGAGAACTGCTTCGGCGCGACCGACAGGTCAGACATCAGGTAGCGGTCGCTGCGTGGGGCGGATGCGTAGGAGAGGAAACGCTTGCCCCAGCGGACTGCCTTTAGCCCCCGGTTGGAGGTGGCAACCGGAAGACGGTTGGCTGCTCCTTCCAGCATGCGCCGGATCGCTCCGGGTACAATCGCCTGATAGCTCTCGGCAGTCAGGCAGGCGAGATGCTTACGGTATCCGCCAAAAACCTCGTCGCCTCCGACGCCATTGAGTAAAACCACAATGTTGAGATCTCGCGCAGCTTTCGAAATCAGATAGGTGTTGATGGCGGCAGGATCGGAAAGTGGCTCATCCAGGTGCCAAACCATCTTGGGCAGCAGATCTTCGACCTGTGGCTTGATTTCGAATTCGTGATAGGTGAATCCGAACTGCTTTGCTACTTGCCGGGCATAGACTTCGTCCGGCGTCATCTGTTCGAACTTCTGATCTTCGCTGGAGAACTTGACGGTGAAGGAATGTATCGTCTGCTGCGTGTTCACGCGCATCAGGGCGCTGACGATGGAGGAGTCCAGGCCTCCGCTGAGGAACACGCCCACCGGGACATCGGCGCGCATTTGCAAGCGGACCGAATCGCACAACAATGCATCGAGTTGCTCGACCAGCGAGTCTTCTTTAGCGGGAACCTCGGTTGGCTTTATTTTCCAGTATTCGCGCACTGAAAGTTTTCCGTCTTCCAGCGTCAAGCAATTCCCGGCGGGAAGCTTCAAGATGTCCTGGAAGCCGGTCCAGGGTGACACCTGGAACCGTGCGGGTGTATGCAGCGCGTTCAGGTCTGGACTCTTCGGGACCAGCGTGGAGTTCAGCAGTGCCTTAATCTCAGAGGCGAAGACGAGTGTGCCATTGCGGAAGTGGTAATAGAACGGCTTGATCCCCAGGCGATCGCGCGCTGCGAACAGCTTTCGCCGTCTCGAATCATAGATCGCGAACGCGAACATCCCATTCAGCTTCTGCAGGCACTCCTCGCCCCATAGCTGATAGGCATAAAGAAGAATTTCCGTGTCACTGGTAGAGCGCAGGCGTATACCCTGGGCAGCAACTTCTTCGCCCAGTTCTTTGTAGTTATAAATTTCCCCGTTGAACACGATCCACAAGTCACCCGTGTCATTGACCATGGGCTGATGGCCCCCGGGCGAGAGATCGATGATCGAAAGACGCCGCTGCGCTATTCCCGAGCCGGAATCGGCAAACCACTTGATCCCGGCATCATCCGGGCCACGGTGGGCCATGATGTCGTTCATGCGCGCCAGCAATTGCTGATCGCCGCCGTTGATGATTCCTGCGATTCCGCACATAGAAGTCGATGTTCGCGTTGTTTAGCTGAGGCTCGTACCCGCTTCGGTAGCCAGAGATGCCGATGTATGCCCGTCCAGCAGTTGCTGGTACGTCGCGATCAGGCGCTTTTCCGAATTTTCCCAAGCCAACTCCTCGCGGAAGCGGGTGCGACCGAACTGCGACATGGTTTGCCTGCGATCGCGATCAAGCACCAGCTGCCGAACCGCCCGTCCCATGGCCTCATCATCATTGCCTTCGACATAAATGGCCGCCGATTCTGCTGTGCGGCGATGTTCCAGAAGGTCGAAAGCTACGATGGGTCGCCCGAATGCCATGTACTCGATCATCTTGTTCATGGTCGACATATTGCTCCACTCCGTCAGCGGATCGGGGTCGATACACACATCCGCGGTGGAAAGATATGCCCACAACTCTTCGTCTGGAATGCGCCCGGTGAAATGAACAATCGGGCCGAGGCCCATTTGTTCGGCAGTTGCTTTCATGCGCGGCTGGTCAGGACCGCCTCCCACGAACGCAAACAACGTGTCTTCGGGAGCGATTTTTCTGTAGGTCTCGATCGCGTGCAACATATGGATGACGCCGTCCTGCTCGCACATTTCGCCGAGGTAGACGACCATGTACTGGCGCCCGCGCTTCAACTCGGGTGAAGGTTCATGGATATCGGCCCATGCCCGCCGGGGCCCGCTGCGCACTACGGTGACCTTCTGGTCGGGAATTCCGCCACGCTCAAGCGCAATCGTACGGTGGGACTGATTCACGGCAATGACGGCGTGCGCGGACCGCAACGTCATCCGTTCCAATGTCACCAGGCCCCGGTACAGCATGCCTTCGCGGCTCCGGCCTTTGGCTACATACATCTCCGGGCAAAGGTCATGGTGATCAAAAACAAACTTCACGCCGAGGGGCCGGAACAACAGGGCCAGAGCGAAAAATGTGTCCGGCGGATTGCAGGCGTGAATAGCTTGAAACGGCCGGTGAGCATACGCCTTGACCGCCAGCCACAGGGATGCCAGCCAGCAATAGATGAACTCCACGAAATATCCGAGAACACCCTGGTTCGCTTCGTAAATGAGCGGGTAACGATAGATGTCGACATCCTCGAGCCGCTCATAACTGGCCCGGCATTTACCCTTCTTCGGGCAGATCACGGCCACCCCGAAGCCATGGCGGCGCAGGCTGGTGGCTTCCTGCCAGACGCGCCGGTCGAAGGGCACAGGCAGGTTCTGAACGATGATCAGAATATTGCGCTTCGATCTCATATTCGGACCAGTTCGCGATCTGTTGTCTTCGCTGATTGCTTTACCGGATAAGCGCCCAGATCAATGACGGCAACCTTCGTGGCTCTCAGCAGTTCCGCGACACCAGAGAAGTGGTGTCCGACGAGCAACAACTCGCTATCCCGCAGTTCCTCTAACGAATGAACGAGCAAGCGCGAGAGGTGCGGGATCACGCCGTTGATGTAGTCTTTGTTAGCACCGGTCAGCCTCGCTTCGATGACATTCGGATCGTAGATACGAAGTTCGTAGCCTTTTCCGAGCAATCGTTCGGCCAGCTCAACGAACGGGCTCTCGCGCAGGTCGTCGGTATTCGATTTGAAGCTGAGCCCAATGAGGCCGATTTTTTTCTTCCCGGTGGCCCGAATTTTTTGAAAAGCACGCTCGATCACTTCTACGTTGCTCGACAGGATCGCGGAGACCAGGGGCAATTGCAGGTCGAGTTGCTTGCCCGCGTGGAGAACCGCGCGCACATCTTTGGGCAGGCACGATCCGCCGAACGCAAAGCCGGGCATCAGGTAACGCCGCGAAATGTTGAGCTTGGTATCGTTGCAGAACACGTTCATCACCGATTCGGCATCCACGTCGGCCTGCTCGCAAACCGCCGCCATTTCGTTGGCAAAGGCCACTTTCAATGCGTGGTACGCGTTGCTCGCGTATTTCACCATAAGTGCTTCCCGGGGTCGCAGCACGAACACGGGCGCCGACTGATCGGCATATAGCGAACGCAGGGTTTGTTCCGCCGAGGCCGTTTCGGTTCCGATGACTGTGAACGGCGGCTGTTCGAAATCCAGGATCGCGGTCCCCTCGCGCAGGAATTCCGGATTGGCGCAGAGTTCAACCAGGCCCGGCGAGGTCGAATCGAAGATTTTCTTGCATTCATCAAAGATGAATGGCAGCACGCTGCTGCGGATCACCACAATTTGCTTCCGGTTGAGCCTGGCAAGTGCTTCAGCGATCTGGCTGCAAGCCCGCAGCAGGTGAGCAGGATCGATCTGCCCGCTGGGCCGGCTGGGAGTGGCTACTGCCACAAAACACAGCTCGGTTTCCCGCAGCGCTTCCTCGACATTCACCGTCGCAAAAAGGCACTGCTTCTTCCGACCGTGAGCGATTCTTTCAGCTAGTCCCGCTTCGACGATCGGTGAGAAGCCGTCATGGATGAAACGCACTTTGTCAGGGTTGATGTCGACGCCCCAGACGCGATGTCCCGCTTCTGCCAGACAGGCGGCTGAAACGGCGCCTACATAGCCCAAACCGACCACGCTGATGTTCATTTACTCGATCCTCAGATGAGTGCGAATTGTTTTGGAACCGTTTATTTCCGTTCGAATCCGAAGAGTGGGGATTGGCTCTTTCTGATTGAAAGAGCGGGATCTCCATCCTAGCTTCGGATTATCAGAACCACGAACTACGTCCCAAGCGAGGCAGGGCTCCGCAGATGAAAACGTGATCTTGCGGCCGCGCCACTGAATCTCAGCCTCGCCGTCGGCGATCCGGACAACTTCCGCGGCCTCGTGCATGTGGAAGAACAGCTCCACCTTGTGCCGGCCGTCGCCGCGGAACTGATCTTCGATTGAAACATCCCCATTGGAACGATCAAAGATGACCTTGCGCCGATGAACTACCGGTTCGGTAAGACGGGCGTAACCATCGTGCTCGGCTTCAATCGTTGCCTGCTCAGCGCTCTCCTGGAGCCCAAGCAAACGAGCGCTGGCTTTATCGCTCCACAGGAATCGCCCAGCCATTTTCGATTGGTTCTCGCCATCAATACAGGCGGTGTTGTGTGCCGCCGTGCTTCGGAAGTAGGTTCGCCATTCCGGATGAGAGTGGTACGCATACGTGCCGGCGTCGACCAGGAAATACTCATTCCCGATCGCGAGCCAGAGGGAAAGGGCATCCGCATGGCCATGTCCGGCGGGAGCAGGGAAGCCGAGAGGCCCGAAATCCATGAGCAGACGAACGCTATCGTCCTCTGTGGAGACGCAAGCCAGTCCGGCATCGGGATAGAGCGTCCGGAACATTGCAGCCTCCGGACCGGTGCGGTCAAGGTTCCCAACCAGATCGGGCATAAGCGCACGGGCTGCCTGCGTCGGATTTCGTCGGAAACGGAGCCAGCGGGGTTCATCAAACAACAAGCCGGCAAGCTGCATCGCCACTTCAAATCCGCTTTCGTGCTCGGAGAGGACGAATGCTCGCGCATCGTCGGAGTCCCCGTACCAGGGCAAGTCTCCGGCCGGGGTCGCGACCCGATCAAGGAACGTAGCCATTGCCCGCAGGCGCTCCGCGTAACCAGTGCTGAACGGCCTGCCTGTACTTCTGCCGATTGCGCAGGCAAGCAGAAGCAGTTCCATCGTGAAGATGTGATACGACATGGCCTGCTCGCGGTTGACGCCGTCCTCGCCAATCTGCAGTCGAATCTCACGTTCCAGCAACTTCTGAGCTCGCTCGCGCCAGCCCTGACACTCGGGCCAGAAGTCGAAACAAGTCGCGCCGACGAACAGGCCGGTCAGTTCACCCAGCAAGTGATTGTTGGCTGAAGAATAAAAGCTAAGCTTCTGAGCGATACGCTTCAGGTGCAGATAGATCGAAGCCAACCAGCGTTGGCGGAAGTCTCGGTCTCGTGTCACGTGGTCGGCAACGCGGGGGTAAATCAAAGCCCATGAAATGACGCGCTCCGCCAATTCCAGGCTGCTAGTCCAATGCACGCCTGACAGGTAGGGATTGGCTCGCAGCCAGGAATCTATCGAGCGCTCAAGGTACTCCACCTGCTGTTCTGCGTTAGCCGCAAAAGCAAGAGCTGAGAACTGCTGGAATCGGCTCGGCTCCCACACATACTTGATATCGCTGACGACGGCGGTGTCGCGAATGTTGAGGTTTCGGGCGAAACTGCGCCCGACCTGCCGCTGGTTACGGTAATCATGATGCCAATCGAAATCGAATCCGACTGGGAACTCGAGATCGAAGACGCGCAGAGACTCCATGACCGGACCGTCATGGTGCAACTTCACCGGATATGTATCGGTCAAGGGCTTCCAATTGGGTTGCGCCGCCACCGCCCGCCGCTTCCAATCCGCCCAATCTACTGGCAAAGTTGCAGCGGAACGGGCACGCCAGAGCATCTCAGCGGGTTTCATTGAGGCAAGCCGTGACAGGTACCACCGCAGCTTCCCTGGAGCGGTCGCCATTTGGCCCGACGTCCGAGTCCCGGTTGCATTCGCCAATGTGTAGCTTTGATCCATGAATATCAGTTCAGGATGGCCTTATTCGTCCGGTTAGGAATGTGAAACGGTGGCCATGGCGCGTCTGTAAATATCGAGCAGCATCGGGTAATTGCGCTCGGGAGTGTACTTGTTCTCGTATTCCAACCGCGCGCATCGCCCCATAGTTTCCATCTCGCGCTGATGCGACCACGCCCATTGCACCTTGGCAGCCAGATCGTCTGCGTCGCCGGCATTGAAGTGCAGTCCGGTCTCATGGTCCTTCACAATTTCTTCAGCAACCCCGACTCGCGAGGCAATCACCGGCAAGCCGCAGGAAAAAGCTTCGACGGCGACATACCCGAAGGTCTCGTAGTAGCCTCTGGAAGGCCAAATCAAAAAACGCGCACCGCTCATCATGCGGTTGAGGCCCTCACGGTTAAGGCGAGGCAGAATTTCGACCACACCGCCCGAACGCTCGGCCACCTTTTGCACTTCCGGAAGCAATGGGCCTTCGCCCCTAATCTTCAGCGGGATGTTGGTCAACCTATCCCATGCCTGCAGCAAAGTGGGCACACCTTTCTCGTATGCCAGTCTTCCCACAAAGAGGGCATAGCCGCGGTCCTCATGAACAACGCCGGGATCTTCCACGAAATGTGGCTTCAGAGCGAGCTTTTCTTCGGGGAACCCGGCTTCGATAAACTTCCGGCGATAGAACGGAGTCGAAACGATGTAAACCGTGACCATCTTCTGCCAGGTCTCAAGTTCCCAGTGGACGGCGAGCATGGTTGCGACCACGCCAGTCTGCAGGCGAGATTGCCGGTAACATCCGTGTACTACAGACGGCCAGGCTAGTTTCTTCCCCTTGCAGTCTTCGCATATGCGGCCATCGCGTTCGAGATTTCCTCCCGGGCAGAACAGGCGCGGATTGTGCAACGTTTGCACAACCGGGATGTTCGCGTCGCGGCAGGCGTAGTAGACCGACGGGGACATGAGCGGAAACGTATTGTGGAAATGGACGACATCCGGCTTTTCCACTTGCAAGAACTCGTACATCGCGTCCCGGCTCCCGCTGGCCCAGACTGTCCCTCCAGCCAGCATCGCTTTTTCCAGGAGGTGCGACCGTTTGATCACGCGGTTATGGCGGATAAATTCCTTCACTTCGTGGCCAGCAGAGAGCAGCAGTTGTCGCTCCCGGCGAAGCGTCTCGTCTTCTCCGCCAGGAATCTGGTAGTAGTTGTGGCCGATGACAACCCGCAGATGGCCATTCTTTTTATGGCCGCCCGCACCGTTTCCTGAGGTAAGACTGGCTGATGATCCAGCCTGTTCCTCGCGCGGGGCGTCCAAAACTGTGGCCGCAGTTCTTGCCCGACTGCCGAAAAGTTTCGGCTCGTGCTTTTGCCGCGTGATCGCGTCTTCGTAGATCTCCAGCAGGCGCGGATAGTTCTTCTCTGCAGTGTACTTATTCTCGTACTCGCGGCGTGCAGCCATCCCCATTTCGCGCATCTGCTCGGGATGATTCCACGCCCACTCTACTTTCTCCGCCAAGTCCCGATTGTCCCCTGGAGTGAAGTGCAGACCCGTCCGCCGGTCGTCCACGATCTCACGCATGGCACCCATCCCGGAACAAATTACGGGGACGCCACAGGCGAATGCCTCCACCATGGTCAAACCGAATGTCTCGTACCATTCGCTCGAAAAGATCAGGAATCGCGCGCCGCGAATGGTTTCGACGGCTTTGTCATGGGGCAACAGGCCCGTGAACCTGACCATGTCCAGCTTCTGCGACGCAGCGAGTTCCTCCAGATGACCCTGTTGAGCCCCTCCTCCAACCACCACGAGAGGAATTCTGCTGCGCAGGTGCGTCCACGCCTCCAGAAGTGCGCTGACCCGCCGTTCCGGCGAAAGCCGGCCCGCGAAGACGGCGTAGTCGCCATCGCCGGTGCGCGGGCCCGGATCGGGATCGAGGAAGTTCGGCTTGACGAAGATCTTCTCCGGAGGCAGGCCCCCTTTCAGGAACTTGCCCTTGGCAAATTCGGTCAAAACAATGTAAGACGAGACTTCCTGTTCCCACGTATGCCGGGCGCGGTGCACGGCGAGCATCATGCCGACTGCCGCGGTTTCGGCATGGGAATCGCGATAGCAGCGATTCCGCAGACTGCGCCACAGCGTATGTTCCAGGCACTCCTCGCAAATCTTGCCGTCGCGGAAGAAAGTTCCCACCGGGCAAAGCAGCCGGTAATTGTGCAGCGTCTGAACAACGGGTACGCCGGCATCGCGGCAAGCCGAGTAGATTGCCGGCGAGATCATGATCCAGGTGTTGTGGACGTGAACCAGGTCTGGCTTCTCGGCGCGCAGCAGGTCCGCGAAGTCTTCGCGGGTGTCCGTGTTCCACACGGCTTTCTGCAGCAGCACAAACCGCTTCAGCCCGGGGTAGGATTCAACTTCGTAGTTGCTTCGCTGATACACCACCACGTCGTGCCCGGCACGCTCCAGGAGCTTACGTTCCTGTTCGAAGACGACGTCTTCGCCACCAGGTTGCTGATAATGGCAATGAACTAGGATTATCTTCACGAGAGGCTGCTCCCCGCGAAAGTCTCTTGGGGACTTAAAGCCCTGATGGCGTGAGAATTTGTGACATAGTTCACATTCTCTCGCCCGGCGATGTAATCGAGAGTTTCCTGCAACTGCTTCCACAGGCCTTGTTCTTCGATCTCTTGCGAGTGTCCGTAGATATGCCAGATTCCCCCATGCGCAAGCACAAAATCGAAGAGCCGTTTTCCCAATTCGACCCAACTGCCCAATGCATTGAAGTTGGAAAGGTAAACGGGTACGGCGCGCACGCTTCGGGCACGCGCGATGTTCTTGAGATAGCTGATCCGGGTTGTGGGGCACACCTGCAGGCTTGTAGGCATTTCGAACGCGTCGAATTCCAGGCTGGTGGAAAGCATTTCCACCGTACGCGCTCCCGAATACCCTGCGTTCTTCAAGGCGCGGATGACATTGGCATCGTAACGCCCGCGGGGGTAGCAGAACATCCTCACTTCGGTCCCGGTTATGTCTTCAAGAATCGGCTTGCAGGGATTGATCTCCGCAGATAATTGCTCGGGAGACAATCCCCAAAGGTGTTTATGGGATACCGTGTGCGCCCCGATTTCGAATCCCTCCGAAGAAAGATCGCGGATATTCGTGTGGCTGAGTGCCGGGCGTCCCTGATAGGCGTTGATGGGCACGTAAAACGTTGCGGAAATTCCCCGCAAGCGCAGCATTTCCGCGAGCTTCAGGTCGGTCAACTCGCCGTCGTCCCAACTCGTCGTGACTATTCGGGGCTTACTCATAACAATTTTGGTTGCAGCCTGGAAAGTGACCTCGCTACGCTCCGGGTCTCAAACTGCCGCAGGCAGGCCCATCGCGCGGCCCTTGTTCTTGGGCACCAATTGCCAACGGATTAGGCCTAACCCGTATCCCATCAAGAAATAGAACGGTACCGCGCTCGACGGGAATTCGAAGGGAGCTTCGACCAGACTAACGAGCATGAAAAGCACGTAGTACAGAAAGAACCAGAGCACAAATGCGTAGATCTTCCTGTCGGCAGAGTCCCGATGTCGATAGGCATAGAAGAACCGCTTTACGATGCAGAAGTGAAACGCGATCCAGACCGTAAAACCGACCAATCCCAGGCGGGCCAGGTAAGTGATGCTCGAATTGTGCGGCATGCGCGTAACCGCCCCATTGGTCTCATCAATGATCGTGAGCAAGGGTTGGCCGAAGCCTTCCCCAAATACCGGGTGCGCGCGGAAATGCTCCATCGCTTCATTGCCCATGATGACGCGGCTCTCGGGGTCGCTTCCCGGCGTATCCTCCGCGCCCGTGATACTGCGAATGTGATCCTTGAAGAACGAGAGATTTACGGGGCCGATGCGGCCGGAGATTTCAAGCCCGCCCACCGTGGTCGCGAGGACCATGACCCCGATTGCGACCGGGACAAAGATAAACAGCTTCGCGAATTTTTTGATTTCACCGACCAGGATCAAGATCACAATGACGACGACGATGCCGAGGTACATGCGCCTGACCTGCGTGATGGCAATCCCCAGCAACTGGCCAAGCACCAGGGCCAGCATGAGCCAGCGCGGCCGCGACATGATATAGCTGCCCACGCAGATGCAGAATACGGCTCCGGCCAGCAGCGTATCGCCGGCGCCGTTGTAACTTCCCAGCAACGGAACCTGCAAAAAAACGCCGCTCGTTGGAGACCACGCCGCCAGTTGCTCTCCCCACGGTAGGGTGAAGCTGTAAACCATGTTGAGCGCGAAGACCAGGATCAGCCACTTTCCCAGAAATTGGCTGCTGTCTTTATCCATCGCCCAAATCAGACCCAGAATCAGGAAGAGAGCGTCGAAGCACATGGAACAGTCGCGCAAGGCCCACACGCCGAACGCGGGAAAGTCGACAATGAGATGAAGGCCAGAAAGCGCGAGCAGCCCCAGGACACACAACAACGCAGGTTCCCGGAGAGTCTTGCGGGCCAGATCCTGGTGCGAAATCACTGCCAGGGCCAATGCCCCGTAGACCATCCCGTAACTTACGATGATGGGGAACCCGCCGATATGAAAGGCTACGTTTTCATAGCCATAGTTCAGTACGAGATAGCCTGTCAGGGAAATCAGCAGAAAAACTTGCCAGAGTTCCAGGCCGATGCGGCGCATGTACCGCAACGCAAGCCAGCACAGACCAAGTACTCCCGCCCCGACTATGCAGCCAAATGCGGCGATCGGATAAAGAATGGCCACTCCGCCGAGCGCGACGCACAAGGAAAAGATGATGATTGTGCGAAGGTCGAATCGCGAGGCTCGATACCCGGCCGGAAGGCCAGTGCTCGGTTGATTTGAAAGTTCAGCCATTTCTGCAGATACGCGTAAGGAACCCTTTTCTGGAAAGGGCCGCTTTGCCGGCGGCCCCGTCGATGAACGTCGGCTAAACCGATGCGGTTGTGAGTTCGGGTTGCGCCTTGTCTTGCGTCGAGAGCCCGCTCTCATATCCGAGTCGTTGCAGCATGTCTCCGGCGTAGTGATTTACTACTTCCAGTT
>Ga0335071_10004668_pt1 | contig 14313 bp, 13 predicted proteins | sample Lox_Sample_15_FD_206724 | JGI IMG/M metagenome (GOLD analysis project Ga0335071, IMG submission 206724) | Soil microbial communities from Loxahatchee National Wildlife Refuge, Florida, United States - Lox_Sample_1.5 | ecosystem: Environmental > Terrestrial > Soil > Wetlands | place: USA... | reverse complement strand
CCCTGTTCCTGGCCAGTCCCGCCGCCGATTACATCACCGGTGAAACCATTGTTGTGGATGGTGGCTACCTGTTATCGTAACCTCCCTATCCGAATAAGCAAAATATTCACCAAAAAGCAGCAAAGTTCGGCAGTCCTTGCTGCTTTTTGCATTCCAAGCCTTCTTAACACCACTTTTTAACATGTTAAACTACACGCAATAGGTGGTTCGATTACTTCTCCTGGATGCAAATTTTTCATTTAGGCCAAAGCGAAATAGATTCATCTTGGCCCGAGTGCATTTTATTCCCCCTCCCCTGCTGATATTATTTTCATCCAGGCGTGAGTGAAATCGATTCATGCTGGCGTGCCTGAGTGCAAAAGATTCATTCCAAATAAGTGCAATCTTTGCCCGCCTAATGAGTGCAAATTTTGCACGTGATTCTTAATTAACGACTTAATTAATGACTTTAATGACTTTAAAGAGTCTTTTCCCCATCTTTTTCATTCTTTCTCTACGCACTCTGAAATTCAACAACTGATTTCTATCAGAACCAAACACTTAATAACAGACTCTATTCGAAAACAGTGCCAAGGCTATCCTGGGTGTTACTTGAGCTTCACAAAAAGCTGATAATTTTGGAAAATGAGATTGGAAAATCGGTAACGTTGATTCGTTACCGCGGTAACACTTTTCAGCGCCGCGAAAGACGTGCTTCCACCAGCCGTGCCAGCTCGCCCAACAACAGCAATGCACCCTCAGCTTTGCCGCTCACCACCAGGTCGTCGGCCATTTGGTCGAGGGCTTGCACCTGATCAGCCTCTTCCATCTCGCTCAATGCCCGCACGAAGCGGCGCAGAGCACGGCGTGCATCCAAGTCAGACGAGCCGGGCTGTGGAACGGGACGGGGGACGGGTTTGGAATCGCTCGTTGCAAGCGTGACGGCGGCCACTTCGGCTACTTCGTCGGAAGTGAACTGGTTTTGGATGCTTAGCTGAATGAGGCGTTCCCACTGCTCCTGAGGCTGGGCGAGCACTTCGCGCAACACGCGCTCCGGCAAACGATATCGATCGGCCAGATCCAGTAGAGAACTGGGCAGGTTCAAGATGTTGAGCAATTGCACCATGCGCGGCCGCGTGAGCTGCATGATCGGCATGATGCGATCCCACAATCCGGCCGGCATGCGCTGGTCGTGCACGTGGCGGAAGAAATCATAATCGTCCTTCAAGTCAGCTTCGGGATGAATGCCCATCTCGGCCAGGATCAGGGATGACACCTCGCAGGCCTGCCCTACTGCAGAGGGCGGCTCGGCATGGCGGTTCTCCAGCACCTGGCGCTGCCGGCTGGGATGTGCCACCACTTCCACGCGCAGCAAGGGCTCTTCTTTGAGCTTATGACTCACGGTTTGCAGGCAGGCGGCCCAAAAGCGCCGTTCACCGGTCTCGATTTGGAAGACATACTCACCGTTGGCTGCAGCCACCCACGAGCCCGTGATGGGCTTGATCTGGCCGTGTTCCTTGAAGGAACTGCCCATGGCCAGCAGGCGGTCGATCTCTTCTTGTATGCCCGGATCTTTCTTTGCCATCTCCAGCCAAGCCGCGGCTGCCTTGTAGCAATCCAAGCGGCCGTTGAAAAAATCATTGCGGATGGCACCTGGCAGCAGCCGCCGGGGCTGGAATCGGTCTGGCAGCATCTGGCTGGGCTTCAGCCGCTCGATGCGCTCGATCTGGCTCGCCGGCTGGGTTGTTACCGGGCCGCTCGGTATCGGGCCGCTGGACTCGGTGGACGATTCAGCAGGGAAATCTTCGAAGGCGTTGAAACGTTTGCGTTTCTGAGAAGGCATGAGATACCCACTTTCGACGGGCTAGAGATGGTGATCCGAAAGCCGCACGACGTATTCTACCAGAGCGGCATATTCGCGTGTGGCACGCGAGCTGGACGCAATCTGCTCTTCACTGCGCTGCCGCGGCGGGCGATAGGTGAAAATATCGGTGTGACTGGAATGCGCATAAGCCAGCTCGGCGGATTTATGGATGCTGGGCAGCACCTGGCCCGGGAACCGCTTCTGCAGCTCGGTCAAGATCTCCTGGGCTTCGCTGCGCTGCTCTTCGACCAGCGTGGGTAGGTAGCCCATAATCCTCAACCCGGAGCGGAAGTGCACCTTTACTTCCTCGATGGTTTGCTGTAACTCGCGCAGGCCGGATACACCCAGGTAACTGGTTTCGACGGGAATGAGCACCAGGTTGGCCGCCACCAGTGAGTTGATCAGCAAATCGCCGGTATTGGGCGGCGTATCGATGATGGTATAAGCGAACTCTTTCTGGATCGAATCCAGGGCTTCCTGGAGCCGCGTCTCGTTAGACATCAGGCTGGGCATGTTACGGGCAGCCTGGACCATGGCGGCGTGGTGGCTGGGGATCAAATAGAGGTTGGGGTGTTGGTTGCTGCGCCGGATCATGCGTTGGATGGACGGTGGTGGTGTTTCGGTCAACAAAGCCGGCAAAGATTCACCGGCCGGCAGCGGTTTTTGGCCATAAGCTATCGCCAACAGGGCGTGGCACTGGGGATCCATATCCACCAACAGGATGCGGCTGCCGGCGCCTTCCTGATGTGCCAGGCGCAATGCCAGGCCGGCGGCAAGGTTGACCGCGGTGGTCGTCTTGCCCACACCGCCTTTTTCGTTTGCGATGGTAATGGTGATGGCCATAAGCCTCTTTTGGCCCCCGAAAACGGGTGGATTGTATTTATAATACTAAAAATTGAACCTGCTGTCAATAATATCACAAATGTCCTGTGCTCCCGCAGATTTACGTCAAATATTGCCTTAAAACCTTAAAATTACGCTAACTTGGTTGTAATTAAGGCCAAAATATGTGATAATAAACTCAAATTTAGGAGGAAAAGCCGATGTTAAACCGAATGAGCGACGATGAATGGAGGCTGGCGCGGCTCGAGCGCCTGGGCTTGAAAGAGGATCCGTTCAAATTATCGGCCGATCCTCGTTATCTTTATTTGGGGCCGGAACATCTGGCCGTCTACCGTCAGGCGCAAGGTGTCATTGCCCGCCGGCGCGGCTTGGCGCTGATCATCGGTGATATGGGCATGGGTAAGAGCTCCCTGGCGCGGCGCCTGTATGACGTCTACAATGCCGAGGATGGCATTGATATTTGTTACATCCACACGGCCATTTTCAAATCCGCCATGGACGCTTCGCGCCAGATCTCGGATGCTTTTGGCATTTCACCTCAGCGCAGTTTTCAACGCCAGATGGACAGCCTGGAACGTCGCATGGCAGATGCGTATACGGCCGGGCGCAATGTGATTGTGTTGCTCGATGATGCGCAATTGATGTCCAGTGATGCGCTGGAGGTGATCCATCGCCTCTACAATTTTGATTACGATTCCAAGGTGGTACAGATCATCGCCTTTGGACAAAGTGAAATGGGCACCTTGTTCGAGACCAACAAGGCGGTCAATGCGCGTGTGTTTGTCCGCCTGGTGCTGCCGCCCCTCACCCTTTCCAGCGCCCTCCAGATGGTCCTGTTCCGTTTGAGCGTTGCCGGTCGCAATGAGTCGTTGATCGACGATGATGCTTTCGAGCTGCTCTATGAGCGCTCGCAAGGGGTGCCGCGTGAGATCATCCGGCTGTGCGCCCTGGCGATTGATTCCTTGTTGCAGTCCGATGAAACCACGATCAGTCGTGGCATTGTACGTGAGGTAATTAGCATATGACCACTCCTACTCAACCCCGCACCGCATGGGTCCAACTCTACGAGGCGCGCCGCATCGCGGCTGAGCCAGAGTCACGATCGCCTGGACGACCGCCGGCGCCCATCCCTCGCCATAAAGTTGGCCTGACCCTTTCCCAGGGGGAGACTTATGAGCTGCAGCTCTGGCAAACGCGTTTGTCGACCTTGTTGGGACGCAAGATTTCCGCTGGTGAAACCGTGGGTATCTTGACCCGCATTTGCAGTGCCCGCTTTGGCCGACTGCCCGATTTGGACAGATTGTCCAACCTGCCCCAGCTTGTTGAAGAGATGGTGGGGACCGAATAATTAATTCTTCCAAAAATCGGCGTTTTTATTGGAAGAAAATAATATCTAGCACTAAAAGATATTTTAAAAATTGTCAACCGGAAGTTCGTCGATCGGTTGAGGAAAAAGCGAATGGACGAAACCATTCAAACCCAGGCACGAACGCACTCGCAACCCGGCTTCCTGGAAGCCTGGCAAATGGTGCTGGGGCAGCTCCAGGGAGAAATGTCGCGTGCCATGTTCGACACCTGGGTTCAGCCGTTGCGACCAGTGAGCTTGCAGAATGGCGTGTTCACCCTGGGGGCTTACAATCCCTACGCGCGTGACTGGGTGGAAAGCCGGCTGGCGGGGCGCATTGGGCGCCTGATGGAAGGCCTCTACCACGAGCCGGTCAAGCTGCAGGTCACAGTCATCAACGGCTTCTACGACCAGCCGCTTCCGCCTGCTGAGACGCCACCCTCGATTCCACCGCCCAAAGAAAAAAAATCCTCCGAGCCTTCAGGGAACGAAATCCCCACCACCACACGCAAGATCATGCTGCAGCGCGCTTATGGCAGTGAGCGGGCACGCCTGATCCAACCCGAGCGGGGGATGTTCGTCACGCTCTACTTCTTTTACGAATGGCTGCCGTTGTTGGGACATTCCGCCTTTGCCACCATTTTGGCAGCCCGCTCGTTGTGCTTCTGGAATCCGATGACCGGCGAGTTGCGCAACACCATCGAGACCGAGATGGGCGCCCTGGCACAGCGGGCCGCGGTCAGTGTGCGCACTATCAAGGACGTGCTCAACGATGCGTTGGTGAAACAATATTTCCTGCGCTATCGCGTGCGCCGGGTGATGACGGTCAACGGGGTGCGTACGGCCGGCATCCTGCTACAGGTGCGCATGGACGATCCACTCACCCCGGCCGACCAAGAATTGAGCGGCATTGCCGAAAGCGAGCACTGGTTCACCCTGGATTTTGCCGTCGGAGATGAGGAAGCGGGGGAGTGATTCGTAACCGCGGTTACAGTTTGGATTGATGCTGCGCAAGCCCTTTGAAAATCAACCACGAAAGACACGGAATACGCAAAAACCAGAAAGTTATAGTTTGAGCCGGCACCACAGCGAGTCCATTGAAATTGCCCCTCTGGCTATAATAAAGGGGTGAATGAATCGACTTTCCCGCGCCTGACCCCTTTGGGAGACATGGCCCTGTTGCTCCAGCTGGGCGGCCAGATCGACACGCAGCTCAACGCACGCGTGCACGCCCTGGCACGCTCTTTAGCCGGCATGGATGTCGATGGGCTGGGTGAATGTGTTCCCGGTTACGCTTCGTTATTGATCAATTATGATCCACTTCGCCTGGACCGCGAGGAAGTAGCAGAGCGGATTTTTGCCGCCCTGGATACTCTGGAGTTGCGGACGGAGAATCCAAAGGTTGTCGAGATACCGGTGATCTATGGAGGCGAGTTCGGCCCTGATCTTGAAACGGTTGCAAAGCATAACAAGCTTTCCATCGCGGAAGTTGTCCGTCTTCACAGCCAACCCCTCTACCCGGTGTATTTCATCGGTTTCCTGCCAGGTTTCCCTTACCTGGGCGGGCTGGATCCTGCCATTGCCTGCCCGCGCCTGGACACGCCCCGACCTGCCATCCCGGCCGGCTCGGTGGGGATTGCGGGGAACCAGACCGGCATCTATCCTTCCGAATCGCCCGGCGGCTGGCGCATCATCGGGCGCACACCGCTGAAATTATTCGACTGGTGCCGACAGCCGCCCGCACTGCTGGCTCCGGGTGACCAAGTGCGGTTTATCCCGATTTCGGCCGAGGAGTTCGAACGTGCTGCTTGAGGTGCTGGAGTCCGGTTTCATGACTACCGTGCAGGATGTCTCCGGCCGGCGCGGCTATGCGGCGCAGGGCGTGCCGCGCAGCGGTGCCATGGACTGGTTCGCTTTGACCGCGGCCAATTACCTGGCAGGCAACGATTGGAATGCGACCGGGCTGGAATGTTTTGCCTCAGGCCCTATCCTGCAAACAAATGCAAACGGCGTGGTAGCCGCCGCAGGGCGTGGTTTCGAGCTTTGGGTGGATGATGATCATTTTCCACTGTGGACGGCAGTGGGGGTAAAGAGTGGGCAGCGCATCCAACTGCTGGCGCTGCCCGATGCTGGCTGGGGGTACCTGGCGTTCTCCGGTGGGGTGGACGTGCCCTTGGTGATGGGATCATGTGCCACATGCCTGCGAGCAGGCTTTGGCGGCTTCGAGGGGCGTCCGCTGCGTAGCGGAGACGTGCTTAAAGTCGGTGGTGGCAATGAATCGACCCGGATATGGCCCGGAATAAAGCACAGTCTACCGGCCATTGTCATGCCCAATTATGGGGATGCGGTTGTGGTTCAAGTGATCCCGGGTCCCCAGGTTGAGCGCTTCGAGCCCGATGGCTGGGCGATATTTCTGGCGAGCGAGTATACCCTCAGCTCTCTATCGGACCGCATGGGATATCGGTTGGAAGGAGCGCCTATCTCCACGACTCATTCCGCCGACGTCCTTTCAGAGGGCACACTGCCGGGCGCCATTCAGGTGCCGGGTGATGGCAAGCCGGTGGTGCTGATGGCTGACTCTCAGACCACCGGCGGCTATGCCAAGATCGCTGCAGTGATCACGGCCGACCAGCCCTTGCTGGCACAATGCCTGCCGGGAAGGGGGAGGGTAAGGTTCCGCGAAACGACTGTGGCTGCGGCACAGGAGCGTTACCGCGGTATGCTGCGTCAGCTTCAACAGGCATTGATCGCTCGTGCATAGATGAGTGAATGGAACTGGATTGTGCTAAAATGAATACAGGATTTGTTTGTGTAAAGGATTCAGGGGTGAATTATCAAAATGTTGAATTATTAACATAATAATATAACTATACGTGAGATAAAAATGGCAACCATCGATATCAATGCCGATCTCGGCGAATCTTTTGGTACCTATAGCCTAGGCAATGACTCTGCTCTGATGTCCTATATCACCTCTTGCAATATTGCCTGTGGCTTTCATGCCGGCGACCCGCGTGTGATGCAGGTCACGGTGCGATTGGCCAAGAAGCATAACGTCCAGGTAGGCGCCCACCCGGGCTACCCTGATTTGCAAGGGTTTGGACGCCGCCGGATGGATATGGCGCCCGAAGAGGTGGAAACCATGGTGCTGTATCAGATCGGGGCTTTGGCGGCATTCTGTCGGGTGGAACAGGTGGATCTGCGGCATGTCAAACCGCATGGTGCGCTATACAACCAAGCTGCCAAAGATCCGCGTCTGGCTATTGCCATCACCCGGGCCGTGGCGCGGTTCAGTAAAAGTTTGGTGCTGGTGGGGCTGGCAGGATCGGCGCTGGTGGCAGCCGGCAAGGAGAGCGGTCTGCAAGTGGCTGGTGAGGGGTTCCCGGAACGCACCTATGAGACTGATGGGTCTTTGCGCTCCCGCCAATATCCCGACGCGCTGATCACCGACCCGGCTGCAGCTGCGGCTCAGGCATTGGAGCTGGCGCGGGAAGGTGTGGCAATCCGCAGTGGGAAACAATTTCAGCGGCTGGCAGTGGAGACTCTTTGCATCCATGGCGATTCACCGCATGCCGAAGTGACTGCGGCAGCGGTGTATCGCGCACTGGAAGAGGGGGGCGTCGAGCTGCGGGCGCTCTAAGCTGGGAACCCAGTAATAATTCCTATTCGAATTTCAATTTCCAAACGCCGATGGTGAAGAACACCACGGCAAAACCCAGCAGGATGCCGGTTTGAGGCAGGATGGCGGTCAGCCCCTGGCCGTTCATGACCACGTCGGTCAGGCCGCTCATGGCCCACGTGCTGGGCAGCACCTTGACGGCCGTTTGGTAGGCGGCGGGGGTGATCTCCATTGGCCACCAGGCTCCACCCAGGGCTGCCATCAGCAGCGAAAACATGACGGAGAGCCCGCCCGCCTGCCGGCTGGTGCGGGCGAATGCACCCAGCATCACGCCCAGCGCGGTCCCGGCCAGGGCAAAGGCTGCCAGGATGACGGTCAACGCCAGCGGGTCCTGCCCCCAATTGATCTTGAATAATAAAGCACCGACGACAACCAGCAGTGCGATTTGGACTGCTCCAAGCAGGAGGCGTCCCAAAATCTTGCCGGTAATGATGGTGGCTTTGCTGGAGGGGGTGGTGAGCAAGCGCCGCAGCGTTCCACCCAGCCGCTCGTTTACAAACACTTCCGAGCCGCTCAGCAGGGTAATCAACACCCAGGTGACCAATTGTCCGGCTGCCGATTGTTTGAACGATGCGGTGACAGCCGCGTTTGCGCCGTTGTTTTGCACCAGCTCGGCGTGCGCCGGCGGGTTGGATAGCGCTTGGCTGGCCGCGTCCAGGCTGGCCTGGCGATACGCCTGTTCCTCAGCAGTGCTGGCAAAGGGGCGCATCTGCGCTGCCAGTGAAGTCGATTGGTCGGCAATGGTGATAGCCGAGCCGATCTGGCTGGACACCGATTGTACCGATTGCTCCACACTCATCACATCTCCGGAAGTTTGCTCGATGAGGGTCAATTGTGCCGGCTGCCCGTTTTCCAGTGCCGCGCCGAAACCGGACGGGATGACCAGGACCGCAGGGAGGCTATTTTCGCTGAAATCCTGTTTGGCTTTTTCCAACGTGTCATACGCCGCCAGGCTGACCACGCCGCCCTGGTTCAGAGCGTCTTCTAGCTGCTGGGCGTAGGTGGTCTTGTCTTCATCCACCACCGGCAGGCTGATGGCTGTGCTTCCTTCGTATGAGCCTTTCAATCCAACGCCGATGATGGCGGTGAAGACGACGGGAAGGATGAGGTAAAAGAAGATGGTGGCCCGTTCCGAAAACTCGATCTTGATGTCGTTCCAGGCGATGGCAATTAGCTTCTTCATGATGATGACTCCTGTTGCTTCGCAGTTATGCGAAGCGGCGCCTGAAGATAAAGGACGATACGACGAACAGCAGCACCGCCATTGCCAGCAGGATGGCGATGGCCGGCCAGACCTCGGCCAACCCGGCGCCGTGGATCAACTTGCCATAGGTCTCGATCCCCCAGGCGTTCGGGCTGATGTAGCCGATCTGCTGCATCCAGGCCGGGAAGGAAGTGCGCGGCACGAAGTTGCCTGCCAGGGCGGCGAAGGACAGGTTGATGATCCAGCCCACCTGGTTGGCCTGCGCCGATGAACGGGCAAAGGCTGCCTCGGCCATGCCCCAGGCGGTGGCGGCAGCCACCAGTGCCAGTGTGAACAATACTGCCGGCAGGATGGCACCGTACGAAACGTTGAATAAGAGCTTGCCGCCCAGGATCAGTACCACCATCAGCAATAGCCCATCGGCATATGCGCCCAGTAACTTGCCGCCCAGCACGGCAGAACGGCTGGTGGGGCTCACCAACATGCGCGGCAGGGTGCCCATTTGTTTCTCCTGCAGGATGGTGCGCGCCGCTTGCGACATGGCGAACATCAAATACAAAACTGCCATGCTGGGTGCCATGTAGGTCAGCCAATCGAACCCACCTGATGCAGTGGTGGCGCCTTCGATCTGGCGGTCGAGGGTGACGAGGCTGGTCGAGAGTGTGTTTTGCACCAGCGGCTGCACGATGCTGGGTGCCTGCTGGGCTGCTTGAGCGACCGGTAGACGTCCACTGGTGATGAGCTGCTGGATGGCCACCTGGCCGGCTACTGTACCGGCCACCATCTGGTTGATGATGCCTTGCACTACGGACTCTGCGATCGAGGCTCGTAATTGTTGACTCGAGTCACCGTAGACTTGCACCACGCTTTGGGTTTGGCTGCCGGTCGTCCCGCCGGTGGGCAGGATGCTGTCACTGAACCCGGCCGGGATGATGACCACCGCTGCGGCTTTGCTGTCGTCCACTTGTTGGCGCGCCCCAGCTTCGTCGCTGGTCACGGCGACCGCCAGCAGGTCTTTGATCTGTTGCAGGTCAGGGTAGGCGTCGATATCCGCCGCACTGGGGGTGAGGAACTGCACCAATTCTGCGCCATACTGGCCCGAGTCGTGGTTGACCACCAATACCGGGATGTTCTTCAGGCCGCTGTCGCCGGAGCTGCTGCCCAGGCCGCCCAAGGCAAAGGCTACAGCCAGGGTGAGCAACAATGGGGCGGCGAGGTTGATGATCAGGCCGGTGCTGTCGCGCAGCATGTGCTTGATATCTTTCCAGGCAATATTCAATACTTGCTTCATGATATAAACCTTTTGATATGAATTCGGATGCGGGTATAGTGTCCTGAAGGGTACTGGTACCCCGAAGGGGCACTAGTGCCCTTTCAGGGTACTAGTCGCGCAAAGCCCTACCGGTCAGGTGAAGGAACACCGCTTCCAGGTTGGGTTCCTGCATCTCCACGGAGTGTATTTTGATGTTCAGGGCGTTGGCCTGGGTGATGGCCGGTGCCAGAGTCTCTTCGGCGGAGTTCACCATCACCACCACCTGATGGTCGAGCGAGGAGGCTTGAACCACGCCTGGCACATTAAGCAGCGCCTGGGCTAGTGGCTCGCCGCAGGTTTCGTCGTTCAGGTGCAGGCGCAGGGTCTCGTGCTGGCCGACCATTTGCACCAGCTCGTGCTGGGTGCCGCAGGCGATCATCTGCCCATGGTCGATGATCCCCACCCGGTTGGAAAGCTCGGCGGCTTCTTCCATGTAGTGGGTGGTATAGAGCACAGTCATGCCCTGGCGGTTCAGGTCCTTCACCGCGTCGAGGATGTTGCGGCGGGATTGCGGGTCGATGCCCACTGTGGGCTCGTCCATGAAGATGATCTGCGGGCCGTGCAGCAGGCCGACGCCGATGTTGAGGCGGCGTTTCATGCCGCCAGAATACGTCTTGACCGCCGCCTTGGATTTGTCCACCAGGCCGATCTGTTCCAGCACTTCGTCCACCCGGTGCGACAACTGTTTTTCGTTCATGCCGTACATGCGTCCCCAGAAGAACAGGTTCTCCCTGCCGCTCAAATCGTCGTACAAGGCAATCTCCTGCGGCACCACGCCGATCAGACGCCGCACCTGCATGGGATTGCGCGTGATGGAATAGCCGCCGATGGTGGCATCGCCGGAGGTGGGGGCAAGCAAGGTGGATAACATAGAGATGGTGGTAGTCTTGCCGGCCCCATTGGGGCCCAGCAGGCTGAAGATCTCGCCCTGCTCGATGGCAAAGCTGATCCCCTTCACAGCCTGCAAGTCGCCGTAGTTCTTTTTCAGTTCGTGAGTTTCGAGAATAGCGTTCATGATCATTACCTTGTCTTTATCCCCGGCCGAAACCGGGGATCTGAATGGTTATTGCAGCATCTCGCGATGGCGCAGGATGAGGTACAGGCCGATGACGATCAAAATGATGGGCCAGCCCTTGTTGAGGTAATCCAGTAGCTGCGGGTCGAGGCTGCTGGCAAGCAGTGCCACGCCGAAGAAAGCCATGAAGGCTGCCGGAATGGCGGGCCACCACATGACCGGGCGGGCAACCAATGCGGTGAAGAGCGGAATCAGCATCCAGCCGCCGGCAAACGCCAACAGGAATATACCGCCGCTGACCGGCTCGTTGAAATGCGTGTATATGCTGCTGGTCAACAGCACACCGGCGCCGATCCCGGTGAGGATGCCGCCGGGAATGATCAACCCGCGTGCGGGCCGCAGACTGCCCCAGACCAGAAAGACGACCCCCAGGAACAAGACGAAATAACGGTCGAAGTCGATGGCGGGGTAGAAGACCGCCAGCAGCGAAACCAGGCCGATGAGGATCAGGACGGTGCCGGCAACTAGGCCGCCATGCCGCCGACGAGGGGTGTAACTATTTGTGGATGAATCTTGATTAGTCATTTTTTCTCCTTTTTCTAAACAGGGGCAGCTTGTGCATCTGTCCCGTCGTTTTTACCGCACTAAATATACGATTGGCGACGTAAAAAGTGATGTGTAAGTGGTCACGATGGAGGGTCACAATCTGGGTAGGAGGTCATAGCGGGAGCATGACCTCATTTTTTATGGGATTGCTGTACTGTGTGGTGCAGGACGGTTGTTACTACCGCTGCAGGGTCGAAATATGCTAAAATTAATTTTCAGGTGCGTTTTTTAGCGCTTTTTACGTCGAAAATCGAATGTCAGAAAGCAGTTTTCTCACATTTGGATGTTTTTACGAGTTCCATGGATGAAATTCGGCACCTAAGAGGATAACCACATGACGCGAAAGATCCGCTTCACCGACCTGACCTTGCGTGACGGGCAGCAAAGCCTGGCTGCCACGCGTATGTCCACCGAGCAGGCCATGCGGGTGCTGCCCTTGATCGATCAGGCTGGCTATAAGGCCATGGAGCTGTGGGGCGGGGCCACGCTCGATTCGAGCATTCGTTTTCTCAGCGAAGACCCCTTCGACCGGTTGGAGAAGTTCCGCGATACTCTGGGCGGACCGCAAAAAGTACAGGCCTTGCTGCGCGGCCAGAACCTGTTTGCCTACCAGCCTTACCCGGACGACTTGGTGGTTGCCTTCGTCAAGCAAGCTGTGGCGAGCGGTGTGGGTATCATGCGCATCTTCGACGCCCTCAACGATTTCCGCAATTTGCAGGTGGCCATGCTGGCCGTCAAGGCTTATGGCGCCAAGGCCGAGCTGGCATTGTCTTACACCACCAGCCCTGTGCATACGACCGAATATTTCGTCAATTATGCCGAACTGCTGCAGGAGCAAGGCGCCGACCAGATGGCCATCAAGGATATGTCCGGCATCCTTTATCCGACGGATTGCTACGATCTCATCAAAGGGTTGAAGAAAAAAATCACCATTCCCATTGCCCTGCACACCCATTCCACGGCCGGTGTAGCACTGCTCAATGCCGTGATCGGCATGATGCTAGGTGTGGATTCGGTCGATTGTGCCATCACCCCTTTTGCCGGCGGCAGCTCACATACGCCGGTGGAAGTGCTGATTGTCTTTGCCGAAGAGATGGGGATCGACCATGGACTGGATAAGCCGGTCATCTTGCAGGCCCAGGCCGAATTGTTCAAGATCTTCGATGAGCTGAAGAAGTTCATCCCCTATGCCGGCAAGTTCTACGCGCCGGTGAAATACGAAGATATCGACCGCAAGCTGGTCAACCAGATCGTCAAGCTGGTGGAAGCCAACGGGCACGATAATATCGAGAAAGCCCTGCCGCTCACCCGTCAGTTGTTGACCGATTTGAAATATCCGAGCTACGACGACGACATCTTCAAATCTCAAATTCCGGGTGGCATGTACACCAACCTGGTCAACCAGATCAAGGAAATGGGCGGTCCCGATCCGGACCTGTTACAAAAGACTTTGGCTGAAGTGCCCTCAGTGCGGGCCGACGTGGGTTACGTACCTTTGGTCACGCCCACCAGCCAGATCGTTGGCTCGCAGGCAACGTTCAACGTCATGTTCGGTGAGCGTTATAGTTTCGTCTCCAATGAATTCCGCATGATCCTGAAAGGCGAATTCGGGCGCACGCCTGCGCCTTGCAACCCGGACGTGGTCAGGAAAGTGTTGGGTGAAGGTGAGGAACCACTGCGGTATCGGGCTGCATCCTATCTGCCCCCCATATTGGAGGACCCTCTCGATTTGCCATACGTGAAGACGACTAAGGATCGTCTGCTGCACCACATGCTGGGCAACGCAGCAGACGAATTTCTGCAAAAAAAGTACAGCGCAGCGTAAGCTAACTGGACAGGCAACCGGATAACTATATCCGCAAACCTGTCCAATTTTTTCGACTGGAGGAACTATGCAGAATTTGGGTACGCCTGGCAAGTTTGATCTGAGTTATTTAGGTTTGCAAGACCTGCGGAACGTGTATTGGAACCTGTATCCGCCCTTGCTGGTGGAGGAAGCTCTCCGCCGTAACGAAGGCTCGTTGGCGCACGAAGGTCCGGTAGTAGTGAACACGGGCAAATATACCGGCCGTTCGCCCGGTGACAAGTTCGTCGTCCAGCACCATAACGCCGACGATGCCGATATCTGGTGGGGCAAAGTCAACCAGCCCATTATGCCGGAGAGGTTCGACAGCCTGGTCAAAAAGATGGTCGATTACTACCACGGCCGGGATGCTTTCGTTCAGGACCTGGAAGTAGGGGCGCATCCCGATTACCGACTTCCCATTCGAGTTGTTTCCGAGCATGCCTGGACCAGCTTGTTTGCCCATGACCTGTTCATCCGGTTGGCACCTGAAAAATTGGCCGGCCACGTGCCGCAGTTCACCGTCCTGCAGGCCCCTGGCTGTTTTGCAGATCCTGCAGAAAACGGCACGCACTCTGAAGCATTCGTCATCATCGACTTTACCAGGAAATTGATCTTGATCG
>Ga0335071_10004667_pt1 | contig 14315 bp, 13 predicted proteins | sample Lox_Sample_15_FD_206724 | JGI IMG/M metagenome (GOLD analysis project Ga0335071, IMG submission 206724) | Soil microbial communities from Loxahatchee National Wildlife Refuge, Florida, United States - Lox_Sample_1.5 | ecosystem: Environmental > Terrestrial > Soil > Wetlands | place: USA... | reverse complement strand
GCGACTGGCGTCCGCGCGAGCGGACAACGGGGGCTGACGGCGAAGCGGCGTCCGCTGCGACACCCTCGGCAGCGGGCGCCAGCCCCCTTTTCACGAGCTCGACGGAGGCGTACCGTTAGGCAAGGCGAGCGGCGCGCCTCGGACGAGGGCAGGCAGGCATGACCGCAAGCGCACAAAGCGCACAACCCAGGGCACGACGTCGGGAACGACGGATCATCGAGCGTCCGCGGCTGATCAAGCTGCTGGACGAGACCGACGCTCGCACGATCCTCCTCCTCGCCCCCGCCGGCTACGGGAAAACCACCCTTGCCCGACAGTGGGCGAAGACGCTGACCAAGTGCGTGTGGGTGAGTCTTGGGGCAACTCACCAAGATGTCGCAGCTCTCGCCCTCGACCTCGCGCATGGCATCAGCAGTTTCGGAGATGCGTCGTCTCCCATCTCGAACATCGAGCAACACCTGAAGGCACGCGCGAACCCGCAACGCGCGGCCCGGCAGCTAGGCGACGTCGTCGCTCGGTCAATCGCATTGACCGGAGTCCAGTGGTTGATCCTCGATGACTACGAACAACTCGAGGGCGCGCCGCCTGCTGAGGACCTTATCGCCGCAATCGCCGAGTCAGCGGCAACCCGAATCGTCGTGGCCTCGAGAGTCCGCCCCCAATGGGCGACAGGTCGGAGCGTTGTATACGGCGATGTCCGCGAGATCGGGCGAGATGAGCTTGCCATGACCCCAGGCGAAACCGCTGCCGTTCTCACGAGCCATACGAATATCGAGCGCATCATCGAACAGGCGGAGGGATGGCCCGCCGTCGTCGGCCTCGCAGCGTCCGCCGATACAGCCGACGTGCCGACTAATGCGCTTCCGGCGGCCATGCATCGCTATCTCGCCGAGGAACTTTTCCAGCGCGCCCCCGAGCGTCTGCAGCAGCAGCTGTTCACGCTTGCCCTTCTCGGCGACTCGTCCCAGGAGGCACTTCAATCGCATTTCGGTAGCGGAGCAGACCAGCTTGTCTCAGATGCCAGCGAATTGGGATTTGGCTCTGGCGACCATGAGTTCCAACTCCACCCTCTTCTCAGAGAGTTCCTCTTGGAGAAGCTGATCGAGACACCTGGGGCAGCGAAGCGCGTTCGCCAAGCTGTCGAGGCGCAGCTCGAAGCTGAGTCATGGGATCGCGCGCTTGAGCTGATCCTTCGGTTCGAATTGTTTGATCAGATGGAACGGGCCCTCACTCTTGCTTTTAATCCCCTCGCCAGAAGTGGTCGTTTCGGCACACTCTCGCGAGTCGCAGAAGCCGCGCGGACAACGCCCAGCTTCCCGCCGCCCACAGTCGACCTAATCGCCGCCGAAATCGCACTCCGCGACGGAAACTTCGAGCTTGCCACCGACCTTGCCGCTCGAGTAGAGCCCAAGCTTGGCCCGAACCACCCTCTTTCTTCACGAGCGGCGGCGATCACGGGACACGCTGCATATCTGCTGGCCGACTTCGAGGCGGCCGAGGAGGCGTTTGAACGCGCTCGATCCCAAGCGCAGGACGATCGCGACGAAACGGAGGCGCTGCACGGACTCGCACTCACGAACGTCTTTGGAGAGAGAAAGGGTGCGAAGCGAGCTGTAGCGGCGTTGGCGAAACGGCGAAACGTCTCCCCGATTGATCTCATTCGGTTCAAGACTGCGGATGTTGCGCTCCGGCGACTCGGCGGCAGCGAGGACGGCTTGAGCAAGTCACTGCACCTGGACGCAGCGCGACGCGCGCTCGCTTACGCGGATGACCCACGGGCTCGCTCATCGCTGAGCTACACCGTGGCTTACGCGATCGCTCAGAGAGCCGATTACGCCGAGGCGAAGGAGTGGATCGACCTCTGCCTGGAGGAGGCGAAACGATTCGGACTGGAGTTCGCGATGCCGTATGCGATCTGGGCATCTGGCCTCATCGCGCTCGGACAGCGCCGCTATGCGGCGGCCGAGCGTGCGATCCAGGCCATCGAGGACCTGTCGAGCGCCCGTGATCCCCACCACGCGCTGAATGCCCGAGGTCTGCGCGCACGACTGCTTCTCCAAGTCGGAGACTCCGACGAGGCGTACGAGCTTGTGAGCCACGAACCCACCATCAAACTCATGCCGTCCTGGAAAGGAGAGTACGTGGCGCTTCGAGCGGTAGCCCTCGCATGTCAAGGCCACGAGCAAGACGCTCTCGCCGCTGCGTCGATCGCCGAGCGGGAAAGCATCGCGATAGAGGTGCGCGAACTCGCGCAGGTGGCCCGGTCTATCGCGACACTGCACCGAGGCCCCGACGAAGCGCTCGGACTTGTCGCCCTCGCAACGCGATCACGGATCTGGGATCCGGTGGTCTGTGGTGTGCGCTCATCGATCGGACTTGCGGATCTCCTGGCGTCTCGACCGGAAACACGCCCGGCAATGGCGGATCTCTATCGACGGACACGCGACGTGCCACTCGCACGTCGCGCAGGCCTACGCACACGAGCGACCGCTTCGCCCGATGAAGTTCTCTCCCCGAGGGAACTCGAGGTGCTCGGCTTAATCGCACGCGGCTATCGGAATCGAGACATCTCCGAGGCGCTGTTCATCGCTGAATCCACAACCAAGATCCACATTCGGCACATCTTCGAGAAACTGGGCGTTCGTACCCGGTCGGAAGCGGTCGCCCGCTTCAAAATGTTCGACGTCTAGCCTGCGCTCAACGCAATGGGCTGCGCCAACTCGGTCGAAACCGAAGACGTCGCCTCTGAGGTCAGCTGGAAGTCCGAGCCTCGGGCGAGCCGATACTCCTCATTGGCAGCGGCAAGTATCGCTTCAAACGCTGCTACAACCGACGTGTCGAATTGGGTCTCGACTGCCTGTGCGAGGCGGAGACGGGCAACACGGCTTGGCATCGCATCACGATACGGCCGGTCAGAGGTCATCGCGTTATACGCGTCGGCTACGGCGATGATCCGAGAGAGAACCGGGATCTCTGAGGCGCACAGACCGTCCGGGTAACCCTGCCCATCGACCCGCTCGTGATGATGACGCACGACGGCTGCAATCTCCGCATACGTGTCTACGTTCGCGAGAATCTTCTCTCCGATCTCGGAATGTCGCTGCATCTCACGCCGCTCCTCGAGCGTTAGGGCCCCTGGCTTTTCGAGCAAGCCGGCTGGAAGACCGATCTTTCCGATGTCATGGACGAGGCCGCAGAGGTGCGCGAGTTCCTGCTGAACCGACTCAAGCCCCATGCGAGTCGCAATGTCGCGGGCATAGATGGCCACGGCGGCGGAGTGGCCCGCGGTGTACCGGTCGCGCGCATCGAGAGTCGCAATCAGACCCTTCGCGAACGAAAGGTTGGCGGCTCTCAGCTGGCTGTTTGCCCCCTGAAGATCGTCGGCGAGCCTTCGTTGCTCTTGGTACAGCAGGAACCAACGCTGTGCTGCGATGGCTGGTGCAAAGAACAGGGCCAGCGTCCACCCAGAGACATGCTGATAAGAGACCGCCAGGATGGCGACCACTGAGCTGTAAAACGGAACCGATGCCGCGATGATCGGCAAGGAATCGCGTGCCGCGTCGCTCCATCGACCGAAGCCGCGAAGCGTGAAGGTGATTGACGCAAATCCCGCGTCTGCAACGAAAGCCACGAGTGCAGCGGCGGTCGAGGCGACGACGCTTCGGCCGATCCCCGGGTCCATCATGGACTCAATGCCAACGACGGCGCCAGCGGCCAAGGCGCCAGTCAAGGCGCGGGAGCCGATGTAGCTCAGCCGGCCGACGATCGGATAAGGGAGACCGAGAGCCGACACCCCGAACACCGTCATCGCCGCGAGAGGTCCGAAGAGGACGGCTGCCGCAATCGCGGGCAACAGCGAAATCGAAACAGTGAACGGCCCTCTTGTCGTTGCCCGGAGGGTGATGTGTCCACGCTCGCCATAACAAGCGACAAGCGCCAGGCCAGTGACCGCATATGGGTTGCCGAGTTGCTGGCCAGTGAGCAGCAGCGCAGCGAAGGCGACCGCGGCCCCGACATCGACAGCGCATACGTAAGCGATGAGCGGGGGGGTTAGCCCCGCAAAGGCCTCCCTGAACCTTCTGAGAACTTGCGTATCCCCCAAAAGGGTTATAGAGTTCACGAGGCCGTCAGTCCTACGTCGAATTGGGGGAAGAAATGAGCAAGTTTGCGAAGCTGGTGAAGTCGGCGCGCGTCGCGGGCGGCTTCGGCGCCTGGTAGGCCCGCGTACTTAACTGGGTTCTCCGCCGAGCGGCCTCCCCCTTTCGAGGGTGTTGTCCACAGGCGGTGGATAACTAGGTGAAACAGCCTCCGAGGGCCGTCCGCAAGGGCGGCCCTCACTGTGTCCCCGGCAGAAGGGTTAGCCCTAGTTGATCAGGCCGCGGCGGAAGCCGACAGCGACCGCATGGGCCCGGCTGCGGGCCTGAAGCTTGGCAAGCAGGTGACGGACGTGACTCTTGACCGTCTCCTCGCTGAGGAACAGCCGAACGCCGATCTCGCGGTTCACGAGGCCGTCGGAGATCAGCTGCAGCACCTCGATCTCGCGGGCGGTCGGCTCCTGGCCCAGCTCCTGCAGAGGAGGCTGGAACGGGATGACCTCGGCGACCGCGGCGTCCCGGCGCGCAGCCACCGACTCGAACCGAGCCGTGTGCTCGCGGTACCGCGACAGGATCTCGTTGCGCTGGGCAGCGTCCACGTGCCAGCTATCGGCCGGTCATAGCGCCCTCTTGAGCATGAATTGCCTCAAACGGGTGACCTCCATGTCGGCTAGAGCCGTACGAAGCGGCGCCGGCGGGCCGCCAGATCCGCCGGCTCGGGCTCCTCGAGCACCCCGACTCCGCCGTCGCGGCCGGTCGAATGCAGGATCAGCCCGCCTCCGAGCCAGAAGGCGACGTGGTCGACCGGGTCGCCGTAGACGGCCAGGTCGCCCGGCTCCGGCTCCTCCACCCCGACCCCCGCCGCGTCCTGCTGCCACGCGTCTCGAGGGACGGTCCGGCCGCAGAGCCGATACGCGAGGTGGACGAGCCCCGAGCAGTCGAGACCGGCGGCGCTCAGCCCGCCCCACTCGTACCGCGTCCCCAGAAACGTGCGCGCGAGCTCGAGCGGCGCGTCACCGCACACGAGCTCCTCGCGCACCCAGCCCGGGTAGTCGTAGGCCGTCACGACACGCACCCAGCCGTCGCGCCGCTCCTCCTCCACGAGCGCATCGCCGCGCAGCGCCTGCGTGACCTGCTCCGCGTCGTCGCGCGGCTCGGAACGCAACGCCGCGACCTCGACCGCGCACCTCATCCCGCGTGCCGCTCGACCTTCTCCTCGAGCATCGCCTTCACCCGCGGCCAGTCGTCGTCGACGACCGCGTACCACGCCGAGTCGCGGATCGAGTCCGGCAGCACCATGTGCTTGCGGAAGATCCCCTCGAAGCTCGCGCCCACCCCGAGGAGCGCCCCGCGCACGCGGAGGTTCCGCGCGTCCGTCTTGAACTCGACGCGCATCGCCCCCCACACCTCGAACGCGTTCCGCATCAACAGATACTTCGTCTCGACGTTCGCGCCCGTCCCCCACTGCGCACGCTCGAGCCACGTCCAGCCGATCTCGACGCGGCGGTGGTACGGCTCGACGTTCAGGTATCGCGACGAGCCGGCCGGCTTCCCGCCCACATGGACGACGAACGGCACCTCCTTCTCGCTGGCAAGCGCCTCGTCGAACCAGCGGTCGAAGCCGAGCGCGGGCAGAACCGTGTAGCGGTGGATATGCCAGTCGCGCTCGGCCGCCTCGCGCAGCCCCTCGCGGTGGCGCTCCTCGATCGTCTCGAGCCTGACGATCCGCCCCTCGACCGGGCCCGCCGGCCGGAGCTCGCTCATTCGGCGTCCGCCACGAACACGCACTTCCGCCGCACCGCCGTGAACGGGTACGGCCCCTCCGGTGCGACCATCGGCCCGTAGAGCCCGACATACGCGTCGAGGTACGTCTGGAGGTCGCGCCGCGTCAGCCACAGCACCGACCCGCCCCGGAAGACCCGCGCGACGCTCGCAAAGCGCGCCTGCAGAAGCGGCAGCCCACTCTCCGAATCGAACGCCTCCGGCGCCGCCTCGCCGAACACCTCGCGCAGATGCTCGGGCGCGTTGTAGATCCCGGCGAACCGCCCGCCGGGCCGAAGCACCCGCGCGAACTCCGCCAGGGCCTGATCCGGGTCGGCGAGGTGATACAGCATGTGATTGCACGTCACGGCGTCGAAGCTGCCGTCGGGAAACGGCAGCTCGCGCGCGTCGGCGACCTGAGCCTCGAGCCCCCGGGCCGCGGCCGCCTCGACCGCCGCAGGCGAGCTGTCGACGCACACGACCTCCGGGGCAGCCACGAGCGAGGCCAGGCGGCCGTCCCCGCAGCCCACGTCGAGCACCCGCACCGGGTGCACCTCCGCGACCGCCCGGATGAGCGTCTGCTCCTCGTCGAGGTCGTCGAACCGGAGCCAGCCCGTCCGATCGAGGCGCCGCATCGCCAGCCGGTCGAGGCTCTCGTACTCCCGGCACACCAGATCGGGATCGTCGATACCCATCATGTCCAGGTCTATCGTCACACACCCGGCATCTCCGGTATTACGCTCTCAGCCAGACCGCATGACTGCCCCACCCGAATTCGAGGTCACGCCCGGCGGCGGAGCCGTCGTGATGACCCACCAGGCGATCGCCGTCACCCGGAAGAGCCCCTCGCGGCTCTTCTGGGAGCGCTTCCGCCAGGACCGGGCCGCGGTCGGCGGCCTCGTCGTGATCCTCTTCCTGATCCTCGTCGCCGCCTTCGGCGGACCGCTCGCCTCGGCCGTGACCGGGCACAGCGTGAACGAGATCGTGCCGAACTCGCAGGACGAGTTCGGCGTCCCGTTCGGGCCGAGCTCGCACCTCTGGTTCGGCGCCGACGCCGAAGGGCGCGACCTGTTCGTCCGCACGATGTACGGCGCGCGCATCTCGCTGTTCGTCGGCGTCGTCGCATCCGGCTTCGCGGTCATCCTCGGCCTGATCGTCGGGCTGACAGCCGGCTTCTTCGGCGGCTGGATCGACACGACGCTCTCGCGCTTCGCCGACGTGCTCCTCGCCGTCCCGCAGATCCTCATCGCCATCGGCATCGTCGCCGCGTGCTCGACGACGAAGAACGGATGCGTCGGCGGACTGCTCCAGCCGGGGCTCCCCGTCGTGATCGCGGTCATCACCCTGTTCTCCTGGTCGTACATCGCGCGCATCGTGCGCGGGTACACGCTCTCCCTCCGCGAGAAGGAGTTCGTCGAGTCCGCGCGCGCCGCAGGCGCGAGCAACTTCCGGATCCTCTGGCAGGAGATCTTCCCGAACCTGGTCGGGCCGCTCATCGTCTACACGACGCTGCTGATCCCGAGCAACATCCTCTTCGAGGCCGCGCTCTCGTACCTCGGCCTCGGCGTCCCGTCGACCGAGCCGTCCTGGGGCTCGATCCTGAACGACGCCTCGCAGCTCTACGACGTCGCCTGGTGGCTGATGCTCTTCCCGGGCGCGTTCCTGATCATCACCACGCTCGCGTTCAACCTTCTCGGCGACGGCCTGCGCGACGCCTTCGACGTGAGGACCGAGCGGTAGGACACGGAACATGAGAACTTCTCACTGCACACACGCGCAGAAAACCCCCGGCAAAAAGAAGGAGGAGGCAACAGCGACATGAGGAGATACCTCCGCTTCGCGGTCTACGGGACCGCGATCGTCGCACTCGTAGCGGTCATGGCCGGCTGCGGCTCGAAGAAGAGCTCGTCGTCGTCCACGACCACTACGACCGCGAGCTCGCCGTTCCAGCCGAGCAAGGGCTACGTCGCCGGCCCGGCTACCAAGGGCGGCGTCTACCGCATCGGCTGGGAGCAGTCGTTCGGCTTCACCGACAACTTCGATCCGACCGGCGAGTACCTCGGGAACGCGTGGGGCATCCTCGTGAACCTGATGCTCCGCCCCCTGATCGGGTACCAGCACCTCCCCGGCGCCGCCGGCAACAAGCTGATCGGCGACCTCGCCACCAGCGTGCCGACGCCGACCGACGGCGGCCTCACGTACACGTACCACCTCCGCCCGAACCTCAAGTTCGGCCCGCCGGTGAACCGTGTGATCACGTCCAAGGATGTCGCCTACGCGCTGAACCGTCTCGCCAGCCCGAAGGACGGCGGCGAGTACGGCTTCTACTACACAGTGATCAAGGGCTGGAGCGACGTCACGAGCGGCAAGGCGAAGACGGTGTCGGGCATCTCGACCCCGAACGACACGACGCTCGTCGTCCACCTCACCCAGCCGACGGGCGACTTCAACTACCGCATGTCGATGCCCGCGACGGCGCCGATCCCGCCCGAGGTGGGCGCGTGCTTCGAGGGCAAGCCCGGCGACTACGGCCGCAACGTGATCTCGAGCGGCCCGTACGTCATCCAGGGCGCGACCGGTCAGTTCACGTCGTGCTCCGCGCTCAAGCCGTTCTCCGGCTACGCCGGCGCCAACGGCAGCAAGCTGATCCTCGTCCGGAACCCGAACTACGACCAGACGACGGACATCTACCGCAAGAACTACCCGAACGAGTTCGACTTCACGATCGACTCGAACGCCGACGACATCTTCAACAAGGTGGCCGCCGGCCAGCTCGAGGACGAGGTCTCCAGCCCGTCGCCGAAGACGCTTCGGCAGTACGAGACGGACCCGACCCTCAGGAAGCGGCTGCAGTCGAACATCGGCGACCGCACGTGGTACCTCACGATGAACCTCACGCAGCCGCCGTTCGACGACATCCACGTCCGCAAGGCAATGAACTACATCATGAACAAGCAGGCGCTCCGTCTCGCCTGGGGCGGCCCGATCCAGGGAGCGATCGCCACGCACATCGTCCCGCCGGTGCTCTACAACGGCGGCCTGGCGGAGTACGACCCGTACGCCACGCCGAACGAAGCGGGCAGCGTGACGAAGGCCGAGGCTGAGATGAAGCAGTCGAAGTACGACCCGGACAAGACCGGGAAGTGCACGGCCTCCGCCTGCAAGAACGTGCTGATGATCGCCGACACGCGGGCCCTCGACAACCGGATGATCCCGGTGATCGTGGCGGCTGCGAAGAACATCGGCATCACCTTCACGGTGCGCCAGATCAACGGGGCGTACACCACCATCCAGACCACGTCGAAGAACATTCCGTTCTCCTCGCGGCCCGGTTGGGGGAAGGACTACGCCGACGCCTCGACGTTCTTCGCCGAGCTGTTCGACGGCCGGGCGATCATCCCGGAGGGCAACACGAACTACTCGCTCGTCGGGATCACCCCGCAGATCAACACCCAGCAGAAGCTGGGCGTGAAGGGAACGCTGACGGGCATCCCGTCGGTCGACTCCGACATCGACACCTGCCAGAAGCTGCTGGCGCTCAAGCGGATCGACTGCTGGGAGAACCTGGACAAGAAGCTCATGACCCAGGTTGTCCCGTGGGTGCCGTACCTCTGGTCGAACAACGTGATCATCCTCGGTCCGAAGGTGACCACGTGGAACTACGACCAGTTCAGCGACGGCACCGCGTACGCACGCGTCTCCGTCAAGAAGACGTCGTAACGAAGTAGCAACACGCGGGCGGGGCGCCGACCGGCGCCCCGCCCGTACCATCGAGAGACAGACACCGAATGTTCTTCTACATCGCACGCAGGCTCGTCTGGACGCTCATCGTCGTCTTCTGCGTGCTCGGGATCACCTACATCGTCTTCTACAAGCTCCCCGCCGGGAACCCGGCGCTGCGGTTCGCGGGCCACTCGCCCACGCAGCAGGAGCTGAACGAGATCGAGCAGCGCCTCGGGCTCAACCAGCCCTGGTACGTCCAGTTCGGCAAGTACTCGTGGCACTTCTTCACCGGCGACAAGTACGGCTGGCCGGGCCTCGGGTACACGTTCGCGAGCGGCGCCTCCGTCAAGAGCCTCGTCTTCGCGCGCGCGACGCGCACCCTGCTCCTGATCGTCGGAGCTGCGTTCCTCTGGCTGACCGTCGGCGTCGCGATCGGCGTCCTGTCGGCCGTCCGCCGGCGGTCGGTCGTCGACCGCGCCGCCATGGGATTCGCGCTCTTCGGCATCTCCACCCCGGTCTTCTGGCTCGGGCTGATGATGCTCTACATCTTCTGGCGCGAGCTCGGCTGGGCCGGCGGCGCCGGCTACGTGTCGCCGACCGAGAGCGTCAGCGGCTTCTTCTCCCACATGATCCTGCCCTGGGTAACCCTCGCGCTCCTGTACGCGGCGTTCTACGCGCGGATGACGCGGAACAACCTGCTCGAGACGCTCGGCGAGGACTACATCCGAACCGCGCGCGCGAAAGGGCTGCCCGAGCGCACCGTCATCTTCAAGCACGGCCTGCGCGCGAGCCTGACGCCGATCGTGACGATGTTCGGCATGGACATCGCGCTGCTGGTCGGCGGCGCCGTCATCACCGAGTCCGTCTTCAACCTGCAGGGACTCGGGTACCTCGCGATCAACAGCGCCTCGAACCAGGACCTGCCGATCGTCGCCGGCGTCGTCGTGCTCGCCGCAGTCGCGGTCGCGCTGATGAACCTGATCGTCGACATCCTGTACGCGTTCATCGACCCACGCGTCCGCTACTCGTGAGCGACGACCGCCTGCTGCTCGACGTGCGCGAGCTGAGCGTGCGCTTCCCGACGCCGGACGGTGTCGTGCAGGCCGTCTCGGACGTCTCGTTCTCGCTCTCGCGCGGCGAGACGCTCGGGGTCGTCGGCGAGTCGGGGTCCGGCAAGAGCGTGTCGAACCTGGCGATCATGGGCCTGCTGAACCGGGCGCGCACCCAGATCACCGGCGTGGTCGAGTTCAAGGGCCGTGACCTGCTGACGATCGAGCCGGACGAGCTCCGGAAGATCCGCGGCAAGGAGATCGCCATGGTCTTCCAGGATCCGTTCGCGTGCCTGCACCCGATGTACCGCGTCGGCGCCCAGATCGCCGAGGCCGTGACCGCGCACGAGAACGTTCCGAAGGAGCGCGCGTGGGGCCGCGCAGTCGAGCTGCTCGACCGCGTCGGCATCCCGAACGCGCCGTCCCGCGCCCGCGACTATCCGCACCAGTTCTCCGGCGGCATGCGCCAGCGCGCGATGATCGCGATGGCCCTCGTCCACAACCCCGACATCCTCATCTGCGACGAGCCGACGACCGCCCTCGACGTCACCGTCCAGGCGCAGATCCTCGAGCTGATCGAGGATGTCAAGCGCGAGTTCGACATCGGCGTCATCCTCGTCACCCACGACCTCGGCGTCGTCGCCGAGACCGCGAGCTCCGTGATGGTGATGTACGCCGGCCGGATGATGGAGTACGGCCCGGCCGCGCAGATCTTCACGCAGCCGCAGCATCCCTACACGTGGGGGCTGCTCGACTCGATGCCGAGCATCGAGCGGCGCCTCGAGGCGCTCGTGCCGATCGAGGGCGCACCGCCCTCACTGCTCAACCCGCCCTCCGGCTGCCCGTTCCACCCGCGCTGCCCGTACCGGTTCGAGCCGTGCCCGACCGACCGGCCGCCGCTCAGGGCGCCGGTGCCGGACGCGCACGTCGACGCCTGCCACCTGCCCTGGGACAAGAAGGTGGCGCTCGGCAACGAGCGCGGGAAGAAGGCCGTCGCATGAGCACGAGCTCGACGGAGAACCTGGTCGAGCTCGACCATCTGACCAAGCGGTTCGCCGTCAAGCAGGGCGTGTTCGCGCGGGGCACCTCGCAGGTGCACGCGGTCGAGGACGTGACGCTGACCGTTCGCCGCGGCGAGACGCTCGGGATCGTCGGCGAGTCGGGGTGCGGCAAGTCGACGACGGCACGCCTGATCCTGCGGCTCCTCGACCCGACCGCCGGGACGATCCGCTTCGACGGGCACGACATCTCGAAGCTCTCGCAGCGGCAGCTCCGGCCGCTCCGCCGCGAGATGCAGATGATCTTCCAGGACCCATACGCTTCGCTGAACCCGCGCAAGACGATCGGCCAGATCATCGGCGCCCCGTTCCAGATCCACGGGGTGAAGGGGGCGAAGACGCGCGTGCAGGAGCTGCTCGAGACGGTCGGCCTGAGCCCCGAGCACTACAACCGCTACCCGCACGAGTTCTCGGGTGGGCAGCGGCAGCGCATCGGCGTCGCGCGCGCGCTGGCGCTCTCGCCGAAGCTGATCGTCTGCGACGAGCCCGTGTCGGCGCTCGACGTCTCGATCCAGGCGCAGGTCCTGAACCTGCTCCGCAGCCTGCAGAAGGAGTTCAACCTCACCTACGTGTTCATCTCGCACGACCTGTCGGTGATCCGGCAGATCGCCGACCGGATCGCCGTCATGTATCTCGGCCACGTGGTCGAGCTGGGCGAGAGCGAGGCGATCTACGAGCATCCGAAGCACCCGTACACCGCAGCGCTCCTTTCGGCGGTGCCGCGCGCAGGCATGGTGCCCCGCGAGCGCATCGTCCTCACCGGCGACGTGCCGTCCCCGATCTTCCCTCCGTCGGCCTGCGTCTTCCATCCACGCTGCCCGCGCTTCCACCGCGGCACGTGCGACGTCGATCCCCCGCAGCTGCGCGAGCTCGAGCCGCGCCACCTTGGACGCTGCCACTTCCCGCTCGAGCGCTGGCCGATGAAGATCGACGAGATTCGCCAGGCCGAAGGCGCCGATCTCGAGGCACCGCATATCGAAGGCGCGCGCCACGAGGTCTAGGCTCCTCATCCTCGTCGTCGCGCTGCTCGCCCTCGGGGCGGCGACCGCATCGGCCTCGTCGCCGGTCGGCTTCTACGGCTGCCGCGGCTTCACCTCCGCGCACCCGCGGGCGATCGTGCGGCCGACGTCGATCGTCATCTACTGCGGCGACGCGAACGGGTATCTCACCGGTCTCCGCTGGTCGAGCTGGGGGACGTCGTCCGCGACCGGCAACGGCACGCTGCACGTGAACGGCTGCACGCCGAACTGCGCCGCCGGGAAGTTCAAGACGTCCCCGGCCGCCGTGACCCTCTCCGCGCCGAAGGCGTGCAAGGGCGCGACCGTGTTCACGAAGCTCGTCTGGCGGCAGAGCGGCAAGAAGCCGCAGAGCATGACCTTCGGCTGCGGTTAGTCGAGCGATGCGTCGAGCGACGCGAGCAGCGCGCGCTCGAGCATCTGCCGCGCGTCGGCCGAGAGCGGCGGCGGTGCGGTCAGCGCACGGGCGGGGGGCGGCAGTGCCGCGCGCACCGACTCCTCGGTGACCCCGCCGCGCTCGAGGGTCGAGCGCAGCACCGGGTCCTCGAGCATGGCGAGCATCACGTGCGGCGGGAGCACCTCGGGCGCGCCCTGCTCGGCGGCAAGCTCCTGGGCGCGGACGACAAGGCCCTTTGCCGACTTCGCGAACCGGCGGCGGAACGGCGAGCGGCCCTCGACCATCCCGCGCAGGCCCCGTTGCCGCTGCCCACGAAGAACGAGCGCGGTGCGCAGCAGGTCGATCGCCTCGGCGCCGATCGAGCGGCCGTCCTCCCTCGCCGCCGCCCGCAGCTCCTCGTACAGCTGGTCGGGGACGTTCCGGACATGCAAGGTTGCCATCTGCTAGCAGGATGCTAGCGAAGGGTGTCGACGTACACCCGCGACGCGTCGACGAACCGGAAGCCGAGGCGCTCGCAGATCGGCCGCGACATGCGCCCCGCCTGCACCGTGAGCGCCGGTGTGCCCCGCGCGACGGCGAAGTCCCAGCGCGCGAAGAGCAGCGCGCGGTAGACACCGCGCCCGCGGGCCGCCGGCAGGACCGAGCCGCCGAAGAGGTTCAGACCGGCGTCGGCGAACGCCGCGAACGAGGTGCCGACGATCTCGCCGTCCACGACCCCCGCGAAGATGCGGCCGGTGTCGTCGCTGAGGTACTCGTCGAAGTGCCGCCGCTCCTCCTCCTCGGAGATCTCCGGCAGGCCGAAGGACGCGACCAACACGCGCCCGGTCGCCTGGAAGTCCGCAAAGGTCTCGACCTTCCTCACCTCGACGGCAGCGACGCGATCGCCGGCGGGCGGCTCGAGAAGCACGAGGCCGTTCTCGACCGCCTCGAAGCCCGGCGTGTCCGCGTTCACGACTCCCAGCTCCTCGAACCGGGCGCCGTACAGCTCGACGTACTCGGGAACGAGCCACCACGCGACGATCTCCTTCCCGTGCGCGCGCGCGATCGCGCGCACGGCCTCGACCGACGCGGCGACGTCCATCCGATCGTCGAGCGGGTAGGCGACCTGCGCGCTCGGATACGGGTTGATCGAGATCCGCGCACCGGGCAAGTCGAAGCGCTTGATGCTGGCGGGCTTCGGCAGCTCCCGAAACGGATGACGCGCGAGCAGCCGAACT
>Ga0335071_10004665_pt1 | contig 14316 bp, 8 predicted proteins | sample Lox_Sample_15_FD_206724 | JGI IMG/M metagenome (GOLD analysis project Ga0335071, IMG submission 206724) | Soil microbial communities from Loxahatchee National Wildlife Refuge, Florida, United States - Lox_Sample_1.5 | ecosystem: Environmental > Terrestrial > Soil > Wetlands | place: USA: Florida... | reverse complement strand
TGTCAACGGGATCGAGGTGGTGGATTGATCGCAAAAGCTCCTCTTTCAGCTTCTGCATGTCTTCCTTTTTCAGGGCGACGAAGTCTCCCGCTCCATTCTTGTTCGTTCCCACCACCTTTGCGAAACCTCTGGGGTCCTTAAAGTATCCGCCCACAGCCTCCTGGACCTGCTTGCTGGCGTTCATCATCCACAAGACGATGAAAAGGGCCATCATAGCCGTGACAAAATCGGCGTAGGCCACCTTCCATGCTCCTCCATGATGACCGGCATGGCCACTCTTTTTCCTGACGATGATCGGCTCCTGCATCTGTGCCATCTATGGTCTCTCCCTGGAGACAACTACGCAGCAACCGCGGCCGGTGCGTCCTTTTGCCGGCAGGCCTTCTCGACTTCCTGAAAACTAGGTCGTACGTGCTCGGGAATTGCTCGTCTGCCCATTTCAATTGCCAGGGAAGGCGACATGCCTTTGATGTAGGCGAGCATTACGACTCTCACGACATGATAGAAAGCATGCTCATCGTCATTGAGTTTTGACAGGTTCGCGCCGAGCGGCCCAACTACCCCATAACAAAGCAGGATGCCAAGAAAAGTGCCCACTAAGGCCGCTGCGACTTTGTGTCCGATCTCCTCCGGTGGCCCACCCAGAGCGCTCATCGTGACCACCACGCCGAGAACTGCCGCAACAATTCCCATGCCGGGGAGCGAGTCTGCAACCGTGCTCAGGGCAACGGCGCTTTGTGTTGCGCCAACATGGTGAACCTCCATGTCAAGTTCCATCATCTGGTCCAGGTCATAGGTTCCAGCCCCTCCTGTGATCGCCATGCGCATTGTGTCGCAGACGAAGTCCCGAATCCCGTGGTTCTTCAGAAAGAACGGGTTCTTTGAGAAAACTGGACTCTTGTCCGGACTCTCGATGTCGTTCTCGATCCCCGCCAGTCCTTCTTTGCGTGCCTTGTTGAAAAGGGTGAACATCATTCGCAGCACATCGATGTAACGCTGCTGCGAGTAAGCCGTCCCTTGCAACACCCGCACGATGCCGGCTGCGATATTCTTGAGAACGAAGAACGGGTTCGCGGAAAGCAGGGTGCCCAGCGCAGCCCCGCCAATGATCACGAACTCCGACGGCTGCAGGAGGACCAGCACCGGCCCTTTCTCCATCAGGAAGCCGCCGAGTACCGCGCCAAATACAGCGAGTATTCCAATAATGACAAACATGGTGCGTCCCTCTTGCAGATACACATTTGGGCCGGGCCCCCGCCGCTCCGCGGCGAGGCGGTTTATTGCCAGCCTTCTATCGGCATCTGCCAATCAGATTTCCAGCGCAACTGTCCCATGGCGCGCGTATCGAGCAATCTAGCCGTCAAATCAATGGATTGCGGCCCCTGTTCATCGGGAATTTCGCCTTCTTTCGCTCGCTGGTCGCGCCGGCCTCGCCCTCTCTGGAAAATCACAGCCGAACTGCCGATAGAAAACCTTCCCGGCGCGCCTCTAACTCGCGAGATAGGGCGTATAGCCGGCAGGGATAGTGGAGAAGTCTGGTCGCAAGCCGGTTAGCTGCTTCGAGGGGACGCCTCAACTGGGGCATGTTGGCACTTTTGAAATGGGTCATATGAAGTTCCGAATCGACAAGAGCACGATAGGGGGCATCGCGATCGCCGCCCTCGGGATTGGCTTTGGCTTGGTTCTGGATGGGGGCAAAATTGCCCAGGTGCTCCAGCCGACAGCCGCTTTGATCGTCATTGGGGGAACCATCGGCGCCGTCATGGTTCAGTTTCCCTTATCCATTGTTGGTCAGGCGTTCACGCACCTTAAAGATGTTTTCTTCAATCCTGACTCTGAATCCGATGCGATTGTGCAGAATTTGCTCCGCTATGCATACAAAGCACGGAAAGAGGGCCTGCTTTCCCTCGACTCCGAACTCGCCAAAATCCACGATTCTTTCTTGAAAGAAAGCCTCATGCTCGCAATCGATGGAGCCAACGCGTCGGACCTTCGCAAAATGATGGAATTGCACCTCGACTATCACGGCGAAAAGGACGCTCGCATTCCCAAGGTCTTCGAGGCCGCCGCCGGATTTGCGCCCACCATCGGGATCATCGGGGCAGTCCTCGGCCTTATTCAGGTGATGCAACGCCTGCAGGACATAAACGAAGTCGGCAAGGGCATTGCAGTTGCATTTGTCGCAACCATCTACGGTGTGGGTTCGGCCAACCTCCTCTTCCTTCCCTGGGCCGGCAAGCTGCGGATAAGAATGCGTGAACGCCAAGTCATTCAGGAAATGACGCTCGAGGCAATCATCTCCATTGTTGAAGGCGTGAATCCGCGAGCGCTCGAAATGCAGTTAAAAAGATTCCTGGTATCCGCGAAACGGCCCAGCCTTCAGAAGGTGGCCTCGCGATGAGACGCCCAAGGCGCAAGGATCTCGGAGAAGTCATCAATCACGAAAGATGGTTAATCTCCTACTCGGATTTCATGACCCTTCTCTTTGCCTTCTTCGTCGTGCTCTTTGCCGCGACTTATCGCGACAATCAAGCGATCAGGAAATTGGCGCGCGCCATCCACAACGGCTTCCAGACCATGGGAGCTTTTTCATCCGACGAAAGCGGCAGCGGCGGAGCTTATTCAACTGAGACTCCAGGCGCTGACGACAACAGCTCGCGTGTTCAGAACGGGAAGACCGCTCTGAATCCAGCCTCAGCCGGATCGGTTCGAGACATGCTGGAACTGCGACGCCAGCTTGAGAAGGCGATGGGGCAGGAATTGCAGAATCGTGAGGTGGTCCTTCAAGTCACACCGGAAGGCTTCGTGATCAGTCTCAAGGAACTCGGATTTTTTGATAGTGGTCACGCCGAACTCTTGCCTGGCGCCGCCGAAAAGATTGAAAGAATCGCTCGAGTACTTGCCAGGCCTGGGCTCGAGATTCGCGTCGAAGGGCACTCAGACAATCAGCCAATTCACAACTCCCAATTCCGCTCGAACTGGGAGCTATCCACCGCCAGGGCCATGGCGGTGCTGCGACTCCTCGTTGATCAAGCAGGCTTCGACCCGAAGAAGCTCTCCGCATCGGGTTACGGCGAATACCGGCCCGTTGCAGACAACACAACTGCCGAAGGCCGGAGAATGAATCGGCGAGTTGATCTGGTCGTGGTCCAAAGTGAGCTTCGGTCGAGCGGTCCCCCGTAGATCTCGGAGTGTCCCATGATGGCTTAACTGTCTCGGAGTCCGTGACCTTCGGTACCCAACTCCAGGCGCTCAGCTTACGGTGGGCAGGGCTCGTCCTTCACCGCTGTGCAACCAGGGCCCACCGGCCCAAACGGTGGGCCTCGTTGCTTTCGCCTCAGTGACCTCCATGCTCGGGCCCATCCGCCTGGAGATCACGTTTCTTGGGACGCTGCCCCACTACGCTCCAAATAACGCCGTGATCTCATTCGTAGAGACGGCCGGAGGGGCGCTCAGGCCCGATTCAGGATCGAACCCCTCCGTTCTCAGGTTTTGAAGGCCCCGGCCCAACTGCGCACCTTTATTGCAAAAACACCCCTCCGAAAATTGACAAATCATTTAAAACCAGCGAGGTGACTTGCCGATAAGAATTCAGGGGCTGTCTGAATCGGCCTGCAAGGGAATTGGTACAGAGAATCGATGATTTCACTGAAGAAGTATTTAGATCTGCCTTCGGGCTTCTATGAACAGGCAGCCGACAAGCCCGGCCTTCTCGCCATTGCGATGCAGGAGTACGCCGTAACCCTTGAAGCAGTCGGAAACTGCTGTGCCGAAGCATGTCCTGTTACGGTCGATGCCTTGAACCAGGAGCTGGTCGATTTGCGGTGCGTGCTTTCCCCTTCCATGGAATCGGGAAAGCTCTCCGATGCCGGCGCACGTGTGCGGCACTATCTAACTGAGTGGGGCCGCGCAACAGCAAGACACTACCAGGACAAGGCAACAGAAGTGAAGGAGTTGCTGCTGGCCGTGGCTCGTACAGCTGAAAGCGTAAGCGCACGGGACGAGCGGTGCGCCGGCCAGATGAATGAAGTAACTGACCGGTTGCGCGCGATTGCCAGCCTCGAGGACTTGACCGAGATTCGCGCGTCCATCAAGAAGAGCACAAATGAATTGAAGGCCTCGATCGAGCGCATGACGGCGGAAGGGAATGCGGTCCTTGAAGCGCTCCGTCAGCAAGTATCGACCTACCAGGCAAAGCTTGATGAGGCGGAAGCGATTGCATCACGCGATCCTCTGACCGGATTGAGCAGCCGTCTATATGTCGAGGGGCAAATCGAGCGACGGATTGCGCTTCCTGCCCTGTTTTGCGTGGCGCTGATCGACATTGATGGCTTCAAGAGAGTGAATGACGAGCACGGCCATCTGACAGGAGACGAGTTGCTCAAGCAATTTGCCACGGAACTGCGGTCGGCTTGCCGCGCTACGGATGTCGTCGGCAGGTGGGGAGGCGACGAGTTCCTCCTGATCTTTGAATGTGGGCTCGCAGAGGCGCAGACCCGAGCCGAGCGGTTGAGGAAGTGGATTTGCGGCGGCTACATATTGGAAGGCAGGCGCGGCGAGACCAGGATGGAGGTGGGCGCGTCCATCGGCCTGGCTGAACATTCGAATGGGTTATCGATGAGCGAGCTTCTTGAACGTGCGGATGCAGCGATGTACGCAGAAAAACAGAACGCGCGCCGCAAGAAGAATGGAACAACGCTGGTTCCTGTGTAGTTCGTCGGCCGTAATCCGTGCCCCTGAGCCTGGAATCTCTGTGTCCATTCGATTAAGGTCGGAAGTTCGAATCGACCCCGGCGCACAACTAAGTGTAATATAATGATGCACTTACACTTCGCATCCGCTTTACGAAAGAACGAAATGGTTTCGCGCAAGGGAAACGAAGGAGAAATCAGAACGGCCAGGGAATGTTGCCAATCTAATTTCGCTCTGCAAGCACTGTCAATGACGCAAAACCCGGCGTTTCAGGGTTCATCCCATCTTCCGGCAGGATCCGCCATCTGCAACCCGAACGCCCACCTGCAATGAGCCTTCATTCGCAGGGCAGGTCGATCCGCCTCGCCAATCCGCAGGCTTGAGATGGAGTCCTGGATGCCGCTCCCACATAAGCCTGCAGCGTCCGTCTTCGCCACTCCCGCCCCTCGCCTGCGCATCAGCCCAGGTTCACACCGCGGCCCTTGTCCAAGGGGCATGTTGTCCTTTCGTTACAAAAGTCTTCGTGTCGAAGCACCAGGGGGTCGGTTCAGCCACTCCGGCAAGGTCACGGCTCTGCCATTGGCCCAGGCAACTGAACTCCGCGCAAACACAGCTCGAACCGGCTCTTCATTCCGGCAGCACAGCCGAGCCTTCGACTTCAAACGCTCCTGAGACCCCGGCAGTGCCGGCATCGGGTTGACCGCCGCCAACTGAAACCAGGTACTTGCCCTCCACGACAACGGGCTCCCCTGCTTCGGTCACGATACTCATGTCGCGCGCCTTCAGTTCGAAGCGCACGTGCTGCGATTGGCCGGGGTCAAGGTGCACGCGCTCAAAGCCGCGCAGGGCAAGGTTGGGCGCACCTTTCACATCCGGAAACTTGAGATACAGCTCCGCAACCTCATCGCCCGGGAGCTTGCCTGTGTTGGTCACCGTTACTTCAACCGGCAAGCTCTCGCCGGCATGGACCGGCTTCGTGGGCACTGAAAGATCACGATAGGCAAACGTCGTGTAGCTGAGCCCGTAGCCGAATGGGTAGAGAGGCTTTCCCGTGAAATAGCGATAGGTCCGGCTTTTCATCGAATAGTCTTCGAAGGGCGGAAGCTGGTCGACGCTGCGATAGAACGTCACCGGCAGGCGGCCCGCTGGATTGTTCTTGCCGGAGAGTGTTTCTGCAACGGCGGTACCTCCCTCCTCCCCGGCATACCAGGAATCGAGGATTGCGTTGACGTGCTGATTGGCCCAATTGACTGCGAGCGCGCTGCCATTGGTTAGAACCAGAATCACGGGCTTGCCGGCCGCCGTGACCGCCTCGAGCAGGTCTTCTTCCGGCTTCGGCAAGTCCAGGCTGGTGCGATCGCCGCCCTTGAATCCGGGCTCGCTCACCTCCATCTCTTCGCCTTCGAGCTCGCTCGTAATGCCCAGCACCGCGATGACGACATCGGCATTCCTGGCCGCGTCCACGGCCTCGGGCTGCGGCCTCAAATCGACTTTGCGCCAGACCAGTTGGGCGTGAAGCGCCTGGTTTTCGGGCGGCGAGTACCTCACCTCCAGAGCAGCGGGCTTGCCGGCTTCAAGATGGACGCGCCCGAGTTTGGCATCATTGGGATCGCCTGTGTAGGTGGAGGTCACATCTTTGTCGTTGAGCCTCACCCGGAACATGCCGCTTCCCTTCAAGCCGACGTTGTAATCGCCCGTCTCAGGCGCGGTAAGCGCTCCCTTCCAGACCATGACCAACGGATGCACGTGTGCCGCTTCGGCCGGTATCGCTTCGGCTCCGGCGTCAACCGTCGCCGCTCGGCCCACTGCCACCGGCTTTGTGACAATGGGACTGTTGATGTCGGTCATATCGAACTGCGAATAGCTGACTTCGAGTCCCGCCTTGCCGTCATGGGTAAGCGCCGACCCGGGAACCGGGTCTGCGTCATGACTTAGGAACCGCGTTCCCGGAACGTAATTGATCGTATCGCCGGCAAATTCCTTGCGCAGGCCTTCAAGAATCGAAACCGTGTGCGTGGGAATGCCATTGTAATTCCCCAGCAGGACCTTGGTTTGATCGGCGAGAGATCCGATAACGGCGATCTTGATGCCCGATGTCTTCAGCGGCAGCGTGCCGTCGTTCTTCAACAGCACCATGGACTCATCGGCGATCTTGCGGGCCATCTCTCGATGCGCGGCGCTGTTCAGTTCGCTTTCGTCGAGGCGCGTGTAGGGCACCATCTCCGGAGGGTCGAACATGCCCAGCTTCATGCGCGCGGTGAACAGCCGAATCAGGGCCACATCGATCTCGCTCTCTTTCAGATAGCCCTGCTTTACCGCGTCGAGGTAAGGCTTGTAGTCGTGATCATCCTTCAGCGTGAAGATGTAGTCGGCGCACTCGTTGTCCATGCCGCGCTCGAGGCTGATCGCCGATGCCTGCGGCTGGGTTGGCTTATAGTGATGGCCATCCAGGATGTTGATCACGGCGCCACAATCGGAAACCACGTAGCCTTTGAAGTCCCACTTGCCCCGAAGCTGGTCTTCGAGCAGGAACTGATTCGCGCAGGCAGGTTGGCCGTTGATGCTGTTGTAGGCGCACATGACCGAATCGGCCCTGGCCTCGGTCACCGTGGCGCGGAAAGCCGGCAGATACGTATCCAGTTCATCGTGCTTGCTGACGGGTACGTCCGCCGTATGCCGGGTTGATTCCGGGCCACTGTGGACCGCAAAATGCTTCGGCGTCGAAATCACTCGATAATACTTCGGATCGTCGCCCTGCATGCCCGTGACAAACGCGACTCCCATGCGGGCGGTGAGGAATGGGTCTTCGCCATAGGTTTCCTGGCCGCGGCCCCAGCGTGGATCGCGAAAGATGTTGATGTTGGGAGCCCAGAAATCGAGCCCCTGGAAGATTTTGCTGGAACCCCCGTTCGCCCTCAGGGCCTGGGTGTGCAGGATGCGGCCCTCCACACCGATCGTCGTCGCCATCTTGTGAATGGCGTCGGTGTCGAAGGTTGCGGCCAGGCCGATCGGCTCCGGAAACTCCGTCGTGCCATCGACCATCACGCCATGCAGCGACTCGCTCCACCAGTCGTATGCGGGCACATTTAGGCGAGGGATGGCGCGCGCCTGATTCACGAGCTGGCTGGCCTTTTCCTCGAGCGTCATGCGATGCACCAGGTCGGCAGCGCGGTCTTCGGGAGATAGGCTTGGGTTGAGGTATCCCGGTTGCTGCTGAGCTGCCACGGGCCAACCCAACAAGATCAGCGCGCCGGCTGCCAAATACGTTCCGTAATTTTTCATAGCTCTTTCCGTTCAGATTGATACCTGTTGATTCGCAATCGGAAACCGATGCCTCTGTGTAGAGCAAGCTCTTTCATGGTGCGTCATGCGTAAACGGATGGTGCTCGACGATTCCGCGACCCTGGCGAACCACAATCCATTGATTGGCATCCACATTGTGGATGGTCTCGACGTTGTCTATGGGACCGTCAGGCCAGCGAATCGTCAGATCGCCCTTAGTGGCCTGGCCCATCCCGAAGTGCACGCGAAAGTCTCCCTGTGAAATGTGGAATCCACCGCTCCGCACCTCGTCGATTTCTTTCCGTCCGTTCACGGCCAGCGTCAGTCGCGCACCGACGGCATCGCGGCCGGAAGCAGTCACAGCTCGGACCAGGAGTGCGTTTCCTTTGGGCCCGAAGTTCTTGAGCAACGACGGCGCCTCAAAAAGGTTCACGACGACAATCTCCTGACTGCCGTCGTTATCGAGGTCGCCGACCGCAATCCCGCGCGACGAGTGCTTGTCGCTGATGCCCGACCCGCCAGTCGATGACATGTCGAAGAATTGCCCGTCGCCCCGGTTCCAGAACAACTGGCGGGGCTGTTTGAACTCCTCTCCAAGCATGTACTTTTCAACGAACGGGTAGACGTGCCCGTCGGCGACAAACAGGTCCGGCCAGCCATCGTTATCGAAGTCCAGAAAGGCCGTGCCCCATTTCACATACTGCGTATGAACCGCGAGACCGGCTGCGCTGGTGACATCGTCGAAGTTGTTGTTTCCGAGATTTCGGTAGAGAGTATTGGTGTCGCTCGCGAAGTTGGTTTTGAAGATATCGAGCCGACCGTCGCCGTCATAGTCGGCAGCAGAGGTTCCCATCCCTGCCTGCTCGCGGCCGTCCTCATTAACGGCCAGTCCGCTCGCCAGACCCATTTCCTCAAATGTCCCGTTGTGTTTGTTGTGAAAATACAGGCTCGGAGTCGAGTCGCAGGTTACATAAAAGTCAGGCCATCCGTCGTTATCGAAGTCCCCCGTCAGCACCGTGAATCCGTAGTACTCGCGCGGCGTTTCAACGCCTGCCTGCTTGGTGACATCGGTGAAATGTCCGTGCCCATCATTGTGATAGAGCGTCATCGTCTCCCCTTTCAGGCCGCGCGGACCGCAGGGGACGGGCATCCCTTTCCAGTTGCAACCGCTCTGGGTGCGTGGCGGCGGCGAGTCCTGGGCTCTGAAATCAACATAGTTAGCAACCACGAGATCGAGATGGCCATCGCGGTCGTAATCGATAAACGCGCATCCCGTGCTCCATCGCGACTCCGGCCGATCCAGCCCGCGCTCTTTGGTCTCATCGCGGAATGTGCCGTCTCCCATGTTGTGCAGGAACACGTTGTGGCCCCACTGCGTGACAAACAGAGAGACGCGGCCTTCGTTGTCGGGATCGCCCGCGCACACTCCCTGTGACCAGCCCAGATGGCCGATGCCGGCTTTGGCCGTCACATCCTCAAAGCGGAGCCCGCCCAGGTTGTGGTAAAGATGTGGCGTAAGCGGAGGGTTCGTCGGATGCAGCCGGTCGCCTTGCAAAAGAAAGATATCCGGCAGTCCGTCGTTGTCGTAGTCGAAAATCGCTACGCCTGTGCCGGTGTTCTCGACGATGTACGTCTGATCGATATCGCCCGAGATGACCTCGGCTGTGAGGCCGGCCTGCGCGGCGACATCGCGAAAATCCACAACTGGTGCTTTCATCCCAGGTGGAAGCGGGCGCGCCGGCTGATCCTTCGCATTGCCTGAAATCATCTGCGAAAGCAGCCTGGGCCCCGTCGTCAGGAGCGGGCCGATCAGCGCAAGTAGCGCGGCAAAGAGAAAGACCTTGCGTGTTCCCAGCACTAATTCACCTTCAAGGCAGTCGATTTGGGGTGCTGGATTCGAGCCCGGGCGATCAAATCAAGGGCGCGCTTGATCTCCGGGTCGGCGGGCTTGATCGCACTCGCCTCCAGCAGTTCCTTCTCCCCGCCATCGAGATCGCCGGCCTGGCAGTCGATCAGTCCCAGTTTCTTGTGAAGGTCGGCTTTTGCCGCGCAATCCTTGCACTCTGCGAGAGCCGCCTTTAATTGGCGGATCGCTTCGGGCCAATCGTGTGCGGATGCCGAGACCACGCCATTGTTAGCCAACGTGTTTGCCTCGTCGAGAATCTGCTGCTCTTTCTGGAGGGCGGTGTAACGCGCCATGAATTGCTCCGACTCGGCGGGGTCCGTGGACCGCAGCGCACGCGCCAGCCCGAAGAGCGCCTGGCTGAATTTCGGGTTGAGAGCGATCGCCTGCCGCCAGACTGCGATGGCCTTCGCACTTTCATGCTGTTGCTCGAGACATTGCCCAAGCAGATACAAGGCCATCAGGTCGTGGGGGTCGAGCTTCACCGTCTCTTCCAGCAGATGGGTCGCTTCGGGCAGGTTGCCCGCCTCCTTGTCGATCAGCGCAAGGAAATATTTTGGCTCCGCCATTTGCGGCACCAACCGGGTGGCGGTTTCGAGCTCCGGCTGCGCTTCCGAGCTTCTCCCCATGTCGAACAACACTCGCCCGCGATTGAAATGCACGACTCCCGACTGTGGTGCGAGACGCACCGCCTCGTCTGTTTCCGCCAGCGCTCCGGGCAGGTCGTAACTGTCGGCTAGCGCAATCGCCAGGTCCAGATGCGCCGCCGCAAGATCCGGCGCAAGCTTCACCACTTTCTGCAGCAGCGCTATTCCCTCGCTCGATTTGCCCATCTGTACTTTCGCTTTTCCAACCGTCGATAGCGTAGCCGCATCCTCGGGCGACAGCGCGACAGCCTTGTCCAGTTCCTGCTCGGCCCCTTGAATGTCGCCTTGCTGAGCCAGAATCAACCCAAGGTTGAGATGGCCCTCTTTGTAGGTCGGATCGTCCTCAATCGCTTGACGAAGAAGCTTAACAGCCGATGCCATGTCCCCTTGCCGGGCACGAACCATGGCCAGATTGCCACGAGCTCCTACGAGTTCAGGATCCAGGTCAACCGCCGACTGCAGCCACTTCTGTGCAGATTCCAGGTCGCCGCTTGCCAGCTCCAACTTGCCCAACTCGGCTTGAATCTTGGCTAGCTTCGGGTCGATATCGATTCCCTGGTGGAACGCCTGCTCAGCGCCTTTGTAGTCGTGCGTCGCCTCCAGGGCCAGCCCCAGGTTGTAAGCCGTCCACGCGCTCATCGGATCTTCTTCGAGCATGTGACGATAAATCTGTGCCGCTTCCGCCGGCTTCCCCGCCTGGAGCAGATCGTTGGCCTGAATACCCTGCGGCGTGAGCTGGCTGATCTGGAATTCAGTGTCCGTCGCTTTTTGAAACTGCGCCAGAACCTTCGCCGCCTCGTCTTTCTCGCCAAGCTGACGCAATACCGCCGCCAGTTGGAACTGTGCCGACTTGTCGCCTGAATTCAGCGCCACGGCCTTCTTAAGCCTTGGCAGCGCCTCCTGCGGCCTTCCCAGGTGGGCTAATACCGATCCAAGTTGATATTGCGCCTCGAAATCGTCCGGCTTCTTTGTCGCCCCCAACTCCAGTTCCGGCTCTGCCTTCGCGTAATCGCCCAGTCCGCGCAACGTCATGCCGAGCATGATGTGTGCTGAAGGGTCATTCGGTTTCTTTGCGGCGTAATTCTTGGCCGGCTCCAGCGCGTCGGTGTACGCATCGACGTCCAGAAGCGCCTCAATCTCCGCGCTCAGCGCATCCATATTCGTCGGGTCCTGCTTGACTACCTCCCGGTATTCGTCCGCTGCCTCGCGAAAACGATGCTCATTGGCATAGATATTGCCAAGAGTGTAGTGCGCCGCGGTCAGGTCAGGATGGCTCTTGATCAACTCCGTCAAGAGCCGAACTGCATCGGCCACCCGCATGCCGTCCACCTCGGTCAACCCGGCGTCATGCCGCTCCCTTGCGGCCTTATAGGTGGCCGTTGCCAGGCTGACTTGCAAATCTGGATCGTCCGGTTGAAGCTGAATCGCCTGCCGCCAGTAAGACAGCGCGGCATCGTATCGCCCTCCGGTCAACAGCACCTGGGCCAGGCCATCCAGCGCGCAAATCAGGCTCGGGTCGTTCTCGAGTGCTTTGCGGAATTCAGCCTCCGCTTCCGCGGGCGCTGATAGCACCGAGCCCAACGCACAATGCGCCTGCGTAAGTGCGGGATCATACCGCAGCGCCTGTCGGAACTCGCCGGCGGCAGCCGCCGACTGATGCTGGCGCTGGCGGACAAGCCCGAGGTCGAAATGCGCCTCCGCCGAACGCGGCTCCAGCTTCAATGCCAGTTGAAATGCGGCGGCAGCGCATCTCAGATTGCCCTTCTCAGCGAACCAGGCGCCGACCGCATCATCGACCTTTGCCGGCGGCGTTCCCGGCGGGGCGTGCGTCGCCGACGCCGGCGGCTTGCATGCCTCCGGCAGCTGCGCGGTGGCGTGCATGCCGGCGAAGAGCAGAAATACGCCCCACAAAATGAGCGGCCGGTTCACCATAGATCTGCTCTGAGTATAAATTTGATCGTGTCCACATTCATTGCCGGCTGTCACCACGCGGCTCCGTCACTTCGAGCACACGATCCGCGCTGACGTCATGCAGCAGCTGCTTCGTGCCCGATGGCCAGCGGATCTCGATTTCCTTGATCACGCCCGATTTGCCCAGGCCGAAATGCACGCGCGGATCGCTTGATGCCGCATAGCCGGTGCTGGTCGTCGCTTCGTTGTAGAGCTTCCTGCCATCGTCCGTAGTCACCCGAATTTGCGCGCCAAGGCCCATCCGGTTGCTTCTGGTTCCAACCAGCTTCAGCAGGATCCAGTGATTAGTGGTTTGGGTGACGTTTCGGAAGATGCTCACCGGGGCGCCTAAGGCAGTCACTACCAGGTCCATTCGGCCGTCATTGTCCAGGTCCCCATAGGCAAGCCCGCGATGCGGCGCCGGCCGGGTAAAATCCGTCCCTGCAGTGGCGCTCACATCCTCAAATTGCCCGTTCCCCAGATTGCGAAAGACCGAGTTCGGCTCCGCATATTTGAAGTGCCGGGAGATCTCTTCGATGTTGTCCATCACGTTGCTGCGGGCCACCACAAGGTCCTTCCAACCGTCGTTGTCCAGATCGACTACCCCATTAGACCAGCCCGACATCAGTCTGGTCTCGGCCCCAATCCGGCTCTGTTCGCTTGCGTTCAAAAATTGCCCATTCCCCTGGTTGATGAACAACGGAAAGGTCTCATTCTCGATCGCCGTGTGCCACAGATCCGGCAGCCCATCATTATTGATGTCCCTGAAATCGACCCCCATCCCCGCCAGGGCGACTCCCTCTTCGTTATAGGCAACGCCTGCCTGAAGACCCACCTCCTCAAACCGCTTTCCTCCCACGTTATGGAAAAGCAGGTTCGGGCTGTTGTCATTAGCCACAAACACATCGAGAAATCCGTCGCCGTCATAATCGGCGAACACCACACCCATCCCTTTCCCCAGCACGCTCGAAACCCCGGTTTCCGCCGAAACATCGGTGAACGTTCCGTCTCCGTTGTTGCGGTAGAGGGTATTGGGAAGCGGCGCGAAGCTGCCCGGATGGCAGTATCCGCGGCCGGCGGTCAGGCCCGTGCACTCAGGCTCGTAGCGCGGATCCCACAGCACGTAATTCACCACGAACAAGTCCAGCAGTCCGTCGTTGTTGTAGTCGAACCAGCCTGCCGCAACCGACCACATCTTGCGCCCTTCGTGCACGGCGCCGCTCACACCCGCCTTCGCAGTGACCTCACTGAATGTGCCGTCGCCGTTGTTATGAAAAAGCTGGTTTCCATTCACATTCGCCAGAAACACGTCCGGCCGGCCGTCGTTGTCGTAATCGCCAACCGCAACGCCCATCCCGTAACCCGCTCCAGCCAGTCCGGATTGTTCCGTCACATCCGTAAACGTTCCATCGCCATTGTTGTGGTACAACCGGTTCCAGTATTTGGCGCCGGTCTTAACCAGCGACGGCATCTCGGCGCCGTTGACCAGGTAAATGTCGAGCCGCCCATCACCGTCGTAGTCGAACAGCGCAACGCCCGCTGGCATGGTTTCCGGTTGGTGCTTCTCCGGCGTGGGGCTGTTTTCGAATACGAAATGCACGCCCGCGTTCTGGGCGATGTCTTCGAACCGGATTGGCGCAATCGCCGCGGCGGGTCCATGCGCGGGCAGCCGGGTTGCAGCCACAGTCAGTGCGCTGGCAGCAAGAAAGCGGCGGCGATTCATGGTAGTCAAGACGATTCTTTTTGAGGGACGACCCAGCGATTCATTCTAAATCGGCGAGCACAAATCGAGGGCTCAGATACGAATGGCACCACTGCTCAGCAGTGATGCCATTCGGTTAA
>Ga0335071_10004664_pt1 | contig 14317 bp, 11 predicted proteins | sample Lox_Sample_15_FD_206724 | JGI IMG/M metagenome (GOLD analysis project Ga0335071, IMG submission 206724) | Soil microbial communities from Loxahatchee National Wildlife Refuge, Florida, United States - Lox_Sample_1.5 | ecosystem: Environmental > Terrestrial > Soil > Wetlands | place: USA... | reverse complement strand
TCGCGCTGAGCGCGCTTGCGGCGACGACGGCAGGTGTCCTGCTCAGCGGCTTCTCGGCCGGCGGCGACGCCAGCATCGCCACCCCGTACCTCTGGAACGGCCTGACCGCCGTCCTGATCGGCGGCACGGCGTTCGGCCGGCAGGGCGACTACACGCGCACGGTGATCGGGACGCTGTTCGTGGTCGTGCTCAGCCAGGTGATGGCCGGCTACGGGCTCAGCTACGCCGACCAGAACATGCTCTTCGGGGCGCTGATCGTCGTCATCGTCAGCCTCTACAGCCGGGAACGGCGGCTGCGGGACCAGATCTGAGCCGTGAGCGGCGTCTACGTGCAGCCCGAGCAGGCGATGCAGCCCGAGGGGCCTGTCGCCGAGCCGCTCGTGCGGACGGTCGAGCTCGCGAAGGCGTTCGGGCCGACGCAGGCGCTCCGCTCGTGCTCGTTCGAGCTGCTGCCGGGCGAGGTGCACGCGATCATCGGTGAGAACGGCTCCGGCAAGAGCACGCTCGTAAAGGTGCTCTCGGGCGTCCACCGGCCCGACCGGGGAACGGTCGAGCTCCCCAACGGCAAGATCGGCGCGGCGCGCTCACCGGCCGCCGCGTTGAAGGCCGGGATCGTGCCTGTGTTCCAGGAAGTGCTCGTGGTCGGCCCGCGCTCGGTATACGACAACGTGTGGATCGGGCCGCAGCGGCCGTGGAGCGGCAGACTCCGCACGAGCGCGGAACGGCGCCGCGTCAGCGAGCTGTTCGAGGAGCTGCTCGGCGAGGCGCCGCCGCTCGACATGCCCGTCGAAGAGCTCTCGCTGAGCGACCGGCAGGCGTGCGCGATCGTGCGCGCGTTGATGCGGAATCCGCGTGTGCTGATCCTCGACGAGGCGACCTCCGCGCTCGACGTCGCGACGCGCGACCGTCTCTTCGAGGTCGTCGCGCGGCTCGCGCACGACGGCGTCGGCACGATCTTCATCTCGCACCGGATGGACGAGATCGAGGAGATCGGCGATCGGATCACCGTCATGCGCTCCGGCAACACGGTTGCGACGGTCGGACGGGGCGAGGCCACCATGCGCGAGCTCGTGCGCCTGATGACCGGCGCCGAGCACCTCACCGGCGAGGCGGCCGGCCCGCGGATCGCTGCCGCGCACGGAGACATCGTGCTCGCCGCGCGCGGGCTGCAGCTGCGTCCGGAGGCGGCGCCGTTCGACTTCGAGGTGCGCGCCGGCGAGCTCGTCGGCGTCGCCGGGCTCGAGGGCCACGGGCAGGACGATTTCCTGCACGCGCTGCGCGGCGCCGGCGCGCAGTCGGGCGAGGTCCAGATCCTCGACGAAGCCAACGTCCGCTCGCTGCGCTCGCCCCACGACGCCCTCGGGCGCGGCGTCGCGTACGTGCCGCGCGAGCGCCGGGCCGAGGCGCTGTTCCCGACCCTGTCGATCCACTCGAACTTCGCGCTCCCGACGCAGCTCGCCGACGCGTCCGGCGGCATCCTCCGGCCGCGGCGGGCCCAGCGCCGCTTCCGCGGCTGGATCGAGCGCCTCGGCATCAAGCTCGGCCGCCCGCGTGACAACATCGGCACGCTCTCGGGCGGCAACCAGCAGAAGGTCATCCTCGCGCGCTGGCTCGCCGCGCGGCCAAGGGTGCTGCTGCTCAACGACCCGACGCGCGGCGTCGACATCGGGGCGAAGCGCGACATCTACGCGCTCCTCGCCTCGCTCGCCTCCGAAGGGGTCGCGATCGTGATGCTCTCGACCGAGCTCGACGAGCACGTCGAGCTGATGGACCGCGTCGTCGTCTTCCGCGAGTTCGAGCTCTTCGCTGCGCTGCCACGCGACCAGGTGAGCCGCGAGGCGCTCGTGCACGCGTTCTTCGGGCGGACGGCGTAGCGATGACGGCAACCAGGACGCGGCTCGGCGAGTTCGGGGCGATGGTCGGCGGCCTGCGCCGCGAGACGGGCGAGACGTACGAGGTTGCGAGCCCGTACGACGGAGCAGCGATCGCGACCGTGCATCGCGCACGTCCGGAGGACGTCGAGCAGGCGATCGCCGCGGCGGTCGAGGCCTTCGAAGAGACGCGCCGTTTCGCCGTCTGGCGCCGCGAGCAGGTCCTCCAGCAGATCTCGTCCGGCATCGCCGCGCGGCGCGACGAGCTGGCCGAGGCGATCGCGCTCGAGGCGGGCAAGCCGCTGAAGACAGCGCTCGTGGAGGTCGACCGCGCCGCCTTCACGTTCAAGGTCGCAGCCGAGGAGACGAAGCGCATCTACGGCGAGATCGTGCCCCTCGACTGGCTGCCGGGCAACGAAGGCCGGCGCGCCGAGATCCGGCGAGTGCCGCTCGGCGTGATCTCCGGGATCAGCCCGTTCAACTTCCCGCTCAACCTCGTCGCGCACAAGGTCGCGCCGGCCCTCGCGGCGGGCAACCCGATCCTGCTCCGGCCGGCCTCACAGACGCCCGTCGCTGCGCTGAAGCTGGCCGAGATCGTCTATGCCACCGAGTGGCCGGCCGACGCCTTCGCCGTGCTGCCCTGTTCCACGGACACTGCGCGCCCGCTCGTCGAAGACTCGCGGATCAAGCTGCTGACGTTCACCGGCTCGCCCGATGTGGGCTGGGGGCTGAAGAGCCGCGCCGGCCGCAAGCGCGTCACGCTCGAGCTCGGCGGGAACGCGGCGGTGATCGTCAACGAGGACGCCGACGTCGCGTACGCCGCGGAGCGCATCGCCTGGGGCGCGTTCACGAACGCGGGCCAGACGTGCATCTCGGTGCAGCGCGTCTACGTGCACGAGTCGGTGTACGGGCGGTTCGTCGAGGAGCTCGTGCCGCGCGTCGAGGCCCTGCGCGTCGGCGACCCGCTCGACCCCGAGACCGACGTCGGGCCGATGATCGACCGCGCGAACGCCGAGCGCTTCGGCGAGTGGCTCGACGAGGCGCTCGCGGCGGGCGCGCAGCTGCTGACCGGCGGCGAGCGCGACGGTTCCGTCTGGCGGCCGACCGTCCTCGCCGGCGTCGGCGCCGAGCAACGGCTCTCGTGCGAGGAGGCGTTCGCGCCCGTGGTCGGCGTCAGCCCGTTCTCGGACGTCGACGACGCGATCGCCGCGGCAGCCGACAGCGAGTTCGGGCTGCAGGGCGGCCTCTTCACGCACGACCTGCGCGTGATCGAGAGGGCCTTCGACCGCATCGACGTCGGCGGCCTGATCGTGAACGACGTCTCCACCTTCCGGATCGACCACATGCCCTACGGCGGCGTCAAGTCGTCGGGCGCCGGACGGGAAGGCCTGCGCTACGCGATCGAGGAGATGAGCGAGCTCAAGCTCCTCGCCTTCAACACCTTCTTGCCAAACCCGTAACCGAAAGACGAGGACTCGATGAGCACCATCACGCTCCAGGACGCCAAGCAGATCGTCGCCGCCGCGCAGAAGCACGCCGAGCGGATCGGCAAGCCCCTCACCGTCGTCGTCACTGACATCACGGGCTTCCCGGTGCTCGTCGAGCGCATGGACGGCGCCCGGCCGCTCCAGACCGAGATCGCGACGGCGAAGGCCTACACGGGCGCGATCATGCAGCGCCCCGGGACGATGCTCAAGGGCTGGGAGAGCAGCGAGCCGGGCGTGTTCGGCCAGGTGTCGCGGATGGGCCACAAGCCCGTCATCGCCGCGCACGGCGCCCTGCCCGTGAAGAAGGACGGCACCGTCGTCGGCGGGATCGGCGTCTCCGGCGGGAGCGGCGAGGAGGACGAGGCGGTCGCGCAGGCGTCGCTCGACGACACCGGCTACGAGCTGGACTTTCCGGGCTTCAAGCGCGCGACTCTCGACTGAGCGGTCGGCAAACCCCGACGATCGGCGGCCGTCTCAGGTCTTGACACGCTGTCACAGAATGGAGACACTATACTGTATGCACTTTGGTGTCTGCTCGTCATCCGAAGCGGAGGGTCGATTGATGAAGAGGAACGGGACGCGCCTCGCGGCGCTGTCCGGAGTGGTGGCCCTGGCCGCCGTCGTCGCGACCGTCGCGATGGCGTCGACCTCGACCACGTCCGGGACGCTGGCGACGGCCGCCACCTGCGGGGGTATCCCCAACAAGGCCCCGAACGATCCCACGGGCATTCTCGGCACGCTGGGCCTCGACAAGAACCAGATCCACTACTACACCGGCTGGAGCCACGAGATCCAGAAGAGCGTCTGGGCCAACTGGAAGCCGTCGCACGCGGGCCCGTACAAGATCGCGATCGTGTGGGGCACCGTCCCGAACGCGTTCAACGCGTACACGATCAAGCTGATCCAGAAGGACCTCAAGGTCAGCCCGCTGATCAATACGAACATCACGGTGACGACACTGTCGTCCGCCACCGCGATCTCTGAGCAGCTGCAGCAATACGAGGCTGCCGTTGCCCAGAAGCCTGACCTGATCATCTTCGACCCGGCCTCGCCGACCGCGGAGACGCCCTACATCGAGCAGGCGGGCAAGCAGGGCATCCCAACCGTGGCTGTCTTCAACGCGACCGATTCTCCGTATGCGGTCTCGATCGCCTCGAACGCCTACCTGTCGGCGGCGACCGTCGCCTCGCAGATGGCGAAGGACCTCGACGGGCAGGGCAACGTGCTCGAGGTGCTCGGCACGCCGACGGCAACGACGACGATCGACGAGCGGTCGGCCTGGCAGTCGGTCTTCAGCAGCTGCCCCGGCATCAAGCTCGTCGGGTCGGCGACCGGCTTCTACTCGACGGCAATCGCCAAGACGGTGGTGCTGCAGTGGCTCGCGACGCACCCCGGAAACGTCGACGGCGTCATGCAGACGGCCGCGATGGCGCAGGGCGTCCTCCAGGCGTTCCTGCAGGCCGGCAAGCCGGTGCCCGTCATCGGCCAGGTGCAGGCCGAGAAGTCGGTGATGGGGTACTGGAAGGCGAACCAGGCCAAGGGCTACAAGCTCGCGGTAGACGTCGCGGGCGCGGACGACATGGCTGACCTCATCAGCCGCGTGACGCTCCGCATCCTCGCCGGCCAGGGCCCGAAGGTGAACACCTACCCCTGGAAGTTCGTGACGCTCCCGATCGCGACGCTGAGCAACCTGACGTCGTCCAGCTGGACGCCGGACACGGCCGGCGCGATCTCGGCGCCGAAGAGCACCTGGTACACGAAGGCCGAGCTCGACCGGCTCTTCACCCACCCGAAGCTCACCAAGGGCACGCGCGGCTGAGAAGCCGCCGGGAGCCGCGCCCGCCGGCTTGGGGCGGGCGCGGCTCCCTCTCTCGTTCTCGCTTAGGCGCTCGGCGCGTCGCCGCGGCGGCGGTCGAGCTTGAACGGCAGCTCGACGACCCGGGCGCGGATCTCGCGCTGGTCCGTGCCGGGCCGGCCCCAAAGGACGGTGACTGCCGTGTCCGCCTCCGCCACGGCGCGGTCGAGGACGCAGAGCGAGATCATCGCGCGCAGGTTCGCGCTGACTGTGCGCCCGCTCGAGACCCCGCGAGGCTCGCCGGCGACGAGCACCTGGTCGAACGCGGTGCCGCCTGAGCGGCGGGGCAGGTCCATCTGATCCGGGACCTCGCCGTCGCCGAAGAGCGCCGCGAACACGCCGACGACGTCCTGCGGTTCCCAGACGAGGCCGACGAGCCGCCGGTGCGGGCCGCCCTCGGCGGCATCGGCCGCCAGCGCGTCGCGCCCGAGGAAGTCGTGCCCGGGCAGGCGGCCGCTCCGCGGCGTCCAGTTCAGCTCGCCCGGCGTGCGGAAGTAGTCCTCGACGGAGCTCGCGACGAAGCTGCCGCCGAGCGAGCGCCGGCGGAACAGCTTCGGGGCGCCGGGCGTCCCGATTGAGGCGGCCAGGTAGTCGCGGCCGTTCGTGGCGATGCCGGCCTCGATGTGCTGCACGCCCTGGGCGCGCAGGCCGAGCTGCCGGATGCCGAAGTCGGCGCCGTGGTCGCGGATCGCCGCCCAGACGGCGTTCGCATGCTCGGCCGGCCCGTGCAGCTCGTACCCGAGCTCGCCCGAGATGCCGGTCCGGAGCACACGCACCGGGATGCCGTCGAGCGCGACGGCGCAACTGCGGCTGAAGGCAATGTCGCGGAGGCTCTGCCCGGCGACGCGCTCGAGGACATCGAGCGAGCGCGGGCCTTGCACGCCGATGATGAACCGCTCTGGCGTCACGTCCGCGACGTCCGCGTCGAAGGTGCTCCGCTCGAGCTGCCAGACGAGCCACTCCGTGCTGCCGGCCGTGAAGAGGAAGTCCTCCTCGCCCGTCCGCCCGAGAACGCCCTCCGACGCGACGCGCCCCTGGTCGTCGAGCTGGACGTGGTGCTTCAACCGGCCGATCTCGAAGGAGGCGAGGTTCGCCATGCCCAACCACTGCAAGAACGGAAGTGCCTCCGGCCCGCGGATCACGAGTTGGCTCAGCGCCGACCAATCGCCGACGTAACAGCTCTCGACGTGCGCCCGGCTCTCCTCGACCCAGTCGGTGAACTCGGTCGGCAGGAACATCGCCGCCCATTGGCCGTGTCCGCCCTTGCCGTTCTGCTCGTCCTGCGCGGCCGCGGCGGGACTGAACATCGCCGGGCGCTCGATGTCGAACGGGCCGTCCGGAGCTCCCTTGACCGCCTCGTAGATCTGGCGCTGCTTCGCCGTGAAGGGATGCACCTCTCACCTCGCTCGTCGGGAGGCACATACTGTATACAACCGACCGCGGGGGCGATCAGGCGAGTAGGGCACGCACGAGGTGCAGTGCGACCACCGCCGCCCGCGGCCGGATCGCGGCCGGCTGCCCAGAGAAGACGAATTCGCGCGAGCGCTCGCCATCAGGGCCGACGGCATGCAGGTGGAGTCGCGTGGCACCGCCGCCCGGCGCGGCGAGCCCGCTCACCCCCAGCGCGACGTCCACACCGAGCTCGGTCCGTGCAGCACCGGCCAGGGTTGCGGCTGAGGCGTTCGAGACGCCGAGCCGGCGTCGGGCGAGCTCGTCGCTTCCCGTTGCGATCCCTCCGACGGCGACGCCCGGAGCGCCCTCGACCGCAAGCAGGCGCGTCGCCACGAGGCCGGCGGTCCCGATCTCCGCCGTTCCGATCGTCAGGCCACGCGTCCGGCAAAGCGCGATGACGTGCTCCTCCACCGTTCGTTCGTCGCGGCCGTAGACGTAGGAGCCGAGCGGGCCGATGAATCCACGCTCGAGCTCGTCGGCGCGCGCCTCCGCGCCCAGCTCGACGACCAGGTCGACGTGGATCTCGTAGTCGCGCGCGCAGATCGTCACCTCGACTCCGTCTCCGTCGCCGCCCGCGTCGGCGAGCGCCCCTGCGACCGCAGATTCCGTCACACCGAAGAGGCGGAAGACGCGGCGTCCCGGCGGGTGCGTACGGGCAAGCAGCCGGTGGAACGGCTCCGTCGTCAGCGCGTTCGGCCACAACCGTTGGAGCTCGGTTGGAGGCCCGGGCAGGACGACGACGATCGGAGCTCCCTCACGCGCGACCAGCAGGCCGGGCGCCGTTCCGGCGAGACCGATCGAGAGGGCGCCGTCGGGCTTCGTCGCCTGCTTCCGCGCGCCGCGCGCGAACTCCGCGTAGTCGCGGCCCGATCGCTCGGCAGCCGCTCGCGAGACCGCCTCGATCTCCCGCTCGAGCTCCGGGTCGACATGCGTCGACAGCCCGAGCGCCTTGGCGACGACCTCCACGGTGCGATCGTCGTGCGTCGGGCCGAGGCCGCCCGAGACGAAGACTGCGTCGGCGGCGCCGAGCGCTTCCCGGAGCGCGGCCTCGAGCTCGAGCGGGTCGTCGCCAACGATCGAGATGCGGATCGGCTCGAGACCAAGCCGGAGCGCTTCGCGGGCGAGGTAGGGGCCGTTCAGGTCGGTGCGCTCGCCGCGGACGAGCTCGCTGCCGGTGACGACGCAGATCGCACGGGGGCGGCCGCCTTGCACCGGCGCATCCTATGTCTCGCGTGGGGCTTCGTGTACTGTATTCAGTATCCAAGATAGGATCCATCAACCGAGTCATTCGCAACCTGCGGGCCGGAAGATGTCGAGCTTCCGCGAGCTGCTGGCGGCGCCGGGACGTTTCGCCGTGGCAGCGGAGGTCGTCACGAGTCGGGGCATCCATGAGAGGGGCGACAAAGTGCTCTCGTACGTGCACGACCTCGCCGACGCGGGGCGCGTCGATGTCTTCTCGATCACCGACAACGCGGGCGGGAACCCGATGGCCGCGCCGTTCTCCATCGCCGCCGGCCTGATCGCGCGAGGCGTCGAGGTGAGCGTCCACGTCGCGACGAAGGACGCAAACCGCAACCTGCTCGAGAGCCGGGCGTGGGGGCTCGCTTCCGGCGGCGTGCGCAACGTGCTCGCGCTGTCCGGCGACTATCCGGTGCGCGACGAACGTGCGATGGCGGCGCCGGTGTTCGACATCGACTCGGTCGGTTTGCTGGCGATGCTCGACGAGATGAACCGCGGCACCCGCCAGGAGGGAGTGGCAACCGACCTCTTCCTCGGTTGCGTGGTCACGAACCACAAGCGGCATGAGCGAGAGGTCGTGCCGCAGTACCTCAAGCTGCGAAAGAAGGTGCGTGCCGGCGCCCGCTTCGTCGTGAACCAGGTGGGGTGGCACGTGCGCAAGGACGACGAGCTGCTGCGCTGGATCAAGCGCGAGTCGCTTCCCGTTTCCGTTCTCGCGAACGTCTATCTGCTGTCGCGCGGTGCGGCGCGCGTGTTCCACCGGGGCCGGATCCCCGGGGTCGTCGTCACCGACGAGCTGCTCGCGGTCTGCGAGCGCGCCGCCGCCTCCCCGGACAAGGGCAGAGCCTTCTTCGTCGATCTCGCCGCCAAGCACGTGCGCGTCGCCCGCGGCCTCGGGTTCGACGGCGTCTATCTGGGCGGTCATATGACCGCGGGGACGTTCACCGAGATCCTTGACCGCGCGGACGCCTACGGGCGGGACGACTGGCACGCGCTCGCGCGCGACCTCCGCTATCCCTCGCCGGGCGAGTACCACTACTTCGAGAAGGACGCCGTGACCGGACTCTCGACCTCGACCCCGGCGGCGCGCCGCCCCCGCGACCTGCGCGTGCCGCTGCGCTACCGCGTCAGCCGACGGATCCACGAAGCGGTCTTCGCCGACGACGCGCCGCTGTTCGACGCAGGCAGCGCCGTCTACCGCGCGGTCGACCGAGGCCCGCGATCGGTCCGCAAGGCGCTTCACGTCCTCGAGCAGACGGCGAAGGTGCCGATGTTCCACTGCCGTGATTGCGGCGACTGCTCGCTGCCGGACATCGCGTACGTCTGCCCCGAGTCGATGTGTGCGAAGAACCAGCGCAATGGCCCTTGCGGCGGAACGCGCGACGGCCTTTGCGAGGTCTACGACACCGAGTGCATCTGGTCGCAGGCCTACGAGCGTCTGAAGGCCTATGGCGAAGAGGGTTCGATGCTCGATGGCGAAGTCGTCATCAAGGACAACGCGCTCGCCCGTACGAGCGCGTGGGCGAACACGTTCCTCGGTCGCGATCACCACGCGGCGAGCCGCGCCGAAGGCGACGGACATGCCGCCTGAGAACGACGTCGCGCGCCTCGTCGTCTCGTGCCGGGACCGGCATGGGATCGTCGCCGCGATCTCCTCGACGCTTGCCGACTTGGGCGCCAACATCGTCACATCGGCGCAGCACTCGACTGATCCCGAGAACGGCATGTTCTTCCTGCGCCTCGAGTTTCACCTGGATGGGCTCGCAGCGTGCCTGCCGCAGGTCGAGGAACGACTCGCGGACGTCGCCGAGCAGTTTGCGATGACGTGGCGCCTGTCGCTCGCGAACCGCCGCAAGCGCGTCGCCATCTTCGTCTCGAAGCAGGACCACTGCCTGTTCGACCTGCTCTTCCGGTGGCAGCGCAGCGAGTTGCCGATGGAGGTCGACTGTGTGATCTCCAACCATCCCAACCAGGAAGTCGCCGTGACGGCCCTCGGCGTTCCGTACCACCACCTGCCGGTCACACGCGAGACGAAGGCCGGCGCCGAACAGGCGGCTCTCGACCTGCTCGCGGGTCGCGTCGACCTCGTGATCCTGGCCCGCTACATGCAGATCCTCTCGCCCGAGTTCCTCGGCGCGATCGGTGCGCCGGTGATCAACATCCACCACTCGTTCCTGCCGGCCTTCGTCGGGCAGAACCCGTACGCCCGCGCGTACGAACGCGGCGTCAAGCTGATCGGCGCGACCGCGCACTACGCGACGCCCGATCTCGACGAGGGGCCGATCATCGAACAGGACGTCGAGCGCGTGTGGCACGTGCACACCGCTGCAGACCTGACGCGCGTCGGCCGGGACATCGAGCGACTCGTGCTCGCGCGTGCCGTTCGCTGGCACCTGGAGGACCGTGTCCTCGTGCACGGCAACCGCACGGTCGTCTTTCTGTCGTAGGTATCTCGTCGAGCTGTCGCCGCGCGCATCAAACGTCTTTCTCGGGGACCGTCGATTCCTCTGCCGGCCGTCCCCTCGCGGCGAATTTGGCTTATTTACTATGGGCCGGGCAGGTCTCGAACCTGCGACCTTGGGATTAAAAGTCCCCTGCTCTACCAGCTGAGCTACCGGCCCGCGAGGAGTACGCTCCTCGGATGGGCAAAGGGTACGCGGAGGGGAGCGCTGTCGAGGAGCGGCAGGCGGCGCTCGAGCGCGGCGACGACCCGGATGCGCCGTTCAGCTCGGGCCGGATTGCGGTCTACGGCTCGACCGGCGACGACCCGGAGCAGCATTTCCTCGGCTGGCTCGGTGATGTCGATCCCGACGCGCTCTTCGCCTCCGGCGCGGCGTGGGGGATCAAGACCGTGCGCTTGAAGAGCTAGCCGCGCGCGAGCTGGGGGCTCGTCAGCGTCACCGACGTGCCGGGGTTCACCCGGTTCACGAGCCGCACGTCGACCGTGTAGCCCGCCTGCCCGAGCGTCGTCTTCGGCAGCGCGATCGTCGCCGGTGCGGCGCCGCCGTTCAGCTGGCCGCGCGTTGCGACGACCGGCGTGCCGTTCGCGCCGACGAGCGTGGCGACGTAGAGGCAGTCGCGCGTGCAGCCGAGCTGGAGCGTGACCGGGACTCCGGAGCTGAACGACGTGGGGTAGCTGACGGACGTCGGCGCCGCCGGGGTGGCGAGGCCGGGACAGACGGCGGTCCCGCGCTGGGCGGCGGACGCGGCGGCTGCCACGGCCGCGGCGGACGCCTTCGCGGCGCCGGCTGCGTCGTAGAGCCCCGACGTCCCCTCCACCGATGCGTTGTCGGCGATGTGGTCGAAGACGACCCCGGCCACGTCGGGCGAGCACTCGTTCGCCGTGATCGCAGCGGTGTACGCCGAGGAATCGGCGGTGGGAGAGGAGACGCCGTCGATCAAGAGCGGGGGCAGCGTCCCGAACGCCTTCGTCAGCGCCGAGACGTTCGGCGCCGTCCAGCTCGTCGCCGAGGACGTGAGGGCCGGGCGGAACGCGACGACGTCCCCCGCGATTCCCACGCGGCCGAGCGCGGCGACGGTCCCCTTCGGCGCGAGTGAGCCGTCGATCAGCGGCCCGACCGCGACGTCCGGCCGGACTGCGTGCACCGCCTGCGCGATCGCGTCGAGGCTTGTCGTGTAGGCGGACGCGGTCGCGGCGGTCGGCGAGGGCGAGAGCACGAGGTAGCGCAGCGACGGCGCCTGCTGTGCGAGCGACGCTGCGTACTGCGCGATCTGTGCCGTCGTCGTCGGGTCGGCCGGGGTCGTGCCGGCGTTCAGCTCGACGAGCTCGGAGAGGCTTGCCGGCATCGACGCGAGGGCGCCGACGAGGCCCGGGTCGGGCACTGTCGAGGCGGCCGGCCACGCGACGCCGAAGCGGACGAGCCGCAGGCCGAGCGCCTGGACGAGCGAGAGCTGCGACGGGTCGTCGAGCCCGGCGCCGACGGCGAACGCCGGCTGGCCCGGCACCGCCTTCGCGACCGCTGCGAGACGCCGGGCTGCCGACGGTGCGGCGGTGGCGCCGACGCGCACGACCGGCAGCGCGTCGAACTCGGTTCGGTTGCCGAGCCAGTCGGTCGCCGTCACGTGCACGCCGTAGATGCCTGCCTGCTTCGGCGTCCACACGACCGTGTGCCAGCCGCCGTCGAGGGACAGCGACTTGGTCGGCCCGGCCGCGCTCTGGAGCTTCACGGTCGCAGGCTTCGACAGCCAGAACCTCACCTGCCCGACGCCCGCGTTCGCAAGCTGGAACGCCGGCGGCTCCTTCTCGTAGGCGGCAAAGCGGGTGGCCGCGTCGGTGAACCGCGGATCGGTCTTGGCGAGCTTCTTCAGCAGCGAGACGACGAACTCGTGGTAGCTGACGGGCGAAGGCTCGTCCGGCAGCGCGTAGTACGACCAGTACCCCGTGTCGAACCGGGGGATCATCGCGTACGCCGCAGTTGCCATGCGCGCCGCGAGCGCAGCGGCCGCGGCGTCGCCCGACGCCTGCGCAAACGACTGCAGCGACAGCGTCGCCTGCAGCTGCGCGTTGAAGACGACGAGCGAGCTGAACCCGTAGAGCTTGATCCACGGCCCCGACGAGACGGCGGTGACGAGCCGCTTCGGGATCAGCCGCTCCGCGGCGGTCGCCTCGCTCATGTACGCCTTGCTGCGATCGGTGACGAGCGCCGCGGCGCCGGCGAACGCCTGCGCGGCAACCGCCTGCGCCATGCCGGAGAGCCACGGCGCCCGGCCGCCGCCGAAGTCGAAGTCGTACTCCCAGCCGATGCCGCCGCCTTTCTGGTAGACGCCGCGCTCGATCAGCGCGTCCGCGAGCGCCTGCGTGCCCTCGACGTCGCCGGCGGCGACGCGTGCGTTCAGCGCGCCGAAGTCGGCAAGCGGGTGGAAGCGGAAGCAGTAGCCCGCGTAGTAGCGGTAGACGAGGCCGTCGGAGTCGGTGTAGTCGGTGTGGTCGGCGGGAGCCCAGTGCGCCGAGAAGTAGTCGTCGTTCGCCTTCAACGCGCCGTAGAGCGCGAGCGCGCGCGGCAGCGTCAGCGCGGCGCGGAACGACGCAGCCTCGTCGAGCGCGACACGCACGTGGTAGCCCCGCCCGTTGGGGAGCGTGCGGATCAGGTGCGCCGCGCGCGCGATCTCGGCACGCGCAGAGCTCGCGGTCGCCGCGTCGATCCGGCCTGCGGACCGCGCGCTTCGCAGCTTCGCAAGCGCGTGCAGCTCTGCCGACGTCACGCTGTCCGCGCGCGCCCCGCGAACAAGGAGGAGCGACGCGGAGAGCAGTGCGAGACAGACGAGAAGACCCCCCTTCACGTTCGTCACGACAACAGTGTTGCAAGGGTCCTAGTCGGACTGCTCCCGTTCCCAGTCTTCGAGCAGCCGCTCGACGTGGTGGCGCTGCGCGTCGTTGAACTGCATCAGGGCGAGCAAACGGCGTGCCTCTGCGGGATCGTCGTGCGCGATCGCCGCCTCGAGCCGCTCCCGCTGCGGCGAAGGCTCGCGGAGCTGGCGGCGCAGCCAGCGGAGCAGCGAGACGCTCGTCACAGCCGCTTCACCCAGATGCCGTAGGCCCGGTCGGTTGCAAACCCGACGCGTTCGTAGAGCTGCGGCGCGCCCGTCGGGTTCTCCGGCTCGACCTTCAGCCCGACGTGCGTCGCCCCTCGAGCAGCATAGGTGCGAAAGGTGTGGTGCAGCAGCGCGTTTGCGAGCCCGCGGCCGCGCTCGCCCTCGGCGACGACGAGGTCCTTCACCCAGCCGCGCCCCTGCCGCTCGCGCCAGTTGAGCGCGCACGCGACGAGCGCGCCGTCCCGTTCGGCGAGGAACCAGAGCCCGGGGTCGAAGTCGTCGTGGTCCGTCATCCACGCGAGCCAGTCCTCGTGCGTGCGCGGCACGTACGTCGCGTCCCAGGCCGTGTACGCGTCGTCGAGGAGCGCCTGCACCCGAACGCCGTCTGCGTTCTCGTAGGTGCGCACCAGCACGCCGTCGGGCCACTGCGCCTCCGGCAGCTCGCCGTCGAGCGGCTTCCACATGCGCCAGACGCCCCCGTGCCGGGTGAATCCTGCGCGCTCGACGAGCGCCAAGAACGGCACGTCCGCGTCCGCGACCACCGTGTGCAGCTCGGCGAGCCCGCGCTCCCGTGCGCGGGCCGCAACGGTCTCGAAGAGGGCGTCGGCCTCGGCCCGGTCGGCCGCCGCGAGCTCGAACGTCCCGGTCTCGTCGAGCGCGGCATACCCGGCATCCGTCAGATAGCGGTCGACGACGGCGGCGCTCCAGCGCTGCTCGAGATCGCTGCGGGCGACCTCGGAGATGCCGAAGGCGGCGCGGCTCTGCGCGCTCAGGAGCTCGTATGCGAGCTCGAGGTCGTCGGGGGTCGCGGACCGGATCTCCACTGGCGGCAACGGTACTGGGCTAGGTGGGCAGGCGTG
>Ga0335071_10004663_pt1 | contig 14321 bp, 14 predicted proteins | sample Lox_Sample_15_FD_206724 | JGI IMG/M metagenome (GOLD analysis project Ga0335071, IMG submission 206724) | Soil microbial communities from Loxahatchee National Wildlife Refuge, Florida, United States - Lox_Sample_1.5 | ecosystem: Environmental > Terrestrial > Soil > Wetlands | place: USA... | reverse complement strand
GGCTCCGCCGAACAGCCGAAGCGAAAACACTAGATACACATCCCGATTGTTGCATTGTTGTTATCAGTCGGAAAAGGCTCGATTGTCCCACCGTCACCCCGGCGGCCCGGCAACCGCGACCAGACCACCCCCTTTTCCCTCCCCCTCCCCCAATGGAGCATATACGAAATGAAGCGGCCGTCCGACGGTTGGGAAGGGTGCTGAAGAGCATCGTCCCGGCAAGACAATGGACCTCCCTGAAAGAATTCGTTGCCCGCCATTTTCTTGCCCGCAATCTCCGCCTCTTGGCGACCCTGTATGGGTCCGACAAATGGGGGGAGCATTGGTATGCCCGGCATTACGAGCGGCATTTTTCATCCCTACGGAAAGAAAAGATCGTGCTGCTCGAGATTGGGATCGGCGGGTACAACGATCCCCATGCCGGCGGGGCGAGCTTAAGAATGTGGAAACACTATTTCCCACACGGGCGCATCTACGGGATCGATGTTTTTGACAAGAGCCCTCACAATGCGCCCAGAATCCGGACGTTTGTTGGGGATCAATCCGACGAACACTTCCTTCGGCGGGTAATTTCGGAGATCGGAAGGCCCCAGATCGTGATTGATGACGGCAGCCACATCAACAGTCACGTGATCAAGAGCTTCGAAGTGCTCTTCCCGCTGCTGGCCGACGACGGGATTTACGTCATAGAAGACGTCGCCACCTCATACTGGCCCACCTTTGGCGGAAGCAATGAAGACATTCCCTCCGCCCCGACGAGCATGAATCTAATGAAAAAGCTCGTGGATGGGCTGAATCACAAGGAATTCCTGCGCCGCGATTATAAACCGACTCTTTTCGACGAGCACATCGTCTCCATGCATTTCTACCACAACCTCGTCTTTTGCCATAAGGGTCCCAATGCGGAAAAAGGATCCAGGCAGCTGATGGACGTTTCGACGGCGTAGGTTCGGAATCCTCGTTCGCGCCTTGCCGGAACCGCGTGAAGATAACGACCGAGGAATTCCAAGTCCTGCATCGCTCGGCCTCACACCCGGCCGTGCCACCGCCCCGCCGACAACGGCTTCCCCAGGAAGGAGCAGTGTGACGAATCCTTCGTCCGGCCCAGAGCCCGACCCACCCCCGCCGCTCCGAATCTGGATTGACCTCTCCGGCCATGGTCACTGGTACCGGCGGGAGTTGGAAGGCCTCCTCGAGGCGATGTCGCGGTCCCGGAGTCCGGATGCCGTTCTGGCGACCAGCGGCGAGACCGCGCACTGTGCGCTGCGCATCGAGGGCTGCCCGCAACTCAACCGGACCAGTGCGTTGGCTTGTCTGCGACGGCGCCAGGGGAAATCGCCCCGCGAATTCATCTGGGATAGCAGCGATTTGCCCACCGGGAGTCTGCCCGGATTCTACGTGTCATTGCCGTCCTATATGTATGACCCAAGGCGCCACCGGGCATTTGGTCTGCCGATTCGATGCAATGAGGTGATTCGCCCCTACGATTTGAGCGAGGCGAAGTTTCTCTACGGCTTTTTCGGAGCCATCACTTCCGGAGTGCGCGGACGGATGGTGGCGGCCCTGCGGTCGCAAAATGGCGAACCGGAAGGGATGATTGAGACCCGGGATTCAATCTGGCATCAGATGTTCGATCGCAGCGGTCTGCAGGCGAAGGTCGACTACGCGGAAACCATGCGTCGCTGCCGCTTCAACCTGTGTCCGCGCGGGAACGTCCTGGCCGGAGCTGGTTCGAGGCTGTATGAAACCATGCAGGCCGCGCGCGTGCCCGTGATCATCAGTGACTGGATGACCCTGCCCGACGGGGTTGATTGGAGTTCCTGCGCCGTGCGGGTGCGGGAACGCGACCTTGCACGCATTCCCCAGATCCTGCGCGCGCATTCGGAACGGTGGGAGGAAATGGCGATCAATGCCCGTCGCGCCTGGGAGGCGCATTTCAGCGAGGAAGCCGTGCTGGGAGAGTTGGGCCGGCAGATGCGGACGCTGCTGCAGTGGGACGGGGAGGAAAGGCTCACGACCCGATTAAGCGGCGGCTGGCGCGTGGCCCTGGGACTGGTGAGTTGGAAGGCCCGGCAGTACAACACCCGCGCCCTGAAAATGCGCGCCCGCTGGCGCGGCCGGTTCAAGAAAGCTTGAAGGAGGTTCTTTTGACCGAGGACGGTCTCAGAGCCCTGCGTCGCTCTTCGCGCTCCGCCGGGCACCAGCCTTCGTCCATTGGACTACGGCCGGCGGGCCATGCTTCGCCCTCCGGGGACGGACCGCCGTGCCGTGCGAAGCCCGAAGGGCGAACATCAAGGATTTCGCCGCCGGGCGTGTTGGTGGAACTGACGGAGGCGGCCGGCAAGCAGGGCCTCCTTTGGGGCGCGCGACCAGCGTTTCAGCTGGCCTTCGCGGCGAACCGCCGAACCCTCGTCCGCCGTTTCTTCGGCATACGCAACGCGCCGCGGCGGATATCGCCGCGTAAAATCTGCTCCCAAACCGGCCAGGTGCGCGGTGAACCGCGAATCAAGGCCGTTCGTGTGGCCGACATAGTAGTGCCCGCCGGCACATTCCAGAATGTAGACACACCACGCCCTGACCGTGGGATTGGTTGTGCCCTTCGACGCGCCTCGTCAAGGGGCTAGCTCAGAGCACCATTCGACTCGCGCCAGCCGGGGCCCGCCATGAGCGAGCGCCGCCAGCGCGAGTCGAATGGTGGAGGTGAGGGGAGTTGAACCCCTGTGCCCCGTGCCTTCACCCGCCGCGTCTACCTGCGTAGCGCCTTTTTGATCTCGCCGGCGCGCCGCGAAGACGCGCGCTGCACGCCGGCCAGTGCCCGGATGAAGGTACGGCGGCGCCGTCGGACATGGCCGGCGCCACTATGCCTGCTGTCGTCGCTCCGTCCGGCCAGCAGGCGTCGCCGGGGGAACGTCACTGCGGATTAAGCAGCGAGAGGCATCTCTTCGTAGTTGCCTATTGTTTTTTTGAAGGCGGATTAGCGAGGGACCTTCATCCTCGACAGGCAGCGACGCGATCCAACCCGGGGTCGAATCCGGAACACCCCCATGCATGGAGCGCAAGTTCCAAGGACCAAGTCACCAGTACCAAGCGGAACCGCGCGGAGATTTGATTGGGCGCGCCAATCAAAGAACGAACCTGATACCATGGCCCCCGGTCCACCCTGACGCAAGCCCGGGCTGGAGCCGACGACGACGAGTCGCAACCCCATCCGCCGCGCGCCATATTATCGTTTCCTCCGCCGGCGTTTCGGATAGACCGGAGGTGTCAACCGGCGAGCGCCGGCCCCTCCCATCCCCTGCCGTCATGTCCCGCTCCCCTCGTCCCACCCCGCCCGCGCCCCGCGTCATCATCCGGGGCGCCCACCTCCAACTCTCCGACGCGTTCAAGGCCGCCGCCGAGGAGAAGGCCGCCCGCCTCCTGCGCCACCAGGAGCGCATCATCCGCGTGCGCCTCGACCTCGAGCACGACCAGACGCGCGCCGCGCGCTCGGCCTTCGTCGCCAAGGGCCACATCGAGATCCGCGGACCCGACCTCGTCGCGAGCGTCGCCAGCGACAGCCCGGCCAACTCGCTCGACCGGCTGATCGACAAGCTCGACCGCATGCTGCGCAAGCGCGCCACCGCCGCGATCAACCGGCGCCAGCAACTGCACCGCGTCGAAATCCCCTCCACCCTGCCGAAGGTGGCCGGCGGGTCGGGCGACTCCACCCCGCCCCTGCCCGGGATCTGAGCCCGCGCGGCGCCCCCCCCGGCCTCAGCCGCCGACCCAGGCCAGGCCGAAGTGCAGCCAGAGCGGGATCACGAGCAACCCGAGCGCGGTCGTGCCGAAGATGATCTGCGCCGCCGTGAGCGGCTGGCCGCCGTAGTGGCGCGCCAGCGCCAGCGGCATCATGCCCGAGGGCATCGCCGCCTGCACCACCAGCACGCGCTTGAGCTCGAGCGACAACGGCGCCCAGCGCGCCAGGGCCAGGAACGCCACCGGCAGCACCGCCAGCCGCAGCAGGCAGGCGCCCGGCGTCGTCCGCGCGTCCACCAGCTGCCGCGGCCGATGGAAGTAGGGCATCACGGTCGCGCCCACGATCAGCAGGCCGAGCGGAATCGCGCAGGCGCCCAGCGCCCCGACCGCGGTCATCACCACGGCGGGCGGCGTCAGGCCGGAGAGATTCAACGCCACCGCCGCCAGCAGCGTGCCGATCACCGGATTCAGCACCCGGTGCCACCCCTCGCGCAGCGACAGGCCGGAGAGCATCAGGATGCCCACGCCCCACAGCGCCAGCTCGCAGCCGAGGTTGTGCACCAGCAGCACGCCGACGTGCTCGCGGTTGAAGAGGGACTCCATGATCGGGACGGGGATGAAGCCGTAGTTCGTGATGCCGACCGTGAAGGCGAACGTGCGCAGGCCCGTGCCGACGTGCAGCCCCAGCGCCCGGCCGGCGTAATAGCCGACCGCGTAGCCCAGCACCGTCGTGCCGAAGCCGACCAGCGGCGGCCAGCCCAGGTTGGCGGGGTGGCGCAGCGCGGCGTTGCCGACCACCGCCTGCAGAATCAGGCACGGATACAGCAGGTTGACCTGCAGGCGCAGCAGGCCCGTCTCCGCTTCCTCGTCCAGCGCCCCCCGCCAATGCAGCGCGGCCCCCAGCGCGATGAGGATGAACACGGGGAGGACGATGCTCAGGAGCTGCCAGTACGCGGCCATGGGGCGGACGGGGACCCGTTCTCAGAGGCAGAAATCCGGCCGCGGCGCAATCCCGCCGGTGGGAGCCCCCGCCATCGCGCGGCCGGCGAGCCAGCCGGTCGTCCACGCCGACTGCAGGTTGAACCCGCCGGTGAGCCCGTCGATGTCGAGCACCTCGCCGGCGAAATGCAGCCCCGGCTGCAGCCGGCTTTCCATCGTGCGGAAATCGACCTCGCGCAGGCGCACCCCGCCGCAGGTGACGAACTCCTCCTTGAACAGGCTCTTGCCGTCGATCGCGAACTCGCCCGCCGCCAGCTCCCGCGCCAGCGCCGCGGCGCCGGCCCGCGACACGCCGCTCCACGCGCGCTCCGGCGGCACGCCCGCCGCCGCCGCCAGCCGCTCCCAGAGCCGCTGCGGCAGCCCGAACGGGTTCCACGACGCCACCTGCTTGCGCGGGTGCTCGCGCCCGCCGCGGCCGAGCCCGGCGGCGACCTCCAGCCCGGAAAGCGCGCCCGTCCAGCTCACCGTCAGGCCAAAACGGTAGCCGCGCTCGTGCAGCTCCCGCGCGCCCCACGCCGACAGCCTCAGGATCGCCGGCCCGCTCAGGCCGTCGTGGGTGATCAACACCGGGCCGCGCTCCCGCAGCCGCGTGCCGGCCACGCCCACCGCCGCATCCGCCACCGACACGCCCGCCAGGCCGGCCAGCCGCGGGTCGGCCACGTGGAAGGTGAAGAGCGACGGCACCGGCGGCACGATCTCGTGCCCGAAGCCGGCCGCGATCGCGAGCCCGCCGCTGCCCTGCGTCCCGCCGGTGGCGAGCAGCAGCCGGTCGCAGGCCAGCGTCCCGCCGGTCGCGAGCTCGACGGTGAAGCCCGGCCGCGCCGCCCGCACCCCGCCGCCGGTTTGCACCGCGATGCCCGCCCGTTCCGCCGCGCCGCGCAGGCAGTCCACGACGGTCGCGGAGTCGTCGGTCACCGGAAACATGCGGCCGTCGGCCTCGGTCTTCAGCGGGACGCCGTGCGCGGCGAACCAGGCCACCGTCTCGCGCGGGCCCCAGCGGTGGAGCGGCCCGCGCAGTTCGGCCCCGCCGCGCGGGTAGTGGCGCACCAGCTCCTCGGGCTCGAAGCAGGCGTGGGTCACGTTGCAGCGGCCGCCGCCGGAGATCCGCACCTTGGCCAGCGGACGCGCGGTCGCCTCGCAGATCGTGATGCGGGCCGCCGGGTTCTGTTCCGCGGCCGCGAGGGCCGCGAAGAAACCCGCCGCGCCGCCGCCGGCGACCACGATCCGCGGCCCGTTCATGCGGGGCCAACCTGCGCGGCCGGCCGCCGGATGTCGAAAATTAAACCGCCGCGGGCCGGTGGGCGCCGCGGCGGGTGAGCAGAATCCGGGGACTGCGTTCCCCGGAAAGGGGCGGTCTCAGGCGCCGCCGCCGGGCGGCGGGGGCGGAGGAGGAGGATTATTCGCGGGCGGGGGCGGAGGCGGTTCGCCGCCGGGACCCTCGCCGCGCGGGCCCCGGCCGAAACCGGGCCGCGGCATGGCGTCGAACTTCTGCTGCTGCTCGGGCGTGAGCAGCGCGCGGATCTGGTCATGGCTCGCCTTCATCAGCTCCATCATCTTGGCGCGCCGGTCCTCGCGGGAGAGAGATTCATCGCCCCTCAGGGCCTCCATCTTCGCCCGTTGATCCTGGAAGATCGCCTTGACCTTGGCGGTCTGGTCGTCGGTCAGGTTGACGGCCATCTTCAGGCGCTCGAGCATCTGCGCCGGATCCATGCGGCCGCGGCGTTCCGGACGGGCGGCGGGCTGGTCGGCGTTGGGCGCCGGGGCGGCGGCGGGGGGCGGGGGCGGCGGGGTTTCGTCCGCCGCGCGGACGGCGGGCAGGGCGGCGACGGCGATGCCGGCCGCGAGCATCAGAAGGCGAGTCAAAGCTTTCATGATTGTAAGGTTGGACGGTGGTGAGTCTTGCGGTCGGAGACCGGATACCCGCCCATGACGCCACCCGCCAGGGCCGGTTACAGGCCCGCGCCGCCCTACAAAGTCCGTGGCGATTTCCCCCCGCTGGCGGATTTACATCCCCGGCGGAATCACCCACTGTCGCGCGGCATGATCGAGGTCCAGGGCCTGACCAAAAACTACGGCGATTTTCCGGCGGTGCGGGAGCTGTCCTTCGCGGTGCAGCCCGGCGAGGTCATGGGCCTCGTGGGGCCGAACGGCGCCGGGAAGACCACCACGCTGCGCTGCTGCACCGGCGTCATCCCGCCCACCGGGGGCGCGGTGCGCATCGCGGGCGCCGACCTCGCCACCGATCCGGTCGGGGCCAAGCGCCAGCTCGCCTTCTTCCCCGACGAGCCGCGACTCTTCGACTACCTCACGGTGTGGCAGCACCTCGTGTTCATCGCGCGGCTCTACGGGGTCGCGGACTACGCCGCCCGCGCGCAGCCGCTGCTGGCGGAGCTGGAGATGGCGGACAAGCGCGATCTGCTGCCCGGCGAACTCTCGCGCGGCATGAAGCAGAAGCTGGCCATCGCCTGCGGCCTGCTGCACAGCCCGCGCGTGATCTTCTTCGACGAGCCGCTCACCGGGCTGGATCCGGGCGGGATCCGCCGGATGAAGGACACCATGCGCCGCCTCGCCCGCGAGGGCGCCGCCGTCATCCTCAGCTCGCACCTGTTGAGCATGCTCGAGGAGGTCTGCACCCACGTGCTGATCCTCAAGCAGGGGGAGAAGGTGGCGGCCGGCTCGCTCGCCGAGGTGCGCCGGCGCTTCGCCGAGCATCCCGACGCGAGCCTCGAGGACGTGTTTTTCAAGGCGACTGAGACGGCGGCGCCCGTGCCGCCGGTGCTGCCGGTTTCATGAACGGCGCCCTCGTCTACCTCCAGCTCGAGTCGCTGCGGAACGCGGTGCGCCAGCGCGTGCGCCGGTTGCGGCAGCCGCGCTACCTGGTCGGGCTCATCGTGGGCGCCGCCTATTTCTACTTCTTTTTCTTCCGCCGGGCCGCCTTCGGCGGCTACCGCGGGCGCGATTCCGCGGCGGTCGCCGGCGGGGCCGAGATCGGACTGCTGGTCACGCTCGGCTTCGTCGCGGCCATCATGTTCGGCCGGCTCGCCTACGCGTGGATCTTCTCCACCGAGCGCGCCGCGCTCGTTTTCACCGAGGCCGAGGTGTCGTTCCTGTTCTGCGCGCCCATTGCCCGCCGCGCGCTCGTGCACTTCAAGCTGCTCAAGTCGCAGCTGCGGATCCTGTTCTCCGCGCTGCTCCTCGCCGTGCTGTCCAACCGCTTCGGCATGCTCGGCGGCAGCGGCTGGATGCACGCCGTCGGCTGGTGGATCCTGCTCTCGACCGTCGAGCTGCATGGCATCGCCGCCTCGTTCACCCGCCAGCACCTGCTCGACCTCGGCTTCCGTCCCGGCCTGCGGCGGGTGCTGTTCGGCGGCGCGGGCCTGGCGGTGGCCGCCGCCGCCGCGTGGTGGGTGCGCGGCCACGTGCCGCCGCCGCCCCCGCTCGATCCGCGCCACCTCTCCCTCGTCACGGCTTATGTCCGGGCGGTCGCCGACACGCCGCCCCTGCCCTGGCTGCTGGCGCCGTTCCGCTGGGTGCTGGGGCCGTTCTTCGCCGCCGACGCCGCGGAGTTTCTGCGCGCCCTCGGGCCCGCGCTGCTGGTCCTGGCCGCGCATTACGTCTGGGTGGTGCGGGCCGAGGTCGCATTCGAGGAGGCCTCCATCGACCTGTCCCGCCGGCGCGCGGAGCGGCTGGCCGCGCTCCGGTCCGGCGGCGGCTGGCGCGGACTGGGCCGGCCGACCCGCCGGCGTTCCGAGCCCTTTCGGCTGCGTCCGGCCGGCGCGTCGGCCCCGGCCTTTCTCTGGCGCAATCTGATCTCGGCCGGGCCCTGGTTCTATCCCCGCAACTGGCTGCTGTTCGCCGCCGCGCTCCTCGCCGGGCTGGCCGCCCTGGGCGCCAGTCCCGCGCACCGGCCGTGGCTCGCCGCCGTGCAGGGCCTGACGGCCATGGCCAGCCTCTGGGTGCTTTTCGCCCTGCCGATGCTTCTGCGCCGCCACGTCCACCTGCTCTTCGAGCGGCTCGACGTCGTCAAGACGCTGCCGCTGCGCGGCTGGCAGGTGCTGCTGGGCGAGATGACGGCCCCCATCGCGATGATCACCGCCGCCGAGTGGTTGCTCCTTGCCCTGTTCGCCGTCGCCACCGGCGCGCTCACCCGCCACCTGGCCGGCACCGCGCTGGTGAGCGGCTTTGGGGCCGTGGGGATCGCCCTGCTCGTGCCGCCGGTGGCCGGCTTGATGACCGCCGTCCCCTTCGCCGCCGCGCTTTTCTTCCCCGACTGGGTCCAGACGCTGAATCAGCCGCGTGGCATGGAGGCCTTCGGGCAGCGGCTGATCTTTTTCGGCGGCTACCTGGTGGTGCTGCTGGTCGCCCTGCTGCCCGCCGCCGCGACCGCCGCGATTCCCCTCTTCCTCGTGCACTGGCTGGCGGGCGGCTGGAGCGCCGCCGTCGGCGCCGCCGCCCTCGCGGCCAGCCTCGTGCTCGTCGGCGAGCTCGCCGGCGTGGTCTGGTGGCTGGGCGGGCGCTGGGAGCGATTCGACCTTTCGCGGGAACTGCCGCAGACCTAGGCCTGTCCGCTCCGCGATGAAACTCAGCCGCCTCACCACCCTCGCCGCCGAGGTCGTCGCCGCCACCCAGCGGCGGCTGCCGGCCGACGTCCGCGCCCCGGCCAAGGCGGTGCCGGTGTGCTTCGAAACCGCGCCCGGCCCCGACCTGATCGCCGACGGCCTCGAGCCCGACATCCTCGGCCTGTTCGTCGGCCCCTCGCACGACGCCGAGCCCGGCGCGACCGACTCCGTGCCGCCGCAGATCCTGCTCTTCCTCACGAATCTCTGGGACTACGCCGAGGAGGACGTCGAGGTGTACCGCGAGGAGGTGCGCCTCACCTACCTCCACGAGCTCGGCCACTACCTCGGCTGGGACGAGTCCGACCTCGAGGCGCGGGGGCTGGACTGACCCGCCGGGCGGCCGCGATATTTTGCTGTCCGGCCGGGGGTTACTCTGCTCTTTTCATTCCGCGCCGTCCGTGGCATAGAAGTGCTTCCGTATCGATCCATTCTCCGGGAACCTCTCCGCCCCCGCCGCATCCATTCTCCCATGAAAAGAATCCTGCTGCTCGCCGCCGCGCTCTCGCTGGCCACCGCCGCCAGGGCCGCCGACTATAAGCGCGCCGATTACGTCTCCCGCCTGCAGACCTGCGAGGCGATTCTCCAAAGCATGCAGCTGTATCCCGCCAGCGCCATCCCGGCGGACGTGCTGCGCCACGCCAAGGGCCTCGTCATCGTCAACCAGCTGCACGTCGGGTTCCTCATCGGCGTGAAGGACGGCTGGGGCGTCGCGCTGGTGCGCAAGCCCAGCGGCCAGTGGAGCCTGCCGGTGTTCATCAAGGCCGGCGAACTCAGCCTCGGCCTGCAGGCGGGCGGCAAGTCCGTCGAGACGGTCTACGTGCTGATGGACGAGTCCGCGACGCGGCTGCTCTTCCAGACCCGCTTCAAGTTCGGCATGGACGCCAAGGCCGTCGCCGGCCCCCACGCCGCCGAGGCCGAGCGCTCGACGCCGGACTTCAACGCCCAGGTGCTGGTCTACACCAACGTCAGCGGCTTCTACGCCGGCGCGACGGTCAAGACCGGCTCGATGTCGCCGCTGGTCGAGGCCACGCAGCAGTTCTACCAGACGCGCTACGGCGTGCCGGAGATCCTCTACAGCGACTGGGTGCAACCGCAGCCCGAGGCGCAGGAATTGATGAGCTACGTGCAGCGGCTCGCCCAGTAGGCCCGCCGCCCGGTTCCGTCATCTCGCCCAATGCGTGAGCATTGGGTTCCCCAGTCCGAATCTTCGGACTCGGCCCCCGCTGCGATCACCTTCCAAGGCCTCACGGCCTTGGCTACGATGACGGACTCTTGCGCACTGTAGCCAACGCGGGCGCGTTTGGAGTCACCCGCGCAGTTCGCGCAGGTAGGCGAGCAGCGCCGCCAGCGCCGCGGCCGCCACCGCCGCCTGCATCGCGGTGCGCGTCGCGCCCGGCTGCTCGACGCGCCCGTGGCGCAGCACGAGCGTATTGTCCGCGCGGCGGTGGGCCAGCGCCCAGAACGCCACCGGCGCGGTCACGCCGCGGTCCGGCGCGGGCTCGGCGTAGCCGGTGGTGGCCAGCGCCAGGTCGCTGCCGAAGGCGGCGCAGGCCCCGCGCGCCATCTGCCCGGCGACCTCCGCCGACACGGAGTCCACCGGTTCCGCCGCGGCGCGATCGACCCCGAGGTGGCGCACCTTCTGCGCGAGGGTGTAGGCGGTCAGCCCGCCGCGGAAGAATTCCGAGGCGCCGGAGATGGCGCCGATCGCCGCCTGCAGGTGGCCGCAGGTGAGGCTCTCGGCCACGGCCAGGGTCAGCCGGGGCGCGCGCAGCATGAGATCCTTGAGTTCGTTCACGGCCCGGAGGGCGCCCAGCTTGGGACGGCGGCGGCGCTCAGTCGATCTCGATGCCGACCGGGCAGTGGTCGCTGCCGGTGATCTCGGGCGCGATCCAGGCCCGCTTCAGCCGCGGGCGCAGCGCCGCCGAGATGACGAAGTAGTCGACGCGCCACCCGATGTTGCGCGCCCGGCAGTCCGACATCTGGCTCCACCAGGTGTAGTGGCCGCCGCCCGGCTCGAACGCGCGGAAGGTGTCGACGAACCCGGCCGCGAGCAGCCCGCTGAAGCTCTGCCGCTCCTCGTCGGTGAAGCCGGCGTTGCGCCGGTTGGTCTTGGGGTTGGCGAGGTCGAGCTCGGTGTGCGCGACGTTGAGGTCGCCGCAGAACACCACCGGCTTCTTCTTCTCCAGTTTCTGGAGAAACTTCCGGAAGGCCGGGTCCCACTCCTGCACCCGGTACTTGAGCCGCGTGAGGCCGCGCTGGGAGTTGGGCGTGTAGACCGTGACCAGCCACCAGTCGGGAAACTCGGCCGCGATCACGCGGCCCTCGGTGTCGTGGGCGGGGGCGCCGATGCCGTAGACCACCCGCAGCGGCGGCCGGCGCAGGAACATCGCCGTGCCGGCGTAGCCGCGCTTCTGGGCCGGGTTCCAGACCGGCGTGTAGCCGAGCGGCCAGCGCTCGTCCTGCACGTCGCCCGGGTGGCACTTGATCTCCTGCAGGCAGAAGACGTCGGCCTTGGCCGCCGCCATCGTCTCCCGCAACCCCTTTTGCAGCACCGACCGCAGGCCGTTGACGTTCCACGAGATGAGTTTCATGCGGCCCCTACTCAGCGTCTTTCCGTGTCATCTTTCAACCTTGGGATTGCGTCGCCGCGGTGAAACCGGTGTCTTGGCCGCGCGCATGTCCGTCTTTCACCATCTGCCGCTGGGGCACCGCATCCCCGACCGGCCGCACGCCGTGTCCTGCAGCCTCCCGACCCTGCGCGACCTCATCGGCTACGAGGAGAAGGATCCCGTCATCACCCGGCGGATGACGCTCGGCTATCCGCGGTTCGTGCTCCACCCCTGCCTGCGGGAGCTCACCGAGCTGCTGGCCCGCCGCCACGGCCTCGCCGGCCGCACCCTGTGGCTCACCAGCTCGGGCCGCAGCGCGGCCCAGCTCGCCGCCCACCTGGCGGCCGGCGCCGCCGGCCGCGGCGCGGCGATCGCGCCTTTCGCCGAGGGAGACCTCCACGGCGTCACCCACCCGGAACACCCGGACCACGCCGCCGCGGCCAAGACGTTCCTCCAGCACACCGGCATGTTCCTGAGCTCGCGCGCGGCCGAGGACGCCCTCGTGCGCCTGGGCGCGCGGCCCGCCGCCGAGCCGGAGGCGCTCTTCGCCGGCGACGCCCCCGCCGAGATCCGCCGCGTGCTGCGCCGCGCCCTGCCCGGCGCCGGCGACGCCGACCTGCTGCCCGCCGGCACCGGCATGAACGCGATCCACGCCGCCTTCCGCGCCGTCAGCAGCCTGCAGGCCGCGCGCGGCCGCACCCTCTGGGTCCAGCTCGGCTGGCTCTACCGCGACACCATCGCGCTGCTGCGCCGCTTCACCCCGGACCCGGCGCGCGACTACGTCCATCTCCCCGACGTCTTCGATCTCGCCGCGCTCGAGCGGCTGTGCGCGGAGCGCGGTGACCGGATCGCCGGTATCTTCACCGAGACCCCCACCAACCCCCTGATCCAGACGCCCGACGTGCCGGCGATCGCCGCGCTCGCCGGCCGCGCCGGCGCGAAACTGGTGCTCGACCCGAGCATCGTCTCGCCGTTCTGCGTCGACGTGCTCGGCCACGGCGACGTGCTGGTGAACAGCCTGACGAAGTTCGCCGCCAGCGACGGCGATGTGATCGCCGGCCTCGTCGCCATCAACCCGGCCGGCCCGGACGCCGCGGAGCTCCGCCGCCGCATCGCGCTGGAGCTGGAGCCGGTCTACCCGCGCGACCTGGCGCGGCTGGCCGCGCAGATCGGCGACTGGGAGCCGCTGGTGGCCCGGCTCAACGCCGCCACGCCCCGGGTCGCCGCCTTCCTCGAGTCGCATCCCAAGGTCAAGCGGGTCTACTGGCCGCTCGCGCCGGAGTCGCGGGCCAACTACCGGCGCATCGCGCGCGCGCCGGAGGCCGTCGGCGGCATGCTCAGCTTCACCCTCAAGACGCCGCTCGCGCCGTTCTACGACGCCGTGCGCCTGCCGAAGGGGCCGAGCTTCGGCATGAAGAACTCGCTGATCTCGCCGTTCATCTACATCGCGCACTACGACCTCGTCACGAGCGCCGCCGGCCGGGCTGAGCTGGCCGCGAGCGGCATCGAGCCGGAGCTCATCCGCTTCTCGATCGGCGCGGAGCCGGTGGAGGACATCATCGCCGCGCTGGCCGAGGCGCTCGCCGCGCCGGCGGCGTAGCCGCCGAGTTCTGGGCTCTGGGTTCTGGGTCGCAATTATTCCGAGATCGCCCGCCCGGCACGAAGCGTGGCAGATTCACCCCCGGATCATGCCCGATTCCTGCACGCTCGAGCTGAAGGTCATCCCCCACGCGCCGCGGGATGAGATTGCCGGCTGGCTGGGCGCGGCGCTCAAGGTCAAGGTGCGGGCCCCGGCCCTCGAGGGGCGCGCCAACGAGGCGCTCACCGATTTCCTCGCGGACCGGCTCGGCCTGCCGCCGCGCGCCGTCGCGCTCGTGCGCGGCGGACGCTCGCGCCACAAGGTCGTCCGGATTGACGGCCTCGACAGCGCCGCCGTCCGGCGCCGCCTCGGTGGTTAGCCAATTCCGTTTATCAGGCAGGGACGGACCGCCGGGCCTTCCGAGCCTATGTCCCACGCCATTCGTAATCGGAGCATCGGCGCGCCGAGCCGTCGCGCCCTACCCTATCCGTGCCCATCCGTGCAATCCGTGGTGAAAACAAAATCCGGCGTTTCGGGTTTATTCGCATCGAATCCCGGATATTGCTCTCCCCATGCGAAACATCTTCGTCCTCCTGCTGCTCGGCGTCCTGCTGCTGACCCTCGCGCTGGTCGTGCGCTCCGGCCTGCTCGCGCGCAAGAACCCCGGCGAACCGATGAGCAAGTACATGCGCGAAACCCTCGACACGGCGCAGAACCCGCAGTTCAGCACGGCGGAAACCCTCGTGCTCGACCGCGAGTTCACGACCGCGGTGGTCCTGC
>Ga0335071_10004660_pt1 | contig 14324 bp, 14 predicted proteins | sample Lox_Sample_15_FD_206724 | JGI IMG/M metagenome (GOLD analysis project Ga0335071, IMG submission 206724) | Soil microbial communities from Loxahatchee National Wildlife Refuge, Florida, United States - Lox_Sample_1.5 | ecosystem: Environmental > Terrestrial > Soil > Wetlands | place: USA... | reverse complement strand
CCGGATCCAGAGCGGCGAGCGCCCGGGCGACATCGGGGTGCTGCCCCTGCGCCGCACCCACGTCGTGGTCAACCCGGCCACCGCGCGCGCCCTGGGCTGCACCCTCCCGGCCGCCGCGGACGGCGGGATCGAGGTGCTGCAGTGACGCCGCGCCCACGCGCCATCCTGCGGGGCCTGCGCCTCTCGCTGCGCGGGCTGCGGACCCGCACCACCCTGCTGCTGATGGCCGGGCTGCTGTTCTGCGGTGCGGGCTTCGAGGCGCTCCTGACCACCATGACGTGGCGGGGCGAGCACCAGGAACTCGAGTCACGGGCGCGCTCGCTGGCGCGCATCATGTCGGAGCGCGCGGTGACCCCGGTGGTCGTGAACGACCTCGGCGAGCTCCGGCGCCAGACCCACCGGGCGGTCACCGAGCCCGACATCGTCGGCGCGGCCATCTACCCCGCGCACGGCCCGGCGCTCGCGCAGCGCGCGCTCGACCGGGCGCTGTGGACCGGGCTGGACCTCCCGGACGGCCGGCTCGAGCGGGGCGCGGTCTCGGTCGTGCGCCGCCGCGTCGCCACCGGCGAGGTGCTCGACGTGGTGGCTCCGATCCTGCGCGGCACCGCCCGCGGCGGGTCGCTGGCCGAGGCCGGACAGGTGTTCGGACTCGGCGAGAACGGGCCTCCGCCGCCGGCGCCCCCGGTGGGCTGGGTGCGCCTCGTGGCCTCGACCGAGCGCGCGAACCTCGCCGTCCGGGACGCGGCGCGGATGGGCCTGATCCTGCTGCTGCTCGCCGCCGTGCTGGGCTTCTTCGCGGTCTCGCTGTTCGTGGGCTTCGTCATCCGGCCCCTGCGCGAGGCGGGCGGCCTCGCCCGCGAGATCGCATCGGGGCAGCTCGACCGGCGCCTGCCGGTGCGCAGCGCCGACGAGCTGGGCGACCTGGCGGGCTCGATGAACACCATGGCCGCCGCGCTGCACGACGCGCGGCAGCGGGCCGAGGCCGAGGCGGAGGCCCTGCGCACCGCCACCGCGGCGATGCTCTCCATCGCGCGCGGCGCGCGGGCAGCGCACGACCCGCACAGCATCTTCGGCATGGTGGCCCACGAGGTGAAGCGCGTCACGCGCGCGGGCGCCGTGGCGCTGGCGGTGCCGCCGCCCGACGCGCCGCACCCCGTGTTCGAGCACTTCGAGCCGCCGGCCCCGTGGGCCGGGCTCGCGCCCGGCCAGGCCGTGCCGGAGGAGATCCTGGAGCGGCTGCGCGGACTGGAGGGCGGGGCCCTGCGGCTGGCCTCCGACCCGGACCACGGCGCCTGCCCGGGGCTCGAACTGGCGGGTTTCCGCGCCGTGCTGCTCGTGCCGCTCCAGCTGCCCGGCTCCCCCCCGGCGCTGCTGCTCGCCGCCTCGGTGGAGGCCGGGGCCTTCCCGGCGCAGGACCGCGACGTGGTGGTCGCCCTGGCGAGCCACCTGTCGTCCGCGCTGCACGCCGGGCGCCTGCAGGAGCGCCTCGAGGATGCGTTCGCGGAGCTCCAGCGCACGCACGACTACCTCGTCCACTCGGAGATGCTCCGCGTCGCGGGCGAGATGGCCTCCGGCGTGGCGCACGACATCAACAACGTGCTCGGCGCGGTCCTGGGACGGACGCAGCTGCTGGCGCGCCGGCTCGAGGCGGGCACGCTCTCCACCGAGGAGCTGCTCACCTCGCTGCGGGTGATCGAGCGGGCCGCGCAGGACGGGCGCGAGACCGGGCGCCGGCTGCGCCAGTTCGGGCACGTCGCCCCGGGCGCGGCCACCGAGGCCGTGAACCTGCACGAGATCCTCAAGGACGCGGTCGAGTTCACCCGCCCGCGCTGGCAGAACGAGGCCCACGCCGCCGGGCTCGTCATCGAGCTGGAGATGGAGTTCGGTGCGGCCGCGTGGGTCGCGGGACGTGCCAGCGAGCTGCGCGAGGTCTTCACCAACCTGATCCTCAACGCCGTGGACGCGCTGCCGCACGGCGGCACGATCCGGCTCGAGTCCCGCGTCGAGGGCCCGCGCGTGATGGCGACCGTGACGGACGACGGGGTCGGCATGGACGACGAGACCGCGCGCCGGCTGTTCGAGCCGTTCTTCACGACCAAGGGCGATGGCGGCACCGGCCTGGGCCTGTCGGTCGTCTACGGCATCGTGCAGCGCCACGGCGGGACGATCGCCGTCCACACGCGGGCCGGGCGGGGCACCCGGATGGAGGTGAGCCTCCCGCTCGCCGCGGCCCCGGAGCGGCCCGCCCGCGTGGCGGAGACGACCGAGGAGATGCCGGTCCTCGACGTGCTGGTGGTGGACGACGAGGAGCCCGTGCGCGAGGTGCTGCGCGACATCGCGGTCGCCTACGGGCAGCGCGCCACGAGCTGCGGCTCGGGCGCCGAGGCGCTCCGACTGGTCCGGCCCGGTGCGTTCCAGCTGGTGATGACGGACCTCGGCATGCCCGGCATGACGGGCTGGGAGCTGGCGCGGCGCCTGCGCGCGCTCGATCCCGACGTGGCCATCGTCTTCGTCACCGGCTGGGGCGAGGACGTGGACGCGCGCGCCGCGACCGAGGCGGGCGCCGACCTGGTGCTGGCCAAGCCCTTCAACTTCGACGACGTGGCGCGGGCCATCCGGCTCGCCGCCCAGCGCCGGGAGCGCCGCGAGGCGGCCTGACGCGCGGACCGGCCGTGCGGCGCCGCTTCGCCACCCGGGTGCCGGACGGCACGCCCGCGCGGCGCCGCTTCGCCACCCGGGTGCCGGACGGCACGCCCGCGCGGCGCCGCTTCGCCACCCGGGTGCCGGACGGCGCGCCCGCGCGGCGCCGCTTCGCCAACCGGGTGCCGGACGGCGCGCCCGCGCGGCGCGGCGCCCGTCCACCACCCCTGTCCCGTCCCCCGCCGCGCCCGTTGCCGCGCGCCGAACGCGGGTGCTATCGTGCCCGCGCATGAAGCACGCCCTCCGCGCAGGGATGCGCGTCCCGGCGCCCGCCGCCCTGGTCCTCGCGCTCGCCGCGTTCGCCGGCGCCGGCTGCGCCGCGCACCGCCCGCCCGCGCCCCCGCGCCCCGCTCCCGGCTACGAGCGCCTGCGTGACACGCTGGCCGCTGTGGACGCGAGCGGCCTCGCCGGGCGGCGCATCGCGCTCGATCCGGGCCACGGCGGCGTCTTCCGCGGCGCGCTCGGCGTCGGCGGGCTCACCGAGGCCGAGGTCAACCTCGCGGTGGCGCTGCGCCTGCGCGACCTGCTCGCCGCGCACGGCGCGCGGGTCCTGCTGACGCGCGACCGCGATCGCGACTTCCTCACGCCCGCCGACTCCACGCTGCGCGCCGACCTGGACGAGCGCCTCCGGCTGGCCGCCGCCTTCGACCCCGACCTGTTCGTCTCCATCCACCACAACGCCGATCCGCGCGGCGCCCACGACGTCAACGAGACCCAGACCTACTACAAGCTCGGCGACGAGGGCCCGTCGCTCGACGCCGCGCAGGACGTCCACCGCGCCCTGGTGCGCAACGTCGGCATCGCCGCGAACCGGGTCGTGCCCGGGAACTTCCACGTGCTGCGCGGCAGCGCGGCGCCCGCCCTGCTCACCGAGACCAGCTACATCACCGATCCGGACGTCGAGCGGCGCCTGCGGCTGCCGGAGAAGCAGGAGCTCGAGGCGCAGGCGCTGTTCATCGGGCTGGCGCGCTACTTCGCGCGCCGCGTGCCGGTGATCGAGGAGTTCGCGGCGGACTGGAGCACCGGCTGGCACGCGACGCCCGGCCCCGGATGGGAGCTCGGCCCGGTGCTGCGGGCCCGCGTGGCGGGCGACTTCGACCTGGCGATGCTCGAGCTCGACGGGGTCCCGTGCACGCCCGAGCGCCGGGGCGCCGAGCTGTGGTGGCGGCCGGCGCAGGCGCTGGCGAACGGCGCGCACGAGGCGCTGCTGCGCGTGCGCCTCGCGGGCGTGGGCGCGGCGCGGGAGCGCCGCCTCGGCTTCTCGATCGCGCGCCCGGTGGCGCGGCTCGAGGCGGAGGTCCGGCCCGACGTGCTCGAGCCGGAGGGCGGCCTGGCCGCCATCCACGTGCGGGCGCTGGACGGCTACGGCCTGCCGGCGGGCGATTCCCTGCGCGTGCGCGTGCGCGCCGCGTCGCCGGACGACCTGCCGAACGACACCACGCTCGCGCTCGTCGGCGGCGAGGGCTGGTTCCACCCGCGGATCGCGCCCCGCCTCGGCGCGGCCGGCCCGCGCGCGGCGGCGGCGGACTTCTTCGGCGAGCAGATCCGCGAGCCGGGCCTCGCCTCGCTGCCGCCGCGCTTCGACGTCGCCGTCCCGGTCCGCCGCTTCGAGTGGGACCATCGGCCCCGCAGCACGGTCGCGTTCCTGCGCCGCATGCCCGGCGACTCCGCGCTCACGGACGCGGTCGGGGCGGCACGAGCGAGCGCCGGCCACCCCTGGCTCGATCGTGACGGCTTCGCGGTCTTCGAGCTCGACGCCGCCGGGCGCGCGCTCGTCCCCGCGCTCCCCGGCTACCGCGTCTGGCCGGACTCGGCGACCCTCGCCGGTGCGGCCCCGGTGCGCTGGACCGCGATCGCCGGCGGGGCGCTGCACGGCCGGCGCATCGTGCTCGATCCCGAGGGCGGCGGTGACGACGCGGCCGGGCAGGGCCCCGGCGGCACGCGCGCCGCGTCGCTCAACCTCGAGTGCGCCCGCATCCTCGCCGGCATGCTCACCGCGGCGGGCGCCGACGTGCGGCTGACACGCGCGGGCGACCTCGCGCTCGCCGATGTCGAGCGGGTGCAGGCGGCCGAGGCCTTCCACGCCGAACGCTTCCTGCGCATCGCCCACCGCGCGGCCCCACCGCGCCTCGGCCACCACCCGGCGAGCCCGGCCGGCCGGGCGTGGGCCGAGCGCGCCGCGCAGGCGCTCGCCGCCCGCGGGCGACCGGCACCCGCGGTGGCCGAGGAGGCGCAGTACGTGCTCCAGCAGACCTCCTGCCCCGCCCTCTTCGCCTCGCCGGGTTCGCTCGCGGACGGGGAGTCCGAGGCCGCGCTGCTCGCCCCGGGGGCGCTGCGCGCGGAGGCCTACGCCCTCTACCTCGCGCTCGCGCGCGAGTGGGCCACGCAGGCGGACTGGCCCGCCGACTCGCTCACCCTGCTCGATCCCGCCGGGCGGCCGGTGACGGACGCGGCGGTGACCCTGGGGGGCGCGCTGGTGCTGGTGACCGACGCGTCCGGTCGCATCCGCTTCGCGCGCACCGAGCCCGGGCCCCTCGAGGTCGGGGTCGAGGATCCGCGGGTCCGCTACCGCGGGCTTCTGCTAGACTCCCAGCGGGGTGCAGTGCTGACCGGGACGAAGGGCCGCTGACCCGCGGCCTCCCCCGGGAGCGTTGCGATGGTCCACGGCAGCCAGGAGTACTTCCGCGAGCACGCCCGGTTCACCCGACGCGTGTCGCTCATCAGCCTGGGCGTGAGCCTGCTGATGCTGGGTTGCCAGGGCGTGCTGCTGCTGCCGCCGATCCGCGCCGCGGTCGAGGCGCGCCTCCTCCCTGGCGGCAGGCGCTTCCCGCGGCACTTCGGCTTCGAGGGCCCGGAGCAGTACGTGCGGCGCATCCTCCTCGAGAGCAGCGGGCCCCAGGGACCGCAGCCGGGTCACCCCACCATCGTCTTTCGCTCGGCGCACACCGTGAAGGGCGGACGCTCGCAGGACCGGCCGTCCGACGATCCGCACGCCCGGCCCGAGACGCGGCGGCCCGGCAGCGGCCCCGGCGAGTCCACCGCGGACCTGGTCGCCCTGGCGCGCGTCACCTACGGCGGCAGCGGCCCGGTCGTGCGCTCCGAGGACTTCATCGTCGAGCGGATGGTGAAGCCGGACTACCCCGAGGGCCCGCTCGAGCGGAACAGCGAGGGCATGGTCGCGCTGGGCGCGGTCGTGGACACCACCGGGACGGTCACGCGCGTGGACCTGGTGTCGAGCCCGGGCGACCGCGAGCTCGAGACCGCGGCGATCGAGGCGGCGAAGCAGTACCGTTTCCGGCCGTACCGGGTGGACGGGCGGGTCACCGAGGCCTACGCCATCATCCGCTTCTCGTTCCGCATCTACTGAGCCGGCCGCGCAGGTCGGCGCAGCCTAGAGCTGGAACTTGCCGAAGTCCTCGGGATTGAGCTTCTCGAGGAAGCGCCGCAACTGCTCGGCCTTCTCCTCCTCGGTCGGCTCCTGCGGCGGCTCCCCGGGCGGCTCCTCGCCGCCGCCCTCGTCCTCGCGGCGGGGCGGCTGCTGCAGGAGTTCCTCGTTCACGAAGATCGGCGCCTTCGCGCGCAGCGCGACGGCGATCGAATCCGACGGCCGGGCGTCGATGGACAGCACCTCGGCGTCGCGCTCGACGATCACGGTCGCGAAGTAGGTGCTCTCGCGCAGGTCCGAGACCACGACCCGGGAGACCCGCGCCTTCAGGCCCTCGACGATCAGCACCAGCAGGTCGTGCGTGAGCGGGCGCGGGAAGGGCTCGTCGGCGAGCAGGCGGCGGATCGCCAGGGCCTCGCCCGGGGCGATCCAGATCGGCAGGATGCGCTCGCCCTCGGCCTCGCGCAGGATGACGACGTTCTGCTGGGTCTTCTGCTCGAGGATGAGACCGCTGACCCGCGCCGCGACGACCTTCACGGCTTCCCGGTCGGGCCCTTGGCCGTGCCCTGCGGCCGCGGGACGGCCTGGGTCGAATCCGCCCCGGGCAGGTCGAACGGCGGGGCCTCCTCGCTGCGCATGTGGTCCACCATCCACCGGGCCGAGGCGGCCAGCTCGGACCCGGGGTAGCGCCGCAGCAGCTCGCGGAAGGACTTCTCCGCCTCGTCGTAGCTCTTGAGCTCCTCCGACTGGATGAAGCCGACCATGAACTGCGCCTGCGGGCTCACGTCGCTGTCGGGGTACTGCTGGAGCAGCGCCCGGTAGGCCGCGATGCGCTCGTCGGGCGGCCCCAGCTCCTGGGCCGCCTTGAACAGCTCGCGCGCGTCCTGCTTGTGCGAGACGTACTTCTTGATCGCCGCGGAGTCCGGCGTCACGCCGAGCTTGCGGCGGGCTTCCTCGAGGAGGCCGCGGTAGAAGTCCTGGCCGTGCTGGTTGCTGAGCTGGCGCAGGATCATCGGCCGCACCGAATCGTACGGGCGCACGCCCTCGGGACGCAGCTCCTCCACCTTGAGGACGTGCCAGCCGCGCTCGGTGCGGAACGGGCCGCCGATCCTGCCGGCGCCCAGCGCGAACGCCGACTCGGCCAGCGCGGGCTGCCGCCCGATGGTCGAGAACAGGCCGTCCCGGGTGACCGTGCCGATCGAGCCGCCCTGGGCCCGCGAGACCGAGTCCACCGAGTACTTCTGCACCAGCTTCACCCAGTCCTGGCCGGCCCGGGCCAGCTTCAACGCCTCGCGCGCCTGCGCCTCGGTCCGGGTCTGGATGTGGCGCAGGGTCACGCCGGCCGGGGTGCGATAGTCGGACTGGTGCGCGTCGTACCACGCCCGCACCTCGGAATCGGGCGGCGCCGGGTTCGCCGACATCGCCTCGTTCAGGTAGGTGCGGATCAGCAGGTCGCGGCGCTGCTGGGCCAGCTGCTGCTGGACCTGCGGACGCTCGGCGACGCCGCTGCGCTGGGCGGTCAACAGCCAGACGCGCTCCTCGACGATGCGGTCGAGCAGCTGCTGGCGGCCTTCCGGCGACGTGAAATTGGCGCGCGCGGCCTCGGGGATCTCCTCGAGCCGCTTGCGGACGTCCTCGCTCGTGATCACCTGGTCGCCGATCCGCACCAGCACCAGCGCGCTGTCGCCGGACGCGGCCACCGGCGCGGCCGGGGCGGTTCGACCGGCCTTCGCGCCACCCGTGGCCTTCTTCCCGGCACCCGCCGCGGGACCGGCCGCGGCGAGCAACAGCGCCAGCGCCAGCACGGCGCCGCGCGGCCCGATCGCGGCGCTCATGCGCGCACCACCCAGACCTTCACGGTCGCGGTCACGCCCCCGAAGAACCGCACCGGCACCTCGTAGCGACCGAGCTGCTTGATGTGCTCCTCGAGCTCGATCTGGTGCTTGTCCACCGTGTGGCCGGCGCGGGCCAGCGCATCGGCCACGTCGGCGTTGGTCACCGATCCGAACAGCGTGTCCTCCTCGTTGGCCTGCGAGGGGAGGTTGATCTCGACCCCGTCGAGCTTCGCGGCCTGCTGGCGCGCCTGCGCCACGAGCTTGTCCTCGCGGAACTTCTTCTGGCGCTCGAGCTCCTGGTAGAGGTTCGCCGCCTTGTCGCCCGCCGGGATGGCGAGCCTGCGGGGCAGCAGGAAGTTGCGCGCGTAGCCGGACTTCACGTGGACCAGGGCGCCCTTCGCGCCCACGCCCTTCAGGTCTTCGAGCAGGATGACATCCATCAGCGATCTCCCTCGTTCGGGTCCCCGTCCGGGACGGGCTCCAGCCGGCGGTAGTCCAGCCAGGCGTCGCTGAGCCCCAGCGCCGCCGCGCTGAGGAGGAACGCCGGCATGGCGATGATGAAGACGAACAGCATGGTCAGGATGATGACGGGAGGCGGGACGCCGCGCGCCAGGAAGAAGGACTCTACGACCGCGACTCCCTGCGCACAATACCCGAGCCCCGCGGCGAGCAGCAGCGTCCAGCCGGTCGGCGCCCCCGCCGGCCAGGGCGCCAGCAGCAGCGCCAGGCCGGCGATGAAGGTCCACAGCGCGGCGTCCGGCAGGCGCCAGTCGCGCAGGCTCACGCGCGACAGCCGCGGCCAGCGCAGCGCGTGGGCCGCGCGCGCCGCCAGCGCGCGGCCGGCGGTGATCAGCAGGGCGGCCCACAGGAAGAGCACGGTCGGGATGACCAGCGGCAGCGCCGCGTGCCGCAGCGCCGCGTTCTCGGTCACGGTCCGCTCCATCCCCCCGAGGCGCTCGCGGCTCGTGCCCAGCTGCCGCAGCAGGTCGAGCACCTGCGTGTCCCCGGTCACCAGCTCGCGTTCCACCGCCGCGACCAGCTCGCGGTAGTGCGCGAGCCAGGGCAAGAGCGCGGCGAGCGCCAGCACCGGGGCCAGCATCCAGGCGCGCTGACCCGAGCTCGGGCCGGCCCCCTCTTCGCGCAGGCCCATCCACGCCCCCACCAGCGCAGCGGCCGGGATCCACCAGACCCAGAGCCCCTGGGCCGAGCCCACCACCGTGAGAGCGACGGCCAGCAGCGCCACCACCGCCACGGCGGCGGCGCCGAAGCGCCACGACCCCAGCAGCGCGACCGCCACGGCGGCCGGCACGGCCAGCCACAGCCAGGCCCAGGGGGCCGGCGACTGGAGCGTCAGGGCGCCCAGGAGCGCCACGAGCAGGATCGCACGCGCCCACGTGGGACGCCTGCGGGAGACGCCGCCCGAGGTCAGTCCGGGTCCCGCCTCGCGACGTGGCTCAGCGATAGAAGTCACTGGTGAACGGCAGCAGCGCCAGCACCCGCGCACGCTTGATCGCGACCGTGAGCTGCTTCTGGTGGCGGGCACACGTGCCCGAGACGCGACGCGGCACGATCTTGCCCCGGTCGGTGATGAACCGGCCGAGCCGCTTCTCGTCCTTGTAGTCGATCATGCCCACCTTCTCGAGGCACAGCTTGCAGTACTTCTTCTTGACGCCCTTGCCTTCGCGTTCCTTGGCCATGTGTCGCTCTCTTCCTCCATCGACCCGGTCGGCTCCACGCCGCCCTCATCGGTCGTCTGCGTCGTCCCTCGGTCCCGGGCGCTCCGCGGCCCCCGGGGCCCGCTCCAGGAAGTGGACGTTGTCGGCGCGGATCTCGACCCGCGTCTCGCGCCCGCCCTGCGGCCCCTTCCACTCGCGCATCTGCAGCCGGCCCTCGACCAGCACCGGGCTGCCCTTCTTCAGGCGCTGCCCGCACACCTCGGCGAGCCGCTGGTAGGTGCGGACCGTCACGTAGCCGGTCTCCTCGACGTACTGGCCCTCGCGCCCCCGGTAGCCCCGGTGGAACGCCAGCGCGAGGGTGGTGACCGGCGTCCCGTCACCCGCGTAGCGGGCTTCGGGGTCGCGCGTCAGGCGACCGCCCAGGATGACCCGGTTGACCTCGGGCAGTCTGAGCTCGGTCATGCCGCCTCCCTTCGCGGGGGCTCCCGCCGGGCCCGGCGCCTCCGGCGCGGCACCCGGCGCCGACCTACTCGTCCGGACCATCCTCGCCGGCCGCCGCCGCCACGGCCTCACCCTCGGCCTGCGCCCGCGTCAGCTCGGGCGGGACATGGAGGACCGAGAGCACCCGCATGTACGCCTCGTTGAGGCTCATGCGCCGCTCGATCTCCTTGATCACCGGCCCCGGGCTCTGGTGCAGCATCAGGGTGTAGATGCCGTCGCGCTTCTTGTTGATCTCGTAGGCCAGGCGGCGCTTGCCCCAGCGCTGGACTTCCAGCACCTCGCCGCCCAGGTCCCGGATCCACTGGGACACGCGCTCGATCTCCTCGTTCACCCGGTTCTCGTCGAGCCCGGGCTCGAGGATGAAGGTCGTCTCGTACTTGGTCACGTCTCGGGTTCCTCCCTGCGAATCCTGCGATTGAAGCGGTTCATCGCCGCGAGCGTCCCCTCGGCCAGCCAGCAGTCCACCGCGTCCGCGGCGCGCTCGAGCGTCTCGTCCACCACCGTCTGCTCCGACTCGTCGAACTCGTCCAGCACGTGCTCCCGCAGCCCCGCCGCCACCGCCGCCGCGCCCACGCCGATGCGCAGTCGCGCGAAGTCCCGGCCCACCGCCTGCTCGACCGACTCGAGCCCGCGATGTCCGCCGCTCGAGCCCGAGGCCCGCAGCCGCAGCATGCCGACCGGGAGGTGGACGTCGTCCACCACGACCAGCAGGCCGCCCGGCTCGACCTCGTGGCCGGACCGCCAGTCCACCAGCGCCGCGCCGCTCAGGTTCATGAACGTGAGCGGCACCAGCAGGTCCACGGTCCGCCCGTGCCGCTCCGCGCGCCAGGCCCGCCAGGGGCCGTGCTCCCCGACCGGCGCGGCGCCCCAGCGCCCGACCAGCCGTTCCAGCACGCGCCACCCCGCGTTGTGCCGGGTGCGCGCGTAGCGCGGACCCGGGTTGCCCAGACCCAGCACCAGCGCCACGGGCCGCTACTTCTCCTTGCCCTCCTTGCCGCCCTTGCCTTCCTCGGCCTCGCCCTCTTCCTTCTTGCCCTTGGCGATGACCTCGGGCTCGGTCGGCTCGGCGCCGGCCGCGGCCGCGACCTCCTCGGCCGGCTTCTCCTCGACGTGGACCGTCGGCGGCACCACCGTCGCCACCGTCGCGTCCATCTCGGTGACGATGGTCACGTCGCCCGCCTGGATCGCGCTGACGTGGACCGAGTCGCCGATGTCGAGCGCCGAGACGTCCACCTCCAGGAACTGCGGGATGGCCGTCGGCAGACAGCGCACCTTGATCTCGCGCAGGATGGGCTCGAGGATGCCGCCGCCGTCCTTCACGCCCACCGCCGTGCCGGTCAGGTGGACCGGCACCTCGACCTCGATGGTCTCGGTGAGCGAGATGCGCAGGAAGTCCAGGTGGATGATGTCGTGCGAGATGGGGTCGTACTGCACGGCGCGGATCAGGGCGGTGTGGTCGGCGCCGTCCAGCCCCAGGCCGATGATGGGGTTGCCGCCCTGCTTGCGGACGGCGAGTTCGAACTCACGGGCGGACACGCTCAGGGAGACCGACTCCTGGCCGTGCCCGTAGAGCACGCCCGGGATGCGGCCGGCCGCCCGCGCCTTGCGGGCGCCGCCCTTGCCGAGGTCCTCCCGGCGCGTGCCGGACAGTGGGATGACGGGCATCAGGTTCCTCCTTCAAGCGGGGCGAGCCCCGCGTCCATCGCGCCGCGTTCCGTGCTCCGGGGCCCGCCGCGGCGGGCCACCCGGCGGACCGGGCGCGCGTTCAGACGAACAGCGAACTGAGCGAACGTTCCTCGTGGATCCGCGCCACCGCCTCCCCCAGCAGGCCGGCCACCGACAGCTCGCGCAGGTTGGGGCCCAGCGACTCGGGGGCGTGGCAGATGGTGTCGGTGATGATCAGCTCCTTGATCGGCGACTGCTCGATGCGTTCCAGCGCGCCCCGCGCGAAGATGCCGTGGGTCACGCCCGCGTAGACGTCCCGGCCGCCGCTGCGCCGGATGGCCTCGGCCGCCTGGCACAGCGTGCGCGCGGTGGTGACCACGTCGTCGAACAGCACGACGTTGTGGCCCTGGACGTCGCCGATGATGTTCATGACCTCGACCGAATCGGGCTTCGGGCGGCGCTTGTCGACCAGTCCCAGCTCGGCGCCGAGGCGCTTGGCATAGGCGCGCGCCATCTTGACGCTGCCGATGTCCGGCGCCACCACCATCAGGTCGGGGATCCGCTTCTGGACGAAGTAGTCGATCAGCACCGGCGCCGCGTAGAGGTGGTCGAACGGGATGTCGAAGAACCCCTGGATCTGCGCGCTGTGCAGGTCCATGGTCAACGCCCGGTCGGCCCCGGCCACCGTGATGAGGTTGGCCACCAGCTTGGCCGAGATCGGCGCGCGCGGCTGGTCCTTGCGGTCCTGCCGGGCGTAGCCGAAGTAGGGGAGCACCGCCGTCACGCGGCGCGCCGACGCGCGCTTGGCCGCGTCCAGCATGACCAGCAGCTCCATCAGGTGGTCCGCGGGCGGCGCGGTGGCCTGGACGATGAAGACGTCCCCGCCCCGGATGTTCTCGTTGAACTTGACCGACACCTCCCCGTCCTCGAAGCGCGACACCGTCGCGTCACCGAGCGGGACGTTCAACTTCTCGCAGATGGCCTGCGCCAGCCCGCGGCTGGCATTCCCCGAGAAGATCCGGCAAGGATCCAACGCTCTACTCCCGGCTAAGAGATCGGGACGCCCGCGGCCTCACCGGACCGCGGAGGGAACAGGTGGAACCCGAGCAGCGGCATCACGCCGAGCCTGGCAGGACAGCCGGCCGAGGGCGGGGCAGATGCAAGGCGCCGACCGAGCCACGCGCGCAGACGTATCGAACGATACGTCGAGCACGCGGCGACCGAGCCAACGCAGCAGCTGACCCCGGCTTGGCTGGCTGGGGCGGGAGGATTCGAACCTCCGAATGCGAGATCCAAAGTCTCGTGCCTTACCGCTTGGCCACGCCCCACCAACAGAACGGGATTTCCGTCGCGGTCCGCCCCTCGCAGTCGCGAAGTCGGGGTGGATGGCTACTGGCCTGAAGAGTCACTGCTTGAGGAGAAGCGCGGGGAAGACTAACCGGCCCGAAGCGCCCGAGTCAAACGGCGCCGGGCCGCCGGGAAGCGGCCCGTCCAGGGCGGGCGTCGGGGCGCCCGCGAGCGGGTCAATAGAGCTGGTGCTCGGACTCCACGGCCGCGTGGCTGGCCGGCGAGGGGTGCTTCAACTCGTTCTCGTACTCGGCCATCACCCTCTCGGTCAAGTACTTGCGGGTGACGTCGTTGATCGGATGGGCGAGGTCCTGGTGCTGGCCATCCGGCCGCTTCCGGCTCGGCATCGCGACGAAGAGTCCGCTGTTGCCCTTGATGACCTTGAGGCCCCGGATGACGAACGAGTCGTTCAGCGTGATGCTGACGAAGGCCCGGAGCTTGTCGTCGTTGCGCAGCGAAACCCGTACCTCGGTGATCTCGATCATCGGTGTCACCTCGGACCCTTCCCTGAGGGGGAGCGCTGACTGCCTGCGAACCACCTTCCGACCGCGTGACAGCTCGACCTTCCTGTCGAGCCGCCGGCCTCCGTGCCGCGCGACCGGCTACGACAGCTTGCGTACCCGGAGCCCTCGCCCCGCGGGGCGCACGACGAACAGCGCCTCACTCCCCGCGAAGCGGCCGAGTACCCTTCGCGCGGAAGCGCGAGGCCCGAGCAGCCCGAACACGGCCGACCCACTGCCGGTCATGTGCGGCTCCAGGACACCCGCCTCCCGCAACCTTGCGCGAAGGCCGATGAATCGTGGCATCCCCGTCCCGAGCGCTTCCTCGAACGAGTTGCCCAGCCGCAGGGCGTGCAGCGGCCACAGCCCCATACGCCCTGCGGCTTTAGCGAATCTTAGTTTGGCCTTCCATCGTGTCAAGGCATATCTGGAGCGGTCCATCTCCCGGAACGCGGACGCGGTCCGGGCCCGCCAGGCAGGCACGGCGATCAGTGCTCGGAAACCCCGCCCCGGGCGCAGGCGGGTGAGCAGCTCCCCGCGTCCCAGCCCCAGGGCCGTGCCGCCGAAGAGGGCGAAGGGGACGTCCGACCCCAGCTCGGCCCCGAGCCGGATCCGGTCCGCGGCCGGGACTCGCAGGCCATGGAGCGCGAAGACCGCGGCCAGCGCGGCCGCGGCATCGGCGCTGCCGCCGCCCAGGCCCGCCTGGGCCGGGATC
>Ga0335071_10004659_pt1 | contig 14324 bp, 14 predicted proteins | sample Lox_Sample_15_FD_206724 | JGI IMG/M metagenome (GOLD analysis project Ga0335071, IMG submission 206724) | Soil microbial communities from Loxahatchee National Wildlife Refuge, Florida, United States - Lox_Sample_1.5 | ecosystem: Environmental > Terrestrial > Soil > Wetlands | place: USA... | reverse complement strand
CCGTTTTCCTGGCCCTGTTCGCCGTGGGGATCAATTATTTCAAGGCCAAGACCAAAGCTTCCGCGGATACGGTGCTGGGAGTTTTCTTTGCCTTCGTGGTCGCGCTCGGCATCGTGATCTTAAGCCGGAACGGCGGGTTTGCCAAATACACTTCGTACCTGATCGGCGACGTCCTGACGGTCGGTCGGGCGGACCTGTCCATTCTGGCCGTGCTGCTGGCGCTGACGGTCGCCTATTGGCTGGCAGCCGCGAACCCGCTCTACCTGATGAGCATCAACCGTTCCCTGGCCGGGGCGCGCAAGGTCAACGTCTTTTGGCTGGAAACAAGTTTCACGGTCCTGCTGGGCATGGTCGTGGCTTTTTCCATAAAACTGGTCGGGATACTGATCATTAATTCGTTGATCATTCTGCCGGCGGCCGCGGCCAGGGTGCTGGCCAGAGACATCAAAAGCTATACTTTTTACAGCGTAGGCATAAGTTTGGTCAGTTCCGTCCTCGGGATCGTCTCCTCGTTCTATCTGGGCACGGCTTCGGGCGGGACGATCGTCCTGTTCGCGGCGGTCATCTACGTCATGGCCGTGATCTATAAGAAGCATCTGGGTAAATAATGGCAACGCTTTTCTGGCTGAAATTGCAATTGTTTTCCTTGTTCAGCGTTTCCGTTTTCCTGGAAGCCGCGCCTTTCCTTTTGTTGGGGGCGTTGCTGTCGGCGCTGTTTGAGGTCTTGGTGCCCGAAAAAACGGTTACCGCCTGGATACCTAAAAAGCGGCGCTTTGGCTTGCTCCTGGGGTTGACCATGGGGATGATCTTCCCGACCTGCGAGTGCGGCATTATCCCCATTATAAAAAGGATGATCGAGAAGAAAGTACCGAACTATATCGCCATTACTTATCTGCTGGCCGCTCCGGTGATCAATCCGGTAGTGTTGTTTTCTACTTATGTGGCATTCCGGGGGAATTGGCATCTGGTATTGGCTAGAATAGCGATAGTGAGCCTGGTTGCTTTATTAGTCGGCAGTTATTTCGCGCTGACCCGGGAGCGCCGGTTATTAAAAGCCGACCCAAAAACGGACTGCGATTGCGGCTGCGGCCACGATCATCATGTGGAGCATGATCATCATCATGAAGAAGATGATCGGGGCGGTAAAATAGGCGCGGTCTTAGCGCACACGGCCGATGAATTTTTAGAAATGGGCAAATATCTGATCGTCGGCTGTTTTGCGGCTTCTTTTTTTACGACCTTCTTCCCTAAGGGCCTGCTCCCTTTATTTGAAACAAACCTGCTTCTATCAATCGTTTTTATGATGGGACTGGCGATCCTGCTTTCGATCTGTGCCGCGGCCGATTCCTTTATTGCCGCTTCCTTTACCGGGATGCCGGCGGCGGCCCAAACGGCTTTTGTCACGCTGGGGCCGATGTTTGACTTGAAGCTATTGTCCATGTATCTTGGAGTGTTCAAAAGAAAATATGTTTGGAGACTGGCCCTGGTTATTGTCGGGCTGAATTTTATCCTGAATTGTCTGCTGGGGGTGATCGTGAGATGAGCGGTTTGTTAAATAAAGCGGAAGCTTTGATCTTATTATTGATCGGCGGGTTTATCGGTTATCTGTTCGCCTCGGGGAGGTACTATTTTTATTTGACCGATCAGAACCGGTGGCTGTTTATATTTAGTTCGGGATTATTTATTGTTTTAGGAGGTTATAATATCTTTAACGGGCGTTTGGCCGGAAAGCCGCTCAGGGTCATTCTGTTTCTCATGATCCTTTTAATGGCTTTGCTGCTCCCCCCAAGGATAATTACCCCGGCCGATCTCTTGCAGTCGCCGTTTTAAATTATGAAAAGCAAAATATTATTAGTAATTATTCTTGCCGGTCTGGCCGGGTATTTAGCCGAGGTCGCCCACGGCCGGCAGGAGATGATCGTTTATCCTGACGGAAAAATCACTGTGAACGCCGTGGGAGACAAAAGGCCGGTTTATGCGGCATATTCGCGCGAAAAATTAAACGGAAAAGAATATATTAAGATCAATTTGTCCGAGCTATCCGATATTTGTGTCAATCAAGATGCGGAAAAATTAAAAGCCAATTATGTTTTGCGCGGCTCGGTTTATCGCGAAGCCAAGCTGGACGCGGCCGGACAATTTGGGGTCGTCCGGCTGGGGATCTTTTGTTGCGCCGTCCATGCGGTCCCGATCGGGCTGTTGGTGCAAGATGAGAAATATAATGAGCGGCAAAAAGATGAATGGGTGCAAATATACGGCAGCTTGAAAAGAGTGAAGCAGCATACGAATAAGGGTAAGGGTCACGGTAACGACCCTTATGCGGCGGCTAAAGAAGAATATGTTATTATCCCTGATAAGATAGTTAAAATTGATGTCCCGTCCGATCCGTATATATATTTATCTAATTGCCAGCAACAGGAGCCGTATTATTACTGATGATGCTTGCGGCTGGAATTATCACACAAATCATTTCGGAGGAGGTGAACACAATAAATGGCGACAGAAAAGGGAAAATCGCCCCGATATTATATAAAGACCTACGGCTGCCAGATGAACGAGAACGATTCCGCGCGTATCGCGGAACTCCTTGAATCAAAGGGTTTTCAGCCGGTTGAGGAGAACGGCGGTCGCTGGCCGCAGTTTAAGGCCGCTCTCAAACAGTGTTCGATCATACTCATAAACACCTGCGTCGTCCGCCAGCATGCCGAAGATAAAGCGCTCGGATTTATCGGCGCGCTGAGCAAATTCAAGAACTCGAACCTTGGCCTCAAGATCGGCGTCTGCGGCTGCATGGCCACCAACGATCAAGAGGAGCTTAAAAAAAGATTCCCGTTCCTCGACATCGTCTTCGGGCCCAAAGAGCTGGGGAAGCTGGAAGAACTACTCACCTCACCCCTTTTATTCCCCTCTCCATCTAAGATGGAGAGGGGTGCCGAGCGCATGCGAGGCGGGGTGAGGTTCGTCACCATCATGACCGGCTGCGACAATTTCTGCTCTTACTGCGTGGTGCCGTATGTCCGGGGCAGGGAGGCCAGCCGGCCGATGGACGAGGTGCTCGCTGAGATCCAGGGCCTGCTTGAGCTGGGCGTAAATGAGATCACGCTCCTGGGGCAGAACGTCAATTCGTACGAACATGGATTGGCGGAATTATTCAATAAGATCGAAAAGCTAGTGATTCGTAATTCGAGATTCGTGATTAAGTTCATGACCAACCACCCGCGCGACCTTTCTGACGAAATAATCGAAGCGGTAAAGGAATGCCCGCATGTGGCGAAAGATTTTCATTTGCCGTTACAGGCGGGAGACGACGCGGTGCTCAAGGCGATGAACCGCGGGTATACCGTGGAATATTTCAGGGAAAGAGTGAACAAGATAAAGGGATCAATGCCTGAGGCGACCATTACCACCGACTTTATCGTCGGATTCCCCGGAGAGACCGAAGAACAGTTCCAAAACACTCTCGAAAGGGTACGGGAGTTCCGGTTCAACGCCGTCAATATGGCCGCTTACTCGCCCCGCCCCCGCACTGCCGCCGCCCTCATGCCGGACCAGTTGCCGGACGATGTAAAGCAGGAACGGCTGCGCCGTTTGAAAGCGGTAGTGCATGAGGTCGCGGGGAAAGGTTCGCGCGGCCAGAGGGCTTGCCCCTTATAATCGCGGCTGATATAATGCTTTCCTAAGGGGGAAACATGGCAAACTCCGACCTTCGCGTCTTCTACGGAACCTCGCATCCCGAACTGGGAGAAAAGATCACCAAACAGCTTGGCCTGGAGCCGGGAAAGATCAAGATATCGCGTTTTGCCGGAGGGGAGATCTATACCCGGATACTTGAGAACGTAAGAGGGCAAAGCTGCGTCATCATCCAGACCTGTACCCAGAAGGTCAATGAAGATCTAATGGAACTTTTCATCATCATCGATGCGATGAAGCGCGCCTCCGCCAAGTCGATCAATGTAGTGCTGCCGCATTTTGGGTACGCGCGTCAGGACCGCAAGGCATCCTCGCGCGAACCGATATCCGCCCGCCTGGTCGCCAATCTGCTGGAAACGGCGGGGGCGGACCGGGTGGTCACCATGGACCTCCATTCCGACCAGATCCAGGGATTCTTCAACATCCCGGTGGATACGCTCACCGCCATGCCGCTCTTCATCAATTACATAAAGACCAAGCAGCTGCCGGAACCGGTAGTGGTGGCGCCCGACACCGGCCGCGCCAAAGTGGCCAAGAAGCTGGCAGACCGGATCGGCGCCAAGCTGGCGATCCTGCACAAGGTCCGCGCCGAGCACCACCAGTCAGAAGTGACGCACGTGGTGGGCGACGTTAAAGGCAAGACCGTCATCATTACCGACGACATGATCGACACCGCCGGCACCATGACCAACGGAGTGGACGCACTTCGCGCCCAGGGCTGCAACCAGGACATCTACGTAATGGCGACGCACGGCATTTTTGCCGGACCGGCGATAGACCGCATGACCAAGGCCAGGTTCAAGGAAGTGGTCGTCACCGACTCGCTCCCGATCCCCAAAGAAAAGCAGTTCGACGGGCTTAAGATAATCTCTTCCGCCGGGATCCTGGCCGAGGCGATCAAGCGGAACTACGAGAACCTTTCGATCACTTCGCTGTTCGATTGATATGAAAAAGATAAAGATTGGCATACTTGGCTGCGGGACGGTTGGATCGGCGGTGGATAAGCTGGTCCACAAGAACCATGCGCTCATCCATTCCCGCACCGGCATCAATTTGGAAGTGACCAAGATCGCCGACGTTTCTCCCCGCGTCCACCATCCCAAACTGGTCCGCGACGCGCACCGGGTGACCGAGGACCCCGACATTTCGATCGTGGTGGAAGCGATCGGGGGAGAGCATCCGGCGCTGGAATTCGTCCTTTCGGCGATCAAACACGGCAAGCACATCGTTACTTCCAATAAAGAACTGATCGCGCTCCACGGCGAGCAGATCTTGCGGGCGGCGGAGGAAAAAGGGGTCATGGTGAGGTACGAGGCGGCGGTGGGGGGCGGGATCCCGATCCTGGGGCCGCTTTCGCACGACCTGCTGGCCAACGACATCACCGAAGTGTTCGGCATCGTCAACGGCACCACAAATTATATCCTTTCAAAGATGACACGGGACGGGGTGGAGTTTGCGGAGGCGCTGGCCGAGGCCCAGAAGCTGGGCTATGCCGAAGCCAATCCCCAAAAGGATATCGGCGGCTACGATGCGTCGTATAAGGCGGCCATCCTGGCCGGGACCGCTTTCGGTCATTTAGTCAACTGGAAAGATGTAAGTTTCGAAGGGATCGCGGCGGTGACGCAGGAGGATATCCGCTACGCGGCGGAGATCGGCTACGTGATCAAACTGCTGGCGGTAGCGAAAAAAGCGCACGGCGCCTGCGAAGTGCATGTCCATCCGACGCTGGTGCCTAAGAACCATCCGCTGGCCACGGTACTGGGGCCGATGAACGCCATTTACGTAAAAGGGAACGCGGTGGGCGAGCTGATGTTCTATGGGCCGGGGGCGGGGGGAATGGCGACCGCGTCGGCGGTGGTGGGTGATATCATCGCGATCGCGAACGCTAAATGCCAAATGACTAACGCCAGATCAAAAGCGATGCATGTCAGATCGGCGAACGAGACCGTTTCCCGTTATTATATCCGCCTGACCGCGCCCGACCGCCACGGCGTGCTGGCCGGCATTGCCCGGGCGTTCGCCGACGAAAAGGTGAGCATCGCCGCGGTGACGCAAAAAGAAACGATCGGCAAGACCGCGACCATCGTGATCGTCATCCACCAGACCAGGGAAGAGAACCTGTCAAAGGCGATCGGGCGGCTGAAGAAGATGCGGGTGGTCCGGCAGGTCTGCAATATCATGCGCGTGGGTATCTGATGGCGGACAAAGGAGGGCCCATGAACACCAAAGAGCAATTCAAAGCGGTGCAGTCTTTCATCGATCACAATTTCCGGCATTTCAATTCCGCCGTGGTCAAGGACGCCTCCGAAGCGTATATCGATCACGTTAAAAAAGGCGGGAAGATGTTCCTGGCCATGGGCGGCGCGATGAGCACGGGCGAGATCGGGCTGACGCTGGCCGAAATGATAAGGAACGACCTGATCCACGCCATCTCCACCACCGGCGCCAACCTGGAAGAGGACATCTTCAACCTGGTGGCGCACGACCATTACGTCAGGGTCCCCGGCTACCGCTATTTTACCAAGGAAGACGAAGAGAACCTTTTGAATAACCACCTGAACCGCGTGACCGACACCTGTATTCCCGAAGAAGAAGCGATGCGACGTATCGAACGGCTGCTGCAGCAGATCTGGAGGAAGGCGGAAAAAGAAGGAAAGCGGTATTTCCCCTACGAATTAATGTACGAACTGCTCCGTAGCGGGGAGCTGAAGAAATCATACCAGATCGATCCAAAGGATTCGTGGATGCTCGCCGCCTGCGAAAAGAACATACCGGTCTTCGTTGGCGGGTGGGAAGATTCCACCGTCGGCAACGTGCTGGTGGCAGACCACAAGCGGGGCGACCTCAAGAACATGGCGGTCATCAAGAGCGGGCTGGAAACGATGAGCCTGCTGATCGACTGGTACAAGGCGGAATCGAAAAAGAGCTCGATCGGCTTTTACCAGATCGGCGGAGGCATTTCCGGCGACTTCCCCATCTGCGTGGTGCCGCTGATCGAACAGGACCTTTTTGAGGAGAACGTCCGCAAGTGGGGCTACTTCTGCCAGATCTCGGACAGCACCACCTCTTACGGCTCTTACAGCGGCGCGGTCCCCAACGAAAAGATAACCTGGGGCAAACTTTCTAAAGAGACCCCGAGCTTTGTGATCGAGAGCGACGCCACCATCATCGCCCCGTTGATGTTCGCGTATATCCTGGCCAAGGCGGGCCGTTAGGGCCAGCGGTAGAGGGGAGAGGGGCGGGGGACGCGGGATTTTCGCTTTAAATAGTCGTCCGGCTCCAGCGCCGCGGTCATCAATTTATTGCCGATACGGCCAAGCTTGACCCGGCCGGCTTTCGTTCTGATGATCTTTCTGTCCAGTTTCTCCCTTTCCACCAGATACGTCCGCGCGCCAAAAGTAGTGGTCTTTTCGAATATCGCGGCCATCACCCGCTCCCGGTCCTCCGGCTGGCAGATCGCGGTCAGCTTTACCGCATTGCGCCTTTTTTTCATCCTGATCGGCGCGATATAGGCGTCGAGCGCGCCCGCTCCCATGATAGCGGCGATCGCGCGGTCATAAAGCTTCGGTTCCATATCGTCGATATTCGCTTCGATCAGAAGGACCGCATCTTTAAGGGTCTCAAGCTCCATCTCGCCGATCGTGACCCGCAGTAAATTCGGCCGCTGCTTGAGATCGTGCCAGCCCGCCCCGTACCCGGTCCGTTCGGCGGTCATGCGGGGGAGGGGACCGAAACCGTTAACCAGCGCGCTTACGATCACCGCGCCGGTAGGCGTGGTCAGTTCTTTTTTGATCTGCGACCCGTAAGCCGGGATCCCTTTCAGCAGTGCCGCGGTGGCCGGAGCGGGGACGGAGAGCCGGCCGTGAGCGGTCTTTACCGTTCCCGAGCCGAGATTGATCGGCGAACAATATAGCTTCTTGATACCCAGATAATTGAGGCCGACCAGCGTTCCGACGATGTCGACGATCGTGTCGACCGCGCCGATCTCGTGGAAATGCACTTTATTCACGGGGATGCCGTGGACTTTCGCTTCCGCTTCGGCCAGTTTCCTGAAGATCGCCGAACTTTTACTTTTTATTGATGGCGAAAGGGAGCTCCGGTGGATGATACGGGTAATATCCGACAAGCGGCGGAGCGGTTGTTTTCCACCTGTTTTAACTTCGAAGTAGAGGCTGGCGATACCGTTCTTCCTTGTTTTCGTAATCCATAATGCGTGATCCGTAATGCGCAATTTGGATAATTCTTTTTTAAGATGGGCGGCGGGAAGGCCGGCGTCAAGCAGGGCGCCGATGATCATGTTCCCCGATATGCCTGACGAGCAGTCGAGGTAAGCTACGCGCATGACCGGATGATCGAATAAGCCAGCACCGCGGCGCCGAAGCCGTTGTCGATGTTGACCACACCCACGCCGGGAGCGCAGCTGTTGAGCATGGTGAGCAGTGCCGCCAGCCCTTTGAAGGAGGAGCCGTAACCGACGCTGGTGGGGACGGCGATGATAGGTTGTTCGATCAGCCCGCCGACAACGGAGGGCAGGGCCCCTTCCATGCCGGCGATGACGATGACGACGCGGCAATCATTCAAGCTTCCGAGGTTGTTCAATAAACGATGGATACCGGCGACGCCGACGTCGAACAGACGGACAACTTTCATTCCCAGGAACTCGGCGGTGACGGCCGCTTCCTCTGCGACCGGGAGGTCGGCGGTCCCGGCGGTGACGATCCCGATGGGGCCCCTCCGGGAATGAAATTTCCGGCCCCCCATTTTTACCGTTATGATCCTTGCCGCCTCGTGATATTCCGCTTGCTTGAACGCTTTCTTCACCGCCGTAAAAGTCTTACGGTCCGCCCGTGTGGCGAGCACGTTGTGGCCATGGCCGAATATTTTCCGGGCGATCTTGGCGACCTGTTCCGGTGTCTTCCCTTCGCTGTAGATCACTTCCGGAAAACCTTTCCGGACGACCCGGTGGTGATCGACCTTGGCGAATCCGATATCTTCGTAAGGCATTTTCCTGGCGGCCATGTCTTAATTATAACTTAAAGCGGCTCCGGTTGAAATATCGGCGCCGCCATACGGATGAATATGCATGATATCCAACATTACCCCGCCGGCGGAATATGGTGTCGGCCGGCGGGCCCTGTTCAACCTGGGAGTAAGGGCTTACCGCGAGCCCGGCAGCTTCAAGCAGGCGGCGTTCAACCTGGCGGCTGACGCCATCGGGATCCCCTTATGGATGGCCAGCACCGGGTACGATTTCAGGGGGATGCGGCGCGACATTATGGACGCTTTGAGCGGCTGCCGGTCCATCGAATGCCGGATGCCGGAGGACAAACTTCCTTCCGCGATCGAAATTGAAAAGTACTTTGCGGCCGATCCTTCCGGGCCGAACCGCGACTGCCGCAAGCTGGTGAACGCGGTGAAGATCCTCGACCGCAAACTGGACCACCCTTTTATTCACAAAGCGGCGATGTCGGCTATGTTCTTTTTTTCGGTGATGTTCGCGTTCGCGGCCGCCAACGATCTGCGGGAGGCGGGGATACTTCTGGACGCTTTGCCGAAATATCTGATGTCCGCGGCCTCGGCAAGGATCGGCTTCCACCTGTTGGACGGCCGGGGCCGGACGGTGCGCGCGCTGCTCGCCTTCCTGGCCTGCACGGACCGCGAACTGCTCATCCAGTATCTCCCGACGGTCGAGGTCTCCTGGGCCACCCAGGACGCGATCTATGAGGTGTTCTATTTTACGCAGAAGCGGGATGACGAACTGCTGGCCGCGATCAGGAGAATGCCGTTAAATAATTATTTCGACGATTACCGCGGGTACCGCTAGGTTCAGCCTTCGATCAGCCCGCGCAAGACCGAAAGGTTCCTGACGTCCAGCTTCATTTCCGGGTCTTTCGGGGTTTCGATCACCATCGGCAGGTCTTTGAAGCGTTCATCGTTTAATATCATCCGGAACGGCGCCAGCCCGAGCGTCCCGTCGCCGATATGCTCGTGCCGGTCCTTTTTCGAACCCAGATCCCCCTTGGAATCGTTCAGGTGGAAAGCTTCCAGCTTATCCAGCCCGATCTTTTCGTCAAATTCCGCCCAGGTCCGGGCATACCCTTCCTTCGTTTTAATGTCGTACCCGGCGGCGAAGGCATGGCAGGTGTCAAAGCATACTCCCGTCCGTCCGGGCTCCGATGCCTGTTCCAGGATGCGGGAAAGGTGTTCGAACCGGTAACCGAGATTGGTCCCCTGCCCGGCGGTGGTCTCGAGCAATACTTTCACTTTGTAACCGCTCGTATCCTTGAATAATTTATTTATATTCTTGGCGACCAGCTCCAGCCCCTTTTCTTCCCCCTGTCCCAGGTGGGAGCCGGGGTGGAGCACGGTGAACGGCAGGCCGAACATTTCCGCCAGCTCCAGTTCCTGGCGCATCGACTTGATCGATTTTTCCATATTATCCGGGTTGGAAGAGGCGAGATTTATAAGGTAACCGGTATGGGCAAAAACGAACATGTTCCGTTTCTTATCGAAAAGTTCGACCTCGTCTTTGCCCGGAGTCTTTCCGAACCACTGGTTATTGTTCTTGACGAAGATCTGGATGGCGGTGCAGCCGATCAGGTTGCCGCGATCGACCGCCTTGTCGAGCCCCCCGGCGATCGACATGTGGGCGCCGAGCAGTCTCATTCCTCCGGGCCCTTCAGGTTCTCCATCCGGGCCTTTATCTTTTTCTCGTAACCGATCTCTTTCGGCTCGTAATACTTTTTCCTGGCGGCCAGATATTCCTGCGGGATGTAGCCGGTCTTCGAGTTGTGGGCGTATTTGTACCCTTTTCCCTTTCCCAGCTTCTTTTCTCCCTCATAGACCGCATTCTTAAGATGCAGCGGCACTTCCAGCGTCGGGTTCTTTTCCACATCACTGATGGCGGCGTCGATCCCGGCGTAGGCGGCGTTGCTCTTGGGGGCGGTGGCGACATAGACCGCCGCCTGCGCCAGCGGGATGCGCGCCTCCGGCAGACCGACGAACTCCGCCACCTGCATCGCCGAATTCGCCACCACCAGCGCCAGCGGGTCGGCGTTACCCACGTCCTCCGCCGCGCAGATCACGATCCGGCGGGCGATGAAGCGCGGATCCTCCCCGGCGTAGATCATCTTAGCCAGGTAATAGAGCGCGGCGTCCGGGTCCGAGCCGCGCATCGACTTGATGAAGGCGGAGATGGTGTCGTAGTGCTGGTCGCCTTTCTTGTCGTAGACCACCGCTTTCTTCTGGATCGATTCCTCCGCCACCGCCAGCGTGAAATCGATCGCTCCCTTCTTGTTCGCGGGAGTGGAGAGCACCCCCAGCTCGAGCGCGGAGAGGGCGCGGCGAGCGTCGCCATCGGACAGTTTTGCCAGATGGGCGAGGGCGTCGTCGTGCATGGTTATCTTTATCGCTCCCAGCCCGCGCTCCTTATCGGCCAGCGCGCGGAGGATCAATTGTTTAAGCTCGTCTTCCGAAAGCGGCTTGAGCTCGAAGATGTTGGAGCGGGAGACGAGCGCCGAATTGACATAGAAGAACGGGTTCTCGGTGGTGGCGCCGATGAGGATCAGGTTCCCTTCCTCCACGTCGGGCAGGAGGGAGTCCTGCTGGAGCTTGTTGAAGCGGTGGATCTCGTCCAGGAAGAGGATGGTCTTGGTCTTAGTCATCTTGATCCGCTCTTTGGCCTCGAGGCTCACGCGGCGGATGTCGTCCACCTTGGCGGTGGAAGCGTTGAGCCATTCAAAATGGCCTTTGGTGGAATTGGCGATGACGCGGGCGGTGGCGGTCTTCCCCACGCCGGGAGGCCCGTAGAGGATGACGGACGATACCCGGTCGGTCTCGATCAACCGGCGGAGCAGTTTGCCGGGGCCGATGATCCCCTGCTGGCCGGCGATCTCGTCGAGCGCGCGCGGGGCCATCCGGTAGGCCAGGGGCGCCTCCTTTGCCTTGTATTCCGCCAGATTCCCGTCGAACAGGTCCATACTTAATTATATCATCATTTAATATGTGATATAATTCCCGCAGGATGAGATTCGGGTTCACGCTGCAAGATAAGTTCGGCATTTTTATCGCCGCCATCATCACGGTCGTGATCGCCGGCCTCTCTTTCTTTTTCTACGTCCAGCTCGACGATTCGATGATGAATTCCCTCCGCTCGCAACTGCTGCTCACCTCCAAGCTGGTCGCCGCTCACATAGACGCGGGATCGATCCCGGTCATCATGGCGGGGAACGAAAAGTCCAAGCTGTTCTGGGACCTTAAGAAATACCTGAAGGACATCCAGCTGCAGGACCCCAAGATCAGGGGGATCTACGTGATGGTCAGCTCCAAGAAGCCGAACATCTGGAAGTTCGTGGCGGACGAGGATTTTGATCCCAAGACAAGGGCGCGCCTGGGGGAGGAATATGACACCGCGCAGGACCCGGAAATGCGGCAGGCGTTCAGCGGCGCGCTGGCCGACCACAAGATAAACGGCGACAAGTGGGGGCGCTGGCTTTCGGGCTTCGCGCCGGTCCACAATTTCCAGGGCCAGCCGGTGGCGATCGTGGGGGTGGACATTTCGGTGGCCGACATCGACAACGCCAAGCGGCAGATCCGCGACCTGGTGATCGTCAGCTTCGCTATCGGCCTGATCCTGGCGATCATCTTCGGGCGGATCGGCGCCATCACCATCACCAATCCGATCATGGCCCTGTTGTCCGGCGTGCAGAACATCGAAGAAGGAAAGTACGGGTTCAAGATCAACATCTTCCGCAAGGACGAGCTCGGTTCCCTGGTCACCGGCTTCAACCGGATGTCGGACAAGCTGGGAGAGCTGGAAAAGCTCAAGGCCGATTTCCTTTCGGTCATATCCCACGAGCTCTACACGCCCATCACTCCCATCAAAGATTCTTCCAGCCAGCTGCTGGAGAGTAAAACGATGTCCGAGACCGACCGCCAGCTGGTCACCATCATCCACCGCCAGATCGGCAAAATGCAGAATCTGGTGGACGAGATGCTCGACTTCTCGTGGCTGGAGATCAAAGAATGGAAACTGGAGCGGGAGCCGGTCTCGCTTAAACTGCTGGCCGAGGACGCGGTGGAACAGGCCCGCAAACCGGCGGAGTCGAAGGGACTGGAGCTAACGCTCAAGCTGGGCGAAGACCTCCCCACCGCGATGATGGACAAAAAGCGGATCACGCACGTGCTCAAGATCCTTCTGGACAACGCCGTCAAATTCACTCCCGAGAACGGCAAGATCAAGCTGGAGATCAACAAGGTCTCGGGCGGGGTGGAATTCTCCGTCACCGACACCGGCATCGGGATATCGAAAGAAAATCTAGAAAGGATATTCTCCGGGTTTTTTCAGGTAGAGGACCACATGACGCGGACCAAGGGCGGGGTGGGGTTGGGGCTGGCCATCGCCAAGCGCATCGTCGAGGCGCATAACGGCTACATCTGGGCCGAATCGCAGGGATTGGGAGAGGGGAGCAGGTTTATGTTCCTGCTGCCGATCGCATAGTCATGTTAAGACATTTAAGGAAGAACGTGCGTCTCTTCAGCACCAAGTTCAGTTTCGGCGCGTCCTCCGCGCTTATCACCAATATGGGGCTGATCATGGGGCTTAATTCGAGCGCTAACGCCAAGCCGGCCATCATTACCAGCATTCTGGTGATCGCGCTGGCCGACAACATTTCCGATTCGTTCGGGATCCACGTGTTCCAGGAATCGGAACGGTTGAGCCGGAGGGAGGTCTGGTTCTCCACCGCCACCAATTTCACGACCCGGTTCATCGTGTCGCTGGTCTTCGTGCTCTTTATGATGTTCCTGCCGATCGGCGCCGCGATCTGTAGTTCGATAATCTATGGCCTGCTGCTGCTTTCGCTGATGAGCTACATCATCGGGCGGGACGAGGACGAGAACCCGATGTACGCGGTGTTCGAGCACCTGGCGATCGCGCTGGCGGTGATCATGTTGAGCGAGGTCGTGGGGAAACTGATCGTCAGATAAGACCGTTACTTGCGCTTCGCCTTTTTCTTTAACTTCTTTTTTACCGTAACTTTTTTTACCGGTACCGGTTTCTCTTCCGGCAAAGGTTTGATCTCTGCGGGCACTGGGGGGATATAGCCGGGGACCAGTCCCGGCGGCATCCCGTTCGCTTCAAAAGTAACTGCCGGTCTTGCTTCCGCGGAAGGGACAACGATCGCTTCGGCCGTCGGCACCGGTTTCACTTCGGGTGTCGGAGGCGGAAGGGGTGGAGGCGGCGTGCTGGGCGCTTTGCCCTGTCCGGCGGACGGGGGAGCGGGCGATGGATTCTGTTCCGCCCGATCGGCCTTGATCTCCGTGGCCAGGCCGATGGAGATGCGACGGGTCACGCCGAGGTCACCGTCCGGCACGTACGCGTAATCGATCTTCAATATCCCCAGCTTCAATCCCACGCCCGCCCCGAAGTTGTTCCCCGCCATCTCTTCGCTGCGGGTGGAGAACCCGATCCGCCCGAAAAAGAAGTCCCTGAAGTTGTATTCCGCCCCCAGGCAGAAGAACGCCTGGTCGTCGGACGGCATGTCGTAGTCGAGGCAGAGAGCGAGGAACGGCAGGCGATAAGCCGCTCCCAATGTGTAATCCGGCGCCAGCCCATCATGTCCTTGCGCGGGAGC
>Ga0335071_10004658_pt1 | contig 14324 bp, 7 predicted proteins | sample Lox_Sample_15_FD_206724 | JGI IMG/M metagenome (GOLD analysis project Ga0335071, IMG submission 206724) | Soil microbial communities from Loxahatchee National Wildlife Refuge, Florida, United States - Lox_Sample_1.5 | ecosystem: Environmental > Terrestrial > Soil > Wetlands | place: USA: Florida... | reverse complement strand
CGTAATGGAAGAACTGCGAACCAAGAGTTGATAATCATAGCGTCTTCTATATAAGAAGGTTTTCTCCGCGAACTCAGCGGCAATTCTCAGCGCTCTCTGCACTCTAAGATTTTCGGACGGAGCTACAATCCACAGATGGAACGCAAGATCTTCTGGCTGGTCTTTGTCGTGTTGGGCCTGATCGCTGATTTTGTCCTGCCCATCTGGTGGGCCCTTATTTCTACGATTCCAATCGTATTCATCTCCTGGTGGGTCGCCTACCGCAGCGGATGGTTCGAGTGAGGGCAGAGCGTCAAATCATCCTCGCCGCGGCCCTGTTTTGCCTGTCTGCGTACGCATTCGCCGCAAATGCCAAACAGTGGGTGGTGCGTTACGCGCCAACTCAAATCGTCAACGGCTCTCCGGTTCTCATCACCGTCAAAACTCCTTTTCCCGCGACGGACCTCACGGGCAACTGGCTGCAACATAAATTGGAGTTCACTTACGACGCCACCACCAAGACATGGTCTGCTCTCGCCGGCGCCAGCCTCGAAACCAAGCCCGGTTCCTATCCGCTGGAATTGCACGGCGAATCGAGCGCCGGACAAGCCATCTCATTTGAGAAGAAAATTCCGGTTCAGCATCGCCGCTATCCCCGCGTCGTCCTGAAAGTTCCCGAACGCTACACCGCGCCCAATCCCGACGAGCAACGCAAAATTGCGGAAGACAAGAAAATAAAAGAGGAAGCTTTCAAAACGCTAAGCTCTGACCGCCAATGGCAAGGACCGTTCGCCCCTCCGGTCAGCTCTCCGATCTCCGAAATCTTTGGCGTCCAGCGAGTCTTCAACGGATCGGTTAAGGCCACACATCAAGGTCTCGACTTTCGCGCTCACGCGGGAACACCCATCGCCGCCGTCAATCGCGGCAAGGTAATTCTGGCCCGCCCTCTATTCTTCGAAGGCAACTGTGTCGTCATCGACCACGGCCAAGGACTGTTAACTCTCTATCTGCATCTTTCAAAATTTCTGGTTGCGGAAGGCGACGAGGTGAAGAAAGGACAAGAAATCGCACTCAGTGGCGGCACCGGCCGCGCCACCGGCCCGCACCTTCATCTCGCCGTACGCTGGCAAGGAGAATATCTGAATCCCCAGACGCTTCTGGCACTGAAACTGCCTTAAATCTGCTGCGTCGCGAACACCTCCGTCCGCGCAGCGTCAATCCCCAATCGCCTTAAGAACCTCCACCTCCGGCTCCCAAGTGCCGTCGCGGAACGTTACGCTCCGCCCCGAGATCGCCGGAATGCGCTCACCGGGCACTACAATGCCAACAAGATTCAACGGATCGGCGGCCGAAATCACAACCCGTTCCCCCGCTGGCGGAGTCGAGGGCTTCTCATCCAGCGTTTGCAGCGAAGAGCTGGGTACTGGCAACTGGGTACTGGCAACTGATTTTTTCCGGTTCGCCCGCAGCGACTCGACCGCCACCGGCAAGGCAAACTGCTCACCCTGGAATCCATCGACAAACCGCCCACCGCGCACCTCGCCACGATCTTCCAGTCGCCGAAACGCAATCTGCAATTCTCTCCACCGCGGAAGATTCGTTTCGCGCGCCAGCAGATCGCGAAACACCACGCCATATCTTCGCAGCAACATCCAGCAGCACGACTCGATGCTCCGGTCACGCTCCGCACCGCTCTTCGTCGCTGACGCGCGCTCTGCCCCGTCAGTGTGCAATAAGGACCACCGTCCCGCCGCGTGCCGAGGCCGCCGAGTCTTGGCCAGTCTCATTCCGCTCGGCGTACTTCCCGGGGAGCTCTTAGGAGCCACCAGAGTCCGCAGGTTCTCGAACCCGTCGGCCGTCACCAGTCCCACGGCTACCAGTTCCCAAAGCCCGGTTTCCACCTCCGCCTTCAGTCTTCCAGTTGCCCGCACCATGTCGGGAAAAAACAGCGCACCTCGCTGCTTCATCACCTCGTACAACTCACGCGCCACCGGACTGAGGAAGGACATCTCCTTGTCGTCTTTGTGCCAGGTATGAGCGGTCATCCAGTCCGCTTCTTCGCGCACAAAAAATGCGATCGGCGCCACTCGCGTAGGAATCACCCTCCGTTGACGCGAACCCCCGTCGTGCTCACCCGACGAACCCCCATTTCCCTCGCTCTCCAACATTACCGGATGCGGTGATAGTCGCCCCCACCCAACCGCTCCCGCCAAGCACAACTGATCCAGATGCGCCGGATCGTAATCCACAATCCGCTTCCCGAGAACAAACCGCTCCCACGTGTTCGCCGGAACCTCAAATCCCTGCAACTGCCGAATCACCTCGAGCGTCCCATGCTCGCCGCGCACCTGCGAACCCGGAGCCACATGCTGCCACCGCAGTAGCCAATTCATGAACTGCGAAGCAGTAACCGGCTCAATCTGTTTGCGCAAGGTAGCCACAGTGAGCCGATGAATCCGAGCCAGTAATCGCCGCTCGCACCATTCAGTTTCTCGCCCGTATAGAGCGGGCATTTCTGCCCGCGCGGCAATGTGCTCCACCGTGTCGGACGTATGGAGGAACTCCTTCGTGAAAAGCTGATGGCTGCCGGGTGATCGCTGATAGCTCTCGTCAGTGGATAACTGGTGGCTCCCAGTCGGTCGAAAGTTCCCACGCAAAATCGCTCCGCTCGCCTCGATTCGCAGAAGCGCCTTCTCGACTTCAGACGCAGGAACGCCAATCAACTCGCCGATTTCGGATGCAGTAGTAGGTCCAAGATGAGCCATCCATCCCTGCACCGATGGCAAAACAGCCTCAGGTAGCGTCGGCATCTCGCCGGCGGTTACGCGGGCGTCCTCGCCCATGATCACGGCCCCAGGATGCAAAGCCGCAAACATCGCAGCCCGCTCCGTCGCAACCCAATACCGCCGGCCCTTATCCTCGGCAACAAACGCGCGCCGCTCGGTCTCCAATTTTTGAAAGAAGGTATGCCACTCAGCGAGTCGCAAGTCACGAGCCGCATGTTCCAACACTCCTGTCTCCGCTATCCCGTGACCGCTGACCACTGACTGACTTTCCTGAGGCCTGATACCCGAGACCTGAGACCTGCCCTCCGGTACCACCACCAGCGTATGCAGCGCATCATGCAATTCGTCTGCGTCGCGCACATCCGGCCATGCCTCGGCCTGTACCTGCGCAATCGCCGCCGGATCGAGCGCTCCCACCTCCTCCAGCACCGACTCCGGCAACACCCGCCGCATCTCCACCGCTCGCGCACGCCGCTCCTCGAGCGGAGCATCGTCGAGATACGCATACGGATTCGCATTCAAGATTTCGTGGGAGAACTGCGAAGGCACTGGAGTGTCGACCGCCACGCATCGAATCCGCCCGTCTTCAATCCCTAGCAGCACATCGCGCAGTCCGTCGATGTCGAGCGCCTCCGTCAGTACATCCTTCATGACTTCCAAGACGAGAGGATGATCCGGAACCTTAATGTCTCCCTCGATGTTCTCGAAGCACGCCGCCACGTCAGGAAACACGGAAGCCAGCAAATCATCCGACCGGATGCGCTGGATCTGCGGCGGAACTTTCTTTCCGCCCTGAAATCGCAAGAGCGCCAGCGCCCGCGTAGCATCCCAGCGCCAGCGCGTTCCGAAAATCGGAGAAGCCAGCGCCGCCTGCTCCAGGATCGGCGCCATCGTCGAGGAATGCAGAAATTGAAAAACGTCCCCCAGCGGAAAGCTGTGCTGCTCGGCAAGGGCAATGTTGATTCCATTGTCCGTCGCCGCCGCCTGCAACTCAAAATTGAATCCCCGGCAGAAGCGCTTGCGCAGTGCCAGCCCCCATGCTTTGTTGATCCGCCCGCCAAATGGCGCATGGATCACGAGCTGCATCCCGCCGCCCTCGTCGAAAAATCTTTCGGCGATGATCGTCATCTGGGTCGGCACATCGCCCAGCACAGCTCGCCCTTCGATCACATACTGAATCAACTGCTCGGCACCCGATTGATCGAGCCCACACTCTGTCCCAAGCCAAGCAGCGGTCTCCGCGACTGCTGGGAGGTGGCGCCACCCTTCAACCGGAGAGACGCCCTTCAGCCTGTCACTGATGTCTTGCCGCAACTGCCCCAATTGTTTCGAAAGCTCTTCCGTCCGCGCCGGAGCCTCGCCGCGCCAGAAGGGAATTCCCGGCGGCTGCCCGTGCGCATTCTCCACCAAAATGCGCGACGACTTTCCCTCGATGCGCCGAATGCGCCATGACGTATTGCCGAGCAGCATAACCTCGCCCGCCATGCTCTCGACGGCGAAGTCTTCATCCACTGTTCCAACCACGGCACCGTCAGGTTCGGCCACAACGGTAAAAAGAGCATTGTCAGGGATCGCTCCGCCGCTCGTAATTGCGGCCAGTCGCGCCCCACGCCGCGCCCGCAGCTTGCGATTGATGCTGTCATGGTGCAGATACGCCCCATAGCGCCCGCGCTGCGCCGCAATGCCCTCCGACAGCATGTCGACTACCGAGTCAAATGACGCACGCGAAAGATTGCGATAGGGATACGCCCGCTTGACGAGCGCAAAGAGAGCATCCTCGTCCCAGCCCTCATTTGCAGCGGTGCCATCGGCGGCCACTGAAGTACCCGAAACTGCGCAGCAAGCCACAATCTGCTGCGCCAGCACATCCAGCGACCCCTCCGGAAAAATCAGCCGGTCCAGATCGCCCGAGTGAATCGCCCGTACCAGCACCGCGCATTCGGCCAGATCGTCGCGCGTCGTAACAAAAAACCGCCCCTTGGGAACCGCCCCTCTCCAGTGTCCACTGCGGCCCACCCGCTGCAGCGCAACGGCAATCGACCGCGGCGAATTCATATGGCAAACCAAATCCACCGTCCCAACGTCGATGCCGAGTTCGAGCGAGGCCGTCGCCACCAGCACCTTGATCTCGCCTTCTTTGAGTTTCCGCTCGGCTTCCAGCCGGAGCTTGCGCGACAGACTCCCGTGATGTGCCGCAACATTTTCCTCACCGAGCAGTTCCGCCAGGTGATGCGCCATCCTCTCCGCCAGCCGGCGCGTGTTCACAAATACCAGCGTCGAGCGGTGTGAATTTACAAGCTCGACAATGCGGGCATAAATCTCATCCCACATTTCGTTCGAAGCGACCGGTCCGAGTTCAGACGCCGGAACTTCAATTCCTAAGTCCATCTTGCGCTTGTGCCCGACGTCGACAATCACGGGTTCAGGCCTGCCGTTGCCCGCCAAAAACCGCGCGACCTCCTCAATCGGTTTCTGCGTCGCCGATAACCCGATGCGTACCGGGGTACGATTCGTCAAAGCCTCGAGCCGCTCCAGCGACAACGCAAGATGCACCCCGCGCTTGTCGTCGGCCACAGCGTGAATTTCGTCGACGATCACAGTCTCCACATCGCGCAGAACCGCGCGGCTCTTCTCTGCCGTCAGCAAGATGTAAAGAGACTCGGGAGTCGTAACCAGGATGTGTGGAGGCCGCTTCAGCATCAGTCGCCGGTCTTTGGCGAGAGTGTCTCCCGTGCGCACCGCCGTCCGGATCTCCGGCATGAGCAACCCGCGACCGGCTGCCATCTGCAAGATCTCACCGAGCGGGATTTCCAAATTTTTCTGAATGTCGTTACCGAGAGCCTTCAGCGGAGAGACGTACAGTACTTCGGTTCGATCATGCAACTCCCCGGCCAGCGCCTTGCGCACAAGCTGGTCGATACACGCCAGAAACGCAGCTAGCGTTTTGCCCGAGCCGGTCGGTGCAGCGATCAGCGTGGTGCGCCCGGCCAGGATATGTGGCCAGCCATGCTCCTGGGGCTCAGTCGCAGTTCCGAACCGCGAGACGAACCATTCCTGAACAAGTGGATGAGCCCAGGCAAGAGAAGAGGGAAGGGACAGCATTGAAAGTATTCTACGCGTAACTCGAATTTTCGTAAATTATTCGCCTATCTTGGAATCTGCAAGGTGCTAGAATCGCCTCGCATGTCAAAACCACGCGCCCGCAAAATCAAGCTTATCCTCTTCGACGTCGACGGCGTCCTCACCGACGGCAAAATCTGGATTTTTCCCGCTCCCGGAGGAACTTTGCCCGCTGCTTCAGCGGCTAACAGCACGATCCTCGAGCGCTCCGCCCTGGAGGTGGGCCAGAGCGGCTTCGGTTTCCAGAGTGCCACTTTCATCGAAGCGAAAGGCTTCCACGCCCATGATGGCACGGCCATCTCACTCGCCCGCCTCGCTGGAATCAAAACCGGTTTGATCACAAAGCGTGTTTCCGAAACGGTCGCACTTCGGGCGCGTGACCTCAAAATCGATTACGTTCATCAAGGCATTCAGAACAAAGCCGCAGTCCTGGAACAAATTCTCGAGAAGGATGGGCTCACTACCGACGAGGTCGCGTTCGTCGGTGACGACGTCATTGATCTGCCTATCATGCGCAAGTGCGGTTTCGCGATTGCCGTGAAGAATGCGCGCCCAGAAGTCAAAGCCGAAGCCCACTACATCACCGCCCACGCCGGCGGAGATGGCGCCGCCCGCGACGCAGTCGAGTACATTCTCAAGGCGCAAGGAAAATGGAAGAAAGCAGTAGTGGACTACACAGAGGAACGAAGCGGATAGATACGCTCCTCGGGCGTTGGAGACAAAGCTAGCACTTCGACAATAACTGAGAGTTGAAAGCTGATTGCTGACAGCCGACAGCTAAACCAAACCCACCGGTAGCTTGCTTGGGGCGTGCTCGGGTTCGCGACCGGTGGGTTCTTTTCTCCCTACTCACTTTCGATTTCGGGAGCAGTACTCGTAACAAACACAGGGGAAACTGCGAAGTTTCGCGGGAAGTTTAAGAAATTCCCCAGGGGCGGTAGGGTAGGCCGAACGACCAAAGCCGAAGCTTGGTTCGCGACCGACAAATCGTCCGAAAACAGGCTGCCCTTCTAATCCCGGATCGCCACTGGCTTCGATGCCATCAGCTCCGTAAAGCGCGGATCCTTACGTAACTGACTGAACTCGGTATCCTTATAGACATCTTTAATGTTCGCGTAGCCTTCTTCCATTGCCTTTTTCAGGTAGTGCAACGACCGGTCGGCTGAACCGTTGCGCGCGTATAGCTTGGCCAGCACATAATCGTAATGGGCAATATCTGTCGGCGACGGCAATTTAGCTTGAATTCCCGCTCCTCGCGCGGCGCGGTCGAAGATTTCCGGGTCGAGTTCGATGGCCTTGTTATAGTCCGCCATTGCTCTCTCGAATTCCTTCTTCACGAACTCCGATGCCGCTCGATTATTATAAAAAACGGCCTGCGCACCATCCAACTTGATCGCCTGATCGTAGTATCGGATCGACTTCCCATAGCTTGCCTGTTGGTAGTAAACCACGCCAAGGTTCGCGTAGGCGTTGGCGTAGGTTTTGTCGGATTTCACGGCTCGCTCGAAGTTCTTGCGCGCCTCTTTGTAGCGTCGCAACATCAATTGCGACATCCCGACTTTATTCATCAGGATTGCGCTGGTCCGGTCCTTTCGCAGAGCTGCCTCGTAATAATCGATGGCGTCCAGGTAGTTCTTGTCATTCTCTAACTGGTCGCCAATCGCCTCAAGCTCCCGCGCGCTCGCACTTGCCGAAGGCGGCTCGACGCGATGCACAGGCGGAGGGCCCACTTCAACTTGTTCGTTGTTTTGAGCCTGTAGCGGCCCGCAGAGAATCGTTAGAAACGTGAAACTAGCGAAGATCGACAGAGTGGAAACCGCAACGCCCCACAACATTGCCTGATGCGAAGACCGCATAGGCACCTCCCCAAATCGATGTTCACACCCTCTTATTCTTGCTGAGGGGGAACTCCGTTCGCTGCTGGCTTAGACGGCTGCGGGGTGTTTTTGTCACCGTCTTTCTTATCCTTGCTGCTGTCCCCGCGGAATGCGTCCGCAATCTTGCCAAAAAAGCCCTTCTTTTTCTTCTCTTGATCGTTTTGGACACCGCCCGCCTGATCCGGGTTCCCATTTGCCGCCGAACCGTTGGTCGGCCCGTTCGTAGTCGGAGGCGGCAAGGCCTTCTCGGGACTCCCGCCGAAGATGCGTGAGAAGAATCCCTGTACTCCTGTCGGCTGGTCGCAGGTATCGTGCGGCTCTGTCCCGGCCACAAAGGCAATCGTATAATCGTCCGGACAGGTAGGGGTCGCCAGCCGGTTCGTAACCTTGTCGAGTTGCACGTCCACCACGCCATCCGGCGGCCGGAAGGCCTTCACGTCCGAGTATTGCGGTAGCTCCACCGCCTTCTTCATAAACTCAGCCCAGATCGGCGCCGCCGTCTGTGCTCCGCTCAGCCGGATGTCGCTATAGTCGTCGTATCCCACCCACACGACGCACAAGAGATTGCTCGTGTATCCGGCAAACCAGCCGTCGTGAGACGTCCCTGTCTTACCTGCGGCCGGAGCCGTGAACCCGCGCTGGCGCACTCCATAAGCGGTGCCAAAATTCACCACGCCTTCCAGCATGTTCGTCATCACGAACGCCACTCGCGGATCGAGCACCTGCTTGTGCTCGCTCTCGAAGTTCACAATGATGTCGCCCTTTGAGTTACGCACCGAATTCACAAACAGTGGCGACTGCCGCACACCGCCGTTAGCAAATGCCGTGTACGCGGCCGTCATATCCACCGGAGTCGCATCATATGCCCCAAGCGCCATCGCCGGCGTCGCCTTCACTGAAGCAATCCCCGCCGCCTTCGCCAGGTCGGCGACCTTGTCGTAACCAACCTCCTCTGCCACCTTCACCGTCGCGTTGTTCAAAGAGAGCGCCAGTGCATACCGCAATGTCACGTCGCCGTGATATTCCTCTTTGTAGTTCCGCGGCTCGTAAATCTGGTCGCCATACGCAAACGTCGAAGGCTGGTCCGCCACAATCGACGCCGGCGTAATCACCGGCACGGTTCCATCGATTGCGGTGTTCATCGCCGCCGCATAAACAAAGGGCTTGAAGATCGATCCGGTCGGCCGCTTCGCCAGCGCATGATTCAGTTGGCTCATCCCGTAATTCCGCCCGCCGACCAAAGCCTTGATCTCTCCGGTGTGCGGATCCATCGCCACCAGGGCTACCTGCGCCTGCGGCCCAGGCAGGACTTTCGTTTCGTATTTCCCTTTCGCGATTTTGGTTTTCTTGGTCCGCAGTTTGGTCACTTGGTCATCGACCAGCTTGACTCCATTTTCTACTGCTGCCGCCGCCGCTCGCTGCAGGTCTGGGTCGAGTGACGTGTAGATCCTGAACTGCTGCTCATTCACCTCCCGCTCGTTCAACTTCGAGAGCACCGTGTCGCGTACCATGTCGACGAAATACGGCGCATCGCTCGCCTCGACGTTCGGAGGTGCCAGCTTCAGCGGTGTGGCTTTAGCCTTATCCGCCTGAACTCTAGTAATTGCGCCAGTCTCAACCATCGCCTCGAGCACCGTGTTCCGCCGCTCCAGCGCTCTCTCCGGATGCCGGTACGGCGACAAATAGCTCGGCGCCTGAATTAATCCCGCCAGCAGTGCCGCTTCTGGCAGAGTGATGTCCTTCAAGTCCTTATTGAAATAAGAATGTGCGCCCTCAGCCAGTCCCGAAATCGTAAACGACCCTCGCTGCCCAAGGTCCACGCGATTCGCATAAAACTCGAAGATCTGCTGCTTGGTGAACTTCTGTTCCAGTTCGACCGCAATCAGCATCTCGATCGCTTTCCGCTTCACGGTCTTCTCGGGCGTCAGGAAAAACGCGCGCGAAAGCTGCATTGTGATCGTCGAACCGCCTTGCTGGTGCCGCTGGTGCGTGAAGTCGATCCACGTGGCCTGCAGCAACCGCAGGAAATTAACCCCGTTATGCTGGAAGAATCGCCGGTCCTCGATCGACGTGACTGCTTCCACCATGATCTTCGGGATATCGTCGTACTTGATGAGTTGGCGCTTGGATCGCTGTTCCGAGTCGAACAGGGACGTCACTGGCTCGGGTTCCAGTTCGTAGGCCTCAAGATCGCCCGCCGACTTGCTGTTGATTTCGCTGACCGCCCCATCGCTGACCGTGATCGTCGCCGGTTCCGGACTGTGATAAGACTCCGGTCCCGGCATTACCTCGATCTTCCCGCCGCGAGCATGAAAAGTCCCCAGCGGCGATTCGTTATCTTTTTCGCCGTAACCCGAGCGTCTAAGCGCGGAGGCAATCTCTGAGACCGTGTACTTCGATCCCACATGTACCACCAGCGGCGCCGCGTAGATTCTGGCGGAAGTCGCGAACACCGGCCCGCGGAAACGCTGCTCGATGATGCGATCGTACTTTACATACCAGTAGGCAAAAACTCCGCTGATCAGCACCGCCAACGACACGAAGCCAACAAAGGCGTAGTGGATGACGGGATCTTTGCGCTTGCGGCCCTTGCCGCCAGCGCCGACCGCCCCGCCCTTCGGAATTTTCACTCGGATGGCCAAAAGGTTTATGGTGAATCTCAATCTAGCCAGCAATCGGCGGTCCGAACAAGCGCAGAGACGCGCCTCATCCAGAAACCCGATGCCGGTCCATGATTTGCAGGTCTAGCACAAATTTTAAATCACAATGGACCACCACATTCGATTTAGATGCGTGTCAGGAGAGATACAGCGTGTGGCGGGTATTAGCGAGAATCAGGACGGTATCTGAGATGAACCACAGTAATGGGAGTGCAGAGGGAACGTCGGGAAAAAGAAGATTTTCAGCTCGAAGCTCGCTGCTGTCTTTAAAACACTCCCTTATTCGAAGTCGAAGGATGGAACTCAATCGAAGTGGTATAGCCGGGGAACTCCAGCGGCACGCTGTACTTCGCGTCGATTTCCAGCACGCCAGTACCCAGGCCGCCGTTGCGTACTACGTGCACCTGCGCAGGCGTCAGCGTGATGTCATATTCCTGCGCGTGCTTGATTACCGTGGCCCGGATTTCTTCGGGACTGCGTGAAGTGTAGGTCGCCTGCAGCGCGTCGTTCTTGATCGCGTCCTCAAACTCGTAGTTGGAATAGCACGGCGGAATGACCTTGATCCCCACCACCGCCAAGCCCACAAGTACACCTAAAGTCAGCACCAGTTTGAGTGTGTCCATAGATCAATTCGCCCAACCGGTCCGACTTCTAAAGACCGGCCTGTCCGCGCACCAATCCGCGCAGATGCTCGCTTATGGCTGGAATCTTAACGTCCTCCCGCGCCAGAGTCGAGCGGCGAACCACTTCAACTAAATCGTCGGTAACTTTCTTTCCAACATTGATTCTAAAGGGGATACCGACCAAGTCGGCGTCTTTGAACTTCACCCCGGGCCTTTCGTCACGGTCATCTAGGAGCACGTCTAGCCCGGCCTCTTCCAGCGTCCGCGCGATCTCCTCCGCCGTCGTTCGAATCTTCTCATCCCCGCTATTCGTCCCCACCACCACCACGTCGAAAGGCGCAATGGAACTTGCCAGCCAAAATCCGTTCGCATCGTTCGCCTGTTCGATCGCAGCCGTCAGAATTCGTTCGATCCCGATTCCATAACTCCCCATGATCGGCGCGACTTCCTTCCCGTTCTTATCCAGCACCCTCGCGCCCATCGTGTTCGAATACTTATAGCCCAGCTTGAAAATATGTCCGATCTCAACAGCCGTATCGATCCGGAGGGCAGCACCGCAACTCGGGCAGCCTTCGCCTGCCACCACATTGCGAATGTCCGCCGCGATTGTGTATTCGAAGTCTTTCCCCGGCGTCACATTCTTCAAGTGATAGTCGAGCTTGTTCGCGCCGCAAATCATGTTCACGCGTCCAACAAGCCCGTTATCGACAATGACTGTTGCCGCCCGCTCATCCTTCGGCCACTTCGTTTCGTCCCACAACCCCAGCAGTTCCTTAGGACGCACGACCAGCCCAATCGGCCCAATAAATCCCGCCGGACCCTGAAAGTATCGCTCGAGCTCTTCCGCCTGCATGGGCCGCACATTCGCAGCTTTCACCAACGTCAGTAGCTTTGTCTCGTTGACGCTGTGGTCTCCGCGCAAGAAGACGATCACAGGCTGCTCGACGTTCTTCCCATCCTCTCCCGGATTCTGCGCCATGTACGCGACGGTCTTGATATCCTGCTCCGCCGCGATCCCAAGAAATGCAGCTACATCGGCAATTGCGCCTTTGCCGGGCGTGTGCACGAGCAGCGGCTTTCCATCGCCCTCTGGCCCAAGATCAGTAATCGGCGCCAGCTTCGAAGTAGCTTTTTCCAAATTCGCCGCATACCCGCAAGCCTCGCAACTCACCACCAAATCTTCACCCGCCGGAGTCCGCACCATGAACTCCTGCGACTGCGATCCTCCCATCGAACCCGAATGCGCGTCGATCACCACGTACTTCAATCCGCAGCGTTCGAAAATCCGGCAATAAGTGTCATGGTGTTTTTGATAAGAAACATCCAGCCCCGCCGCATCCATATCGAACGAATACGCGTCCTTCATAATGAACTGTCGCACCCGCAGCAATCCCGACTTCGGTCGCGGCTCGTCGCGAAACTTCGTCTGAATCTGGTACCAGATCTGCGGCAACTGCTTGTAGCTGCGCAGTTCCTTGCGCGCGATGTCGGTCATGATCTCTTCATGCGTCATTCCGAGACACAAGTCCGCGCCCTTGCGATCCTTCAGGCGAAACATGTTCTCGCCCATCACCGTCCAGCGTCCGCTCTCTTCCCAAATGTCGCGCGGATTCAAAGCGGGCAAATAAAACTCCTGCCCGATCTTGTTCATCTCTTCGCGGACGATGTTCATGATCTTCTGAATCGAGCGGTTGCCCAGAAACAAGAATGAATAAATGCCCGCTCCAAGCTGCCGGATATACCCGGCCCGGACCAGCAATTTATGGCTCGCCACCTCGGCATCCGCTGGAGCCTCGCGCAATGTAGGGATAAAAAGTTCAGACCACCGATGCATAGTTGAAGTGTCCTGTGGATGAAGAATCTTCGATTGTAAATGATGCCGCGTACGCTGGCGCTTTGGTCCTCTGCGATCTCCGCCGCATTTCTCCGCGCTCTCTGCGTTTCAAAAGCTCTTCTTTGCCAGTCATCCCGCCGTCGGAGTTTCGCCAAGACCAAAATTTTGCTGCTTCCTCCCCAAAATGTCGGGCATCCAAAACGGCGAGAGAGGTGAAACCCGTTATTCGGCTCCGCGTCTAAGCTAAATCTCAATCTCAGGAGGTCTCTTCGAATGGCTGCAGCGGCCCCCAAATTTCGCATCGATGTTGACATTCACAACCTGCTGATGAACTCCGCTCCCGGTCCTGTTCTGGTCCCGGAACCAAAAGGCTTCACGCTTCCCGACCCGGTGTTTCCGCAGTACCCCGAAAAACTGAATGATCCCGGCCCCGCGACTCCTCCGCTCAAGCGCGACTGGACTTGGCCGCAGGTCTATCACAAAATGCGTGGCTGGCTTTTTCCATATCTACGCTCGCGCGTCATGCCTGGCGTTTTCCATCCCATCACCTCGTACCTGTTTGTTGAATACAAATGCAATCTGGATTGCTGGTACTGCTGGGCATTCGACAACAAAATCAAAGGAATGACCGAAGATGTCGCCCGTCGGTCTATCGACTGGCTCTATGATCACGGCTGCCGCGTCCTCGCACTCATGGGCGGAGAGCCCCTGTTGCGTCCGCAGTTTGCCCACAAGGTTGTCTACTACGCTGCCAAGAAGGGTTTCTGGATTTACATCGGAACCAACGGGCGCCTTCTTCGCCCCGATGTGGCTGATCGCCTGGGCGATGCGGGCGTGTCCGTCTTCAATTTCGCCGTCGATGCCTGGGACGAAAAGCCTAGCCTCCCGAAAGCCGTTGTACCAGTACGAAAACATCTCGAGCACCTCCTTCGGAAGCAATATGTCTATGGCTACATGGTGTTTTTCAATATGAACATCTGTCGCAACAATATGGACGATATCCGGCAGTTGACCGAGTATGCCCACGACGTTCGCATCGCCACCGATTACCACATCAACGAAACGCCGATGCTCGAGCAGGACGAACATTTCAAGCATCTTGCCGACAATCCCACCTACATTCGCCCCGAAGACTGGCGCGAAATCGACAGACTCGTCGATTGGCTCATTGAGAAAAACAAGGCTGGCTATCAGATGGTGAATTCCATCCAACGTTTACAGGAGATCAAGGCTTTCGTTCGCATGGCTAGCGGACCCGAGTTGAAGCGCCTCGGATGGAACGGCGACGGTACTGGTACCAATGGCGACGTCGCCAAGCACCTCGCTGGCATGCCGGGAATCGTTCAGGACGCGGATGGCGAAATGCACTTCGCTGAATGGAACTGCCGCGGCGGTCATAACAATGTGATCATTCGCACCGATGGCACCGTCGCTCCCTGCTTCCC
>Ga0335071_10004657_pt1 | contig 14326 bp, 10 predicted proteins | sample Lox_Sample_15_FD_206724 | JGI IMG/M metagenome (GOLD analysis project Ga0335071, IMG submission 206724) | Soil microbial communities from Loxahatchee National Wildlife Refuge, Florida, United States - Lox_Sample_1.5 | ecosystem: Environmental > Terrestrial > Soil > Wetlands | place: USA... | reverse complement strand
CCTGGTCTGACTTCTGGGAAGGCTGGCTCAAGTTCCTCATCTTGCGCTGATGAAGTGAACTCGGTCGGCTACTGACCTCGGACCGCTGACGCCTGACCCTGAACCCGCTTCTTCATCCGCTCTATAATCGCCCCATGCCTTTCCTCGGCGATCCCCGGCGGAGATCGATGCTGCTGCTTGCCAGCGGTGTCATCCTTCTGTTCGCCCTGCTGGGAACGCTGCAGGCATTCAACCTTTCCGAGGTCCGCTTTCTCACCCCTGAAACTTCGGGCGAGACTCTTGCCTTTGTTGGCCTCACCGTCCTGGTCTTCCTTCTGCTTCTCTTGCTGCTCACGCTGCTCTTCCGCAACATCCTCAAGCTTTATGCCGATCAAAGCGGCAGCGCACTCGGCGCCCGCCTGCGTACTCGCCTCGTCGTTGGCGCTGCCCTCATCGCGCTTATTCCCGCCGTTTGCATGTTCCTTTTCAGCTTCCTGCTCATGAACCGCTCCATCGACCGCTGGTTCTCACAGCCCACGGCCGAGTTGCACGAAGACGCGAATCGCGTCATCCTCGAACTGGCGCAGTACGCTACCGCCGATGCGCACGTTGAAGCGGAGTCCATTGCCGCCTCCGGTGCGCTCGAACACGAGCCTGCTCAGCTCGAGCAGGATCTCGCCTCGCACCGCTTAACTCTCGAGGGTGGATTCGCAATCGTCTACGGCAAAGATCGCCGCATCCTCGCGGCTTTTCAGGCACCGCCCGAGTCCAGTCCCGCGAGTCTCCTGGCTTGGCTCGACGAGCAAGGCCAGGAGGGAGCATTACTGCAGGGACCGCTCACGCGAATTCTGCTGCCTGCTGCGCAGCGCAGCGATGAGACCGTGCTCCGCGTCGCGGGCCGTGATTACGCGCTGGGCATGGCGGCCAATGCGGCAGGCCGGGTCGTCGTCGTTGCTTTGCCCGTTCCTCAGGGTCTCAGCCAGACCACCATGCGAATCCGCGCACGAGCCGCCGAGTATCGCCAGCTCCTCGTCTCGCGCACCCGCGTTCGTAACACCTTCACCTTGATGCTCCTGCTGATCACGGTCTTCGTCTTTTTCTCCAGCGTCTGGCTCGCGCTGTTTCTCTCCAAGCAGGTCACGCGCCCCGTCGAGGCTCTGGCCGCGGCCATGGATGAAATTGCGGCAGGGAAGTACGATTATCGCGTCTCCTCCCTTGCCACAGGCGAGATGGCCGACCTGGTGCGTTCCTTTAACCACATGGCTGCCGACCTCGATGCCAGCCGCAAGCTTGCTGAAAGCGCGCAGGAACAGCTCACCGCAGCCAACCGCGCCGTCGAAGAAAGGCGGCGCGAGCTCGAGACCATCGTCGAAACCATTCCCTCAGGCGTCGTCACACTCGATACCGCCGGCCGCGTTCTGCAAGCCAATCGTGCCTTTGCCACGCTGATGGGTCTTAAAGATAACGGCCCGTTGGCCGGCAGGAAAATCGAAACGCTGTTGCCGGCCGAGTGCGCCGGCGACCTGGCAGGCGTCATTCGCCGCGGCCACCGCATGGGTGCCGCATCCACTGAGGTCGAATTCAGTTCCTTCGGCCGCGTCATCCACCTGGCCATTACCAGTGCCCGTCTTGAACTGGGCCGCGGCCGCATCGGCTCCGTCCTCGTAGTTGAAGACACAACCGAACTGCTGCGCGCGCAGCGCCAGCTCGCCTGGAAAGAAGTCGCGCAGCAGGTGGCGCACGAAATCAAGAATCCCCTCACGCCCATTGCGCTGAGCGCAGAGCGCATCGGCCGTCATCTCGATCGCCCTCAGTCGACTTCACCCAACATTATTCGCAAGTGTAGTGAGGTGATTCTGGGTTGCGTAGGCACGCTGCGAACGCTCGTCGACCAGTTCGCCGCCCTGGCTCAGTTTCCCGCGCCTCAGCCGCGCCCGTGCCGCTTGAATCAGGTCATCGACGAAGCCCTTGCCCTGTTCGGCGGAAGGCTCGAAGGCATTACGGTGCAGCGCAATCTCGATCCCGGTCTGCCCTTGGTGATGGCCGATCCGGAATCGATGCGCCGCGCTCTCGCCAACCTCATCGACAACGCCGCCGAAGCCATGCAGGGCAGCCTGCTGCGAGTGCTGGGCGTCGAAACTGCTCTTTCCGACGATGGCACAGCGGTCGAAGTCACTGTCTCCGACACTGGTCATGGATTGACCGACGAAATCCGCGAACGTCTTTTCTTGCCCTTTTATTCCACCAAGCACCGCGGTACCGGACTCGGTCTCTCCATAGCCGCCAAGATCGTCCAGGAGCACGGAGGCACGATCAGCGCTGAGGCCAACTCGCCTAAGGGCGCCCGCTTCGTGCTCCGCCTGCCCGTGATCGAGCCTGCCGCTCAGACACCTCCCATGCCCGACACTGAAACGGTGAAGGGAGTTGCCTCATGAATCACATCCTCGTAGTCGACGACGAGGTTGAGATTCGCGCCTCGCTCTCAGAGATCCTCGGCGAAGAAAGCTACGGCGTGGCCTGCGCAGCCAACGCCGATGAGGCCATGGAACTGGTGCGCGACGCCGTCTATGACGTGGTTCTGCTCGACATCTGGCTGCCCGGCCGCGATGGCCTTGAAGTGCTCGCCGAGATGCGCGAGTTGAAGCCGGAGCTGCGCCCTGAGGTCGTCATCATTAGCGGCCACGGCACCATCGAAGCCGCAGTAAAAGCTACCAAGCTCGGCGCCTACGACTTCCTTGAAAAGCCGCTCTCGCTTGAGCGCACGCTCATCGTGGTCAAGAACGCCGTGGAGGCGCGCCGCCTGCGAACCGAAAACGAAGAGTTCAAGCGCCAATTCAGCGCCGCGGCGGTTCTCACCGGCGAAAGCGTTCCTGTCAAGGCTCTGCGCCAGCAGATCCGCCTGATGGCCCCTACCAACGGCCGTGTTCTGATCTACGGTGAATCCGGCACCGGCAAGGAACTCATCGCGCGCTCCATTCACGCCGAAAGCCTTCGTCGCGACAGTGTGTTTGTCGAACTCAACTGTGCCGCAATTCCTGAGGCGCACATCGAGGCGGAGCTCTTTGGCTACCGCCATGGCGCTCAGCCCGGAGGGCCATCCGAACAGCGAGGCACACTCGAGCGCGCTGACGGAGGCACGCTCTATCTCGATGAGGTGGGCGACATGAGCCTCAAGACCCAGGCCAAGGTGCTCAGCGCTCTCGACGATCAGATGTTCACTCCCGTAGGCGGCACACAACCTCTGCGCGTCGATGTCCGCCTCATCGCATCCACCAACAAGGATCTAGAAGAAGAGATCGCCAAGGGCAACTTCCGCGAAGATTTGTTCTATCGCCTCAACGTAGTTCCATTCTTCGTGCCGCCGCTGCGCGAGCGCAAAGAAGATATCTCGCTCCTCGTCCGCGAATTCCTCTCCGAATTCGGCCGCCAGTATGGCCGCCCGCGAATGGAAATCTCTGAAGAGGCGCTCGAAGCACTCCGGCGCTATCACTGGCCTGGCAACGTGCGCGAGCTCAAGAACGTCATCGAGCGCGTGCTCATTCTCAACCCCCGCGCCGTGCGCATCGAGCGCAAACATCTGCCGCCGCTTACGCACAAGACCAGCGTGCGCTCCACTGAGGAGTTCTCAAGTTTGCAGCAGGCGCGCGACGCTTACGAGCGCGAGTTCATCCAGAAGAAGATCGAAGAGGCCCGCAACAACATCAGCCATGCCGCGGAGTTGCTGGGCCTCGAGCGCAGCCACCTTTATCGCAAGATGAAGGCGCTCGGCATCGCCGCTCGCGAATAGCTCTCGCAACGCCACCGCGACTTGGGTGCCACCGATCCCTCGCCTTTGGGGACCAGGATCTCAATCGGTCCACTTTAAACCGGCATGACCGCAGGGCCAACTGAAAGTCTCTGGAATAAGCTCTGGCTTCTGAGGGTTGTTTCCCGAAGCCCGCTATTGAACTGACGGCTTTCCGCCCGGGCTTAACCGGCGGTCTTTCACCCCGATACGCCGTTCTGCCTTGAATTTTCGAAAATCAGGCAGGCCGACGCGGCGTTCCCGCTTGCCGAAGCGCCGGTCGTATTCCAGTTCCATAGACGACGGTAGAACAATGGGACCTGGACGCAGAGCATCCTGCCTCGTCGCGCTCGGCGCCGTCTGCGGTGGCGGAGCGTTCGCTGCCGCATCGTTCGTCAGAGTAATCTCCTCGGCCGAAGGATCGGAGCCACTCGTCAGCATCTTGTTCAGGTTCGGGAAGTCGACGCGTTCCTTCTCGACGAAATCCACGCCTTCTGCCGTCAAGGTGTATTGCGCGTTGTCCGCTTTCGTGATGTAACCCTTTTTCTGCAAGTACCAGAGCGTAAAGTCCAGATAATCACGGGGGAACCCCATGCGCTCTTCAATTTCGGCCAGCGAAACTTCGGCATTATGCGCGCGTGAGCGCCGCCGGTGATAGAGAACTGCCAGCACCGCCAGGCGCCGGTTCAGCTCCCCTTCCATGTTGTCCATGAAATCGATGGTCGTGGAATAGGGCTCTTGTGCGTTCCGTCTGCGTCCGGCGTCATACTCGGCGCGCCGCACGCGGTCCGAAAGCACATCGTAGGCATTCTTCAGCAGCTTGAATTGCTCGGCATCGCCACTGGTCGGATTATCCGGGTGCAGCCTTGACGCAAGGTATCGGTAGACGCGGTGAATCGTGTCCACGTCGGCATTCGGGCTGATTTGCAGGAACTCGTAATAGTCGACCATCCGGAGTCCTTCCCCTTGGATTTCTGCAGGCATTTTAGCCTACCCCAGAATGGCCATGGAATCCCACATTCGATACGGGGCTGCCTCAGTTTCGAAGTGGAAACCTAAGCCCATGATAGGCTTAGGCTCATGTCTGTGGCGGCGCCTATCGACCCTGACCTTCAAGCCGCTCCGCACGACCGCCCTTGGCTCTTCAGCTTTCTTATCGCCCCGGACGCAGTCATCTCTCTCGGCCTCGTCAACGGTGGCCTCTCTTACCTTTTGCGCAGTCAGGGCGTCGCTCCTCCGAGAATCGCTGATATCGTCGCTCTTCTCTCCCTGCCTCACGCCATCTACCTTCTCTGGGGTCCTGTCACCGATTTCTGGTTACGCCGGCGCACGTGGCTCATACTGGCGGCTCTGGTCGCCGCCTTCACCTTTATTGTGGCGTTCATGCAGCACCGTCTGGACTCTCCGCAGGCGGTCGGCCTCATGTTCCTGGGTGCGTGCCTCGGCGTCCTCGTCCCAGCTGCGTGCGGTGGAATGATGGGCTCGCTGCAAAGCGAGATCAGTCGCCGCCGCGCCTGCAGCTTTTATCAAACCGGCTCGCTGGCCATAGGCGCCGTGGCCGTCTTCGGGCTCGTCTCGCTTTCTGCGCGCTTCTCCGTTTTTCATCTGGGCCTCTTTCTCGCCGCTGTCATCACCGTCCCATCGCTTTTTGCCTTGGCTGCACCCCCTCAGCCGGTCATCCGCGAGTCCGATGAAGGCCAGATGCTCGCGCGCATCGCACACGAGTTCAAGAGGACCTTTCTGCGCTGGGAGGCGATCCCCTATACGTTGCTCGTCATGGCCCCCTTCTGCAGCGGAGCTCTCATTGGCCTGCTGCCCGGTCTCGCGGTCGATTACGGCGTCGCCGGCCGACAGGTTGCGTGGATCAACGGCATCGCAGGCGCATTGCTCACCGCCGCGGGAGCATCGGTGGCTGCGCTCGTTCCCGTTCGCATCCGTGCCTCTGTAGCCTTCCCCGTCGCGGGCATTGTCAATGCCCTTGCTGCCGCTGTTCTCGCGCTCGGCCCCCTCACTCCGGCTGTCTATTTCACTGGAACCGTCCTCTTCCTCTTCACCATCGGTGTCGGCTATGCCCTCTTTACCGGCGTGTCGCTTGAATTCCTCGGCGGCTCAGGCAAGAGCGGCAGCGCGCGCTACGCGATCATCAACTCGCTCGGCAATCTGCCCGTGGTTTACATGTCTTATCTCGATGGCCGCGCCTATGGCCACTGGGGTCCGCGTGCCATGCCTGCGGCCGACGCAATCATCTCCGCGCTCGGTGCCTCTCTTCTGCTGGCCCACTTCATTGCCAACCGCAGGCCCCCACAACAGGTCACCAGTTCCTGATCGACCGACCAGCCTCCCACTGCGACTCCAGTTTCTGTACGGAATTGAACACCGGTTTGCAAATCTGAACGCTCCCTGACCTTCCATCCGGATCCGAATCGGCGGAAGCCATTGTGCCGCTGGGGGTTGCGCGGTTGGTGTGGATCCCGCCTTCTGGCGTTCCGCGTGCTCTTTCGCAGGCAAAGGTTTTGGCGAAGAGCCCGTAGGAGGTAGTCGATGGCCTACTTTGAGCGCATGCGCGATGTCATCTCCGGCCCATTCAGTCCTGACGTAATTGAGAAGCGCGCAGCCGCTGGATGGCAGCTGGTTTCTCTCGAGTGGCGGCGGGAACTACCCGATTCCGAGGCGCCGCAGGAGCCCGCCTTCGCCGAGACCATCCCGTACGGCCTCCAGATCTCCGACGACTGCAAGCGCCTGGAGGTCCATCCCTATGAAAACCAGGTGCTGCTCATGATGATGGACCTGCTCGCGCAGGATTTCTCCTACTCCGCAATCGTCAGCGATCTGAACGAGAAAGGTTTCCGGACCCGCGAAGGCCATCCCTGGTCCCGCGTCGCCGTCTTCAACATGATGCCGCGCCTCATCGAGGTGGGGCCCCGCCTCTTTGCCAGCGACGAATGGGAGCAGCGACGCCTCAAGCTGGCTCACCGTCCCCCTCCCGAATAGAACGGCCCTCCCCCAATTCCCCCCTGTCACCCAGAGCGAAATCGCGAGTCAGCGCGATGAGCGAAGCATCTGCAGTTGTTCTTACTGGCCGCCATCCCGACACCCGCGCCGCCGGGTCAAACCGGTTCACTGGTCGCGCGGCTGTCTCAGGATCGGCGTAATCGATCCCCGGTTATCGGCTGTCCGCGGATCGACCCGGAAATCCCATACCGACTGGCTAATGTCCGATGGCGAAAGGATCTCCACCAGGGCATACTCGCCGATCGCCAGTTTTTCCGCTGGCTCGATCTTTAGCCAGTGCTTGCCGGGCATCACCTCGGCCTTTGCCGGGATCGTGTTCTCGTCCTGGGTCACTGTACCCGTCGCGCTCACATGAACTGCACCCACGATACGCACCTCCTGGCGCTCGTCCGCCTTCACAATGGCAAACCCCGACTGCGCCGAGTGCGCACCATGTTTGCCTCCGTTGACTGCCTTCGCCCCGTTTGTGTTCACCGTCAATGGATGCGTCAGCACCGGCTCCTTTTCTTCCTCTACGCCGAGCGATAGATAAATCACCGGATCGTTTACATGCAGGTGCACCTTTGCGTGCGCGCCTTCCAGCTCCAGGCTGGCCTTCTGCGTCGCCAGGGGATTCAGGACCGCGATGCCCTTGCGGCTCTTTGTTTCCATCGAGAGATCGGCGGGCACCAGCTCCACTAGTTCCGGTGTTCCCTGGTAGGTGTCGAGCACGAACACACCATCTTCATCGGGCAGCTCCAGCCCGTCGGCCACTTTAGGCATGCGCGCATTCTGGTCCTGGCGCTCCTCGCTCTCTTCCTTATCGACGTCCTCGGCCTCTTTCATGGCGGGCGACGTATCCTCCGCCGCCAGATCGGCGTGTTCCTTCTCCCACTTGTGCGTTGCGTCCCAGTCCACCAGGTCCAACGGAAGCTCCTCCCACTCGCCCCGCTCCTGCGACAGGTAGCGCACCCGCTCGCCTATGATCTGGTAATCGCGCACCAGCTGGTAGGAACCATCCTTCAAAATCAGCCGGTGATTCCGTCCCACGCCTGGAATACCCGGCTTTAGCGGCTCCGGTTTGGAATTCGTTTGTTTTTGCTGCTGTTCTTCACTCTGGATCTGGATGGTCTGAGACTCCTGGGCAGGATTCTTGCCGGTCTGGCTACCCGGGCCGGCGGAATTGCCAGGTCCGCTCTGGGCGAAAACCACTGCTCCCGCCGCCAGAGTGAACGCCAGCGAAACCGGCTTCAGCCGTCGCACTTGCTGATAACCAACCATGGCAACACAGTTTAGACGAACGGGACCCTCAGCCGTTGTTCAGGACAGGTGTTTGGAAGCTCATCCCGCATTGACCCGATGACATTTCGCCGGGTACTACCGGACAACCAGATCGCACGGAAAACGTCCAAATAAACGGATTGTTTTGTAGAATAAAGTTGTCGGGGTCACAATTGGCAGCATTTCGGGCGATCTTCAGCGCTAAACGCCGCGGCCGCAGCAAGTTTTTGCCGGTCGTCGCGGGCCTGTGTCTGGTCCTGCTCGCCTCTTTGGCCTTCGCCCAGGTCGCGCATCTCCATGCAAGCGCCGCTGACGCCGACCACTGCCAACTCTGCATTGTCATGCACACCGCTGCGCCGGCTGCCGCAGTTTCCGCTGCCATCATTCTGGTGAATGTGGGAGCCACCGCCCCCCTCGCGGAACCGGTCATTGTCGCCCGGCAGCGCATCCTGAGCCTCTTCATTCGCCCACCCCCAGTCTCCTGCTAGGGCATCTTTCCGCCTTCATCTTCACCGTTGCACCAACCAGGCTCCTCGTCGAGCCGGCGATGCTGCGGCGCATCTCCAAAAGTTGAATTTGAAGCGCACCGATGCTCCTCAAATGCTCTGAGGACTCCGCGGCAAATGCCGCGGCTTGATTCCCGCATTTTTAGAAAGAATTTAGGAGACAATTCCATGCGATTTCATCGTGGCGCAACGCTACGCATCCTTCCCCTACTCGCCTTGGGCCTTGCCGGGCTCGCCGCCAACGCCCAAAGCGGCAACGCCGGAACCATTCACGGCACCGTCACCGATCCTTCGGGAGCCGTCATTTCCAATGCAACCGTCCAGATTGCCAACCCCGTCAGCGAATATGAACAGACCACCCTTACCGATGCCACCGGCCAGTTCACATTTCCCAACGTCCCCTTCAACCCATACACAATCGACGTTTCCGCCAAAGGCTTCGCCCGCTTGAGTCAGAATGTCGAGATTCGCTCCTCTGTGGGAGTTAGCGTCAAGCTGGTTCTGCAGGTTTCCGGAGGTAGTCAAACGGTCACCGTTGAGGCTACCGGCGATCTGATCGAGGACGATCCGACCTTCCACGTCGACGTGGACCGCGACCTCTTCAACAAAGTGCCTCTGGAAAGCGCATCTTCCACGCTCAGCTCGTTGGTCACGCTGACCACGCCTGGCGTGGCGGCCGACTCCAATGGCCTGTTTCACGGCCTGGGGGACCACGCGTCGAACTCCTTCTCCGTGGACGGCCAGTCGATTACCGACCAGCAGAGCAAAGTCTTCTCCAACCAGCTCCCCGCTCAATCGATACAGTCCATCGAGGTCATCAGCGGCGCGCCGCCGGCCGAGTTCGGCGGCAAGACTAGCCTCGTGATCGTGGCCACAACGCGCTCCGGGCAGGGTGTTACCAAACCTACGGGGGCTATCTATGCGTCCTACGGATCCTTCGGGTCGGCAACCGGCGGCTTCGATCTCTCTTACGGCGGCAGGAGCTGGGGCAACTTTATTGAGGCCGACGGACTCAACACCGGCCGTTTCCTCGATCCGCCGGAATTTACCGTCTTCCATGACAAGGGCAACGAGGAGAATTTCTTCGATCGAATCGATTACAGCTTTACACCCGCCGATTCGATCCATTGGGACCTGAACTATAGCCGTTCCTGGTTCCAGACGCCGAACTCCTTTGACAACTTGAATGTGATGAACGTCGAGACCAGCGGCCCAAACAGCGGCACAAGCGCCAATCCGGCATTCGTGAATGTGGGCAATACCGACCAACTTTCCAAGATCAATACCTATAACATCTCTCCCACGTATACGCATGTCATCAGCAATGACTCGGTCTTCAACCTGGGAGCATTTCTCCGCAGGGACAGCTACGGTTATTACCCAAGCGCGAATCCCCTGGCCGACCTGGGCCCATCCAACCTGCAAACCTCATCGATCGCGCAGTACCGCACACTGACTAACGCCGGTCTCCATGCGGATTACTCCTACGTGAAGGGAATACACAACCTCAAGATTGGCGCGCAATACGATCAGACCTTCCTGCGTGAGCACGACGCCCTGGGCGTTGTGGACGCGAGCTACAACTCCCCCTGCGTGGATAGCAGCGGCGACCCGCTGCCGGGATTTACCGACCCATCGCAGTGCGCCGGTGCCGGCGAGTATTCGAATGATCCGTCCGTTGGCGGCACCTATCTCGCAGTTCTTGCGCCCTACGACTTGACGCGCGGAGGCAAAGACTATCTCTACTTCGGGCACACCGACGTAAAGCAGCTTGGCCTCTATGCTGAAGACGAAATCAAGGCCGGCAACTGGGACTTCAACCTGGGCCTGCGTGAGGATGTGTATGCGGGCTTAACGGATGCCAATCAGATCCAGCCGCGGCTGGGCGCTGCCTATAACATCAAGCGTTCCGGTACGGTGATGGCTGTTTCCTACGCGCGCACGCTGGAGACGCCCTTCAACGAGAACCTGGTCCTCTCCAGCAGTGGGTGCTCGGATGCGGTGTTGAACCCGTTGCTCGCATGCAACCCGGGAGTGTCAGGAACCCTCGACCCTGGTTTCCGCAATGAGTTTCATGCCAGCTTGCAACAAGCCTTGGGCAAATACGCTGTTTTCGGAGGCGAATATATCTGGAAGTACACGCACAACGCCTTCGACTTCAGCGTGCTGGGCAATACGCCGATCACCTTCCCCATCGACTGGCACAACTCCAAAATCCCCGGTTACGCGCTACATGTCGAAGTTCCCAATTTGCACGGCCTCAGCGCCTACACGGTTATGTCTTCCGTGGCGGCGCGCTTCTTCCCGCCGCAGTCGGCTGGAGCTGGAGCTGCCCCCGGTCAGGGCGGATATGCATTCCGCATCGACCACGACGAAAAGTTCAACCAGACCTCGCATCTGCAGTACACGGTTTCGAGCGACGGCTGGCGGAATGGCCTGTGGGGCGGCTTCAACTGGCGCTACGATTCCGGACTTGTCGCCGGCTCTGTGCCTTGTTACAACGTTACTGACCCGAACAGCCTTTGCAATCCCATAAACGGCGGTGCTTCCATAACCATCGGCGGCCAGCCCGGAATCGATCTGAGCGGCCTCACGCCCGATCAGCAATTCGAAGCAGGCATTACCTGCAACGGCGTCGCGGCTACTCCGAGCTCCGGCTTTGACTCCTGCCTTGCGTCCCAGTACAAGTCGCAACTGGTGCAAATTCCGGCTCCCGGCACTGAGGACGACGACCACAACCCTCCCCGCATCGCGCCCCGCAATCTCTTCGACATGTCGCTGGGCAAGAACAACATCTTCCACAAGGAGCGGTTCAAGACCGACCTCGATCTCACCGCCATCAACATCACAAACAAGTACGCGCTCTATAATTTTCTCTCTACCTTCAGCGGCACGCACTACGTCACCCCCCGTGCGCTGACGGCGAAGGTCACGTTCAACTTCTAGTCCGAATAAGCGCGGTCATAAACGAGGGTGTAAGTTGCGCCCTCGTTCTGTTTTTACGATTCCGTAGAGTCCCGCGGAGGAGGCGAGCCAACGCAGATGATCGCCCGTTCCAGAAACGTTCTTTTCCTCTCCACCCTGCTTCTTTTCCTGGGGCAGGCCTTCGCGCAACCGGATGAGAAGGAGCCGGTCGCGATTTTGGAGCTGGGCGCAGAGGCGAGCCACGGCTTGAACCAGGGTGGATCGTCAGGAGGGCCCTCGTTTGCCGTTGAGGTCACGCCAATCAAAGAATGGCTCGAACTCGAAGCCGGCGTCACTGCGCTCTTCAGCACGCAACAAACGGAGTGGGACACCGATTTGCTGTTCAAGAAGCCCTGGACCCTCTCGCGCAAGGTCGAGTTCATGGTCGGCATCGGTCCGGAGTGGGCGCGCACGAGGCATGCCGGAACCACCGTCAATGCTTTGGCCGGCGAAGCGGCATTAGACTTCATGTTCTGGCCGGCGCGAAGACACAAGTTCGGCTGGTATCTCGAGCCCGCCTACGATCACGGCTTTGTGTACGCGCACGACCAGTCATTGGGAGTGACGGGCGGACTTCTGATCGCGCTCCCCTGAAGACCTACGGGCGCTTCCCGGCCGAACTACGACAAGCTGTTCACGGCCTTCAAATACGCCTCATAAATCTCATCGCCAAAGCACGCAAAAATCACCCTCTGAATCGCGTCGCTCGAGACCAGCTCCGCCACCGTCTCCGCCACGGCAATCTTCACCGCGCGATCTACCGGGAACCGATACACCCCGCAGCTGATCGCCGGAAATGCCAGCGATCTGATTCCGTTCGCACGCGCAATCTGGAACACCGACCGATAGCAACCCGCCAGCAACTCCGGCTCGCCTCGCTCGCCGCCTGTCCACACCGGCCCCACCGTGTGAATTACGTGGCATGCCGGCAAGCGATACCCCTTTGTAATCTTTGCCTGTCCCGTCGCGCATCCACCCAGCGTCCGGCACTCCGCCAGCAGATCCGGTCCCGCCGCGCGATGAATCGCCCCATCCACCCCGCCCCCGCCCAGCAGCGAAGTGTTCGCGGCGTTCACGATCGCATCCACCGCCAGGGTAGTGATGTCGATCTTCACGACTTCGATCTTGCTCGTCATCTCCTCCATCCTCGACCGCAGCTCGGACGCGCAGGACCTGCTGCATCACCGCCGCGCCAATGCGCTCATTTCCATTGGGTTACCCGCATCATGATCCCATTTATTATCAGCGGCGTCCAACTTTCCTCTTTCGCCGCAGGTCACATCTCTGTCATACTTGTATGTGCCCACCAGGTACGTCCAATCGCAACAATCCAATTCTGAGGTCGAGTCCATGTCGGCAAAGTATGTCTTTGTGACGGGCGGAGTTGTGTCCAGTTTGGGTAAGGGTATCGCCGCGGCCTCCATCGGCTGCCTGCTTGAGAGCCGCGGCCTGCGCGTCAACATGATGAAGTTCGACCCCTACCTCAACGTCGATCCCGGCACCATGTCGCCCTTCCAGCACGGCGAGGTCTTCGTCACCGACGACGGCGCTGAAACCGACCTCGACCTGGGTCACTACGAACGCTTCACCCACGCGCCCCTCTCGCGCGACAACAACTACACCACCGGCCGCATCTACGAGCAGATCATCCAGAAAGAGCGTCGCGGCGACTACCTCGGAAAAACGGTCCAGGTCATTCCCCACGTCACCAACGAGATCAAGAATGCCATGCGCAAAGTGTCCGCCAACGGCGCCGACGTCACCATCGTCGAAATCGGCGGCACCGTGGGCGACATCGAATCCCTGCCCTTCCTCGAAGCCATTCGGCAAATGCGCCAGGAGCTCGGCCGCGAGAATACCGTTTTCGTTCATCTCACGCTGGTGCCGTTCATCACCGCCGCGCAGGAGCTGAAGACCAAGCCCACACAGCATTCCGTCAAGGAGCTGCTCTCTATCGGCATCCAGGCCGACATCCTGCTCTGCCGCTCAGATCGCCCCCTGAGCCGCGAGATCAAGCAGAAGATCGCCGCTTTCTGCAACGTCGAAGAAAAGGCTGTAATCGGTGCCACCACCGTTCCTTCAATCTATGAAGTTCCGCTCGGCTTTGCCGCGGAGGGTGTCGATTCGCTCATACTTAAGTACCTGCACAAAGACGCGGCCGAGGCAAACCTCGCCCGCTGGCAGCAATTGGTTGACCGCGTCCGCAATCCCAAAGACGAGGTTTCCATCGCCATCGTCGGCAAGTACGTCGAGTACGAAGACAGCTACAAGTCTCTCAAAGAAGCGCTCACCCACGGCGCCATCGCGCACAACCTGCAGCTCAAGATTCATTGGATCGAGGCTGAAGGTCTCGAATCGCAATCGTCCGACGACCGCAGCTACGAAGCGCAGCTCGCCGGCTACGACGGCATCCTTGTTCCCGGCGGGTTCGGCAAGCGCGGCATCGAAGGCATGCTTAACGCCATCCGCTACGCGCGCGAGAAAAACGTACCCTACTTCGGCATCTGCCTCGGCATGCAGACCGCCTGCATTGAGTACGCGCGCAACGTCTGCGGTCTCAAAGACGCCAACTCCAGCGAGTTCGATCCCGCCACCGAGCACCGCGTCATCTACAAGCTCCGCGAGCTGCTCGGAGTCGAGGAGATGGGCGGGACAATGAGATTGGGGGCGTGGACCTGTATCTTGCAGGAGGACTCACTCGCCAGTCGCGTCTATAGCGCGCGTGAGATCAGCGAGCGCCACCGTCATCGCTACGAATTTAATCGCGAGTATGAGGCGCTGCTCACCGGTGCCGGCCTGCGCATCTCCGGCGCCACGCCCG
>Ga0335071_10004656_pt1 | contig 14327 bp, 7 predicted proteins | sample Lox_Sample_15_FD_206724 | JGI IMG/M metagenome (GOLD analysis project Ga0335071, IMG submission 206724) | Soil microbial communities from Loxahatchee National Wildlife Refuge, Florida, United States - Lox_Sample_1.5 | ecosystem: Environmental > Terrestrial > Soil > Wetlands | place: USA: Florida... | reverse complement strand
ACGGCGCGCGCGGCCCGGCGATAGTGACCCGCGCAGAAGACACCAACCGTCTCGTCTGGAATAACCGGTGCTGCAGCAATCTCACCACCTATCTGAAGCGGAAGGAAATCAAGGCGCTCGGGAGACCGGCGGTTGTCGTCAAGCCGTGCGACGAGAAATCGTTGGTTGTGCTGGAGAAGGAATCGCAAATCGATCGCAAGGAAATTCATGTGATCGGTATGGCCTGTGAAGGTGAGGGCGAGCCGAAGTGTACATTCTGCACCGCACGCACGCCGCGCTTCGCGGACCAAACCTTCGGCCAACCGTCTGGTCCGGAACCGCTGGACGGCACTCCACCGGACCGCTTTGCCGCGCTCATGGCCATGACACCGCGCGAGCGGATGGCATTTTGGGCGACTCAATTCGACCGCTGCGTGAAGTGTTATGCCTGCCGCCAGGTCTGCCCGATGTGCTATTGCGAGCGCTGCATCGCGGATAAGAACCGGCCGATCGCGATTGACCCGGCTCCCAGCCGCAAGGGCAACTTTGCCTGGCAGACTGCGCGAGCCTTCCATCTGGCTGCGCGTTGCGTCGGATGTGGGGAGTGCTCGCGCGCTTGCCCGGCCGGCATTGATCTGGCCCTGCTGAACATCGCCCTGCACAAGGCAGCGCAGGAGCATTTCGGCTACGACGCGGGCGTTGATCCGGCGGCCGAACCGGTAATCGGCTCTTACGCTCTGCAGGATAAGGAGGACTTCATCCGGTGAGCGAAGCCATTTCCCAAGCCGCCTTGCGCGCACTCATTGGCGACTGGATCGCAGCGGGCAAGCAAGTCCTGGGACCCACGCGCGTGAAGCCAAACCTGGTTCTCTACTCCGCGCTGAGATCGGCGGACGCCGTGCTCCTGGAAGGCTTCGTGCGACCAAGCAACTCGATCAAGGAATTCGTTTTCCCCAAGCAGGAAAAGCTATACGGGTATCGGATTCAGGGCAACAGCGTGGAACTGATCGAAAATGGCGAGTCGCTCCCGGAGCAAGTCGTAATTGCCGCCCGACCCTGCGACGCAGCGGCGCTTCCCGTTCTCGACCACGTGTTCAACTGGGATTTCGCGGACGAGCTCTACAATCGAAGGCGGGCGGCCACCACTATTGTCACGTTGGCGTGCAACACGGCTGACGAGACGTGTTTTTGCACGTCGGTGGGGCTCAGTCCAGCGTCGGAGCGCGGTTCTGACGTCATGCTATTCGACATCGGCGAGGACACCTACGAAGTCTGCTGCATGACGGATAAAGGCCGGGCGTTGTTCAGCGGCAAAACCGAGCCATCCACACAGACCGCCAGGAAAACTGCATCGCTCGAAAAGAAGTTCGATCCTAAGACCATCCGATCTTTTATAAACGAGCACTTCGAAGATCCATTCTGGCAGGAACATGCGCTTACCTGCGTGGGCTGCGGTACGTGCGCATTCACCTGCCCGACCTGCCATTGTTTCGATATCGTGGACGCAGGCCCCTCGGCGGGGAATGGCCGCTTCCGCACCTGGGACTCGTGCCAGTTCCCGATATTCACTGCGCACGCTTCCGGTCACAACCCGCGTCCTGTACAAGCCAGCCGCCAGCGCCAACGCATGCTGCACAAGTTCGCGATCTACCCGGAGAAGTTCGGCGAGATCCTCTGCACCGGCTGCGGCAACTGCACGCGCAACTGTCCAGAAGGCATTGGCATTTTGAGCGTCGCCGTGGAGATTGACCGTGCGTAACGTCTACGAACCCGACCTGATGGAAGTGATCTCGATCCGCCAGCAGACGCCCGATGTGAAATCGGTATCGGTAAAGTTCGTTGATCCCGAACGGGCACGGGCGTTCTCCTTCACGGTCGGCCAATTTGGAATCTTTTCCGCATTCGGCTATGGCGAATCCACGTTCAACATCTGCTCCAGCTCGAACTGGAAGGACCACATTGATTTCTGCTTCCGCAAGGTCGGTCGCGTGACCGAGGCCCTGTGGAAAATCGAAGAGCGAGACATGGTCGGGTTTCGAGGTCCGTATGGGAACGGCTATCCCATGGAGGCATGGAAAGGGCACGACCTGATCTTCCTAGGTGGCGGAATCGCCATGCCGCCTATCCGCTGCGCCGTGTGGTACGCGCTGGAGAATCGCGCCGACTACGGCGAGATTACCATCGTTTACGGTGCCCGGACCGTGGCCGATCTGGTCTATGTGGATGAACTGGACAAATGGGCGGAGTTCGACCGCGTGCGCGTAATCCGCTGCGTGGATCCGGGCGGCGAAACTCCTGACTGGAAAGGGGAGATCGGCTTTGTGCCCCACGTCTTCGAGCGGGCGCAGGTAAATTCGAAAGATCCTATCGTTCTGGTGATCGGGCCGCCGATCATGATTAAGAACACTCTCCCGATTCTGGACAAGATGGGAGTTTCCTCTGCCTCGGTCTACACGAGCATCGAGAACCGCATGAAGTGCGGCATCGGCAAGTGCGGTCGCTGCAACGTCGGTCCCATCTACGTTTGCAAGGAAGGCCCCGTGCTCACCATGGAGCAGTTGCAGAGACTCCCAGCAGACTACTGACATTTCTTTGGTGCTGGCTGGGTGAATAACCTTGGGCGCGCTTAACCGCGGCGAGTGACGCCAATCACTGCCGAAAAGCGTTCATCAATGCCAGGATTTACGGCATCTTCGGAGGCAACATTTCCCTGCGCCCGGACGGAGGTGCGTCGTCGCGCTGTTCCGCAAATTCACCGAGGTGGACAAACGTCGGCCGGGAGAGTCCCCGCATTCTCGAATAATGCGCCATTCTAGTGTTTCAAGCTTGAGTGCAGACTCGAACTCCTGACCTCTACCGTGTCAATTCCCTAAGCGACGTGAAGCGCAGCGACACCGAGGAATAGCCAGCGAAACGCAGAGGCAGTGTGTATGCGGCTTTGGTCGCTGTTTGCTGCCTCTTGCCTCCGGTGGAGTGACACCCTTTGACACAGCCCGACAGCCGCAGGGACGGCAGGGTTAAGACACAAGGCGCGACACAATGAGTCAGCTCCGATGTTGGAGTTAAGAAAACTGCCCGCGGCTCTTCACAAGCGTACCCGACTGTGTGGGGCCGGAGCTTCCATGGTGACCTCAACAGCGGAGCCAAGCCCCGCTACTGATATCGGATGTTGGTAGCTCCAAGAGAGGACTACTCACGTTGTGCCACGCCCGAGGAAAAGTCAACTCCCGGCCTTCTGCCTGTTAAGTTCCACAATCATCTTTACTGCGGGTGCACCATCGAAGCGAACCGTGCTCCGCGTTAATTGGCGGTGTGATTCGGGTCACCGCACGTTATGAAAGAATTAGTTCTAGCATTAGAATGGCGGGTAGCGGTTGGCTGCCTCCTACTGAGAGGGCGTTGGCTCGGAATCGGTGGTGGTGCGAATGAACCCGTCAGGCATCGACGCGAATGAGTCCGTAACCCATCGATCACCGGGGCCGCCCCTGAAGTACCTTCAACGCTACGGACTTGCGGTCCTCTCCGTCGGGATTGCCTTGGGGGCGTCGCTACTCCTCGAACATTTCCACTTTCGCGTCCCTTCCGCACTTTTGCTGCTGTTTGCGGTGGCCATAAGTTCCTGGTACGCAGGAGCGGGACCTGCTGTGTTGGCGGCGATCCTGTCCACGATCAGCTTCTACTGGTACTTCGTGGAGCCGGTCCGCACCATCTCCATCAACCGGTCCGAGATCCCAAATTTCATCATTTTTACTGCGTTCGCTGCGCTCCTGTCTCGGTTCGGCACGTTTCGGCAGCGCGCCGAGGCAGATCTTCGTCGGACTCACGACCAGCTTAAAATCGAGCGTCCCAAACTAGGCTCGCGCACCATCGCGCTGCTGTATTTCGCGTTCTCAAGTTGCTGGATCCTTTTTACCGACCGCTTGGTGAATAGTCTTGGGTTATCCAACACGCAGCTTCTGAAGGTTTCAGAGGCGAAGGGAATTCTGTTCATTTCTTTGAGCACCCTCCTCATGTACGTGCTGGTGGAAAAGGCTTTGCGCCAGCGCCACTCCGTTGCAACCGCCTACTGGCAACTCGTGGAAACCGCTCAGGAGGGGGTCTGGTCGGTCGACACTGAAGGCAAGACGGTATTCGCTAACGAGAACATGGCCGCTATCCTGGGCACGTCGCAGGGGGAGATGATCGGCAAATCCATTCTGCCCTTTGTGCCGCCGGAGAAAAAAGACGAGTTGCTGAATCGCCTGCTCCGGCGGGAGCGAGGCCTCCAGGAACACTACGAATTCGCCTTCCTGCGAGCGGACGGGGCTCAAGTCTGGACGTTGCTGCGCGTATCACCGGTCTTTAGGCATGGACAGTACACCGGCAGTCTGGCCCTGGTGAGCGACATCACCGAACGCAAGCGGGCAGAGGAGGCGTTGCGTCGTTTGAATCGCGAACTGCGCGCGATCAGCAACTGCAACCAGACCCTCCTGCGCGCTACAGACGAGCAGAGCTTGCTCGAAGAAATCTGCCGGATCGTCTGCGAGGAGGCGGGCTACCGCATGGCGTGGGCGGGATATGCCGAACCCGACGAGGCCAAAAGCGTGCGCCCTGTAGCGTGGAGCGGAGCCGAGGAGGGATTTCTCGCAAACCTCGGCATTACTTGGGCCGACACCGAGCGCGGCTGCGGCCCCACTGGAATGGCCATCCGGAGCGGGAAAACGTGCTACATTCAGGATTTCGCAACGGATCCTCGACTGGCGCCCTGGCGGGAAAGCCTTTTGCAGCGTGGTTTCCGCTCGGGCATTGCCCTTCCGCTCAAGGACGAAGACGGCAGTACCTTCGGCAGTCTCACCATTCATTCCGCACAGCCCAACGCTTTTACATCGGAAGAGGTTCGGCTTCTCGAGGAACTGGCTGGGGACTTGGCGTTCGGTATCGTGACCCTGCGTTCGCGGGCCGCACGCAAACAGGCCCAGGAAGCTCTGCGGCAGAGTGAGTTTTATCTGGCGGAAGCGCAAAGGGTGAGCCACACAGGCAGCTGGTATTTGGATGTGGTTCACAACCGGCTTTCCTGGTCCGAAGAAGCTTTCCGTATCTTCGGCATCCAGCGCGGGACGCCACTGACCTACGAGACTTTTCTGGCAGCGGTTCACACTGATGACCGTGCTTTGGTTGATCAGGCGTGGAAGAAGGCTCTGCTTGGGGCGGCTTATGACGTTGAACACCGTATCCTTGTCGGCCGCGAGGTGCGCTGGGTTCGAGAACGGGCACAACTGGAATTTGATGCCGACGGGAGAGCCACCAAAGGAATCGGCACGGTGCAAGACATCACGGAGCGAAAACGCGCCGAGGAGGCCCTCGCGCTCCATAGCTTTGCTCTCAACAACGCGCACGAGGCGATCTTCCTCATCGACGAGCAGGCGCGCTTCCTCTACGTAAACGAAGAGTGCTGTCGCAGCCTGGGGTACACTCGCGAGGAACTGCTTGGGATGGGCGTGCCGGATATCGATCTCGATTTCACCGAAGAGCGGTGGCCCGATCACTGGCACGCGCTCAGAGCACAGCGTTCCCTGAATTTTGAAAGTCATCATCGCACGAAAGATGGTCGGTTTTTTCCGGTGGAGATCAGCGCGAAGTATTTGGGATATGGAGGCCGGGCCTTCAATCTCGCTGTTGTTCGTGACATCACGGAACGCAAGCGCGCCGAGCAGACCCTGCACGAGCGGGCCGATCTCCTCAATCTTACGCACGACACTGTTTTCGTGATGGATATGGAGGGGGTGATCAAGTACTGGAATCGTGGCGCCGAGGAACGATACGGGTGGAGCGCGGAGCAGGCGGTGGGCAAAATCGTTCACGACATACTGAATACAGTCTTCCCGTCGCCCCTTGAGGAGATTAAAGCGGAAGTGACGCGTACAGGTCGTTGGGAAGGCGAGCTTCTGCACACCAAGAAGGATGGAACCCAGCTTGTGGCGGCGAGCCGTTGGGCTTTGCAGCGGGACGAGCAGGGCGCACCGCTCGCAATCCTGGAAACCAACAACGACATCACCGAGCGCAAGCGGGCGGAGGAGGCGTTGTGTCGCTTGAATCGCGAACTGCGAGCCATCAGCAACTGCAACCAGACCCTACTGCACGCCACCGATGAGCAAAGCTTGCCGGAGAAAATCTGCCGAATCGTCTGCGAGGAGGCCGGCTACCGCATGGCGTTTGTGGCCTATGCCGAACACGACGATGCTAAAAGCGTGCGCCCTGTCGCGTGGAGCGGGGCCGAGGAAGGATATCTCGCAACGGTCGGCATTACTTGGGCCGACACGGAGCGTGGACGCGGCCCCACCGGTACGGCCATTCGGAGCGGGAAGAGTTGCTGCGTTCAGGATTTCGCAACCGATCCTCGACTTGCGCCCTGGCGGGAGGGCCTTTTGCAGCGCGATTTTCGTTCGGGCATCGCTCTGCCGCTCAAGGACGAACATGGCAACGCCTTCGGCAGTCTTACCATTCATTCCGCACAGCCCAACGCTTTTACACCGGAAGAGATTCGGCTGCTTGAGGAACTGGCTGACGACTTGGCGTTCGGCATCGTAACCCTGCGTTCCGGGGCGGCACGCAAACGGGCGGAGCAAGCTCTGCAGCAGAGTGAGGCATATCTAGCGGAAGCGCAGAGGCTGAGCCACACAGGCAGTTGGGCTTTGGACGTGGCCAGTGACAAATGGTTTTACTGGTCCGAGGAGATGTTTCGAATTTTCGGATTCGATCCGCAGGAGGGTATACCGGCCAGAAAAGCACTTTTTGGACGAATTCTCCCCGAGGATCGCACCAGGGTGGAAGGAAACTTTCAGAAGTCGCTCCGTGAAAAAGTAGACACGTCCGACGAGTACAGGATGACGCTGCCCGACGGCGCCGTCAGAGATGTTCTTATCATTCGTCACCCTGTCCTGAATGACGCTGGAGATGTCGTTCAATTGTTTGGTACCGCGGTCGATATTACGGAACGCAAGCGCGTCGAGGAACGTCTGCGGCAGAGTGAGGCGTACCTGGCGGAAGCGCAAAGGCTGAGCCACACAGGTAGCTGGGCTTTGAACGTGGCCAGCGGCAACTATGTCTACGCTTCGGAGGAATACTTCCGAATTTCTGGATTTGATCCGCAACAGGGATTACCTACGAAGGACCAACCGCTGCAGCGAATACACCCGGACGACCTTGACAAGTTCTGGCAGGCCTTCCAGAAGGTCATCGATGAGAAAGTAGATTCCGAAGGCGAATACAGAATCGTGCTACCGGATGGAACGGTCAAATACGTCCATGCCATACGCCATCCCGTTTTGAATGCCAATGGAGAGCTTGTTGAAATTGTGGGCACGACGGTTGATATCACAGAACTCAAGCGCGCTCAGGAGGCCCAGCGCCGCACCGCGACTTACCTTGCGGACGCGCACAGGCTAACTCATACCGGTGCTTGGGCTACGGATACCACCATGCAGCCGTTGTACTGGTCTGAGGAAGTATTCCGGTTTTTTGGATTTGACCCGCAACAGGCGTTACCCACGGCGGAAGAACTGCTACAGCGAGTGCACCCGGAAGATCTTGACAAGGTCAAGCAGGCCTTCGATAGGGCGATCTGCACAAAAGTAGATGAAGAAATCGAGTTCAGAACCGTGTTGCCCGACGGAACAGTCAAACACGTCCACGTCTTAGGTCGGCCCGTTTTGAACCACAGTGGCAACGTTGTCGAGGTGGTGGGGACCGTTGTCGATATTACAGAGCGCAAGCGGGCCGAAGAAGCGCTGCGGCGCAGCGAAGCCTACCTCTCGGAAGCGCAGAGGCTGACCCACACCGGCGCTTGGGCCACCGACGCCGTGCCCGAGCCGTTGTACTGGTCCGAGGAATTGTTCCGGCTTTATGGATTAGATCCGCAACAAGGATTCCCGACGCACGACCAGGTGGTGCAGCGCGTACATCCGGAAGACCGCGACAAGTACGTGCAGGCGTTCCATAGGCTAATCCATCAGAAAGTGGATTCCGACGTCGAGTTCAGAACCGTGTTGCCCGATGGAGCAATCAGGTATCTCTATGGCCTGGGCCATCCCGTTTTGAATGCCAATGGAGAGCTTGTTGAAATTGTGGGCACGACGGTCGATATCACAGAGCGCAAGCGGGCCGAAGAAGAGCTGCGCGAGAGCGAGACCCGCTTTCGCACGTTTGTGGACCACGCAGGCGACGCCCTATTCGTCCAAGATCTCGAGCAAGGGACCATTGTCGATGTGAACCGGGAGGCATGCGAGAGCCTTGGTTACACTCGGCAGGAACTGATCGGCAAGACACCGCTTGCCTTCCACCTGGAGTCGGATCAAGCGGAGATGGAAGCGGGCACGGAGCGAGCGGTGGAGGGCGAAACCGTATTTGACAGACACTGGCATCGGCGAAAAGACGGGTCGCTGTTTCCTGTGGAAGTACGCACCAGCCTGGTTTCGTATGGGGGGCGTCGCTTCCTGCTGCAGGTTGCCCGGGACATCAGTGACCGCGTGCAAGCCGAAGAACAGCGCGAAAGGTTGCGGCAACTCGAGGCAGACCTCGCGCACATCAACCGGGTGAGCATGATGGGGGAACTGGCCGCCTCGATCGCGCATGAAGTGAACCAGCCGTTGTCGGGCGTGGTGAGTAACGCCAGCGCTTGCCTGCGTTGGCTGGCCGGAGATGTGCCTAACATGGAGGAAGCCCGGGAAGCCACCCGTCGGATCGTCCGCGACGGGAAGCGAGCCGGAGAAGTGATCGCCCGGATTCGGGCCTTGACAAAGAAGGCTGCAACCCCGAGAGAGAGGCTGCATCTGAATGAAACCATCCGGGAAGTCCTCGCCCTCGTCGGCGACCAAGCAAAAAGGAACAGCGTGATGATCCGAACGCGGTTTGCCGATGACCTTTCCCTTGTCTCAGGGGATCAAGTTCAGTTGCAGCAGGTGGTGTTGAACCTGGTCATGAATGGTATGGAGGCGATGAGCAGTGTAGGTGAGCGGGCACGAGAACTGGTGATCACCACGCGGAACCTTGCCCCGGACCAAGTGCAGGTAACGGTGGAAGACTCGGGGATAGGCCTCGATCCGAACACGATAGCAAAGATCTTTGACCCTTTCTACACGACGAAACGCGGCGGTATGGGTATGGGACTTTCCATTTGCCGTTCCATTCTTCAGGCCCATGGAGGCCGGCTATGGGCTACCGCCAAGGACGGCCCAGGCACAGCCTTCCACTTTACTCTGCCGAAGTGCCACAAAGAAGAATCAAATGCGGGAGCCGCGAGAGTCTGACGCAATTATCGCGATTGTGGACGACGACCCCTCGGTTCGGGAGGGACTGAGTAGTCTGATTCGGTCTGCAGGCTTGCAGGTCGAAACGTTCGCGTCCGCCCAGGAATTCCTGGCCCGCCCCGGCGCCGAGGCGCCGAGTTGTCTCGTGTTGGACTTGCAACTGCCGGGTCTGAGCGGGCTCGACCTGCAGAAGCGCATGGCCGAGGTCGGACTGGAGATCCCCATCGTTTTCCTTACAGGCCATGGCAATATCCCAGCTTCCGTGCAGGCGATGAAAGCGGGAGCGGTTGAGTTTTTGACCAAGCCATTCGATGAACAGGATCTCTTACAGGCAATTCAGGAGGCCGTAGAACGCGATCGGCGGACCCGCCAGCAGCACGACGAGATGCGTGAGTTGCGAAACCGCTATGAGTCGCTAACGGCTCGCGAGCAGGAAGTCATGCAGCATGTGGTTTCCGGGCTCCTTAACAAGCAAGTTGCGGCCGAACTGAACATAACCGAGTACACCGTCAAGATTCACCGCGGGCGCGTTATGCGCAAAATGCATGCCGAGTCTCTGGCGGACCTGGTGAGGATGGCGGAGAACCTCGAGATCCGCTCTCGCAAACAGGCTAACTAAGCTTGAAATCAATAACTTACGAGCCTAACTTGGGCAGAAGAGTTGCGGGCGAGCTCCGTTTCGAAGTAGTACCAAGATGTAATAGATTTGTTCTCCGCTCCTCTGGTATCAATCACATAGAAGGCCCAGATGGAGTTCCTTATTGCAGTCGTCGACGATGATATATCGGTACGCGAATCGCTCGACAGCCTAATCAGGTCCGTCGGCATGGGCGTTAGAGTGTTCGCCTCAGCGGAGGACTTCTTGAACTCAGCCCATCCTCGCAAGGCGGACTGTCTCGTATTAGACGTGCGCCTGCCGGGGATGAGTGGCGTGGAACTCCACCGCCAGCTCTTGGCCCGCAATTTTAAAGTGCCGGTTATCTTCATCACGGCGCATGCCTCCGACGACCGTGCAAGGTCTGAAGCTCGCTCGGATTGGACCGTTGCTTACTTGACCAAACCATTCAGTGAAGATGAATTGCTTGATGCCGTCCATGCAGCTTTGAAATGGAGACCGACGGCAGAAGCAAATTAAACTGAGGAGGTCCTATGAGTGATACAGGAGCTCTGGTTTACGTGGTGGATGACGATCCGTCGGCGCGCGAAGGCGTGGTAGCTCTGATTCGCTCCGCCGGACTGACGGCGGAGAGCTTTGCATCAGCGGAGGAGTTTCTGGCGGCGCCGCGGCCTAAAATGCCAAGTTGTTTGGTGCTGGATGTAAGTCTTCCCGGCGTAAGCGGACTCGACTTGCAACAGGAGCTTGCCGAATCGGGTGTTCAGATCCCCATCATATTCCTCACAGGGCACGGCGACATCCCAATGACGGTGCGCGCCCTCAAAGCAGGCGCTGCAAATTTCTTAACCAAGCCTTTCGACGACGAAGAATTATTGAATGCCATCCGGCAGTGTATTACGTCCGACGAAGAGGAACGCCTTTACCTCGAATCGGAAATACGGTCCGAGCACAATTTCGAGGATATCGTCGGCAAAAGCGACGCGCTGCACAAAGTGCTGGAACAGATCGCCATTGTCGCGCCGACCGATTCGACAGCACTGCTCCATGGCGAGACTGGAACGGGCAAGGAACTGATAGCCAAGGCGATTCATAATCTTAGCTCCAGGCGAGATCGCCCGTTTGTGCGGATCAACTGCGCTGCTATTCCCTCGGGACTGCTTGAAAGTGAACTGTTTGGGCACGAGAAAGGGGCTTTCACGGGAGCTCTGATGCAAAAGAAAGGCAGATTCGAGCTCGCCGATCATGGTTCGCTTTTTCTCGATGAAATCGGTGACATCAGCCTGGAATTGCAACCAAAGCTGCTGCGCGCCGTTCAGGAGCAGGAGTTTGAGCGTTTGGGGAGTGCCAAGACGATCCGTGTCGATGTGCGAATCATCGCCGCGACACACCGGGATCTTCCCGCAATGATTCGCGAAGGCAAATTCCGCGAGGACCTGTTTTATCGATTGGATGTATTTCCGATTGAGATCCCACCGCTTCGCGAGCGGCACGGGGATATTCCACTGCTTGTTAACTATTTTGTGTCAAAGCTGTCGCGACAAATGGGGAAGAAAATCAAATCGATTCCCCAGCAGGCGATGGATGTCTTGGCGAAGTCCTCATGGCCAGGTAATGTGCGCGAGCTGGAAAACTTCATCGAGCGCGCCGTCATTCTCACGCAGGGGAGCGAGTTGAATGTCCCGATTGTCGAGCTGAAGAGCAGGACGCAAGCGCCTCGCACCTGCTCCGCGTCCACATTCCACGATGCCCAACAACAGGTCATCATCGATGCGCTCAAAGCGGCTGCGGGCAGGGTTGCCGGCGAGGGCGGCGCGGCAGAACGCCTTGGTCTGAAGCGCACCACCCTGCAAAACAAGATGCGCCGGCTCGGCATCTCACGGGCCGACTGGTCGCAGTAAAAGATACGTTCACGTCGACACCCTGAGGACAGCGTTGCCTCAACCCGGCCGTGCACTTGCCACACTGATAACAATCAGAACAGCGAGTTCGGGCGATGGCTTGCCGGATCTCAGTAACGTCGAACTGCGCTGGCGCGCTCACGGGCTGTCTGGTCTGTTACGAGCGCGGGCTCTCCAGGCTCGCTGGAGGATATTCAGTTCCGAACTGGACATCAAACTCTGCGGGATTCTTGGATTTGGAAACGTCGTCCCAAGCACATACGCCCCTCTGCTCGCCAAAAATCCGAATTCGAGGGGCCATAAGTCGGCTTCTGGCTAATCCGTAACTCGACGGCGCCGCGCTGACCCGCAAGGCGTGATTCAAGCAGCAGTTCGCGTGTAACTCCCTCAAGCGGGCTTCTGGCCCGAGTCGAAGAGTCCGTTTTGGAGACAACTTCAGGATTACCCGTGATCTGGGAGGAATCGATGTCCAGCTTCGTTGCCTGCACGCCCGGGCGCCTTGCGCAGCGTCCCTGCATCCATCGCTCAAGCAAATTGATATCACTTCAGTCCGAGGAATCGGAGCGTCGCATGTCTCATCGTCTTAGCAACCCGCTCCCGGTTGCTGCCAGGCGAAGGCAACAGAAGCCACACCAGCGGGCGAAGCGGAGTTGGTAAATCATAAGGCTCGGACTGGCCGGGTTGGGGCGGGAAAAACCTGCTCAGCCCTTGCGAAGGGTTGTCGAGGAACTGGTCGACCATCGATGCCTGATGGACGCAGGAGATCGTACAGAAAGGAGCACAGGACTTCACACTTGCATGCTCTCTTTGCAGGTCGCCCATGTTGTACTGCTCAAGCGGAATCGCCGGACGGCCACGTTGTTGCGAGCAATAGTGCACCAGCCCGTTCTCGCAAATGTAGAGATAACGGCTTCCGGCCCGGCAATGCCAGTTGTTGGGGGCCCCGGAAACCAGGTTCTTCTGAAACTGCTGGTAATAGTCGAAACTGGAAAATGACTTTGCACTGATGCTGACAAGATCGCGATAGACCTGCTGTTGCTGGTCATTCAAGGGCACGAGTTGGCCCCCGTCATCGTGGATGACGCCGATGGTGGTCTGAAGTTTCAGTTCCGCAGCCCGGCGGGTAATGACCACCGCATCGTCGGGATTTTGAATCGACGATCCGACCACCGAATTGATGTTGACGTTGAATTCCGCATACTGGGCCAGCCATTGCAGCTTCTTATCGAGCACCTTCAAGCTTTTCTTTGAGACCTCGTCGGGCAGGACATTGTCGATGCTGATCTGCAGAGAATCGAGCCCGGCACGATTCAGGCGTTGGATACGATCGGGGGTGAGCAGGAGGCCATTGGTGATGAGTGTAGCGATGAGGCCGTGGCTGCGGATGCGGCGAATCAGGTCGTCGAGATTCGGGTGCAGCAAAGGCTCGCCCCCGCTGAACGTGATGATGGTCGTACCTAATTCGTGCAGCCGGTCGATGCGCCGCAGCATGACTTCAGCAGACACTGGCTGCGAAAAGTTATCGTATTCGTTGCAATAGGCACATGCGAGATTGCAGCGCCGCACCGGGATGATATGCGCCACGATCGGGTGATAGCGCGAATGCATGGCCTTGGCGATTACCCGGACCTGGCGCAAGTGCCAAGAGAACGCCCGGAGTTTCCGCTTTAGAGGAAGGAGACTCATTGCACCACTTGCTGTGATACCGAGTCTACTGCAACCGGAGAGCGCTAGCCAGAGCACTGGAAGGGGCCAGACAAGCGCTCGGGAGCCATCTGTGGATGGAAAACCTCCGGGGCCAACTTCCGGTGCGGGTCTTCGCAGCCGATGAGTCGCGCGCCGAACCGCACGCGCCCATAACTTGCAGTTCGCCTACTACCCGCCCAGGAGCGCGTCTTGAACGTCGGGTAACACCATCTCAGGGTCTAAATGCTTCGGGTCGCAGGCCCGCGCCGCGAGCGACGAACACGACGGCAACAATCGCAAATACCACAAGATTGAAGCCTGCATCCGTCGCCAGCAAGTCGTGTGCGCCGAGGTGGCGGAAGCCGCCGCCGTCAAGCCAAGTCATATAAAGAACAAAGAAGCGGAATGGTGACTGCGGCGTTCACCAGGGAGTAAAGCGTGCTGGCGTCGCGATCCATTCGCCCCAGATTGAGAACAGATGCCATAAGTGCCCGCGACCCGGCTTCCGCAGCACAAATACTGCCAGTTCAACGGGTGGCCAGCATCACCAAGAAACCCAACCTCACGGTCACAACCCCGGAATCGGTGATCACTGGGCGGTTGGTCGGCAATGCGGAAGTAATCAGGTGGTCGTCTGCGCTGATGGTCCCGAAACCGGTTTCGAGGAGATCAGAGCACGAACGACTTCTCCACCATGGCGCTTCCTCCAAGCGGACTTCTGTCCCGGGATCACTCCCGGTTTGTCCGTCGCGCGGGTGGAGGCGGTTCTAGAGCACTTTCTTTAATAGTGTAGACTTACTTTGGCGAGACTCTGCGGCGAGTGAAGCGATGGCGAAGCCATATGGGGATGATCTGCGCCGTAAG
>Ga0335071_10004654_pt1 | contig 14331 bp, 10 predicted proteins | sample Lox_Sample_15_FD_206724 | JGI IMG/M metagenome (GOLD analysis project Ga0335071, IMG submission 206724) | Soil microbial communities from Loxahatchee National Wildlife Refuge, Florida, United States - Lox_Sample_1.5 | ecosystem: Environmental > Terrestrial > Soil > Wetlands | place: USA... | reverse complement strand
AGACGTGTACCAGCCCCTCCACGCCGCCGATGTCGACGAAGGCGCCGTAGTCCTGGACGCTCGTCACCACTCCCTCGAACACCGCCCCCGGCGCGAGCCGCTCCCGGGTGGTCCGGGCCCGGGCGGCCCGCTCCTCCTCCAGCAGGGCGCGGCGCGAGAGGACCACGTCGCGGGCGTCGGCGCGCTGCACCCGGAACTGGAGCTTCTGGCCGACGAAGCTCGCCGGGTCGCCCACGTACCGCAGGTCGATCTGCGAGACCGGGCAGAAGGCCCGCACCCCGTGCACCTCCACCTCCAGTCCACCCTTGTTCACCGCCTTGACCATGCCCTCGACCGCGAGCCCGGTGCGCGCCGCCTCGATGATCGCCTCGCGCCCGTGATCCCGCTTCTGGGCCCGACCGCGGGAGACCACCACCCCCCGATCGCCGGTCTGCACCACCACCGCGTCGATGATGTCGCCCACCCGCGCCGCCACGTTTCCCTCGGCGTCGGTCAGCTCGGCGCTCTCGATCATCCCCTCGGCCACTCCCGAGCCGAGCTCCAGGAAAGCCACGTCCGGGCCGAGCTGGATGATCTTCCCCGCGACCTTGTCGCCCACCTGGAAGCGGCGTCGGGGGGCTGCCTCGGGGGAACCGGCCAGGAGGTCGGCGAACGAGCCCTCGTCCGGCGCCGGCGCTTCCGGGGCAGGCGGCGGCTCGCCAGCGCGTTCCGCCGCTAGGGGACGTCCCTCGGCGCTAGGGCGACCCTGGTCTCGGTCCCGACGCGGCGGCCGGTCGCGCCGCGGACCCGGGCGGCCACCTCGGCCGGGGCCGGGCGGCCGCCGACTGCCAGGCGGCCGAGGCGCGGTCCCCGGGCCGGACGCCGCGGCGTGCTCCTCAGCCACCCGTTGCCAGAGCGGCCGGCTGTCGGGGGCGGCCGGCGCTGCCTGCGGCGTCGTGCCCGGGTTGGGCTCGGCGGCCGGCTTGAACTGGCCCTTGCGTACCACCACCGGGCCGGCGTTCTCGGGCTTCTTCTCGTCCTGCATGGCGGCCGTCTTATAGCAGAGGCCACAGGTCTCGCGTAAAAGGGGCGCATGGTCGAGCGGCGCGTGGCGGTGTTCGTGTCCCGAGGGGACGAGCGCACCGTGCGCCTGGCCGGGGCGTGCGCCCTGGCCGCGGCCACCGTCGGCGCCCAGGTGGATGTCTTTCTCTTCGGGGACGCCGTCTCGGTGGTGGTATCTGCCCGCGAAGGGCCACCCGATGAACCCGCTGCGCTGCTCTACCAGGCGCGCGCCGCCGGCGGCTGCCGACTGTTCGCCTGCAGTGCAGGTCTCGTCGAGGAGAAGGTCCCGCTGGAAGCCGCCGAGCGAGCGCTCGACGCGGTGGTCGGCTGGCCGACCGTCCTCGCCTGGACAAAGGACGTGACCGAACGCTTCTCCTTCTGAGGTGCCGGCGGAAGAGCCGGCGCGCCCGGGGTGTTTTACTTGGGCAGCGCTCGTCCCAACGGAGCCCCGATGGTCAGCCTCGCACTCGATCCTCCGCCCTCCGCCCGCGAGGGCCGCAGCAGCCGCGGCCCACACCGCCTGGCGATGGCCATCTTCCTCGCTCTCGTGGCCGCGGCCGGCTTTGTTGCCGGCCGGCTCACGGCGCCTGGCGGCCGCTACCCCATCACCTGGTCGAAGGGCCCCGGCCCACGAGCTGCCTCGGCCGGAACGAGTGCCCAGGTCCCAGCTGCGTCGGCGTCGGCTCGCGCCCCGGACCAGCCCCAGCCGGCCCCCGCCCCGGTCACCGCCGGCCAGCCGGGCACCGTTGCCGTCGCCGGGCAGCCCGCGCCGGTGCCGGCCGCTTCGCCACCGCCTCCTCTCGTCCGCACCGGCCCGCGCCGGATCGAGGTGACCCTCAGCGGCCCACTCGAGGAATCGATCGCCGCGGCCGTGCCCGCCGAGGACAGGGAGATGGCGAGCGAGCTGACGCAGGTCGTGAACCGGCTCCTCGTCTGGAACCTGCTCGTGGCCCGCGATGGCCGGAGGGGGGACCGGCTGGAGGTCGTCTACTCGCCGCCCGGCACGCTTCCGGTGGGAACGCCGGGCGCGGCCGAGCCGCTGGTCGAGGCCGTCCGTTACCAGTCCCAGAAGCTATCGGCGACGGTGGCTGCCTACCGCTACCAGGCGCCAGGCGCACGCTTCGCCCGCTACTTCCGCCCGGACGGCTCGGAACTCGAGGAGCGCCTGGTGGACGCGCCCACCCCGGAGTACGACCAGGTCACCTCGCTGTTGCGCGACGGCCGGGGACACAAGGGGGTCGATTTCCGCACGCCGGTGGGCTCCCCCGTGTTCGCCACCTTCGACGGGGTGATCGAGCGGAGAAACTGGAACTTCGCCGGCAATGGCAATTGCCTCGACGTGAAGGACGCTGCCTCCGGGCGGCACGCCATCTTCCTCCACCTGGACGTGCTCCCCAAGGACATGGCACCGGGCCGGCGCGTCCAGAAGGGCGAGCGGATCGCCAGCTCCGGCAACAGCGGCCACTCCTTCGCCCCGCACCTCCACTACCAGCTGGAGGACGCCGACGGGCGCGTGCTCGATCCCTTCGAGGTGCAGCCGGTGCGGCGTGCGGCGCTCGACGCCTCCGCCCGGCCGGCCTTCGACGCCGAGCGGGCCCGCCTCGACGCGCTGCTCGACGGGACCAGCCTGGCACGCGCCGCAGCACCGGCGGCCCCCGGCCCGCGGTAGGTCGAGGTCCCCGGTCCCCCCACCTCATCCCACCCGCCGCCAGGCGGGGAAGGACGGGCTCGGGGATGTTCACCCACGGTGGTGGGTCGGCCGAGAAGGGTGGGTACCACCCCGGCCCGAGCACCCGTTTCTGCCCGCCCGGACGAGGGGTAAGCTCGAGGCGTGCTGGAGTCGTCCGCCATCCGCTCGACCGAGGCCCCCTCGCCGGTCGGCGCCCGCGACTCTCCCGTCGCCTCGACGCAGCGTACGTCCGTCGCCGGCGGCAGGCTACCGCAGGACCGGGTGACCATCTCCCAGGAGGCGCAAGATCGCCGGGGCGGCCAGAAACTCACCGCCGAGCAGCAGCAGCAGCTGCTGAAGCTCAAGCAGCGTGACGCCCACGTCCGCCAGCACGAGGCCGCTCACCAAGCCGCCGGCGGCGCGCTCACCGGGGCGGCCTCCTTCACCTACCAGGGCGGCCCGGACGGCAAGCAGTACGCCATCGGCGGCGAGGTGCCGATCCGGCTGGCCACCGGGCGAACCCCCGACGAGACCATCGCCAACGCGCGCCAGGCGCGGGCCGCGGCGCTGGCCCCCTCCGATCCGTCGGGGGCCGACCTGTCCGTGGCCGCGGCGGCATCGCAGATGGAGATGGCCGCCGAGCAGAGAAAGGCCAAGCTGGCCAGCCAGGCCTACCAGAAGACCACGAGGACCACCGGTGAGGCCGATGAGCCGGGCAGAGCCGGCGCCACGGCGGGCGAGTCCGGCGCCGAGGAGCAGCCGACCACGTCGCGGCAGATCGCGGCGTAGCCGGGCGTCCTCACATCTTCCGTCCTCCCTCCGCCGCCCATCGCTCCAGCATGTCGGTGGTCACCGACTTGGGGCGCTCGATGGCGTAGCCCAGCCCGCGATCCCACACCATGTTGGCGAGGACCCCCAGGGCGCGGCCCACCCCGAACAGCACCGTGTAGAAGTCCTCCTCGGTGACACCGTAGTGAACCTGGATCACGCCGGAGTGGGCGTCGACGTTGGGCCAGGGGTTCTTGGTCTTGCCGTGCTCGGTGAGGACGCCCGGGGCCACCTCGTAGAGCATGTTCACGAGCTGAAAGAGGGGATCGCCGGGCAGATGCTTGCGAGCGAACTCGTTCTGGGCGGTGAAACGCGGGTCGGTCTTGCGCAGCACGGCGTGGCCGTAGCCCGGCACCACCTGTCCGGCGTGGAGCGTGTCCCACAAGAACTGCTTGAGCTGCTCGTGGGTGGGGAGCTTGTTCCCCATCCTCTTCATCACCTGGTGGATCCAGGCCAGCACCTCCTGGTTGGCAAGGCCGTGCAGCGGGCCGGCCAGCCCGTTCAGGCCGGAGGAGAGCGCGTAGTACGCGTCGGAGAGCGCCGAGGCGACGAGGTGGGTGGCGTGGGCGGAGACGTTCCCCGACTCGTGATCGGAGTGGAGGATGAAGTACATCCGCATCACGTCGTCATAGGGCGGCGAGACGCCCATCATGTGAGCGAAGTTGCCTCCCCAGTCGAGCCTGGGGGCGGGAGCGATCAGCTTCCCCCCCTTGTACTTCACCCGGTAGATGTGCGCCGCCAGGACGGGGAGGCGCGCCAGGAGGTTCATGGCGTCCTCGTAGGTCGGGTCCCAGTGGTCGTTCTTCTTGAGCGTGCCCTGACCGTGGCGGCGGGCGAACTCCGATTCCCGCTGCATCACCAGCACCCCGGTGGAGAGCATGGTCATGGGGTGCGAGTCGGCGGGCATGGCCCGGAGCACCTCGGCCACGTAGGGGGGCAGCGCGGCACGGGCCCGCCAGTCGGCGGCCACCTCCTCGGCCTGCTCCGCCGTGGGGATGTCCCCGGTGAGCAGGAAGTAGAAGAACCCCTCCACGTACGGCTGCTCTCCGCCCGGCACCTTGGGCAGGGCGGCGAACGTCTCGGGGATGGTCTTGCCGCGGAAGCGGATGCCCTCCTGCGGGTCGAGATAGGAGATGTCGGTGACGAGACAACGCACGTCGCGGGCGCCGCCGATGGCCTGGCCGATGGTGACCTTGTCGATCACTACCTCCGCGAAGTCCTTGTTGAGCTTCTGCGTGCGGGGACGAAACGCCTCGATCTTCTGCCTCAACGTCTGTTTCAGGGTGGACTCAGGCATTGATGAGCTCCGGCCGATGCTGTGGTTGGCGCCGCAGATGCACCCAGGTCATCGCCTTCATAGCGGGACGATGGCCATCCCGCCTCAAACCGTCGGACCAGGACTGAGTTCCACCTGCGTTGGAGCCGGCGGCCGCCGAAACGGGTCCGCAGGCGGTGTTCCGCCGGGTGGGGGCACCCGCAAGGAGCCCGAGGGACCCCGTCGTGCTCGGCGGCCGGTGGCTAGCTCCGCCCGCCGGCGAGCGCGGCGGCGACCTCGGTGGCCACCGAACCAGATCGCCTGGTTTCCGGCGCCTTGGCCGCCGACGGCTGGGGCTCCTGCGTGATGGGGGACTCCCCGGGGGCGGGGGACCCCTTGCGGTTAGCCTTCTCCCCCTTGGCGGCGGGAGCGGAGCGGCAGCTCCGGCACCAGGGCTGGTTGCGGATGGCCCCGTCGGCCATGCGGCGAAGCCCGAACTGCGAAAGCGGCCGGATCTTCCCGCATTTCAGGCACATGAGGGTGATGAACACCTCGTGCCCCTCGGCGTCGTAGACCGAGGAACGCCTGCGCCTGGGCCGAGGCGCCGACTTCTTCGCAGGCGAGCGGACTGCGCTCGGAGCCGAGCTACTGCTGCTTATCACGGGCGCCAGCATGACCTTCACGGCCATCGTCGAACCTCCTCGGGGAGGAAGTGGGAGGTGAGCCAATCCCGCCGCAGTGCATCCCGGCCTGCGAGGAGGCCACGATGAAACGTTAGCGAAGGGGTCTGACGGTCCACCCCGCGAGCGGGGCGATTCGCCCCGGCGGATCGGTTCCGAGGGGCGGGAAGCAGGGGGCGCCCCGGGCTCGCCTCAGCCCGCCGACAGGGGCGAAGCGCCTGATTTCCGAGGGCTTGCGATCGCCCGAAGGCGGGAGACGGCTAGTGGCCAGAGCTTGGCGGGGGCCGGCACTCGTGGAGCGAACCGACGCGCGCTGCGAGTGCACTGCCAGCTACACCCGCGGCAGCGCGTAGACGACGATCTGGATGAGGCCGATGAAGGTGGCGATGGCCCCGGCCGAGATCGCCGCCTTGCCGGAGGACCGGAACCAGGCCACGAGGGCGGGCGCAGCCAGGAGAATACCGAGGAGGAGGTCCAGCGGCAGGTGCGCCACCTGGAGGCGGAGGATCTGGAGTTGGATCAGCACCTCGAGGGCGGCAGCCAGCACGGCGACGATGGCCAGGGCGCGGCTCTGGGAAGCGGCGAGCAACACCAAGGCGGCGGCAAGGCCGGAGTAGGCGAGCGCGCTGTGGATCATCATGGGGCGCTTCTACGCCGCCCCCGGGGCACCAGGCAAGCGCCTCGTGTCCCCCCGAGCGCGTCCGCCTCGAGGTCGCCTACGTCCCGAGCAGCTTCCGCAGCACGAAGGGCAAGATCCCACCGTGCCGGTAGTACTCGACCTCGATGGGCGTGTCGATCCGGACGGTGACGGGAGCCTCCTCCACCTTGCCGCCGGCGCGGTGGATCGCGAGGCGCGCCGGCTGACGGGGTCGAAGGCCCTGGCCGGCGCCGAGGAGGTCGAACGTCTCGTCGCCGCGCAGCTGCAGGCTCTCCGCCGAGACGCCCTCCGGGAACTGGCAGGGAAGGATGCCCATGCCCACGAGGTTCGAGCGATGGATTCGCTCGAAGGAGCGGGCCACGACGAAGCGGACCCCGAGCAGAGCTGGTCCCTTCGCCGCCCAGTCGCGTGACGACCCGGTTCCGTACTCCTGCCCCGCCAGGATGCAGAGCGGGACCCCCTCTTCGGCGTAGGCCAGGGCGGCCTCGTGGATGGAGGCCCTCTTCCCGTCCGGCTCGTGGACGGTGAGGCCGCCCTCGGCCCCCGGGACCATGAGGTTGCGCACCCGGACGTTGGCGAAGGTGCCGCGCACCATGACGTGGTGGTTCCCGCGCCGGGCGCCGTAGCTGTTGAAGTCGGCAACGCCCACCCCCAGCGACTGGAGGAAGAGGCCGGCGGGGGAGCTGGGCTTGATGGAGCCGGCCGGGCTGATGTGGTCGGTGGTGACCGAGTCCCCGAAGATGGCGAGCGGCCGGGCCCCCCGGATCTCGCCGGGCGCAGTGGGGAGGAGCGGGAAAGGCGTGAAGTAGGGCGGCTCCTGGATGTAGGTGGAGGCCGGGTCCCACTCGTAGAGGGCGCCGCCCCGGACCGGCAGCTCGGCCCAGGCGCGCTCCTCGGCATTCCGCGCCTCGCCGCGCGCGACCGCCCCGTAGTTGCGCCGGTACTCCTCGGGGTCGGCCGCCGCCGCCCGGAGCGCCTCGATCTCCTCCGGCGCCGGCCAGACGTCCCGCAAGAACACCGGTTCGCCACCCCGGCCCAGGCCCAGAGGCTCCTTCTCGAGGTCCACATCCACCCGGCCGGCGATGGCGAAGGCCACGACCAGGGGCGGGCTCATGAGGAAGTTGGCCTTGATGGACTGGTGGACGCGGGCCTCGAAGTTGCGATTCCCGGAGAGGACGGCCGCCCCGACGAGGTCGTGACGGTTGACGAGCTCCTCGATGCGGCCGTCGAGCGGTCCGGAGTTCCCGATGCAAGTTGTGCAGCCATAGCCGACCGTCTGGAACCCCAGCGCGTCGAGGTCCCGCTGCAGCCCGGTCCGCTCGAGATACCGGGAGACCACCCGCGACCCCGGCGCCAGCGAGGTCTTCACGGTGGGGCGGACGGAGAGGCCGCGGGCCACCGCCTTGCGGGCCAGGAGCCCGGCGGCGAGCATGACGCTGGGGTTCGAGGTGTTGGTGCAGGAGGTGATGGCGGCGATGAGCACGTCGCCGTGGCCCACCTCGACGTCCGCGTCCCTCAGCCGGGCCGGCTCCGGCGGCAGCACCTCCTCCGGCGTGGGCGTGGGCCGGTTGTTCATCATCTCGAACTCGGTGAGGGGGCTCGTGCTCCTGCGCCGCGGATCGGGTGCCGACTCCGGCGCCTGGAGACCGGCGCCGGCGTGGCGGACGCCGTCCTCGCCGAGGAGCCGGTGCCGCCGGCCCACCACCGCCGGGTCGAGCCCGTAGCCGGCCGCGTCCTTTCGGGTAAGGAGATCGCGGAAGGCTTGGCCCAGCGCGCCAAGCTCGATCCGGTCCTGGGGACGCTTGGGACCGGCCACCGCCGGACGGATGGTGGAGAGGTCGAGGGGGACCACCTCGGAGTAGTCCACCTCGCCCGGCCCGGGGATGCGCAGGAGCCCCTGCGCCTCGTGGTAGGCGCGGAAGGCAGAAACCTGCTCCGGGGACCGGCCGGTCTGCTCCAGGTACCGCACCGACTGCTCGTCGGGAGGAAAGAACCCGACGGTGGCGCCGTACTCCGGGGCCATGTTGGAAAGGGTGGCGCGCTCCGGCACCGGCAGGGAGGTGGCGCCGGAGCCGAAGAACTCGACGAACTTGCCCACCACCTTGGCCTTGCGGAGCAACTCGGTCACCCGCAGCACGAGGTCGGTGGCGGTGACGCCCGCCCGCAGCGCGCCGGTGAGGTGCACGCCCACCACGTCCGGGGTGAGGAAGTAGACCGGCTGGCCGAGCATGGCCGCCTCGGCCTCGATCCCCCCCACGCCCCAGGCCACGAGCCCGAGCCCGTTCACCATGGGCGTGTGGGAGTCGGTGCCCACCAGGGTGTCCGGGTAGAAGAGTCCACCCTCCTCGAGCACGCCGCGGGCCAGGTACTCGAGGTTCACCTGGTGGCAGATGCCTACCCCCGGCGGCACGATGCGCAGCTTCTCGAAGGCCTGGGTCCCCCAGCGCAGGAACTCGTAGCGAGGGCGGTTGCGCTCCATCTCCAGCCGGACGTTGATGCCCAGTGCGGCCAGGCTGCCGTAGGCGTCCACCTGGACGGAATGGTCGATCACCAGATCGACGGGCACGATCGGCTCGACCGCGGCCGGGTCCTTCCCGAGCCGGGCCACGGCCGAGCGCATGGCGGCCAGGTCCGCGAGGAGCGGTACGCCGGTGAAGTCCTGAAGGAGGACCCGCCCCACCACGAACGGGACCTCCCGGGTGCGCTCGCCGCGCGGCGCCCAGCGAGCCAGGGCCCGCACGTCCTCCTCGGTGACCCGCTGGCCGTCGGCGTTGCGGGCGAGCGATTCCAGGACGATGCGCAGCGAGACCGGCAGCCGGGAGACCGGGCCGAAGCCGCGGCGCTCCAGCTCGGGGAGCGAGACCAGGCGCCCCTGGCGCCCTGGGGAGGGCGCGAAGTTGGTGAGGAGGCCGAAGGGGTCGTTCATGGCCCCTAGATATCCCCCGGGCGCCACGAAGCAAGCGGCGCGTCGGGGGCTCGGGTAGAAAGAGCGAAAGCGCCACCGAGACAGCTGCCGCCGTGCGGCGGAGAATCGCCCCCATGACCGCCCCATCCCAGCGCTACCGGCCGTCGTTGGCCCTGCTCACCGACTTCTACGAGTTGACCATGGCCTTCGCCGCCTTCCGGAGCGGGGTGGAGGGGCGCGAGGCCGCCTTCACGCTCTCTTTCCGCGAGAACCCCTTCCACGGCGGTTTCACCGTGGCGGCCGGCCTGGAGGACGTCATCGATCTCGTCTCGCACCTGCGCTTCGAGCCCGACGACCTCGCGTTCCTGCGCGAGCAGTGCGGGGGCGACGGCGCCCCCCTCTTCGACGAACCCTTCCTCGCCTCGCTCGCCGTGCTCGAGTTCGCGGTGGACATGGATGCAATGCCCGAGGGGACGGTGGTCTTCCCCCACGAGCCGCTGTTGCGGGTCGTGGGACCGGTGGTCCCGGCCATGCTGCTCGAATCGGCGCTCCTCGCCGTCGTGAACTTCCAGACGCTCGTCGCCACCAAGGCTGCCCGGGTTTGCCTGGCGGCCCAGGGCGAGCCGGTGCTGGAGTTCGGGTTGCGCCGGGCCCAGGGCATCGACGGCGCGCTCACCGCCAGCCGGGCCGCGTACGTGGGCGGCTGCGCGGCCACCTCCAACACCCTCGCCGGCAAGCTCTACGGGATCCCGGTGAAGGGCACCCACGCCCATTCCTGGGTGATGATCCACGACGACGAGCGCGAGGCCTTCCTGGAGTACGCCCGGGCCCTCCCCGCCAACTGCGTCTTCCTGGTGGACACCTACGCCTCGCTCGACGGCGTTCGCCACGCCATCGAGGCGGGGCGCTGGCTCCGCTCGCAGGGGCACGAGCTCGCCGGGATCCGGCTCGACTCCGGCGACCTGGCCTGGCTCTCGGGCCAGGCGCGGCGCATGCTCGACGAGGCCGGCTTCGAGCGGGTGGCCATCTTCGCCTCCAACGAGCTCGACGAGATCATCATCCAGAGCCTCAAGGAGCAGGGCGCTCCCATCGTCGTGTGGGGGGTGGGCACGCGGCTCGTCACCGGCCAGGAGGACGCGGCGCTGGGCGGCGTCTACAAGCTCGGTGCCGTCCGGAACGGGTCCGCCGCCCCCTGGGTGCGCAGGGTGAAGCTCTCCGATCAGACGGCCAAGGTGAACATCCCCGGCATCCTCCAGGTTCGCCGCTTCCGGGCCCCGGCCGGCCAGGCGGAGATCGACGTCATCTACGACGAGCTGCTCGGGCTGCCGCCGCGGGCGGTGATGGTCGACCCGCTCGACCCCACTCGCCGGCGCGGGGTGCCGGCCGCAGAGGGGGAGGACCTGCTCGTTCCAGTGTTCCGGCGCGGGCGCAGGGTCTACACGCCGCCGCCGCTCTCCGAGGTCCGCGCTCGCACGCTCGCCCAGCTGGCAGCCTTCCACGGAGGCGTGAAGCGGTTCGTGAACCCGCACCGATACCCGGTTGGCCTGGAACGCGGGCTCCACGACCTGCGCACGCAGCTCGTGCTGGACGCGAGAGGGGCACCCGTCTGAGGCGGGCGTCCCGGCTCGCCCGGGCAGCCCCTTCGGGGCACCGGGCACCCCCGCGAACGCCTTCGCGACGTGGCGCGCCCCAGACCCGGGGAATAGAGCCCGTTACACGCGGCGCACCCGTCCATGGGAACGATCCCAGATCGCGATGGATGGAAACGATACCATGGGCTAGCATGCCGGGCCGCGAAGGATCTCGGGAGCGGAAAGAAGCGACGAGTGAGCCGAGGAGCGCGTCAGCCGGTGAGCGGTGCCGGCCCGGGCAGGAATGCCCGGGCGGCCGGGCTAGGTCTTGGCCACGGGCTTGCTGCGCAGCTGGCTGGCCAGCGCGGGATCGGCGCGCCGGCACAGCTGGGGAGGCAGGCCGCGCAGCACGAGCTCGGCGTCGGCCACCGTCATCCGGCCGATGAGCTCGAGCGCCTCCCGCATCCCGCCCGTCCGGTGGGCCGAGTAGAGCACGTTCTCGCCGCCGAAGCGGATGGGTGCGTCCCTCGGGACCGGCTCCTCCGGGAACACGTCGATGGCCGCCCGGATACGCCCGGAGCGGAGCTCGCCCACGAGTTCGGGGAAATCCACCACCGCCGCCCGGGAGAGGAGCAGGAGGGCAGCCCCGTCCTGGAGCAGGGCCAGCTCGCGCCGCCCCAGGAATCCCTGGTTGGCGGCGGTGACCGAGGCGAGCACGAAGACAAGCCTCGAGCCGGAAAGAACCTCATCGAGCGGTGCCGGACGGCAGTTGTGGGCGCGGACGAGCTCGTCGGGGAGCCAGGGATCGTGGACCAGCACCGGGTTGCGGAAGGGGACGAGGAGCGCCCGCAGGGCGCGACCCAGCTCGCCGAAGCCGATGATGCCCACCGTGGCCCCGCTGAACTGGAAGAAGCCCTCGTTGCCGGCCAGGCCGTAGCGCTCCCGGCCGGCACGGAAGGCGCGGTCGGCGGCGCTGATGCCTCGCGCAAGGTCGATGGCCATGGCCAAGGCCGACTCGGCCACCGCCGTGGCGAAGGCGGCGGTCGGGGAGAGGACCCAGATGCCGCGCTCCTGGCAAGCCTGGTACTCGACGTTGGGCAAGAAGTTGGTCTCGACGTTGAAGATGGCCTTCAGCTTGACCGCGCGCTCGATGCGGGCCCGGGGCATGGCCGTCTGGCCGATGAGGAGGGAGGCCTCGGGGATCAGCCGATCGATCTCGGCGTCCTCCAGCGGGTGCTCCTCGGAGACGACCAGGCGGCCGAGCCGCTCCAGCCGCTGTCGGGTCTGCGGGTCACAGATGGAATCGAGGGTTCGCGGCAGCGGATCGACGACCACGAGCGGCTGGTCGATCATGGGGCGTTCCTCCGGACCGGAGCTTTGACGTGGTGGGCAACGGCGTCAAGGGCCGGCACGGTCCGGTGGGTTGAATTCGGCGGGGCGAGCCCCGTCGAATCGGGTGCCGGCCTTTACCTCCCCGAGGTGGGGGAAGTTGCCGCAACAGGGAACGAGGTCAGCGATGGCTGGTGAACGACAGAAGATCCAAACCGCGTTGAACAAGGGCGAGGGCGTCATGCGGCTGACGCCGACATGGGTCCCCCGCTCCTTCTGCATCCCCGGGAAGCGGCTCAAGCTGCACCCGGCCGACTACTACGCCTTCGGCGCGCACCGGGGCGGCATCGACGAGCGCTGGTTCTCCTCCACCACCAAGGCGGACAACGGCCCCGGTACCACGCCGGACGAGGGGCTCTCCTACGTCCAGGTGGGGGATGGCACCCCCTCGAAGGTGCTGCTCAAGGACGCCCTCGAGGTGATGGGCAACGAGATCCTCGGTCCGGAGGTGATGAAGAAGTTCGGCGGCTGGGTCATGTACAGCAAGTTCTTCGACAACCAGGAACCGCTCCCCTTCCACGTGCACCAGACCGACGAGCGCGCCGCCGACGTCGGCCGCAAGGGGAAGCCGGAGGCTTACTTCTTCCCCCGCCAGCTCAACAACCACGGCGGCTGGTTCCCCTACACCTTCTTTGGCCTGCACCCCCAGACCAAGAAGGACGACATCAAGCGCTGCCTGGCCAACTGGGACCAGGGCGACAACGGCATCCTCGACCTCTCCCGCGCCTACCGGCTCCGGCCGGGCACCGGCTGGGACGTTCCCCCGGGAATCCTCCACGCCCCCGGCTCCCTCCTCACCTACGAGCCGCAGCGGGCATCGGACGTGTTCTCCATGTTCCAGTCGCTCGTCTGGGACCAGTACACGCCCAAGGAACTGCTCAACAAGGACGTGCCTGAGGCGAAGCGAGGCGATCTGGACTACCTCGTGAGCATCCTCGACTGGGAGAAGAACGTCGACCCGCTCTTCTACGAGAACCGCTACATGGCCCCCCGGCCGGCCAGGCCGCTCGAGGCGATGCAGGCCGAGGGGTACGAGGAGTACGAGGTGGTCTACAAGTCTCCCTGGTTCTCGGCCAAGGAGCTGACCGTCCTGCCCGGGCGGTCGGTGGTGGTGAAGGACGAGGGCCCGTACGGCGCCATCGTCATCCAGGGGAAGGGGACCATCGGGCCGCTGGCCATCGAGTCCCCGGCGCTCATCCGCTTCGGGCAGATGACCGAGGACGAGGTGTTCGTGACCGCCGAGGCGGCCCGGCGAGGGGTGAAGCTGACCAACGCCAGCAACAGCGACCCTCTGGTGATGCTCAAGCACTTCGGTCCGCGTGCCTGAGCCGGGCAACAGGCCGACGAACGCCGAGAATGAGGAGAAAGGAGGAAGGCAGGAAGAGGAGGACGGTTTCGAGCTGCTCCAAGCGAGGACGGCCCCGCCTGCCGCGCCGGGCGCGGGGGCAGGGCCGAAAGTTGAACACGCACCACGGGAGGCAATGATGCTGAGGAAGGTTCTGTTCGCGCTTCTCGCCGCCACGGCGCTGCCCCTGGCGGCTCACGCTGCTCCGCTCAAGATCGGCATGTCGGTCCCCGGTCTCCAGTTCCCGTTCTTCGTGATCATGAAGAACGACGCGGAGAAGGCGGCCGCCAAGCTGGGCGCCACCATCGTCTTCGCCGACGCGCAGAATGACTCGGCGAAGCAGGCTGCGGACATCGAGAACTTCGTGGCCCAGAAGGTGGACGCCATCCTGGTCTCGCCCATGACCGTCGACTCGCAGGTTCCGGCCATCGAGGCCGCGGTCAAGGCCGGCATTCCGGTCGCCACCGTCGACCGCAAGTCCAACAGCGACATGGTGCTGGTCCACGTCGGCGCCGACAACGTCCAGGGCGGCCGCGCCGCGGCCAAGTACGTCATCGACCAGCTCCACAACAAGGGCTCGGTCATCGAGCTCGAGGGCACCCCGGGTGCGTCGGCGGCCATCGACCGCAAGAAGGGGTTCGACGAGGTCATCCAGAAGTCGGGCGTGAAGCTGCTCGTCAGCCAGACGGCCGAGTTCACCCGCGCCAAGGGGCAGAACGTGATGGAGGCCCTGATCCAGAAGTACCCGAACTTCGACGCGGTGTTCGGCGCCAACGACGAGATGATCATCGGCGCGGTCGAGGCCATGGCCGCCGCCAACGTGAAGGGCAAGGTGACCATCGGCTTCGACGCCACCCCGGACGCCTTCCAGTACATGAAGGAAGGCAAGCTGGGCGCCACCATCGACCAGTTCCCCGGCAAGCAGGCCGGCGAGGCCCTCAAGTACCTGGTCGACTACGTGAAGACCAAGAAGAAGCCGCCCAAGTCGGT
>Ga0335071_10004653_pt1 | contig 14332 bp, 9 predicted proteins | sample Lox_Sample_15_FD_206724 | JGI IMG/M metagenome (GOLD analysis project Ga0335071, IMG submission 206724) | Soil microbial communities from Loxahatchee National Wildlife Refuge, Florida, United States - Lox_Sample_1.5 | ecosystem: Environmental > Terrestrial > Soil > Wetlands | place: USA: Florida... | reverse complement strand
ATGCTGTTTAGGACTCCGTGATATTTGCCACGCGATGAGAGTGTACCGCCGATGCCTTCCAATGGATTCAGGTCGGCATTCGAAAAACGGTATTCACCGCTTACAGGCGAGTCTCCGGGGCTGTCTGCCTGGAAGGGTCCGAAAGATCCATCGGAATCGATATTGCCGATCGGCTTTGGATTGACCAGCACCGCATGAAACTTCATCGGCCCGCTGGGACCGACAGAGAAGAGCAGGAGCTGTCCAATATCGAATTCGAGTGGGACTCTGCCGGGTTTATTGGTGCCGATGACCAGAGTGGCGTTTTCGCAGACGATCTCGTCGATGCGGATGTCGAGATGAAATTTATTTTGCTTCGAGTGATTGTCCTTCGCGCGTTCTTCTTTGGGAGGGATATTGATATCCAATCCCCGCACCTGGACTCGGTCGACAACCATGGGGAGCTGAAAGAGCTGCCTCCAGGGTATCGAAAACGAGAACTGCGCCACAGCGAAGAGAGGAGCGCGGGCCTGGAAGCGCCGAGGGGAAATCCGCAGCCCTCCACCGGAGACGTGAATACCGCGCTCGACCGAGACATGGAGCTGATCAAGTTGTACACGGCTGTCAAAGCGTGCAGAAAGCGTCTTAACGATCCGCGCCTTTAACAGCGGTTCGGGGTGGCGGAGGAGGATTGCGCCTGCAACGGCGCCGCAAACCAGGACTGCGAAGGCGCTCCAAAGTGCCCATCGCAGAACGCGCCGAACACCTCTACGGGCAACACGCGACGAAAATGCGCGGGAAGCACGCTGTGCCATGCACTTTACCCTTCTACCGGAAAAGTCGTCTCCTGGTTAGATGCATTCTGCGCTGGCGGCGTTTGCAAGGAGAGGGAGATCGTCATTCCCGGCAGTGACGTGGTCAAAACAGCTTCAGCTGAATCACCAGGTACTTCTTCGGGTTTTCTCGCATTCCTTTCACCAGTTGATGTGCCTCTTCCATCGTCTGGTCTACATGGTCGTAGAGGGCTCGGTTCTGGACGAGCTGGCCCAATGTGCCCTGGCCCTCGTTCACGCTTTTGGCAATGGCATCGAGCTGCGTGACGGTATCGTCGAGCCTTTGCGCAAAGGCGGGGTCCTTGGCCAGCTTGCCCAATGTGCCCTTCCCGGCATTGACCTCGGCGGCGAGTTGGCTGGCACTGGTGGCGGCGGAGTTCAGGTTGTTATAGAAGCTTTCGTCTGAGAGAAGCTTTCCGGCGCTGCCTTTGCCCTCCTGGAGAGCCTGGGTAATCGTGTCAAGCCGGCTGACGACTGCGTTTGCGCGGTTGTAAAGCGAGTCGTCGGTAACGAGTTTTCCCAAAGTGCCCTGGCCCTGTGTGATGGCATCCGTTACGGTCTGGATATTGGTGGCGATTGAGGTGATCTTTTTTGCAAAATCCGGGTTATTGATCAATTCGCCCAAGGTCCCGTGGCCGGAGTTGAGTGTAGTTACCAGGTTATCAATATGACGGGTCAGGATCTCGACCTGATCGATGGCCTCATTGCTTGTCTTAATCACGTCCTGAATGCTGGGGGCGCCTCCGACAGGCAACTCGGCATTCTGGCCGGGAGTAGGACCCGTGGCGTGGGAGGAATCAATATCAACGTAGCTGTCGCCAAGCACTCCGGCCTGGGCGATGCTGGCCTTTGAATCCGTGTGCAGGGCGTTGGCGTACTGGTGCCCCACCTGCATGGTCACTTCGACGATGTCCGGGCTGCGCTCGGGGACAAGGCGGATATGGCGGACGTTGCCGACGGTGACGTCCTGAAGCGTAACCGGAGCGCCGTCTTTCAGGCCCGAGGCATCAGGGAAATAGCAGCGCAGGGTTAGCTTGCGCGCGAAAAGTCCTCCCGAAGAGCCGGACATGAGAAAGATCAGTCCAATGAGCGCGGCCGTAGCAACCATGACCAGCGCTCCCACCTTCAGTTGCGACCACTGAATCTCTTTGCGGCTTGGCACGGTACCCCTCGTTGAACGGTAAGCCCAGTGACAGCTTGAGAATAGCAGAATAAACCGGATCAGGACGCTCCCTCAGGACCACAGGGGCCAACGCTAAACCCGCAGTGTGAATCAAGCGCGCCTCAACTCCAATTACCAGGGAACAGGCTTCTTGAGGGGAATCGAGAATCTCTGTTTCAAAGCCGGGCAGTGAACGTTCGAGGGCTGCACAATGATTATCTTCTCTTGAGTTGGCTCCGATATGGCAGTCGTGAGATGGATAAAGCCCGAATTCGAGATCGCTCCCCGAGCGCGGATTCCCTGGGCCCTGGAGATGAAAGGTGTTTCGGCAGAGGAGCCATCGCGGCTGGTGGAGTCGCTGACAGGAGCCATCCTGGGGTGCGGAGGCTGGGTGCTGAGCCGCGGGGCGGACGACGCAGGGAAGATCAATTTTCTTTTCGAATTCGAGCGCAATGCGTGCCTGGACGTCTACAGCATCCTGATTGCGGCGGGGGTCGAACTGGCCCCAAGCGGTCACGTTCGCTTTACCGAGTTGTGCCAGTGCACACGCAGCCAGCAGCGGGACTGCGGCGCGGAGATCGCCAGCATCGATCTGGAAATCCAGACATTTGGCGCTGAGGTTGCGGCAGGAGCGCAGATCTTCGGGGCGGCGTGATGCATCTGCGCCGTCTTGCGCTATTTTAGCCAGGCTGCCTACGGCCCCAGAGACTTCCGTATTCTCTCCGCCCTTGCGTGCCTTTGGTAATGCAGTCGTTGCACTTTTTATCGTGCAATGATGCGCCGAGTCGAACTATAATCTAGGTTCAATTAGTTGGACGCCGGGGAAGGGGTCGAACCTCCATCTCCAAGGGAAGCGCCGGGTGGGTCACGTGGTGGTGATGCCCGGCGCTCGCATTTTGGCGCTCTATCCGATTGAGCTACCCAGCGAAGCTTGTTAAAGAATCCGGAAATTTCCCTCCTCTGTTTTTTCAACCAGATGCCGAAATGCCAATTTTCCCAGCAAGAAATGCACAGTTTGGACGCGCGGAATCCCGGCCGCTTCGGCCACTTCATTTGCCGTCCAGCCTTTGTCTCTACCACCCCTCATTGCTTTCAGAATTTTCCCCTCAGTAGAATCTTGCGCCGGCGCTTTGTACGCAGACATTTCTTCCGGCTGAGCTTTGCCGTTTACCTTCTTGGCAGTAGCTTTCGAGCTTTTCTTGGAGTTTCTTCCTTTCTTCTTAGGAGAAGGAGGATTCGCCGCGACGTTTGCGCGAATGCTGGCCGGAAACCATTCACGCAAGCCCCAGTACGCATCGTGCAGCTTCATTACTTCGGCATTCTTGCCGATTGCGGCGCGATCTAACGCGGCGTGCACTTGATTGGGGAAGTTCTTCGATTGAGTTTCAATTCCACCGCGTTGTAGAGCCGAGGCGATGTCTGTGGATTTCTGCTTCTGCTTGACCATCTTCAGGTACATGACCGCAGCTTTGGGAATACTGAGCCCGTGAAACGCACCTGGGGGCACTTCGCGTGGCGAAATTACGCCTATTGCCTGCGCAGCACCGTTGGCGAATTCCATCGCCGCACCCGGTAGTGGAAAACCAGACAGTGAAATGAAGGCGCGGAGCTTCGGGATCAATTCGCCGAGCGCTGCGTATTGCGCTTCGGCTGCGGCAAGGAACGCACTGAAATCGACCGTTAGCTTTGGTGAGTCATTCTGATCCATAAGAACGTTGCCGGAGGCTGCCGGATGTGGTACCCCGGCTTTGCCTTATAGGCTTGCTCCTTCTGCCACCGCGGTCCGCTCCTTTTTAGGAGAGAGCGAACCGGACCCGGGGCCACCTACGCAAATCACCTGCGTATCATCAATGCATACCATTCCAGCGACATTTAAGTCAAGCGCGCGTTTGTAAAAGCGGTAACGGTACTTCTCGCCACTCTAGTGTCATGTGTGCATGTGTAATTCTCGCCCGGCTAAACCGTGCCGATCATCAATGATTATAGGGAGTTCACATGCGCTACTGATTCGTGTCCGCCTGCATGTAAAGCGCAGACTTAGCAGGCGGCGCAGGTGGTGCACTGCGCCGCTTGAACATAAATCTGGATACTTTTATCCACTTTTGCGCCCTTTTGTACACCGAGCGGAAGTTGGGGGGGGGGATCTAGATAGGCAACCCTGTCACGGCTTCTCCCTTACACTCCAGCCAATTGTGTTCGTACCGAAAAAAGACGCAAGGACGGGGCACGGGTGCGTCTGTCAAAACTTGAATCGAGAAATGCTCTAGCCCGCCTCGACCAGGCCATAGCGGCGCTGCCAGGCGTCGCGCAGCCGGGCCCAGACGCGAGCGCGTTCGGCGTCGGAGAGGGAAGGGTCAGGCTGGGCGGCGAAGCGCGCTGCCTCCTGCTTAGCGAGTTCGAGCAACTGGCGGTCCCGGAGCAGGTTGGCAACGCGGAAATCGGGCAAGCCGGCCTGCCGTGTCCCAAAAAACTCTCCGGGGCCCCGCAGGCTGAGGTCCAGTTCTGCGAGTTCGAAGCCGTCTTGCGTGCGGACCATGGCGTTCAGGCGCTCTTCTCCGACGGGCGAGATGCGTTCGCCTGTCATCAGAACGCAGTAGCTCTTGTGTGCGCCGCGGCCCACGCGTCCCCGCAACTGGTGCAGCTGCGCCAGGCCGAAGCGCTCGGCGTGGTCGACGACCATGACAGTGGCGTTCGGCACATCCACTCCGACCTCGATCACCGTGGTGGCGACAAGCACATCGATTTCGCCGCGCTGGAAGCGGCGCATGATGACGTCCTTCTCATCCGCATCGAGGCGGCCGTGCAATAAGCCGATCCGCAATCCGGCAAGGGGGCCCGAGCGCAGCTTTTCGTGCATCTCCACAGCAGAGCGGAGTCCGGACTTGGCGTTGGGGCTCGCTTCCTGCTGAGCGGCAGGGAAGAGATCGGCAGCTTTGGAGCGGCTGGAACGGCGGCGCGGGGCCGGAGCAGCATCACTGGGGCCGCTGGTTTCGGTATCATCGCGGGCAAAGTCGAGTTCCGGCTCATCTTCGCGCGTGCCTTCGATCACCGGGTAAACGATGTAGGCCTGGCGACCTTGCGCCACCTGTTTGCGCACAAAGTCCCAGACCTCGCCGGCGCGCTCCGAGGGAACGCGACGGGTGACGATGGGCGTGCGGCCGGGCGGGAGTTCGTCGAGCACAGTCAGGTCGAGGTCGCCGTAGAGCGAGAGCGCCAGAGTGCGAGGAATGGGCGTGGCGGTCATCACCAGCACGTCGGGCTCTGGCTGATTCGGCTTCTTCATCAGCTTGAAGCGCTGGAGAACGCCGAAGCGGTGCTGTTCGTCAACAACCACAAGGCCCAGGCGATCGAACTCGACTTTTTCTTCGATGAGGGCGTGCGTGCCGATCACCAGTTGCGCCCGGCCGCGGTTGATCTGGCCGCGGGTAAGGCGCTTGCGTTCGTCATCGAGCGAGCCGGTGAGCAAAACCATCTGGGGCTTGATCGGCGAGCGCTCGAAAAGCTTGCGGGCGGCGAGGAAGTGCTGGGTGGCGAGAATCTCGGTGGGAGCCATGAGGGCGGCCTGATAGCCGTTTTCGATGGCCACGATCATGGCCTGGAACGCGACGATTGTCTTGCCCGAGCCGACGTCGCCCTGTAGCAGGCGGCGCATGGGGCTGGGCTCGCGCATATCGGCGGCGATCTCGCCCAGGGCGCGCTTTTGCGCGGCCGTCGGGTGGAAGGGAAGCACCTGGCGAATGGCCTCGCGAACGCGGTCGTCCGTAGTGAAAGCGATGCCAGAGCGCTGGCGCATGCGGCGGCGTTTCAACTCCAGACCCAATTCCAGAAAGAAAAGCTCTTCGAAGATCAGGCGGCGGTGGGAGGGGGTGCTGGAGTTTTGCAACTGGGAGAGCGGTGTGCCTTCGGAGGGGAAGTGGACCTCGCGCAGGGCGGTTTCCCTCTCGGGCAGATCGAGGCGCGAAAGAAGCTCGGCGGGCAAGCACTCGGGGAAGGCGCCACGCATGGAATCGAGCAGGTTGAAGATGACCCTGCGCTGCCAGCGCGAGGTGAGGCGGTTGCCGCCCAGCGACTCGTAGACCGGTGTGATGCGGCCGACTTCGAGCAGACGGGTTTCTGCATCGTCAGACGCGTCCGGCAGGATCTCGAACTGCGGCTGGATCATCTTCAGGTTGCTGGTCGAACGCGAGGGCTCGATCTTTCCGAAGAGAGCAACGGTCTGGCCGGCGTGGAATTTGCCATCGAGATAACGCGCATTGAACCACATGCACTTGAGAGCGCGGCGGCCCTGGCCGACGGTGATCTCGTAGATGGGCATGCGGCGGGTGCGCAGCAGAGCGGCGCCACGGACCTCTGCGATGACGCTGGCCGTTTCGCCTGGCACCAGTTCGTCGAGGCTGCGCGGGTTCTGGCGGTCCTCGTATCGGAAGGGAAGGTGGTAGAGCAGGTCTTCGGCGGTCTGCACGCCCTTGAGGGCGAGCATCTCGGCGATGCGCGGACCGACGCCGCGCACAAACTGTACCGGAGTATCGAGGACGGGCACATTCGAATGCTACAACGCAGGGGCTGGCTGGGCGAATGAGGGCGCACATGGCTTCGCCACCGTAGAATCTGGAGAGTGACTAAGGAAATCAAATCCAGGTTCAGTCTCAGGCAGCGGATCGCGCTGGCCTTTTTTCCACGCGTTGTCTGGGCACTGTCTCGCCTAGTGGGATTGACGTGGCGCTTCGAGACAATCGCCGAAGAGGGGGCGGAGCCCAAGCCACTCGGGCTCAACCTCGGGAAACAGATTTTCTGCTTCTGGCACCAGTGCGTGCTGCCCTGCACGGTCTACTTCCGGCGTTCGCATACGACGATTCTCATCAGCCAGAGTTTCGACGGCGAGCTGATTGCGCGGACGCTTGCGTGTTTCGGGTACAAGGCGGCGCGCGGATCGAGCACTCGCGGCGCACGGGAGGGGATTGAGGGGCTCACTCGAGTGGTCGAAGGCGGCAAACCGGCGATCTTTACAGCGGATGGGCCACGCGGGCCGATTTACCAGTCGAAAATGGGCCCTGTCCGGCTGGCGCAGCGGACGGGCGCGCCCATCGGAGCCTTTCACCTGGAGCCCCTGCACGCGTGGGTCATCAACTCCTGGGACCGGTTCCTTGTGCCGAAGCCGTTTACACGGATTGTGGTGAGTTGGGCGCGATGGACGCAGGTGCCAGCCGAATGCACCGCGGACGAGTTGGAGCAGAAGCGGGAAGAGTTGACCGCGGCGATCGAGCGGGCTCGGCTGCGTGCGCTAAGGCACCTGGGAAAGGCGCGGTAGTGAGCGGCGTGCGGGGCGGCGGACCAGGCGGCAGAGAAGACCTGCTGGTGACCGACTTCGATTACGACCTGCCCGAAGATCTGATCGCCCAGCAGCCTCCGGCCGAGCGAGGCACGAGCCGCATGATGGTTATGGACCGGACCACCGGCGCCTGGCGCGACAGTTCTTTTTATCGCTTCGGAGAAGAGCTGCGGGAAGGGGACTTGCTCGTCCTGAACGAGAGCCGCGTGATTCCGGCGCGGCTTTACGCAAGGCGCACGGTCAGGCGGGAACGCGAGACGCCGACGGGACGGATTGAGGTGTTGCTGACCGAGCCTGCAGGCAAGAATCGCTGGCGGGCGCTGGTGCGGCCGGGCCGCAAGGTGGCGATCGGCGAGCGGTTGGTCTTCCCCGGCGCAGGCGGCGAGATTGTGCTCGAAGCCGAGGTGCTGGAGCGCGGACTCTACGGCGAAAGGTTGCTGAAGTTCGATGCCGTTGATGATTTCTTTGCCGCCGTCGACGCGATCGGTCACGTGCCGCTTCCGCCCTACATTCACCGCCCTGACGCCGACGCAGACCGTGAGCGCTACCAGACGGTTTTTGCGCGGGAGCGCGGCTCAGTGGCCGCACCGACGGCTGGGTTGCACTTTACCGAAGAGACGCTTGCGTTGCTTTCCGCGAGGGGTGTGGAGATTGCACGCGTCTCGCTGCATGTGGGGCTGGGCACCTTTGCCCCGCTGCGGGTGGAGCGGGTGAGGGAAGTGTGCCTGCACCGCGAACGCTATGAGATCGGCTCCGAGGCAGCCGAGGCAATTAACAGGGCCAGGGCCGACGGCAGGCGGATTGTTGCCGTAGGAACCACGGTGGTGAGGACGCTGGAGGCTGCGGCAAAGGAGGCCCGGGGCGGGGCGATTGAGGCCCACGAGGGCGCGACGGAGATCTTCATCTCGCCGGGGTTCGAATTCCGGCTGGCCGGAGCTTTGTTGACCAATTTTCACCTGCCGCAATCGAGCCTGCTGATGCTCGTTTGCGCGTTTGCGGGCAGGGAGAAGGTTCTGGCCGCGTACCGACATGCGGTTGAGAAGCGCTATCGTTTTTTCAGCTATGGAGATTGTATGTTCATCGCTTGAGCTGCGGCGCTTCGGGTGGAGCGATCGAGTTACCTGAGTGCCTGCGCCGTGGCAGAAGTTGCAGACGCGAATTGTGGCAATGCAGGTAGAGTTGGAATTATGGGCAGCGAGGTTCATGGAACGGCACTAATCCCGGCGGGGAATGCCAGCGGAAACCGGACGTCCGGGTTCCGGCGCTTCTTCGGCCAGGACTTGCTCCATGTGGCGCTGCTCGTAGGATTGGCGGCGGCGATCGCGGGACCCGTGTTCGCGCCTATTGAAATGGTCAAAGATCCAGACGTATGGTGGCATCTGGCCGACGCGCGCATCCTGACCAGTACGCATCATTTCATACGAGTGGAACCGTATTCTTTCGCGGTCGCAGGAGAGCGCTGGATCGATCCGGAGTGGCTCTCCGAGCTGCCGTATTGGTTCAGCTATTCAGCCCTTGGGCTGCGCGGAATTCATCTTGCGATGCTGGCCGGCCTGTGGGCCAATCTTCTGTTTGTGTACTTTCGTTGCAAATGGAAATCTCGCAGCATGAAGGCCTCGCTGGTGGCGGCGGTGCTGGCGTTTTTTCTGATGACCATCAACACAGGCGCGCGAACTATTGTGGTAGCGTATCTCGCGCTGTCGGCGGAGATGGCGATTCTGGAGGCTTCAGAGCGCGGAAGGAAGCAACTGCTATGGTTGTTACCGCCCCTGTTTTGCCTTTGGATCAATCTGCACGGGAGCTGGATCATTGGCCTGTGCTATCTGGGGGCTTATATCGCTTGCGGATGGATCAAAGTTCACCTTGGTCCATTCGAGCAGGAGGCTTTTTCTCGGGTTGATCGCAACCGGCTTCTTGGAGTTTTTCTTGCAAGCACGCTGGCGCTGATGGCCAATCCCTACGGCTGGCGGCTGATTTGGAATCCTTTCGACATGCTGGCGAACCAGAGGCTCATGCTGTCGGTGACCGAGGAGTGGAAACCGTTGAGCCCCTCTTCCAGCACGGGCATTGCAGCAGTTTTGGTCATTGGGGCGACGGTGGCTCTCAATCTCTGGCGGCGGCGCAAATGGAAGGTCTACGAACTGGCGTTCATGATGGCTTCATGGGGTTATGCTTTCGCGCACCAGCGCTTCGCCTACATGGCGGCTATCGTCACCATCCCGTGGTTGGCGGCCGATCTGGCGCAAACTTACTTTGGCGAGCAAAACGAAAAGACCATTCCTCTGTTGAACGCGCTGATCGCCGTGGGTGTCGCAGCGGCAATAGTCTTTTATTTTCCTTCGGAGGCGGCACTCAGGAAGAACCTGGCGGAGAAAATGCCGCTCGAAACCATCGCGTCAATTCAGCCTTCCTGGCGAACCTTCAGCGACTACTTTCTGGGCGGAGTGCTGGCATTCGAGTCAAAACCCGATTTCGTAGACTCGAGGAACGACACGTTCGAGCATCACGGGATTTTTTCCCAGTTCCTGACCATTGAGAACACGCCCGATCCATTCGGCCTGCTGGACAGCAACCACATCGACCATGTCTTGACTCGATCCAATAGCCTGCTGGGTCATTCGCTGGAGCAGTCGCGCGAATGGCGACTAGCGAGAAGAGAAGGAACGGGAGACGGCGCCTACGAGTTTTTCGAAAGGGTAGCGTGGGCAATGGGGCAGGGAATTGGCCCGGCTGCTCAGTGAGCGATCGCCTGTGTGCAATCAAGTGGGCGGCGCAACTGTTAGACTCTCAAGCGTGACCGACCAAGCCAAACCGCCCGTCTTCCTGCTCGACACAATGAACTTCATCTTCCGCGCCTACCACGCCATGCAGCGGTCGCGGCCCATGTCGACGCGGTCAGGGCTGCCCACGGCGGCGATCTACGTCTTCGTGAATATGATCCGCAAGCTGCGGCAGGATTTCGCGCCGAAGTATTTCGCTGCCGTCTTCGACCCGAGCGGCGACGTCTTTCGCGACGAGAAGGCCCGCGGATTGAGCACCGTGCGGCGTTGGAACTCGAAGACTGCGAGTTTTGAAGACGTGGACTACCTTGGCTACAAAGCCAACCGCGAATCGATGCCCGATGATCTGCGCCGGCAGATTCCCTACATCCGGCGCACGCTTGAAGCGCTGCGGATTCCGATTCTGGAGAACGTGGGGTTCGAGGCCGATGACGTGATCGGCACGCTGGCGCGCGAGGCCGCCGAAGCCGGGCACGAGGTCTTCATCGTGAGCGGCGACAAGGACATGATGCAGCTCGTAACGCCGCAGGTGAAGATTCTCAATCCGCAGAAGGACAACCTGATCCTGGATCCGGCCAAGGTGAAGGAGACGCTCGGCGTTCCGCCGGAGAAGGTTGTGGATGTGATGGCGCTCAGGGGCGACTCGGTGGACAACATTCCCGGCGCGCCCGGCATCGGCGACAAGGGCAGCGTGGAGCTGATTCAGCAATTCGGAAGCGTGGAGGCGGTGCTCGATCGCGTGACAGAGGTGAAGCGAAAGAGCTACCGCGAGTCGCTGGAGCAAAACCGCGATGCGGTGGTGCTTTCGAAAGATCTGGCCACAATCGACACGCGCGTGCCCCTGGAACTCGACCTGAAAGCAATGGAGACGCAGGAGCAGGACCTCGAGGCCTGCCGAGAGCTGTTTACGGAGCTTGAGTTCACTTCAATGCTGCGCGAGCTGGCGCCAGCCGTCGGGCAGGTTACCAGCGAGTGCTTTGACGAGCCAGATGCCGAACAGGCCGCGCGGTTCTATTCCTTGGCGGGCGCGAACGGCTTTGCCTTCGTGACGGAGACGGCCGTGCGCGTGGCTGCCATCGCTGAGATGGCCGAGGAACCAGAAGCGCCCCCAATGGCTTCGTTGCTGGATCTGGCTGAGGTAGCGGAGAAACCTGCCGGTTGCCCGATCGGAGTGTCGGCGGAAGCGGCGGTCGCGATGCAACTGCCGTTGAGTGCCGAGCTACGGGCTCTGCTCGAAAACGAGAAAGTTCCGAAACAGACGCATGACTTGAAGTCTGCACTGCACCAGTTTGATCAACAGGGAATTACGCTTCGAGGGCAGGTCGAAGACACGATGCTGCTCTCCTATCTCCTGAACCCCACACACTCGACTCAAACATTGGCCGATGTGGCGGCGCGCCACTCGCAAAAGCAACCCGCGACTCTAGCCGAAGGCGCGGCAGCCGTATTTGCGCTGGGCCCGGTATTGCGGCGCGAGGTTGAGAAAGCCGGCGTGGAGCGTGCGTATTGCGAGATCGACCTTCCGCTTGCGCCAGTGCTTTGCCGCATGGAGAAGGCCGGTGTGCGCGTCGATACGCGCGCGCTGGGCGAGCTTTCAACGCGCTTCAACGGAGAGATCGGTCGAGTCGGCGAGCGAATCTTCGAACTGGCGGGACGGCGGTTCAACATCAACTCGCCCAAGCAACTCGGGGAAGTGCTGTTTACCCACATGAAGCTTCAGGCGCCGCCGGCGCGCGGAAAGAGCAAATCTGTTTCTACCGCGCAGGATGTTCTGGAACAGCTGGCCGAACAGAATGAAGTGCCGAGGCTGGTGCTTGAATACCGGCACCTGGCCAAACTCAAAGGCACATACATCGATGCTCTGCCGCTGATGGTGGACTCCGAAAGCCGCGTGCATACGACCTTTCAGGCGGCCGCCACGGCCACCGGAAGGCTCTCGTCAATCAATCCGAACTTGCAGAATATTCCGGTACGGACGGAGCTGGGCCGCGAGATCCGCGCGGCGTTTGTAGCCTCGGAAGGGACGGAACTGCTTTCGGCCGATTATTCGCAGATCGAGCTGCGGCTGTTGGCGCATTTCAGCGGCGACGAGTTGCTGGTGCGCGCGTTTCAGAACAATGAGGACATTCACACGCTGACGGCGAGCGAGGTCTTCGGAGTGCCGGCCGCGACTATGAACAAGGAAACGCGGAACCGGGCGAAAGCAGTGAATTTCGGAATCGTCTACGGAATTTCGCCCTTTGGACTGGCGGCGCAACTCGGGATTCCGCAGGCTGAAGCAAAGGCATACATCGATCGCTATTTCGCCCGCTACAGCGGGGTGAAGGCCTTTATCGACGAAACGCTGACCGCTGCGCGCAAGGAAGGCAGCGTGCGTACTCTCTTCGGGCGCCTGCGGCCGATTCCCGATCTAGAGAGCCGCAATCCTAACCAGCGCGGGTTTGCCGAACGGACGGCCGTCAACACACCGCTGCAGGGAACGGCCGCGGACCTGATCAAGCTGGCGATGATCCGCATCGACCGCGCTTTGGAAGAGCGCAACCTCAGGACTCGCATGGTGCTGCAGGTGCATGACGAGCTGATCTTCGAGGTGCCCGCAGATGAGAAGAGGGAAGTGGAGGCTTTGGTGCGCCGCGAGATGGAAGGAGTGGCCGAGCTGCGCGTGCCGCTGGTAGCCGACCTGGCCTTCGGCCCGAACTGGCGGGATTTGAAGTAAGGCAGCGGAATGCGGATCGCTTATCTGGTAACCTCGCTCGGAATGGGCGGTGCGGAGCGGCAGGCGCTGATGCTCGCCGAGCGCATGGCGCGGCGTGGCCACGCGGTGACTCTGCTCGCCTTGCTTCCGCCTGCTGCTGAAGAGTGGCCCACAATACTCGAAACCGCTCGTCTGAATATGGGCAAGACGCCCTGGAGCGTTGCGGCAGCGATGGCGCGGGGAAGGCGCGCCTTGGGCGAGTTCCGCCCCGACATTCTGCACAGCCACTGTTTCCATTCGAATCTGGCTGCGCGAGCGATGAAGCTGCTGCACCCCGGGTTGAAGGTGGTCTCGACCGTCCACAACGTTTACGAAGGTGGACGGCTGCGCATGCTGGCTTACAAACTGAGCGATGGCCTGAGCCGCCGCACGGCATTCGTTTGTGAAGCAGGAGCCAGATGCTATGCGGAACTTGGAACTGTTTCAGCGCGAAAGAGCATAGTGATTCCCAACGGAATCGACACTGTGGAATTCGCGCCGGATTCCGTGCGGCGCGGCCAGATGCGGACCACGATCAATGCTTGCGGCAGATTCATCTGGTTGGCGGCGGGGCGCGTGGCGAAGGCCAAGGATTACCCAAACTTGATCAATGCATTCGCCCGGGTATACGCCCAGCGAGCGGAAAGCGAGCTGTGGATTGCGGGCGAGGGGGCTGAGGCGGCTGGTCGAGAACTTCAGGCTCTGGCCTCAGAGGTTGGGGTCTCTGGCAGGTTGCGCTGGCTCGGCCTGCGCCGCGACGTGCCGGCCCTCCTCGATGCCGCCGATGGATTTGTGCTGGCTTCGGCGTGGGAGGGAATGCCGCTGGCGCTGGGCGAGGCAATGGCAATGGGCAAACCTGTGGTTGCCACCGATGTCGGCGGCGTTTTGGAACTGGTTGGTGATGCCGGTTTGATCGTCCCCGCGAAAGAGCCGGAAGTTCTTGCTCGAGCAATGCTCGATGTGATGGATCACGCGCCGGAGGAGCATGAGGTAATGGGTCGCGCTGCGCGGGCGCGCATTGAGGCCCGGTTTACCATCGACGCCAGCCTACGAGCGTGGGAGAAGCTTTACGGCGAGGTGCTCGAAGACGCACGGAGTTGAGCACCGCGATTTTGACGGCTCCTGAGACAGCGAAGGCCGGCGTGCGTGCCGGCCTTCAAGAAGAATTGGGGGTTGCGATCAGAAGGAGAAAGAGGCCTGGAAGCTGATGCGGCGAGCGGCCGAGTTGCCTCCTCCGAACATGCCGCCGGCCAGGCTCAGGGAATGGCCGAATTGAGTGCCCGGCGACCAGTCCCCGGTGACCGGATCCTGGGTTGGCGTGATCGTGCCGCCTGGCGTTCCGTAGTTGATGATGTTGAAAACGTTATTTGCGTCCACGGTAAAGCTGAGGCTGTACTTGCGGCTGGCAGCAGCATTGTTGTTCATGGCGTTCCGCATGTTGTTGCTGGTTGCCATGCTGCCGAAACCGCCACCGCCCATGCCGCCGCCCATACCACCACCGGGTCCACCGCCCAT
>Ga0335071_10004652_pt1 | contig 14332 bp, 13 predicted proteins | sample Lox_Sample_15_FD_206724 | JGI IMG/M metagenome (GOLD analysis project Ga0335071, IMG submission 206724) | Soil microbial communities from Loxahatchee National Wildlife Refuge, Florida, United States - Lox_Sample_1.5 | ecosystem: Environmental > Terrestrial > Soil > Wetlands | place: USA... | reverse complement strand
TACTGCGAGACGTTGCCGCTGCCGGAGACCAGGCAGATCTTGCCCTCGAGCGAGTCTTTGCGGGTCTTCAGCATTTCATTGGCGAAGTAGACGCAGCCATAGCCGGTGGCTTCCGGACGAATCAGCGATCCGCCCCAGCCCAGGCCCTTGCCCGTCAGCACGCCGGTGAATTCATTGCGCAGCCGCTTGTACTGGCCGAAGAGATAACCGATCTCGCGTCCGCCTACGCCGATGTCGCCGGCCGGTACGTCGGTGTCCGGACCGATGTGGCGTTGCAGTTCGGTCATGAAGCTCTGGCAGAAGCGCATGACTTCGTTGTCGCTCTTCCCTTTAGGATCGAAGTCGGAGCCGCCCTTGCCGCCGCCCATAGGCAAGGTAGTGAGCGAGTTCTTGAATACCTGTTCAAACGCGAGGAACTTCAGGATGCCGAGGTTCACGCTGGGATGGAAGCGGAGTCCGCCCTTGTAGGGGCCGATGGCGCTGTTCATCTCGATGCGGAATCCGCGGTTGACTTGAATGTTGCCCTGGTCGTCAAACCACGGCACACGGAACATGAGGACGCGCTCGGGCTCGACAATGCGCTCCAGCAGGCGGGCCGACTGATACTCCGGATGCTTCGCCAGCACCAGGCGAAGCGAATCGAACACTTCCTGCACGGCCTGATGGAATTCAGGCTCGGCCGGGTTCTTGGCTTTGACGCTGATCATTACTGACTCGATATAGTCCGTCGGAGCCTTGACTCCCGGCGGTGTCATCACAGACATAGGCATACCTCCGTAGGGCAGAACGTAAAAGCATAATGCCGCCCTCTATTCTGGGCCTCCACTGACGTGCGGCAGTGATAATTCTCACGGCTGGGGGTGATTAGCGTCACGACCACCTAACCCTTTTGTAATAAGCATCTTAAGGTCGGGCTCATGAGGACAGAGGGATGACTGGGTGGATACCCTGCCAAAGCGTTTCCGGAAGACGCGGCGAGCTGTTGCAATCAATGATTTCACTGATATCATTGATTTCATGGCTAGCATCGTCATTCGAAACCTGGATGAGGCGACCAAGCGCCGCCTGAAAATCCGCGCCGCCACCAACGGACGCTCCATGGAACAAGAAGCGCGCGAAATCCTGAAGAACGCGCTGGCCCAGAAATCAATGAAGCGGGCAAATGTCGCTGAGCGTGTCCGCGAGATTTTCGCTCCCCTGGGAGGAGTGGATCTGGAACGCCTTCCCCGCGAAGCCATCCGCGATCCCGATTGGCTGTCGCAGGGAGAATAGGAATTTCAGAGGCGGCCGGGCGGCAGGAGACCAGTCGATGATCTCATTCGTCAAGCCTGGGTCATCCGGAGCGGAGCCGTTTTTCAGGCGGATCGAAGGATCTCCCGGGCGCGAGAGATTCTCCGCGGGGAGATCCGTCGGCCCGCTGGTGAAAGCGCGGGCACATCGGGATCACGAATGCGTCCCTGCCGTGGTGACGCAAACCTATGATCATTCTCGACACGAACGTCGTTTCTGAGCTCATGCGCCCCGCGCCGGATGCGAGAGTTCTGCATTGGTTCGGCACGCAGTCGGCGGAAGATTTGCACGTCACCGCCATGACGATGGCGGAGATTCTCTATGGCATCGAGCTCACCACGAGCGCCAGGCGCCGGGATGTCTTGCGGACGGGCGCCGAGAAGGTTTTCGCCGATGTCTTCGCTGACCGCATTCTCACCTTCGAAGACCGCGCCGCGCGCGCCTTCTCGCAGATCGCGTCATCGCGCCGCCGGCAGGCCAAACCGATGACGGAGTTCGACGCGCAAATCGCGGCCATCACGCGCGTCCACGGAGCAATGCTGGCTACGCGCAATCCATTTGTGTTCGAGGGATGCGGGGTTAGGCTGGTGAACCCGTGGGAAGGGTAAGCTGCCGATGATCGCTTCGCAACAATAACTCCGTCTCAAACTCCGTCTCAACGCACAGCACGCTTCGCCTTCTCATATTCGCCGCGTGGGAGCAGGATCTCGCCGTTCGTCAGGTAGACAATCGGATAGAGTGTTCCTTTTTCGGATGTCCCGCTCCATAACGTACCTGTGCGTTTGCGATCCAAAATCAGAGTGTTTTCTGTGACAGCTGACTGCCCGGGATACGGAAGGAAGATATCTTCGAATTCAGTCCAGCCGTTCACGTTTGTAAGCTTGCAGCGTGTAACCCCCTCTTTCGTATCGAACGAGCAATCCAGCCATTCACCACTACTGGAAAGCTTGAATGGTACAACTCCACGTTCGATGTAAAGAGCTCGCCTGGACAGGTTAGGTGGGCGTTGCGGAGGCCGGTCCGTCCACCATAGAACAGCGACCAAGCAGGCAATCGTCAGGGTTCCAGCGACACTGATACTTATTAGCAGCCTCATACTGTTAGCAGATTCTCGGAAGCTGTTCCCCGCTGAGCATGTCGACCACGCGGTTGCCGCCGATGCGGCTCTGCAGGATCACCGTGCGGCCGGGAGATGCTGCGATTGCGCCCACTCGCACGGCTCCTTGCGACACTTCCACGCCCTTCAGCACGGCAAGCGCTTTCTCCGCGTGCGCCGCGGGCACGATAGCGGCAAAACGCCCCTCATTCGCCACGTACAGCGGATCCAGCCCGAGAATCTCGCATGCCCCCTGCACCGTTTCTTCCACCGGGATCAGCGCCTCCTCCAGCTTGATCGCGACGTTGCGATCGGCGGCGATTTCGTTAAGCGTGGTGGCGAGGCCGCCGCGGGTGAGATCGCGCAAGCAGTGAATCTCGATGCTGGCATCGAGCAGCGCTTCCACCGCGGGCCAGACGCTGGCACAGTCGCTCAGGATCGGCGACTCGAATTCCAGGCCCTCCCGCACCGACAGAATCGCAATACCGTGCCGACCGAGATCGCCGCTAACAATCACAACGTCTCCCAGTTCGACCGAAGCGGGGCCAATCGACGTCTTCACGTTCGCCGCAACGACTCCAATTCCAGATGTGTTGATGAAGATTCCGTCGCCCTTTCCTTTATCTACGACTTTCGTATCGCCCGTCACCAGCTTTACGTTCGCCTTCGCAGCCGCTGCCTGCATCGAGTTCACGACCGTGCGCAGCGTTTCCATCTCCAGGCCTTCTTCGAGAATGAATCCTGCGCCCAGGTACAAGGGTCTGGCCCCGCACATGGCTAAATCGTTGACCGTGCCGTTGACGGCGAGGTCGCCTATATTGCCACCGGGAAAAATCAACGGGCGGACTACAAACGAATCCGTGGTGAACGCGAGGCGTGCTCCGTTCAGCGGCAGCACTGCGCCGTCATGGCGCTGCTCGAGCATGTCGTTCGAGAAGGCGGGAATAAAAATCTTCTCGATGAGCTGATGCGTGAGCCTGCCGCCGCCGCCGTGCGCCAGCACGATACGGTCGTCAGCGACTCGCGGGACCGGACAGCTCAGGCTGAAGTTGCTGATTTTGGCGTCTGCCATAGTGGTAATACGCGGCGCACGCGCCCTCCGACGATACCATGGGCGCGCCCAACGGATTGTCGGGCGTGCACTTCACCGCGAATGCGGGACACTCTTGCGGCTTCTTGATGCCTTGCAGAATCAATCCGCTAATGCATTCCGGCGATTCGCGGGCGGGTTCGCCGGAAAATGGGAAGCGGCGGTTCGCGTCATATTTCTGGAAGCGTCCGCGCAGTTGAAAGCCGCTGGCCGGAATCTCGCCCAGGCCGCGCCACTGCCGTGGACTGACTTCGAATACTTCCGCAATGCGCTGCTGCGCCGGGCCGTTCCCTTCCCGCCGGACTGCGCGCGCGTATTGATTTTCGACCCGGTGGCGTCCTTCTTCGAGTTGGCAGACCGTCATATAAATGCCTTCGAGAAGGTCCAGCGGTTCGAATCCGGTAACGACGATCGGGACTTTGTATTTCTCGGCGATCGGCAGATATTCCTCGAAGCCCATGATGGTGCACACGTGGCCGGCAGCCAGGAATCCCTGCACAACGCAGTGTTCAGAGGACAACAGCGCCTTCATCGCGGGCGGAACGAGAACGTGCGAGACCAGAAGCGAAAAATTTTCTACCCCGTCGTGGTCGGCTTGCCATGCGGCCATCGCATTCGCCGGCGCAGTGGTTTCAAATCCTACGGCGAAGAACACGACCTGCTTGTCGGGATTCGCTTTCGCCAGCTTCAATGCGTCGAGCGGCGAGTAGACGATGCGCACGTCGGCGCCTTCGGCCTTCACGTCGAATAAGCTCTTGGACGATCCCGGCACGCGCAGCATGTCGCCGAAAGAACAGAAGATGGAATCGCGGCGCTGGGCAATGGCTACCGCTTTATCGATCAGTTCAAGCGGCGTGACGCAGACCGGGCAGCCAGGGCCGTGCACCAGCGTGACTTCCTTCGGGAGCAGGTCTTCGAGGCCGCTCTTGACGATGGTGTGAGTCTGGCCGCCGCAGACTTCCATGATGGTCCAGGGGCGCGTGACTTTCTGCCGGATCGCCTGGGCCAATGCCTCGGCGGCCTTCGGATCGCGATATTCACTGACGAACTTCACCGATTTCCTCTTCGAACCCGCCCATCTGCTTCAGATATTCGAACACGCGATGAGCTTCTTCCTCGTCGATCACGCTGATGGCGAAGCCGACGTGGACCAGAACATAATTGCCGACCTCGGCTTCGGGCGTGAACGCGAGATTGATCTCTTTGCGGATGCCGGCGAAATCCACCTTCCCCTGACGGAAGGCGGGATCTCCGGTGTCGACAATTTCAACTACTCGGCCTGGGACGGCGAGACACATGGGAGAACCTTTCAGCGACCAGTTTCAATGTTTCAAGGTTTCATGTTTCGATCTTTCAAGGACAAACATGGAACCTGTCGATGCATCCCAGGCCATTACCGCCTGGCCCAGTGCGATCCCACCGTCGTTCGGCGGGACCTGGCGGTGCGTGTGGACGATAAAACCTTTTTGCTCCAATTTTTCTGCAGCGCGTTCGGTCAGATATCGATTTTGAAAAACGCCTCCGCTCAGGACCACGTTCTTTAGATCCGCCTTCGCGGCAACTGCGAGAATCCACTCGACCAGGGCATTATGGAACTTGGCTGCGATCGACGGAATGGCACGTCCAGCCTGCAGGTCGGCGACTACCGCCTCGATCAAGAGGGCCCAGTCGCCGTCCGGTAAAGGATACGCTTCCTCGGTGCGCAGCGAGCCGATTTCGTTCTCGAGCAGCATCGCTGCCTGGCCTTCAAAGCGATTCTGGTGCGCGATCCCGGTGATCGACGCTACCGCGTCGAACAGGCGGCCGATGCTGGTGGTGGGAACGACATTGATCTTCTTCTCGAGCATCTGTAGAACCCGGTCCCGGTTTGCGTCGAGGTTCGTGGTTCCGACTTCTCGCGACTGCGGCGAGAAGTGGGGCACCCCACTCTCGTTTTCTTGAGTCATCTTCAGTTCAGAGAGAAGACTCAAAGCCGAGCGCCACCCCTCTCGGACCGCTGCGTCTCCGCCGGGGAGTTGGAACGGGCGCAGGTGGGCGATCCGGTCGAAGTGATTCCGTCCGGCGCGGAAGAATTCCCCGCCCCAGATGGCACCGTCGAGACCATAGCCAGTGCCATCCCAGGAGACGCCGAGGTACGGGCCTTCCACGCCGTTCTCGGCAGCGCAGGCTGCCACATGAGCCTGGTGGTGCTGCACGCGCAACAGCGGCAGGCCGGATTTTTCCGCCCATTGGGTCGAGGCGTAATCGGGGTGCAGATCGCAGGCCACAAGCTCCGGCTTGAAGCTGTATAGGCGGCAGAGATCGTCGATCGCTCTCTCGAAGGCGCCGCGGGCTTCGAGCGTATCGAGATCGCCGATGTGCTGGCTCACAAAAACGTCCTGACCGACCGCGATGGCAACCGTGTTCTTTAGATGTCCGCCGACGGCGAGCACGGGCGGAAGTTCGGAACGCACGCGAATCCCCAGAGGAGCGTATCCGCGGGCGCGGCGCAGGACTCCCGCGCGACCGCGCGTCAGGCGCACGACCGAGTCATCGCACGGACGCACGATGGGGCGGTTGTGCATCAGGAAATGATCGGCAATGCCTTTCAGCCGTGTGCTCGCTTCTTCGTTCGTAATCGCGATAGGCTCGTCGCTCAGGTTGCCGCTGGTGGCGATGAGCGGAAACGGGCACTCCCGCATGAGCAGGTGATGCAGCGGCGAGTAGGGCAGCATCACGCCGAGATAGGGAGAGCAGTGCGCGACGTTGCACGCGATGTCTGTGCTGGCCTTCGGGCGCATGAGCACGATAGGCGCGGCCTGTGATTCGAGTAATTCCGCTTCCGCGGAAGAAATCTCGCAATATTGGCACGCCATTTCGAGCGACGGCATCATCAGTGCGAAGGGTTTCTCCTCGCGATGCTTGCGCTGGCGCAGACGGGCTACGGCAGAGGCCTGACGCGCGTCTGCAAGAAGCTGGAATCCGCCAATACCCTTGAGCGCAACGATTTCACCCCTGCGCAGTGCTGCGGCAGCGTCCCGGATCGTTCCATCCAGCTTCGGCCCGCAGACCGGGCACGCATTGGGCTGGGCATGAAAGCGGCGATTCGCCGGATTCTCGTATTCTTCGCGGCACGCCGGACAGAGCCCGAAATCCCGCATCGTCGTATTCGGCCGATCGTAGGGAATGTCGACCACGATGGTGTAGCGCGGGCCACAATTGGTGCAGTTGGTGAAGGGATATTTAAAACGCCGATTGCCGGAATCGAACAGCTCCGCTCGGCACTCGGGGCAGGTGGCCAAGTCCGGCAGCACGTTCACCGTCTTGCCGGAGTCGGCGTCGCTGGCGTGAATCTCAAAATCCGCAGAGCCTTCGGCGGCAATCCACTCCGATTCGTGCACGGTCACGACCGAGGCTCTTGGCCGCTCCTTCTCCATCCTCTGCTCGAATTCAACCAGGAGATCGGAAGGGCCTTCAACTTCTACCACCAATCCGGAGGAGGAGTTCAGCACCCATCCGGCGAGATTCATTTCCGTTGCCAGGCGGTAGACGAACGGCCGGAAGCCCACGCCCTGCACGGCTCCGCGCAAGGTGATGCGCAGGCGCTGCGTCACGGGATTTGCAACCAGGCTCATCCAGGGACCGTCCGCCATTCTATGGCGACTTGAAATGCTCGCGTGCTGTCCGGCGGGTCGTCTCAGCAACAGTCGAAACTGAATTTTGCCCCATGCCGGGAGCGATCCGCCGAATGACCTCCTCGATCCGCGCCACGAAGGCAGGGATCGCCGCCTCAACCGGAGGTGAAAGTGATTCGCAGTGATCGAAATTCTGCCCGGAGAGCGTGGCCACGAACGCTCGCGGGCGCGCGCCGTAAAGTTTCGATGCCATGGCCAGCACAGCAGCCGGAGAGAATTGGTGAAAGCAAATCAGGTCTTCGGCGGACCGGCATTCGCCGCCGGTCAATTCCCGCACCTGGATTTCGCCGGGCCCGCCGCTGGCAGAGGCGTCCACGAAAATCACAGACCGGCATTGGCTGAGATCCTCGGCAATTTCGGGCGCGAGTTGATGAAGCCGCTGAATCCTGACTGGCGGGAGTTTTTCTTCCAGCAGATCGGCGGTGCGCCAAGCCAGGCCATCATCCCCACGCAAAGGATTTCCGAAAGCCACGATCAGTACCTGCGGCTGCGGGCGGAGCAAGTCTGCTTCTGACTGAATCAAATGGTTTCGGTCCCCACACGTGGATTACGGCCAGGTTGCGCCATCATCGGCCTGCCAGCAGCCCGAAGCTGACGCTTGCTAATGATATGTAACCCCGGTGCAGCCTGCCGATGCAACAAGAAGGCTGGCTCCGGGTTGCTCCGGGTTAGTCCCGCACCGTTAATACCGGGCAGTGCGCGTGCGCCAGCACATGATGCGTGGTTGACCACGGCAGATGCGTTGTCCCTACCTCGACGGTCGCTCGGGCGCCAAGGACGATGAGATCCGCGTCCTGCTGGGAAGTGATTTTGAGAATCTGCTCGCTGGGAGAGCCAAACTCGATCGCCTTCTCCGGGGCATAGCGCAAGTTCGCCTCGGCCGGGATCAGATCCGAAAGGCGACGCAGGCTCTCTTCGATGGGCGCCGGCTCGCTGCCAAGCTCCGCGTATTGTTCGAGCACGTGAAGCAGAGTAAGGCGAGCATGAAATTCGCCGGCAAGGAACACGGCCGCTGCGGACGCGCGTTTCGCATTCGGCGCGAAATTGGTCGCGAACACGATGTGGCGCAGGTCCAGGTCCACCGGCGCAACATCGTGCGCCCGCTCTTGTAAGGCGGGGAGTTTCGCATGCCCGGCGACCTTCGGGCCCACGGTCAGCACGGGACAGACGGCATGCCGCAGGATGTCCTCAGCCACGGAGCCGAGCAGCAACTTGCCCAGCCCGGTGCGGCCGTGGGTGCCGACGACGATCATGTCGATTGCATTCTCTTCGACAATGCCGGCCAGATTCTTCCACACGGCTCCGTGCCTCACGCAGGAGCGATGCGGAATCGCGCCGAGCCGTACCGATATCTGCTCAAGCTTGTCTTTGGCCTCGTTCTGGGCATCTTCGTATAGCGTTCCCATGCTGACGTAGTCGACGCCGCCGGTCATCATGAGAAGGCTGGCATCCGAGAGGACGTGGGCCAGATGCAGGGTGGCGCCGAAGCGACGGCAGACCGCGGCGGCATAGGGCAAGGCAGCCTCGGACGTCGCCGAAAAGTCGGTGGCAAACAGGATGTTCCTGACGGAGAGAGCAGCGGTCTTCGCTTCGGGGAGCGTCTCGAGCCTGGCGTCCACAGGTGCCATATACACCTCCAACACCCACGTACAGGATCACACCCGCGATTGTTTTGGGGTATGGCTGGTGTCACCAGTTTTTGTGATTGGAATCACAATTGGCGGCAGCTGCGGCGCGTACAATCCCGCCGGAATTGCCATAGACAAAAGTCTTCCCCGGGAAGGGCTTATGCGAAAGTGGGGATGGATCGTCACTGCTCTTTATGCGTTCATCGTTATTGCGTTTCTTATTCCCGCCGTACCATTTCTGATCAAGGTTCCGCATGCCCACACCCGCGACTTCCAGGACGCGTATGGCTCCTGGATTACATGGTCCTGTGTGGCTTTGATCCTCTTCAGCCAAATGCTGTTGCTTTGGCTGAGCGTCGATACGACACGGAAAAAACTCAAACCGAGAACGCCGGTGGTAGTCACGGCAATCACCAGCGGGTTTCTCATGATGGTGCTGACTTTCCTGGTCGCCCTATGTCTCATGGTGGCAGTTTGGGGGGACGATCCGCCGGATCGACTCATCATCCCGCTACTCACTCTGGGCGGAACCTGGATTGTGTGGGGAGTCCTCTTTTACCGGCTTTGCCGGAACCTGGACGATCCGGTCACGCGCGCTTTGCGATGGCTGTTCCGCGGAAGCGTGCTGGAACTGCTGGTGGCCGTGCCGACGCACGTGATCGTGCGCCGACGCGGGGATTGCTGCGCTCCCGCCGGGAGCGCATTCGGCATCGTCACGGGAATCGCGATCATGCTGATCTCGTTCGGACCGAGTGTGCTGCTGCTGGTGAAGAAGAGAATAGAGCGCTATGCGGTGAAGGAACTGTTGTCGTCCTAGAAGCGTTGCTGTACCGCGTTCGCACCGCGCAATGAAAAGCCCCATCCCGAGCCGATTGCGGCAGGATGGGACACCTGTTTACAACTTCACTGCGTTATTGCGCTACTGCGCGAAGCCGTCGGCTTGCGTGACCGCACCGATGGCGACGGTGTGATCGATGTAGAGGCGTCCGGCATCGAGAGCCTGGCGGTCGAGTTCCAGCAGCTTTGGATTCTTGACCTTGGTCTCCAGCACCTTCATCGCAGTGGCCGCGGCCAGACATTCCGTCTCTTCCAGGAGCGCGCCCATAAGAACCACGTTAGCCACCTTCGCGGAGCCGATCTTGTCGGCAATGTCAGCGGCGGGAATACAGACGACCTGCGCCTGCGGGACGTTGAAACCTTCAGGCAGCTTCTCGCAGGCATAAATGATGGTGCCGCCGGGCGCCACTTGCGCGGCAAACTTGTGCAGCGAGATTTCATTCATCGCGACCAGAACGTCAGGACGCGATACCAGCGGCGATCCGATGCGGTCCTTCGAGAGGCAGACGTGACAGTGTGCGCTGCCCGAACGCATCTCCGGACCATAGGAAGGAAGCCAGCTGACTTCAAGCCCTTCCCGCATTCCCATCTCGGCCAGGAGCTGGCCGAGCAGTAATACGCCTTGCCCGCCGAAGCCGGCGATTTTGATATCCAGCTTGCGGAAATGATGATGCCTGGGCGAGAGCAGCGGGTCACTACCCTTCTGTTCGCCGCAGACCAGTTCAGCGACGGATTTGTGCGGAGGAACGTTGGTTTCCGGAATCTCCACCTTGCGGTCCCGGAACACATTCAAGGGGAAGTTGGGAATCATTTTCTCAGCCACCCACTTGCGGGCGTCGATCGGGTCCTTACCCCAGATCGTGGGGCAAGGCGAGAGAATCTCGACAAAGGTAAACCCGGCGCCGGCGCGCTGCAGTTCCAGTGCTTTCCTGACCGCACGCCGCGCTTTCATGATGTTCTTGTTGTCGGAAAGGGCGACGCGCTCGATGTACACGGGCGCTTCGAGCGACGAGAGCATCTCGCACATGTGCAGCGGGAAACCTTCATTGATGGGGCGGCGTCCCCAGGGAGACGTGGTGCTGCGCTGGCCTACGAGCGTGGTGGGCGCCATCTGGCCGCCGGTCATGCCGTAGATCGCGTTGTTTACGAAGAAGACCGAGATTTTCTCTCCGCGGTTAGCGGCGTGCACGATTTCTGCCGTACCTATGGCCGCGAGGTCTCCATCGCCCTGATAGGCAATAACCATCTTGTCGGGACAGGCGCGCTTCAATCCGGTGGCTGCGGCCGGAGCGCGTCCATGCGCGACCTGTACGTTGCCCACGTCGAAATAGTAATAGGCGAAAACCGAGCAGCCGACCGGGCTCACGAGGATGGTGTCGTCCTGCACGCCCAGATCTTCGAGCGCCTCCGCGATGAGCTTGTGCGCGACCCCATGGCCGCATCCCGGGCAGTAGTGCGTCTGGTGCCGCAAATCCGTTTTTCGCTCGTACTCGGGATAGAACACGTTCGACTTGGAGTGCACGACTTCGTATTTGTCGTTGCTCACCTTTGGTTCTTCCACGGTTACGTTACGGTCTGCCATAGTCAGTTCCTTCATAGATCTTTGCACCAGTCCAGTGCTTGCTGCGTGCCGCCATGGCGCGCTTTGCGCGCAACCCCGACGAATGCGTCCGGGGCTACACGGGCGACGGCACGTGCTCTTCTATCTTTGCCAGCAACTCTTCTACGCTCGGGACGTTGCCGCCTACGCGCCCGTAAAATTCCACTGCTCGCGTTCCGTTCAGCGTCAGCTTCACGTCTTCCAGCATCTGTCCATTGCTCAATTCGACGACCAGAACTTTGTCGACCCGCTTCGTGGCAGCAATCAACTCGTTCGCCGGGAAAGGCCACAGCGTGATCGGACGGAAGAGTCCGGCCTTGATACCGCGCTGGCGGGCTTCGTCTACCGCCGAGCGCAGCACGCGAGAGACGATGCCGAAGCCGACCAGGATGATCTCGGCGTCTTCCGTGCGGTACTCCTCGCAGCGGGTTTCGTTCTGCTGGGCCCGGATGTACTTGGCTTCCATGAGGCGCTGGTGCTCCTCGAGGTCATCGATCTCGAGAAAGATGGAGCTAACCATGTTCTTGCGCGTCCCGGCAGTTCCCTTCACGGCCCAGGGTTTCGGCCACTCGAGGACTTCGCGGTACTCGAGTTCGAGCGGCTCCATCATCTGTCCAACAAAACCATCAGTAAGCACGATGGCGGGATTGCGATATTTGTCGGCGAGTTCGAAGGCAAGAATCGTCAGGTCGGCCATCTCCTGCACGGATGCAGGGGCGACAACGATATTGCGGTAATTGCCGTGGCCCCCGCCCTTCACCATGGCGAAGTAGTCGCTCTGCTCGGGAGCGATGTTGCCCAGGCCGGGGCCTCCGCGCATCACGTCGACAATGACGCAGGGCAACTCGGCTCCAGCAAGATACGAAATGCCTTCCTGCATCAGGCTGAGGCCGGGGCCCGATGATGCGGTCATGACGCGCACTCCGGCCGACGCGGCGCCATAGACCATGTTGATGGATGCGGTCTCGCTCTCGGCCTGCACGAACGTGCCGCCAACTTCAGGAAGGTAGAGTGCAGCGGCTTCCGCGACTTCGCTGGCGGGGGTAATGGGGTATCCGTAGTAGGCGCGGCATCCGGCCAGAACAGCGCCCTTGATGACCGCGACGTTGCCTTTACAGAGCTGCCGCATGTTCGCCTCCCGTCTGCACCTGAGGTAAGGGCTTGGGGGGAGGGGCCAGCCGGTAGACGGTGATGGCGCCGGGCTCGGGGCAGCAGTAGAAACATATGCCGCAGCCGGTGCACTCGTGGCCGGTGTAGCGCGCCGGATGCACGCCGTAATGGCTCAGCTCCGGCGCCAACTCCAGACATTTCGGCGGGCACGATTCCACACAGAGCCCGCACCCCTTGCACTCTTCCACGTTGATGGTGACATTGCCGCGTGCTTGGCCGGACATGTCCTTCTCCTCGTTGCTATCTCGGAACAGCTGCCTGCACCGTCTGAGAATGCTGCAACCACTTGGTCTTCTCGCAATACTCGTACAGCGACGCCCGGAAGTCCGGATGCGCAATTTCGATCAGGGACTTGGCTCGTTCGCGTACCGACTTGCCGTGCAGATAAGCAACTCCATATTCCGTAACGACGTAGCGCACCAGGCCGCGGGACGTGACGACACCGGCGCCGGGATCGAGCATCGGGACGATGCGCGAGATGGCGCCCTTCTTGGCCGTCGATGAAATCGCGATGATCGGCTTTCCCCCCTTGGAGCGCGATGCGCCGCGCAGGAAATCCACCTGCCCGCCGATGCCGCTGTAGAACTGATTGCCAATGGAGTCGGAACAAACCTGGCCCGTAAGGTCCACCTGGATGGCGGAGTTGATCGCGACCATGTTGTCGTTACGCGCAATCAATCCTGGATCGTTCGTGTAGGCGGTCGGATGGAATTCGAAGATCGGGTTGTTGTCCATGAACTCGAACAAGCGCTCGGTCCCGAGCGCGAATCCAAGGATGATCTTGCGCGGCTTGAAGTTCTTGCGCGCTCCGGTCAGGACGCCTGCCTCGATCAGGGGAATGACGCCGTCGGAGACCAGCTCGCTGTGAACGCCGAGATCCTTGCGGTCCATCAGCATGGGCAGGACTGCGTCGGGAATGCCGCCGATTCCGGTCTGCAGCACTGCTCCATCCCCGATCAGGCTGGAGACGTTACGGGCGATCGCCACCTGCAGGTCGGTAACGACGGGCTTCTTCAACGCGCACAGCGGGCGCGAGGATTCCACGAACGCATCGATCTCGTCGACATGGATGAAACTGTCGCCGTAGGTCCGCGGCGTATGGTCGTTGATCTGTGCGACGACATGTTTTGCGACTCTGGCGGCGGTGAGCGTCGTGTCCACGCCGACGCCGAAGCTGCAGAAACCGTGGGAATCCGGCGGCGAAACTTCAATCAGGGCCACATCAATCGGCATCTGGCCGCTTTCGAACAGGCCCTCGATTTCGCTGAGATAAATCGGTGTGTAGTCGGCCCGGCCATCGTTGATGGCGTCGCGCACGTTGGAGCCGATGAACACGGCATTGTGCCGGAAGTGGCCGGCCATTTCCGGGGCTACGTAGGGCGCGCAGCCCATGGTCATCATGTGTACGATTTCTACGTCGTACACTTCGGGGGCGCGCCGGATCAACGCTTCGACCAGCGTTTCAGGCTCGGCGCAGCCGGGTTGGATATAGACGCGCTGGCCCGAGCGCACGCATTGCAGCGCCTCGTCCGCCGTCCTCAGCCGCCGCTTGTATTCCATCTCCCAGGACATCGACATCCCTTCGTTCTCCTTAGATAGCCCGCAGCGCGCTCTCGTGGCGCTCCGTCCGGGCAAGTTCCTCTTCATACCCGATCACAGCATAGTAAATCGCCCGGTCGAAGAACATTTCCAGCATCTGCAACAGTTCCAACTCGCCCATGATTTCGACCGCGCGGTCCATGACGGCCTCGCTCTTGAGGAACTCCCACAGGTTTTCTTTCGTCAGCACGATCGCCTGCACGACTTCGCTGAGCGGCACTCGCTGGTGCGCGCGGCGAGAGCCGATCTCGCGGTAACGGTGTTCGATATCGAGTTCGTTTTTCCCCAGCAGCCACTCGCCCAGATGGCGGTAGATTTCGTAAACGCGCTCTCGTAACTCGTGGGCGG
>Ga0335071_10004650_pt1 | contig 14335 bp, 8 predicted proteins | sample Lox_Sample_15_FD_206724 | JGI IMG/M metagenome (GOLD analysis project Ga0335071, IMG submission 206724) | Soil microbial communities from Loxahatchee National Wildlife Refuge, Florida, United States - Lox_Sample_1.5 | ecosystem: Environmental > Terrestrial > Soil > Wetlands | place: USA: Florida... | reverse complement strand
TCCTCGGCCAGCCAGATCGAGACGGTGTCGAAGTTGGGCCGGCCGCCGCCGCCGCGCAGGACCAGGTGCCCGTAGCGGTTGCCGCGGGTGCGGATGACGGCGGAGCGCCCCTGGAAGTTGATGCCCAGGAAGGCATGCGGCTGGCCGGCGGAGACGATGGCGTTCACCGCCGCCGAGAGGTCGCCGTCGGTGGAGTTCTTGAAGCCCACCGGGGTGGAGAGGCCCGAGGACATCTCCCGGTGGGTCTGGGACTCGGAGGTCCGGGCGCCGATGGCGGTCCAGCTCACCAGGTCGCCGTAGTACTGGGGGGAGATGGGGTCGAGGGCCTCCGTGCCCGCAGGCATCCCCAGCTCGTTCACGTCGAGGAGGAAGCGCCGGGCCCGCTCCATCCCCTCGTCGACCCGGAACGAGTCGTCCATGCGCGGGTCGTTGATGAACCCCTTCCAGCCCAGCGAGGTGCGCGGCTTCTCGAAATAGACGCGCATCACCAGGAAGAGCGTGTCGGATACCTCCTCGGCCAGCTGGCGCAGCCGGCGGGCGTAGTCGAGCCCGGCCTGGGGGTCGTGGATGGAGCAGGGGCCCACCACCACGAACAGCCGCCGGTCGCGTCCGTCGAGGATGGCCTCCAGGGTGCGCCGCCCCCGCACCACGGTGGCCACCGCCTGCTCGCTGAGCGGCAGCCGGCCCTTGATCTCGTCGGGGGAGGGCATGGCCTCCATCCCCAGGACGTTCAGGTTCTCCGTCTGTTGCATGTGGTCTTCCCCGCGGGGCAGGGGACCAGACATACTAGATCCCGGGGCTCCCCGCACCCCGGCGCCGCGCGGCGCGGGCGAGCCGGCCGATTCGAGGTTGCTGCGTGTCTTCCGAGCTGGTCCTGGGCGTCGACCTGGGCACAACCTACTCCACTGCCGCGGTGGTCATCGACGGCCGCTACCACTACGCCGTGGACGGCCGCGGCGAGGCGGCCATCCCCAGCGTGGTCCATTTCCCCAAGGCCGGGCCGCCGGTGGTCGGGTCGGACGCCGTCCGGCTGCGGGCCACCGACCCGCAGAACACGGTGGTGGGGATCAAGCGGGTGATCGGCCGGCCCGCGGACTCGCCCGCGGTCCGCCTGCTCGACCAGGTGGCCGCCTTCAAGCTCAAGGCGCAGGGGAGGGCGGAGGCGTCGGTGGTGGTGCGCTCCGGCGAGCACTCGGCCAGCGAGGTGGCCTCGCTCATCCTCCGCTACCTGCGGGAGCGGGCAGAGCTGCGCTTCGGGCGGCGGGTGCAGCGGGCGGTGCTCACCGTCCCGGCCCTGGCGACCGTCGAGGTCAAGGAGGCCATGGTCCGCTGCGGGAAGATGGCCGGGCTGGAGGTGGTCCGGCTGGTGGCCGAGCCCTGCGCCGGCGGGGTGGCCCGGGGCATGGGGGCGGCAGGGGTGGGCTCGGCCCCGGTCCTGGTCTACGACTTCGGCGGCGGGACCCTGGACGCCACCGTGCTGCAGCGGGACGGCCTGCACCTCAAGGTGCTCTCGGCGGGCGGCGACGACTGCCTGGGCGGCGACGACTTCGACACGGCCTTCGCCCGGTGGGTGGCGAGCGGCGTCTACCGGCTCCAGGGGGTGGATATCACCCGCGACGCGGTGGTGTGGGACCGCATCCAGCGGCAGTGCGAGCTGGTGAAGCGGGCCCTCTCCTCGGCGCCGGAGGCCCGCTTCCAGGTCCGCGACGCCTTCTCGGTGGGGGGTCGGGCGCAGCACCTCGACTACATGGTCCGCCGCGAGCACCTGGCCCCTCACTGGGCCGAGCTGGTGGACCGCTCCATCGCCACCGCGGCGCAGACGGTGGACCAGGCGGGGATCACCGACCTGGACCGGCTCGGCGCGGTGCTGCTCATCGGTGGCACCACCTTCGTGCCCATGGTCCGGGTCGGGGTGGCCCAGGCGTTCCCGCGCCCCTGCGTGTTCGAGGACGACCCCCAGACCGCGGTGGCGCGGGGGGCGGCCCTGCTGGCGGGCGATCCGTCGCTCCTGGTCGACTGAGCGTCGATCCCGCAGTCCCGGCCCGGGGCGCAAGCGGCCGCTTGCAGGCGCGATTGAACGGGGCCCTGGCGGGAGTTAGTGTACCGGCCTCCCTCGATCCTGACGGATCCGGGAAACGTCCGCGGGAGCACCGTGTTACAAGTCCGCACGCCGCCCCGGGGCGGCCGGCGAGCCGCCCCGGGCAACGCCACCTCGAGGAGCCGCATGCCAGCCGAAGGAGTCATGGTCCCCGCCTCGCCTCGCCTCGACCGCGCCGCGCGCGGCGCGATGCTCGCCTTGGCTCTGGCCGCGGTCGCCGGCTGCCAGCGGGACGAGGTGGCCCACTTCAAGGTCCCCAAGGAGCGACCGGTGGTGCAGACGGCCTCGATGGCCGGGATGGGCTCCATGGGCGGCGGGCAGGCCGGCGCGGATCTGGCGCCCGCCGCCGTGCCCGAGGGCAGCGGCCTCGTCTGGACGCTGCCCCAGGGCTGGAAGCAGGCGCAGGGCGGAGGGCAGATGCGCTACGCCACCCTCACCCCGCCCGTCCCGGGAAAGGTGGACGTGTCGGTGATCGTCCTGCCCGGCTCGGCCGGCGGGGAGCTCGCCAACGTCAACCGCTGGCGCAACCAGATCGGCCTGCCCCCCATCGACGAGGCGGGCATGGCCTCGGGCCGCAGGGTGCTGAAGACGGCCGCGGGCGACCTGTCGGTGTACGACTTCGTCTCCGAGGGGACGAAGAGGACCCGCACCATCGCGGCGCTGGCCCAGCTCGAGGGCAGCAGCTGGTTCCTCAAGATGACCGGCGACGCCGAGGCCGTGGCGGCCGCCGGCCCCGCCTTCCTCGACCTTCTCGGGAGCGTCCGCCTTGAGTCGCACTAGCGCAGCGCCGGCCCGCGCGCCGGCAGCACCTGTCTCCACTCCCTCGCTCCGCGAACGGCTCCTGCCGCTCTGGGACGGGATCACCTCCCTGAAGCTCACCATCGTCTGCCTGGCGGCGCTGATGGTGCTGGTGGTGGCCTGCACCCTGGCCCAGGTTCACCTGGGCACCTGGGGCGCGGTGCACGCCTACATGCGGAGCTGGCTGGTGTGGTGGGACATCCCCGGGACGGTCCTCTCCCTCCCCATCTTCCCCGGCGGGGCCCTGGCCGGCCTGGTCTTGGCGGTGAACCTCCTGGCCGCGCAGTTCCGGCGGCTGGAGCTCTCCTGGAAGAAGGCGGGGCTGTGGGTGGTGCACGCCGGCCTCATCCTGCTGGTGGCCGGCGAGTTCGTGACCGGCCTCTACCAGAAGGACAACCGGCTCTCCTTCGAGGTGGGCGAGACCACCAACTACGTCTTCAGCCCCCGCGAGGTGGAGCTGGCGGTGATCGACACCACCGATCCCAACCTGGACGACGTCTACAGCATCCCCGGCTCGCTGCTCTCCCGGGAGTCGCTGGTGCAGGTGCCCGGCACGCCGGTGTCGGTGCGGGTGAAGCGCTTCATGGAGAACGCCCAGCTGGGGCGGTTGCCCGAGGGCGAGGCCCCCCAGGCGACCGCCGGCGTGGGGACCCAGGTGGCGGTGCGCGAGCTGCCGCCGGTGACCAGCGACGACGCGGTGAACGTGGCCGCGGCCCTGGTCGAGCCCATTGCCGGTGGGCGGAGCTACGGCACCTGGCTCGTCTCGGGCGCGCTGGGTGCACCCCAGGGCTTCGTCCACGAGGGGCGCTCCTACCAGCTGGTGCTCAGGGAGCGGCGCGAGTACCTGCCCTACGCGCTCACCCTGCGCAAGTTCAGCCACGACGTCTACCCGGGCACGGACATCCCCAAGAACTTCTCCTCGCTGGTGCACCTCGTGAACCCGCGCGCCGGCGAGGCCCGGGACGTCCTCATCTACATGAACCAGCCGCTCCGATACGCGGGCAAGGCCTTCTACCAGGCGAGCTTCGGCAAGAACGACACCCTCTCCATCCTGCAGGTGGTGGAGAACCCCGGCTGGCTCCTGCCCTACGTCTCCTGCGTGCTGGTGACGGTGGGGCTCCTGGTCCACTTCGGCATCGCCCTCTCCCGCTCGGTCCGCGGGCAGGCGAGGAAGCAGCAGGGCGCCGCCGTCGGCGCCGCGGAGGCGTGAATGGGTGCCAAGAGCATGACCAGGCTTCTGATCTCCAGGCTACCCTGGCTCGGACCGTGGCTGGCCGTCGCCTTCGTCGTGGTCACCGTCGGCGCGAAGCTCCTGCCGGAGCGCCCGACCCACGGCTACGACCTGGAGGCCTTCGCGCGCCTGCCGGTGCTGGAGGGCGGCCGGGTGAAGCCCATCGACACGGTGGGCCGCAACGCCCTGCTCATGATCCGCACCCAGCAGGACTTCCGGGTGGATGGCGAGTCCATCAGCGCCACCCGCTGGCTCCTCGACGCGCTCTTCCGTCCCGGGGTGGCCGACGCCCAGCCCGCCTTCGAGATCAGCGATCCCGAGGTGCTGGGGCTGATGGGCCTGCAGCAGGGCTCGAGCCGCTACTACCCCTTCCGGGCCGTCGCCCCGCACATCGACGAGATCCAGAAGCAGGCGATGGCGGCGCAGGGGATGGAGAGCGCCCAGCGCAGCCGGTTCCAGCGGGCGGTGCTCAACCTCTTCGAGCGGGTCTGGCTGTACCACAAGGTCCAGAACACCCTGCAGCTCCCCGGCGCGCCCTCGCTGGGCGAGGAGATCGCCGCGGCGCGGACGCCCCAGGCCGCCGAGCGCCAGGCCATGCTCCGCGACACGGCCCAGTTCCGGCCGCTCCCGCCCGCCGCCGGCGCCGGCCCCGAGGCCTGGCGCTCGGTCGGGCAGGGGCTCATGGAGATGGCGGCCGGGCAGAGCGACCCGGTGCTGGTGGGCTGGGCGCGCGTCGGCCAGGCCTGGACCGCCCAGGACGCCGGCGCCTTCAACCAGGCGATGGCGGACCTCTCGCAGCTGGAGCGGGCGGCCGCGCCGGCGGCCATGCGCCAGGCGGCGCGGGAGCTGGTGTTCAACCGCGCCCAGCCCTTCATCATGGGGATCGAGTTCTACCTGTTGGCGCTGGTGGCCGTGTTCCTTTCCTGGTTCGCGCTACCGGGCGGGTCGTCGGCCGCGGAGAAGCGGAGCGTGGCCCGACCCATCTCCTACGTCTTCCTCGGCGCCGGCATGCTGGTCCACACTGCCGGGCTGGTGGCCCGGATCATCCTGCAGGGCCGCCCGCCGGTCACCAACCTCTACTCCTCGGCCGTGTTCGTGGGCTGGGTGGCGGTGCTGGTGGGCATCGTCCTCGAGGCCCTCTTCCGCCGCGGCTTCGGCACCCTGGTGGCCGGCGCCATCGGGGTGGGGACGCTGATCATCGCCCAGAACCTGACCGGCGAGGGCGACACCATGGAGATGATGCGGGCGGTGCTGGACTCGAACTTCTGGCTGTCCACCCACGTCATCACCATCACCGTGGGGTACGGCGGGACCTTCCTGGCCGGCATCATCGCCATCGTCTGGACGGCGCGGCAGCACCTGTACCGCTCTCGCGATCCCGGCGACGACAGGTTGCTCGCCTCCATGGCCTACGGCGTCGTCTGCTTCGCCCTGTTCTTCAGCTTCCTGGGCACGGTGCTGGGCGGCATCTGGGCCGATCAGTCCTGGGGGAGGTTCTGGGGCTGGGACCCCAAGGAGAACGGGGCCCTGCTCATCGTCCTGTGGAACGCCATCATCCTCCACGCCCGCTGGGGCGGCTACGCGCGGGAGCGGGGCCTGATGGCCATGGCCATCTTCGGCAACGTCATCACCAGCCTCTCCTGGTTCGGCGTGAACATGCTGGGTGTGGGGCTCCACTCCTACGGCTTCATGGACAAGGCCTTCTGGGCGCTGTTCGCCTTCATCGCCTCGCAGCTCGTCCTGGTGGGCCTGGCGATCCTGCCCCCGCGGTTCTGGACCGCGCTCTCGCCCGGCGGCCGGGCACGGGAAGATGGCGCCAATCGGGCGCCGGCACGCTAGGGCACCTCCCGCGTCCCCGGGACGCCGGCATTCACCGGGAGCGCGAGTGCCGGTCCGCTGGCGCCAGGCCCGCGGCGCCTCCGAGCCGTGGTGCTGTCCCCCCGCACCCGGGGTGGGCATGGACTGCCGGGTCAGGTGTGCAACCACGCGTCCTTGCTGGGGCCGAGGCGGGCACGCGCCCTGCTCCGCGGGGGGGCGAGGAGCGATTCGTGAGCCAAGTCCTGCTCGTCGAAGACGACCCCATCGTCCGCCTCGCCTACATCAAGGTGCTGCGCACCACGGGGCTCGACCTGGAGACGGCCGCCGACGGGATGGAGGCCCTGGAGAAGGTCCGGGGCGGCGCCTTCGACGCGGTGGTGAGCGACATCAACATGCCCCGGCTGTCGGGGATCGACTTCCTCCGCAGGCTGCGCGAGCTGTCGCTGGACGTGCCGGTGGTGCTGGTCACCGGCGGCCCGGCGCTGGAGACGGCGGTCCGGGCGGTGGAGTACGGCGCCTATCGCTACCTGACCAAGCCGGTGGACATCGAGGCGCTGGCCAGCACCGTCCGCGGCGCCGCCGAGCTGGGGCAGCGCTCTCGCCAGAGGCGCGCCGACACCCCCCCGCCCTCGCCACCGGTTCCCCTCGGGCCCAGCGCCGAGGAGATGGCCTACGCCCAGAGCTTCGACGACACCCTGGCCCAGCTCTGGGTGGGGTTCCAGCCCATCGTCGAATGGAGCGGGCGAAGGCTGCACGGGTACGAGGCGCTGGTCCGCTCCGACGGCCCCTTCGCCCGGCCCAACGAGATCCTGGCTGCCGCCGAGAAGCTGGGCCGCCTGGCCGACCTGGGCCGGGCCATCCGGCGCCGGGTGGCCTCCCTGAGGCCAGCCGCGCCGGAGGGGTCCCTGATCTTCGTCAACCTGCACGCCCGCGACCTCGAGGATCCCGATCTCATGGACCCTTCCGCGCCGCTCTCCCGGATCGCGCCCGGGGTGGTGCTGGAGATCACCGAGCGCACGGCACTGGAGGAGGTCTCGGACATCGAGTCGCGGGTGGAGCGGCTCCGGGAGATGGGCTTCCAGCTGGCGGTGGACGACCTGGGCGCCGGCTACGCCGGGCTGGCCAGCTTCGCCTGCATCGAGCCGGACGTGGTCAAGCTGGACATGTCGCTGGTGCGGGGGGTGGACGTCTCGCCCCTCAAGCAGAGCGTGATCCGCTCGGTGCTGGGGCTGGCGCAGGAGCTGGGGATCGAGGTCATCTCCGAGGGCATCGAGCTGCCCGCGGAGCGCGACGCCCTGGCCGCCCTGGGCTGCCACCTCTTCCAGGGCTTCCTGTTCGGCAAGCCCGAGCGCGGATTCATGAGACCGAGGATCTAGGGGCCGACGCCGGCTCGGCGGCCACAGGCCCCGGGCGCCCTCGCCCGGGGCCCGCGGCGTCCGCCCGGCGGTCCTACTGTGCCTGCTTGGCGGCCTCGGCCGCCTTTCTCATCTGCTCCGCGGCCTCACGCATCTGCTGGGCGCTGGCCCCGAGCGCCTCCAGGGCGTGCCGCGCCATCCACCAGGCGGCCACGGTCCAGATGGCCGCGATGGCCGCCAGGATCCCGACCACGACGAAGGTGGTCTGCCGGTTGGCGGCGTGCAGCGCGATGATGCCGAGCGCGATGATGTACAGGCCGTAGAGGCTGGCCAGCACGCCCAAGGGAGGGAGGATGTCGAGCAGCGCGCGGACGGGGTAGACCGCCATGCCGTAGCAGGCGATCCGCACCGACGCCTCGTACGTCCCCTTGCCGCTGGCGATGAGGGCGATGACGTGGATGATGGCCCCGCCGATGAAGGCGGCGATCACCGCGACGATGGGGCTGATGATGATGCCGGCGATCCCCATGCCGACGCCCACGGCCCCGCCCAGCGGCCCGGCCATGACACCGAGGTGGAGGACGGCGACGATGGCGCCGACGATGCCAGCGACGAGCCCCATCACCACCGCGAAGATGAGCGGCGGGCCGAAGCCCTTCTGGTCCTTGATGGCGGCCGAGGCGAAGAAGTCGGCCGGCTTGGTGACGACGGCGATGAACTGGTCGAGGATGGCCTTGGGATCGAAGGCGGGCGCCGCGGGCGCGGGAGCCGGGGAAGACGGAGGGTTGGGGAGCGAGTCGGGCATGTGTTGTGACCCCCTGCAGGCGGCGCTGTAGGCGCCGCGTCGAAGTGGCACTCTATCGCGCGCCGACCGATCCAGGGAGGCAGAACCCAGCGAAACGGGCTAGCCCCGAAGAGGTACCGGGCGGATTCCAGCATCGCCCGAGACGCCGCCTGGCGTCGGTGAGGTCCGTTACATTCCCGAGGCATGGCGCCGACCGGGACCCCCGCTCCGCTCCCGTTCCAGCCGGCGGTCCGGGCCTGGTTCGAGGGGGCTTTCACCGCCCCCACGCCCGCCCAGGCCAAGGGCTGGCCTCCCATCCACGCTGGAGAGTCCACGCTGCTTCTGGCCCCGACCGGCAGCGGGAAGACCCTGGCCGCTTTCCTCTCCTGCATCGACAGGCTCATGTTCTCGCCCGAGCCCCCCCCGCGGGAACGGCTCCGGGTCGTGTACGTCTCCCCGCTGAAGGCCCTGGCCGTCGACGTGGAGCGGAACCTGCGCGCCCCGCTCGCCGGCATCGCCGAGGTGGCCCGGCGGCGGGGAGACCCGCACCGCCTCCCCACCCTGGCCGTGCGCAGCGGCGACACGCCACCGCGGGAGCGCGCCCGCTTCACCCGGGAGCCGGCCGACATCCTCATCACCACCCCGGAGTCGCTCTACCTCCTGCTCACCTCGGGTGCGCGCGAGCGGCTCCGCTCGGCCGAGACGGTCATCGTGGACGAGATCCACGCGCTGGTGCCGACCAAGCGCGGCGCGCACCTGGCCCTCTCCCTGGAGCGGCTGGAGTCCCTGGCCGGCCGGCCGCTGCAGCGGATCGGCCTCTCCGCCACCCAGCGGCCGCTCGACGAGGTGGCGCGGTTCCTGGGCGGGGCCCTGGATCGGGCGGAGGAGCCCGGCGCCGGCCGCACGGCCCCGGCGCGCTTCCGGCCGGTGACCGTGGTCGACGCCGGGCGTCGCAAGGCGCTCGACGTCCGGGTCGAGGTGCCGGTCGAGGACATGGCCCACCTGGCCGAGCCGGTCGAGCCGGCGCCCAGGGCGGCCTCGACGCCGCCGGGCGCGCGCACCCGTGCCTCGATCTGGACGGCCATCCACCCCCGCCTCCTCGAGCTGGTTCGCGCCCACCGCTCCACCCTGCTCTTCGTGAACAGCCGGCGGGTGGCGGAACGGCTGGCCGCGGCCCTGAACGAGCTGGCCGGGGAGACGCTGGTGCATGCCCACCACGGCTCGCTGGCCCGTCCGCAGCGCGTGGCCATCGAGGAGGCGCTCAAGGCCGGGCGGGTGCGGGGGCTGGTCGCCACCTCGTCCCTGGAGCTGGGCATCGACATGGGCGCCATCGACCTGGTGGTGCAGATCGAGGCCGCGCCCTCGGTGGCCAGCGCCCTGCAGCGCATCGGCCGCGCCGGCCACCGGCTCGGCGAGGCCAGCGAGGGTGTCTTCTTCCCGAAGTTCCGGGCCGACCTCCTGGCCTGCGCCGCCCAGATCGAGGCCATGCGGGCCGGGGAGGTGGAGGAGACGCGCTACCCCCGCAACCCCCTCGACGTGCTGGCCCAGCAGCTCGTGGCCATGGCTGCGGCCGAGGAGCAGCCGGTCGACGAGCTGCTCCGGGTGGTGCGGCGGGCGGCGCCCTTCGAGGGGCTGACCCGCGGGACCTTCGAGGGCGTGCTCGACCTGCTGGCGGGCCGCTACCCCTCCGACGAGCTCTCCGACCTGCGGCCGCGGCTGGTGTGGGACCGGACCCGGGGCCGCGTCCGCGCCCACGAGGGGGCGAAGCGGGTGGCGGTGGTGAACGCCGGCACGATCCCCGACCGCGGGCTCTACGGCGTGTACATGGTGGGCGCGGCGCTCGAGGGCGGGACGCCGGCGCGCCTCGGCGAGCTGGACGAGGAGATGGTCTTCGAGTCGAAGGTGGGCGACACCTTCGTCCTCGGCGCCTCGACCTGGCGGATCGAGGAGATCACCCACGACCGCGTCCTGGTCTCCCCGGCGCCGGGGGAGCCGGGTCGGATGCCCTTCTGGAAGGGCGACGCGCCGGGGCGGCCGCTGGAGCTGGGGCGCCGCATCGGGCGGCTGGCCCGCGAGCTCTCGGAGGTCCCGGCGGGCGAGGCCCGGGCCCGGCTGGTCGACCGGCACGGGCTCGACGCGCGGGCCGCCGACAACCTGCTCCGCTTCCTCGCCGACCAGCGCGCCGCCGCCGGGGCGGTGCCCGACGACCGCACCGTGGTGGTGGAGCGCTGCCAAGACGAGCTCGGCGACTGGCGGGTCTGCGTGCTCTCGCCCTTCGGCGCGCAGGTGCTCGTCCCCTGGTGCCTGGCTGCCTCTGCCCGGGCGGCGGACCGGCTGGGGAAGGCGCCGGAGAGCATCTGGACCAACGATGGCTTCGCGCTGCGCCTCCCGGACGCGGGGCGCCCGCCCGACGTCTCCTTCCTCTTCCCCGGGCCGGAGGAGGTGGAGGCGCTGGTCACCGCCCAGCTGGCCGCCACCCCGCTCTTCGCCGGGCGGTTCCGCGAGGCGGCCGGGCGGGCGCTGCTCCTGCCGCGGCGGCGCCCGGGCATCCGCACCCCGCTCTGGCAGCGGCGGAAGCGGTCCCAGGACCTCCTGGCGGTGGCGTCCCGCTTCCCTGACTTCCCCATCCTGCTCGAGTCCTACCGCGAGTGCCTGAGGGACGAGTTCGACCTCCCGGCGCTCACCGACCTCATGGCCGACCTGCGCCGCGGGGAGGTGCGGTCGGTGACCGTCGACACCCGCGTCCCCTCGCCCTTCGCGGCCTCGCTGCTCTTCGGCTTCGCGGCCAGCTTCCTCTACGACGGCGACGCGCCGCTGGCCGAGCGACGGGCCCAGGCGCTGGCCATCGACCAGGCCCAGCTCCGGGAGATCCTGGGCGAGGCGGAGCTGCGCGAGCTGCTCGACCAGCGGGCCATGGAGGAGATGGAGGCCCGGCTCCAGCACCGCGACCCCGACACGCGGGCCCGGAGCGCCGACGCCCTGGCCGACCTCTTGCTCCGGCTGGGCGACCTTTCGCGGGAGGAGCTCCTCGACCGCGCCGCCTGGCCCGGGGCGGAGGCGGCCGTCCTGGCCCTGGTGCGCGAGGGGCGGGCGGTGGAGGTGGAGCTCGCCGGCCAGAGGCGGCTGGTGGCGGTCGAGGACGCGGCCCGCTACCGCGACGGCCTGGCCGTCCGGCTGCCGGCGGGGATCCCCGAGGCGCTGCTGGGCGAGGTGGCCGAGGCGCTGCCGGGCCTCCTCTCCCGGTACGCCCGGCGACACGGGCCATTCACCACAAGTGAAGTCGCGGCGCGGTTCGGCCTGGCCGGAGCGTCGGCCGAGGCGGCTCTCGTCGGGCTCGTCTCCCGGGGCCGGCTCCTGGAGGGCGCCTTCCGGCCGCAGGGGAGGGAGCGGGAGTGGTGCGATCCGGAGGTGCTGCGCGGCCTCCGCCGCCGGTCGCTGGCCAGGCTCAGGGAGGAGGTCGAGCCGGTGGAGCCGGCGGCGCTGGCCCGCACGCTCCTCGCCTGGCACGCAATCCCCGCCCGGCGTGGGGGGCTGGACGCGGTGCTGGACGCGGTGGAGCGGCTGCAGGGGGCGCCGCTTCTCGCCTCGACGCTGGAGGGGGAGATCCTGCCGGCGCGGGTGGAGGGGTACCTGCCCGGGGATCTGGACGCGCTGGCCGCGGGCGGCGAGGTGGTATGGGTAGGGCTGGAACGGGTGGGGGAGCGCGACGGGCGGGTGGCGCTCTACCTGGCCGACGCGCTGCCACGGCTGTTCCGACCCTCGGAGCCGGGTGCCGCGGCTGGCACCGGGCCGGGCGGCGAGCGCGGCGGGCGGATCCTGGAGCACCTGGCGGCCCGCGGGGCCTCGTTCTTCGGCGAGATCCACGCGGCCGCGGGCGGCGGGTTTCCCCCGGACACCGTCGAGGCTCTCTGGGAGCTGGCGTTCCGGGGGCTGGTGACGAGCGACACCTTCCAGGCGCTCCGAGGCTTCACCGCGAAGGAAGGCCGGCGCGAGCGGGCCCGCCTCCCGGCGCCGCGCCCCGACGGCTACCGCTCGCGCCTCGCCACCCCGCCGGCGGCAGGGGGGCGCTGGACGCTGGTGGCGGCCCGGCGTGCCGGTGGCGAGCCTCCGAGCCTCACGGCCTGGGCGGCGGCCAGCGCCCAGCAGCTCCTTTCCCGCCACGGCCTCCTCTCGCGCGGGGCGGTGGCCGCCGAGGGGCTGCCGGGCGGCTTCTCCGCCGTCTACGAGGTGCTCCGCCACATGGAGGAGGCGGGCCGGATCCGGCGCGGCTACTTCGTGGCGGGCGTCGGCGCCATGCAGTTCGCCCTCCCGGCCGCCCTGGACGCGCTCCGCAGCGCCCGCACGCCGCCCGATCAGCCGCAGGCGGTGGTCCTCTCCGCCGCCGACCCGGCCAACCCGTACGGAGCGTCGCTCGACTGGCCGGAGGTGGCGGGCGCGGGGGAGGGGCGCCGTCCCACCCGGAGCGCGGGCGCGCGGGTGGTGTTGGTGGACGGAGCCCCGGCCGCATACGCGGGCGCGGCCCGCGGGCTGGCCCAGCTCTTCTCCTGGCTCCCGGAGGAGGAGCCGGAGCGCTCTCGGGTGGGCCTCTCGGCGGCGCGGGCGCTCTGGGAGCTGGCCCGCGCCCGGCAAGGGGCGGCGCGGCGGGAGGGGGTGCGGATCGAGGAGGTCGACGGCGCTCCCGCCGCAGGGCACCCGCTGGCGGTATGGCTGGAGCGCGCCGGCTTCGTCCCCTCCGGCGACGGGCTCCTCCTGCCTCGCCGCTCGGGTGAGACAACTCCTACACTGACAGCGCCTGCCGGCCGCGGCTAGCATCCAGCGTCGTTCCCTCACCGGGAGGAGACATGGCCCTGCGGCGCTTGGCGGTGTGCTCGATCCTCGGCGCGGCGCTCCTGTGGGCGCACCCGGCCCGGGCCGGCTCCGAAGCGAGCGTGGGGGCGGACTTCCTGGTGGACGACAACGCCGGCGGGTTCCTGGGGACGCTGGCGCTGGACACCGGGCTGGCGCGGCACGTGACGGCGGGCGTCCGCTTCGGCCTGTTCATGGAGAGCGGTCCGACCCGCCTCGGTTTCCCCGCCGACCTGCGGATCCGCTTCCGCGTCCACAGGAACGTCTACATCGACGGGCTGGCCGGGCCTTGGGTCGTCTTCGGGGGCGACCAGCACCTGCGCTTCCACGCCGGCGTCGGTGCCGGGATCATCCTCCTGCGCAAGGTGACGTTCGGCGCGGAGCTCGGGTACCTGGACCCGAGCTCCATGATCGGGGTGCGCCTGGGGTTCGCCCTTTGATTCATCCTCGACAGTTTGCTCGGGAGACCTGCCTGATTCCGGGCGCTTGAGGGGGCACGTCGGGCTCTAGGCGCTTCCAAGGAAAGAGATGTCAAGGGCACACCTCTCCATGTACCCAGCGTGGGACCTTCGCTGCTGCCACGAGGCGGGCGCTTGCGGCTTCGAGGTTCAGCGCCAGCTCGAAGGGATGGGTGTCGAGTGCGTTGTTGTTGGGGCCGCGAAAGGAGAATCCTCGATTGATCTCTGCGGTAGCGTCCTCGGACCCGAACCCGCGCTCTAGTAGACCGAGGTAGCTCCAGACGGCTCACTGCAACGCGGCTCTGCTTCAAGCAACCCGCGAATCCCAGAGTGATACGACTGTCCGTTGATCGATCCCCAGCTGGCATAGTCGATCGGCCACCTGTGGAAGAGCGTGTTCGAGCTGATCAGCTGGGGGTCAGCTGCAAGTTCGCGGCAGCGCTCGCTGAGCAGGTCCTCGAGGCCCTTCGAGTGTCTCGAAGCGCCGGTTGGCGACGGATTCGTGGACGAGGGGCCATAGTTGCTCGGCGGGCTGGAGCTCAGGCGAGTACGCCGGCAGGAACACCGGGTGGCGGATCCCTTCGGGCACCACGAGGTCGTTCGACGCGTGCCAGCCAGCGCGGTCCAGGACGAGACGATGCGCTTCCGCGGCCCAGCGCCAACCACCTCGGCGAAGTGCTTCAGGGCTAGCGAGAACACCTCCGTCTCCACCTCGGGCAGGAGGAGCCACCATCCTATGACCGTGGGGATGAGGGGATCCTTCAGGGCAGGCCCTGCATCGCCGGGCGGCCCGCTGCTCTGCGCTGACCTCGCCCAACGCGAGCTGCCTGGCATTCCGCGTCGGCTGGTTCAGATGGGACCTTCGTCCGGTTGCTCGGTAAGTGCGGGGCTATGATATACAACCATAGTAAGTATGCCGCCTTGGCCCTGCGTCCCAGGAAGTGGACG